>Ga0209611_10000931_pt1 | contig 47581 bp, 39 predicted proteins | sample S1TSphgellanicum_3_FD_187693 | JGI IMG/M metagenome (GOLD analysis project Ga0209611, IMG submission 187693) | Host-associated microbial communities from peat moss isolated from Minnesota, USA - S1T2_Fc - Sphagnum magellanicum MG (SPAdes) (version 2) | ecosystem: Host-associated > Plants > Peat...
CGATCTCAATCACCTGAGCGTCGGTGTAACCCGCCGCCTTCACCGCCGCGAAATCCTCGTTGGAGACGTGCCCGCGGAGTTTCGTGACTTTCACCGCAAAGCGCACGGCCGCATCGGCCGTCAAGTCATTCGAGGCGCCATTGCGGTTCGCCGTGATCTCGGCATCGTCGAGCTTGGCGACATTTCGACCGAGGTACGTATGTGCCGACAGACAGTAGTCACAGCCGTTGATCTCGGCCACCGCGAGCGCAATGCGCTCACGCGTTGCGGCGGGCAGATCGCCCTTGCCGAGGGCGCCGGACAGAGCGATGTAGCCTTCGAGTGCTGCCGGGCTCACAGCAACCAGGCGGAACAAGTTCGGGGCAATACCGAGTTGCTTCTTGACCGCCTGCAGTAAGGGCTGGGAAGCAGCCGGAGCCGCCTCGATTGTGGCGGGCGTAGGAATGCGCGACATGGAAATCTCCTTTGAGTTGAGTGTGAGGGCCCCTCGGCCCACAGCTGAGACGCTACCGGGTTCCCATCAGTGGCACTAGCCGCTAGATTTGCGAGACTGCTTTCCAATAACCGGGATACAGGCCCGCGCGCGCGGACGCTCTCATTCTATCGCCCGCTCTATCTCCTTCAAGCGCTCGGATAACCGCGGCACCGCAAAGTCCAGGAACGCCCGCAGCTTCAGCGGTACCGAGCGATTTCCGGCGTGCACGAGACTCACCGGCGTCGGTGCGCATTCGAAGTCCTTCAGCACGATGGTGAGGCCGCCGTCGCGGACACCCCGTTCTGCCTGGTAGGACGTCGTCTGCGCGAGGCCCAAGCCATTCAGTGCGGCGTCAATCGCGGATTCTGCACTGCTGGTCGAGAATCGCGTGCGAATCGGAAAGGTACAGTCGATATTGGCTTCGCGGAACCACCAAGTATTGAGCGGGCCCAATGACGACCACGCGACGCAGTCATGCTGGGCGAGGTCCGATGGGTGATTGGGCGTGCCAAACCGTACGAGGTATTCGGGGCTTGCGCTCACGACCATGCGGATCGTGCCGACGGTTCTCGCGATCAAGGCGCTGTCGGCGAGTTCCGCGATCCGGAGCGCGAGATCGATCTGCTCCTCGATGAAATCGACCATCCGGTCCGCCAGGATCAACCGAGTATTGATCGCCGGGTATGCACGCAGGAATTCCATCACCACCGGCTGCAGGTGAAGGCGCCCAAAACCCATGGGCGCCGTCAGCGTGAGATCCCCCTTCGGCGTGCGGTACTCGCCCTTCAGGGTTTCCTCGGCGTCACGAATGTCGTCGAGCACCCGCTGACAAGTCTGAAAGTAGCTCTGCCCTGTCTCGGTCAACGCGATCTGCCGGGTCGAGCGGCGTAGCAACCGCACGCCGAGATCGGCTTCCAAATCCGCCACCCGGCGACTCAATGTGGCGAGCGGAACTCCGGTCTCGCGTGCCGCCGCTGAAAAGCCCCCCGCCTTTACCACCGAAACGAGCGCCGCCATGCCTTCGAGTCGGTCCATCAATTCCCACAATTCGGAAAGGACAATTCAAATAATGCCATTTTATCAATGGAAGTGGCATGCATGAAACTGCGGCCCGGCGGTCACGAGCTTAATCAATCGCGGCGCCACCGGCTCTCCGTGATCATAGGACCGGTAGCGGCCATCGTGGGGCACTGCGCCGATCATGGCGCGGGTGCTTGTAACGAAGCCCGCGCCTCGCGATCGGCTCAGTGCGGACCTTACCGGAATACGAGAGAGCGCATCTCGGCTTTACCGGCTTATCGCCACCAATGAATTCCCAGAGAATGATAGCGAGCGTCGGGAAGCGACTGCTAACCACAATTGACCGATATTAATTCTTAAGGAGATTTTGAATCATGATAACGAAACATTCTCTACTGATCGGCGCCGCGGCGCTGACCACGCTGTCCTTGGCCGCTTTCGCCGGCATTTCGGGGAAGCCTTCCGTCAGCACGCCGGTCACCGCATTGACCTATGGTCCCACGGGCGTCTCCGATGGAGTCCACGGTGAACTCAACGCCGCGCCCGCATACGGTGACCTCGCTCACGGTGCGCACGGCACCTTTATCAAGATGCCCGCCGGATTTGTCAGCAAGGTTCACATCCACACCGGCGACTACTGGGGCGTGGTGATCTCGGGTGTCGCCGTCAACGGCCTACCCGGCAGCGCTGATGTGCCCCTGCCGGTCGGCTCCTACTGGTTCCAGAAGGGTGGCGAACGCCATGTCACCAAGTGCATCTCTCCGAACGAATGCATTTTCTTCATCAGCCAGAATGAGAAGTTTGATTACGTGACCGACACTGCAAGTCATTGACTGGGGGTGGGGTACCGACACCTGCTCGTCCGTACCCCATCGCCGAACGAAGCGGTTCAACAAAGACAGTTCATTGGAGGATTCCTTGACCATCACGCTCCACAAGACTTAGCGGTATAGCGTCGCGATCCCAGTGATGTTTTCGTTGCCAAGTCCCTTATGGGCAATAACGCTGCGCACTGTTTGCGAGTTGACTCAACCGTTCCGTAAAACGAAATTCCGCCTTCCAGCGACAAGGTCTGGCAGCCAAAACAGCAACCGCCTAGGCTTCGTCGGCGAGAGGACCGCTTTCGAAGGCGGATGCACTGCTTCAGTATTTGAGCGCCGTGTTCGTGTAGCGGTTGCGGCGTCGAACCCATGTGCCTAATCCGGCAACTCCCAACAGGAGCAGCGGTAGGGCGGCGGACATCGGAACCGCGGTCGTATTCATCTGCCCACTGTCGAACTCCACCTGTCCGATGCCGGTGCCACCGAAGGTTACGGATTCGGCAAGTCCGCTGAAATTTGTCGTGGCCAAAGACCACGAGCAAAACTCTTTACCGGTCACGGTGCACGCGGTGACCGTCGGACTGTAAGTGCTGTTGGCGATGTCCGAATAGTCAAATGACAGCGAGGTGATTCCGTGGCCACTCGCAAAATTCATGGTGCTCGCGACCGATTGAAACAAAATGTCCAGCGCGCCGGGCGGTATGTTTTCAAATTTCCCGGAGGTCGCAGTATCGAATACCGTGATGAGACCGGAACTCGGAAACATCACGTCGTCGCTCGGACCAACGCCGTCCCTCGCTCGTACGCCACCGCCTCCCGAAACGCATGCGCATGCAGCTCCGCGGTTCGCGCCCGCGATACCGCGTAGCCGCCCGCCAAGACGATGCACAGAGGCGCCCCTCGCCCGCGCACCGCCTCAATGACCGCCTTGTCGCGCAATCGAATCCCCTCCTCCGTGAGAGCGAGCTTGCCGTAGCGGTCGCCGGCCGCCACATCGACGCCCGCGAGATAGAATACGAGGTCAGGCTCGGCCGCGTCGAGCACCCTCGGCAGATGGCTCTGGAGCGAGTCCAAATACTCCGCGTCCGCGACCCCGTCCTTTAACGGAACATCAAGATTGGAGCGCATCTTCGCCAGCGGGTAATTGCGCTCGCCGTGCATGGAGAAGGTGAATACCTCGTCGATGTGTTCAAAAATCGCCGCCGTGCCATTGCCCTGATGCACATCCAGATCGATGATCGCCGCCCGTTGAATCGCGCCTTCTTCACACAGCTTGAGGATGGCGATGGCCACATCATTGATCACACAAAATCCCTCGCCATGATCGGCGAACGCGTGATGCGTGCCGCCTGCGAGATTGCCGGCCAGTCCCTCGCCGAGCGCCGCCCGCGCCGCCATCAAGGTCCCGGCCGAGGCAAGCCGTGAGCGCCGCCAGAGTGCCTCCGACCATGGCACACCGAGGCGTCGCTGCTCCGCGGCCGACAGCCCTGATGACTCGAGTTTGTCCAGGTATCCGCGCGTGTGCACCAGTTCAGCAGTGGCCAGGGCGATCGGTTCCGGCTGCAGAATGTCGCCACCGGCGAGCAAGCCCTCCGCGACGAGTTGATCCTTGAGCAAGGAGAACTTGCTCATGGGGAAAGGATGTCCGGGCGGCAGCGCGACCTGGTACGAGGGGTGGTAACTGCATTTCATGGTTGCGTCGCAGTATGACCGCGATGCAGGCTCGTTTCCAACTCATCGACGCTATCCGAATCAACCAAATCGCCGCAAGCAACGGGATCAACCACCGACCCCCCATCTCCATGAAGGCGAACGGTTGAAGAAGTGCTCTCACCGTGCCTCCGGTGTCGCTGGACGATATTGGGTTGCGTCCCATATCTTCCAGACCAACTAAAACCATGGGCGCGGCCAGCGCAACAACACACGGTAGGATCATCACCGCCCCAAAAAGCCGTTTGGCCATCTCGCTCGCATTGCGCGTGGGCCACGCCATTACGGCGACCAGGAAGATAACGATCGGAACCAACGCATGGACCGCATCCATGTAGGCGCAATCGACTGTTCCAAGAAACGGAATGACCCGTCCGCTCGGCAGGGTCAAAGGACGAATTGCGGTGCACGACATGGTGATTTGTGGATTACCGTTCCTCTCCACCATTGAAAGATGCGCCATGTAGTCAGATTGCATATGATCGATCATGGTGTTCATGATCGGGGTCAAACCAGACATGATAGGGCGCGCGAAGTAAAAGCCCGTGACCGAGAGGAGACACCAGGCCAACGAGGCGCGAATGCTAACGCGGATGAACAACTTTGACTTCATACGGATGATGGATCGTTAGACCCGCGAAGTATATTGTGGAGACGAGAATCATCAAGGTCGGAATGAAGTAAACGTGCATGGGAGTGAACCAATCCGGACACCTCGAGATTGTGAAATAAAGCGCAACTATGCGTAGCTCGTTGAGAGCGTAGACCAGTACGACCGCACCGCCGATGCCGAGTGCCGCTATCTTCGGGCTCAATCTCATTGCAACGATCGCCGCGACCAGGAGAAATAAGACTCCCGAGCCGTCGCAGCCGCGTACGATCCTGAGGTTGACCGTTGCAGAGACTAGGTTGTCGCCAATGCCGACCGCGTGCTCGCTCGGCGATATCCAATTAATCATCGTCTTGGATGGCTCGACCCACGCGTAGTTGTAGACGGTCTCCCTCAACAGGGTCTCGGGCACTATTGAATACGCCACGTACAGCAGAAAATAAGTTGCTGAAAAGAGCACCAAGAACAGTCGATTCATCGCTCTGATCGGCGGCGCGGCTCAACCGCAGCCGCGCTGCGTTGTTGACGGGCCGCGATTGCGCACAACCCGATCGCCAGCAGGCCGTATGCCCAAAGCGGCAGGGGCGCGTCGGCAGCGCCCGTACCCGACAGATTCACGCTGGTCGAACCCCCTCCTGCAAAAGCAATTTGCAAGCTCGCGGTGCGCGATCCGAGCGCGGTCGGGTCGAACGTCACGTTCAGGTAACAGCTCGCCCCAGGGCTCAGCACGAGCCCGGCCTCGCAGCTGCCGGAATACGAGAAATCATTGGTATCGGCGCCGCTCACGCTGATGGCGCTCAGCGTCAGACTCGCATTTCCGGTGTCGCTGATCAATATGAGCTGGCTTGGCGATGGCTGGTTGATGACATCGGCGCCAAAGCCGAGGGTCGAGGACGACAGACTGGCTTGCGCGGTGCTCCCGCTCCCCGCCGTCTGGGTCACCGTCAGCACTTGACCGTCGACGGTGATGGTTCCGCTGCGGGCGCTCGAGGCCGAATTCGCGCTCGCGGCGTAGGTCAGCGGTGCGCTGCCGGTACCGCTCGCCGGTGTCACACTGAGCCAGCCGGCGCCGCCGCCGCCGACCGCCGCGCTCCATGAAGTCGACGCCGGCAACGTCAAAGTCGCGCTGCCGACGACCGCGCTTGCCGGCAGCACTGCGGTCGTCGGCGCGAGTCCGGCGGGCGATGCCGCATAATCGTTCCAATGTGCGATCAATTGCGCACCGTCGATTGAGCCGAGTCCCGTCGCCTGGTTATAAGTCGAATCGCCGGTGCTTGCCGAGAAGCCGGTTTGCCCCGGCACTGAATTGTTACCGGCCGTGATGCGGTGGAACACGGCCCCGCCGCCGGCAAGCTGCTGACCCGAGAGCCCGTAGAGGACGGGATTGAAGTTTCCAACCCGCCCACCCTCGCCTTGGGCAACGAGCGCAGCAATTCCCGCCATCGACGGCGCGCACGCTGAAGTGCCCCCGACACCTAGGAGGGTTCCCGTCGGGTATCCGTCGCTGCTGACGACCAGATAAGCATCGTGCGCGAACGAAGCGCTGAGTGCGAGGTCCGGCACGTCACGCCGCCCATCGCTCGGCACGCCCGCCGCCAGCTGCCACGCGGGCTTTGCGAAATAGATGCTTGCGCCGCCGCCGGAGGCATACAGCTCGGAGCCGCCCGAAACGCTGCCGCTCTGATTCCAAACGGCTTCGCCGATGTAGCCGAGGGCGGACGCCTGGCTTCCGGATGCGTTGCTCGAACTCCAATAGGTACCCGGATTCGCGACGTCTGCGCTGAACTCAGTGCCGCCGACGCAAGTGCTGTCGGGCGAGCTGCAAAGCGCATTGACTGCGAGACCGTGGGTCGCGGTCGAGGCGCTATCGACGTCACAGCCGGCCGCCCCAGAATCTCCCGCCGAGACGAAGACGCTGGTGCCCTGCGCGGCGGCCTGTTGCCAGAGCTGCTGATAAAAGGTGGTGCCGCCCGAAACGTCGCCCGCATTTTCGCAACCCCCATAGCTCACCGTGATCACATCGGCGAGATTGTTGCTGACCGCCCATTGAGACGCGAGATCCACGCCATCGGTGAGCGCCGTCGACGCCGTGGTCACGAATTTGATGGTCGCGGATGGAGCCACCGCTCCGGACCACTCTAAATCAAGATCGGATTCCAATTCGTCGCCCGACACCAGCGGCGGCGGAGCGGCGGCGCTGTTGGCATAAATGAATGTGGGCAGCGTCGCGGAGAGGCCGAAATCCGCGCGAAAATCGCTGAGGTCGGCCGTAGCGACATTGCTGCGCCCGATGACCGCAATGCTTCGGCCGGCTCCGGTCACTCCCCCCGCATAGGATGAGTTGAGGTCGTAAATCGTCGCGAAGTCGCCTGGCGCCAGATAATGTGCGGAACCAGTGGTGTATTGCGGCTTGACTCTCTGCGCGCGAACCCACTGCGCATGGCTACGGAAATCGTTGAGCGAGGCGAACCCTGCCACCACCCGGGCCAGCGCCATTGGTATGCTGGGATTGGTCGCATTCGCGAGGTGCTCTTCGCCATGCCATCGGTAGCGGTGAATGTGGGTTCCAAACGCCTCGTTTACCCGGCCCAAAGTTCCGCTGAACACCAGCGAGCGCCCGCCGGCGGGTTCATCCTCCATGACGAACCCCTTCGAGACCAGCCAGGTTCGAACGATGGCCCGATCCGCGGCCGCCGCGCCGAAACGCCGGCCGAAGGTCTGCGGCGTCATCCAGCGATGATAGTCGCGGCTGCCCCGTGACTGCGCATTCTTCAAATATCGCGACAGGTCCGCGTCCTGCTCGGCGCTCCCGCGCAAGACCATGATGATCCGTTGCGCAGGTTGGCGAGGATCGGCCTCTCCCAGATCCTCGCTGTCGCGCAACGCACGATGCGTCTGACCTTTGAGTACTACGCGCTGAGATTCATCGACCGGCTCGGTGATCATCACCCCCGCGGCAACCGGCATCGCACTCGCGGCGGGCGAAACGACCTGAGGCCACGCGATGAGCGTCACACTCATCAAACACCCGGCGAATACGAAGGCCCTGCGTCGGCCGCGATGCATGCTGACATCCTGGACAAAAACATTCTCTGAAAGCCGCGACCCGCGCGCCGACGGTGTCGACAGACGCGCTCGCAAACCACGGTGAGGACTTTAGCCGCGGATTGTTGCGGATGGATGAGACGCGCGTGGAATCAGCCGGCAAAGCGATGCCGCCGGCGGCGCCATCCCGCGATCCACAGGCTGCTCAGCGCGATGAGCCACGCGGGATCGAATGCTCCCCCGCCGGATTTCGCGGGGGCGGCGGCCGTCGCCGTCACGGTGACGGAGTCGGCAGCCGACCCGCCGGGGCCCGTGCATGTCAGGGTCAAGGTTTCGGTGGCGCTGACCACGATGCTCGAAGAACCGCTGCTCGCCTCGCTCCCCGTCCATCCCGTGCCTCCGCTGGCCGTGCAGCTCGTGGCGCTTTGGCTGCTCCAGGTCAAAGTCACCGTGTTGCCCGCGGCCACCGATGCCGCGCTCGAGGTCAACGTGACGGTGGGGGGCGCCGACGCCACATGCAGCGAATACAAACCGTAGTTCTCAAGGCTCGGCGGCGCGATGGTCGTCGAGTTCGGGATGGCAACCACGGTGACCACGAAATTCCCCGGTGTGGCGCTGAACGGAAAAGAGCCTCCAGCATAGATCTTGCCCAGCACCTGACTGTTTTGCGACAGCACGACCGCCAAGCTACCGAAAGCTTGCGGAAACCCAAGATCGGCAAGGGTCGCGTCGAAACTGCCGGATATGCCCAACGTGATCGTTTGGGTATTGAATATGCCTCCCACCGCCTGCGTCTGATCCAGCAGGATGCTCGGGGTCGTGCCTGTGGTTTGCACCGTGACTCCAAAAATACCGAGGCTGCCACTCGGCGCCGTGGCGTTGACCAGCACGACGACCGGGCCTTGCACAGCCGTGAAATCGCCGTTGGTGAGCGGCAGCACGGCGCCATTCTGAGCCACAGTGGGATTGCCGATCGACTGCAAGGGGTCAGGAAACGCAAAGTCCTTGACCACGAGATTGTAGGTTCCCGCGGAAGGCAGGTTGGCGATGAACGCAAAGCTCGTCGCCGATGTGCTGGGTATGGGATTTACCACCTGGGTGGTCGACAATAAATTGTCGACTGGATCCGACTGGTACACCGACAGATCGAGACTGTAGGTCCCCGGTTGAGCACCCGCGACGGCGTATTGCCAGACTTCCGCATTACCCGCATTGGCCGGAAAATTCGTCGCGTTGCCGGGCGCCGTCAGCGCCGTCAGCAGCGTGGATCCCTGGGTCACGGCGACGCCCAGACTGCCAAGCGCAGCGGGATACGCGTAATCCGTCAGCGCCACGCTCAAACTTTGTGCCGTCGTGCTATTGACTATCGTAGAACCCGGCAAGGTGCCCACCGGCAAGGTGCGATCGAGGACTGCCGCGCCGCTCGGGTCGGTAATGCGAATGCCGTAAAGACCGGCTTCGGTCGCCGCACCTGCCTGCGCGGCGACCAGCAACTGATAAGACGTCTTGGCGGCCAAGGTTATCGGAGTGGAAGTTCCGGACGGAATATTCACCATGACCTGGGTGCTGCCGTTGAATACGCCCGCGGAGAGCGACTGCAGCGCCGCCGGAAACGCATCGTCCGTCAGGGTGACGGTGTAGATGCCGGCGGTGGACGATGTGAAATTGGTGGTCAGCGTCGATGTGCCGGTCGACGAGGTCGTTGCGGGAGTCGTAATGCTGCCTGAATTTTGATAAACGCTGCAGCTTGCCGCGCTGGCAGTGGGCGCCACACAGATGCCGAAATTGCCGAGGCCCTGGGTCGCGTCCGGAACACCAATCACGTGCAGGCCGTAATTGCCCGCGGCAGCGGGAATGGCGAAGGTGCCCGTGTGCGAAGTTGCGCTCACGGTCGCCGTTCCGACGAGCGCGTCGTTCAAGGTGACCGCAACCTCGAGGGAACCGAAGGCGGCCGGTGTCGCAAAATCCGTCAGCGTCAGTGTCAATGTCTGTGCGGTGGATTCCGTGAAGTGGTATTCCACGGGCGCAGCCACGCCCGGCAAGCCCACCAACGAGGTTTGATCCAACAGCACGTCGGCGCGCACGGCTCCGATGAGGCACGCGCAGAGCAAGATTGAGTGCCGCACGAACCTCGCAGACGTTCCAGGCATACGAAAATCTCTTTATTTGGCTTACGACTTCGCTGGCTGCGCGGTTGACGTGGCGCCTTTGGCGAGTTTGTCCAGCGTTGCTTTGGCTTCTTCGATTCCCGTGAAGTTCTTGCCGGACTGCAGCGAGCGCGCGAGGCTATCGCGGGCGGCTTGCGGCTGGCCGGCGAGAGCCTCGGCCATACCCAGGTGGTACAGGGAAACGGGCGATTCCGTCGTCTTGGTCAATACGGTCTGCAGCACCGACACGGCCCCAGCCGCATCACCTCGCTTATAGAGCACCCAGCCATAAGTGTCGAGAAAATCGGGATTGTTCGACGACGCAAAGCGCGCCGACAATTCTTTCGCACGCTCGAGGCTGGCCGAATCCTTTCGATAGGTCACCAACAGCATGGCCAGGTTATTGCTCGCGACATCGGATTTCGGGTTGCGCCGCAGCGCCGTCTCATAAACTTGCATCGCATCGTCGGGCTTGCCCAGCCGTTCATCGAGCAATGCGAGATCCGTCTGCAGTTCTTCCGCATGGTCAGTCTTGTCAATGCCCGACTGCAGGGTCGCGATTGCCCCGTTGGAGTCATGTTCGGCTAACTGCGCGATGGCCAGGTTGCGATAGGGAATGGACCATTTCGGTGCGCGCTCAATGGAAGTCTTGAAGGCCTCCGCAGCATCCGCGGCGCGCTGCGTCGACATCAAGACTTCGCCTTTGATATTGGCCGGCATCGGATTCTGAGGATAGCGGGCGATGGCGTCGTCAAGGCGTTTGAGGGCCTCGGGCGTCCGCTTCAGCCCCACCAGCACTTGCGTCAATGCCTGCAGGGGTTCCACTGTCTCGGGTTGTAGATCAACCGCCGTCGAATATAGACGCAACGCATCGAGCGTGCGGTCCTGCGCCTGCGCCACCTTGCCTTGATAATAATAGCCAAGACCCGACTTCGGCTGCGTGGCGACAATGGCATCGGCGGCAGATTCGGCCGTCACCAGATCCTTGGTCGCGAGCGCAATCTTGAATTGCAAGTCGAGCGCCTGCAAGTTGTTGGGTTGTTGTTTGACCAGTTCCTCAATGACCGGTTTCGCTTGATCCGGTTTGCCGAGCTGACTCAACAATTGCGCCAAGTCCAATTGCGCGCCGGGATCTTTGGGATTCGTCTCCACCGCGCGCCGCATGGTCTCCTCTGCCAGGGCGGGTTCTCCGTTGGCGAGATGGGCGCGGGCCAGCACCCGCATGACGCCCATCGCGTTCGGCTGATCACGCAACACCGAACGCAGATCGGCGATCGCGGCCCGGGAATCATTTTGTGCCAGAGCCAGATTGCCGCGCAAGATGAGCGCATCGTTGTCCCGCGGGCTCTTTGCGAGTACCTCGGCGATGAGTTTCTCGGCGCCCGGGATGTCATCCGACTGGATGCGCAGCGCCGCAAGGCGGTTTCGCGCGGTCAGTCCCGGATCGTCGAGTTCCGCTGCGGCGATGACTTGCTTGTACACGGCCTCAGCCTTTGCGAATTCCTTGCCTTGCTCGTAGAACTGCGCCTGCACGAATCGCAATGCATAGTCCTTGGGATTGGCCGCTATCAATGTATCAAGTTCCTTCTCGGCGACTTCACGGCTGCGGCGCACCGCGAGGAAATCGACGAGCGCGGTTTTCAGCTCGCGTTCATCGGGGAGGGCCTTCACGCCCTCGCGCAGCGCGTGTTCGGCCTCATCGATGTGGTTGGTGCGGGCGTAAAATTGCGCCAGCCGCAATCGATGGGACTTCTCTTTAGGCTGAATTCGCACCAGATCGACGAGCAGGCCTTCCACCTCGGATTCCTTCCCGCTACTCGAATAGAATTGCGCCAGCGCCAGGCGCAGGTCGACCGTGCCCGGAAGTCGTTTGATCGCATCCTCGAGCAGTGCCTGCGCTTTCGCGGGCTCGTCCTCGCGCTTGTAAATTCCGGCGAGCACAGCGATGGCATCTTCATTGTCGGGAGCGAGCTGCACGGCGCGCTCGGCATCTTGCAACGCGCCGCTCAGATTTTTGAGCTGAACATTCGCCGCGGCCCGCACCGTGAGCAGGCTCGCATCGTCCGGGTGCTTGTCGATCGACGGCTTGATCGTCTCGAGTGATTTCTCGGGTGCACCGCCAAACAGATACAAGCGGCCCAAGCCGGCGCGCGCGGCGATGTTGTCGGTGTCGGTATCGATCGCCCCCTGATAGAACTGCGCCGCCTCGCGCGGATTGCCCAGTTTTTCGTCGACTACGCCGTTCTCGAAGCGCGCTTCGCTGTCGGCCGGTGCAATCTGCAGCGCGTTGCGGAATTCGACCCGCGCTTTGTCGAAATTGCCGGCGGCCAGAAACGCGCGGCCCTTCTCGAGATGTTTCGCCTTGCGCGATTCCGCGCCGCTGCAGCCGGCGACAACTAGGACGGCCAGACATACGAACGCCAACCCTGTGCGGGTCCCTGTCGAAAATGCGGACATTGAGAAATCCCGGGATCACCAAGCGGAGTGCGAGTATAAGAACGGTTAATGACGTCCGCGTGACACGGGTGGGCGCACTACAGCGTCGCAAACGGCCGCACCACGAGACCGGCCAGCACAGCGGCAGCCGCGATCCGTACCCAGACGGCCCGCAGATCCGAGCGGCTGACCAACATCTCGATCGCGTAGAACAGGATCACGAGCTTTGCAATGGCCAGACCTCCGCCGCTGGGCAAACGCAATGTACCCGGAAGACTCGGCACGACCAGTGCCATGAACAGCACGATGAGATCCAGCGGTGTGAGTTGAAAGCGCAGGTCGTTGTAGAGTCGTAGCCGAACCGCCGTTCCGCCGGCGGCGATCGCTATGGCGGCCCACCCTACGAGCGATAGCATGCGGTTCGCAGGAAGAACGACCGCGTCGAGATAGACCAGAACGGTGGCCGTGACATAGAGCGCCGCCTTCTCCACGACGTTCAAGGGTCCGACGCGCAATACGGCCGAAAACCCCACCATCACGACGAGCAATGCGATGACCAATATCCTGAAGTCGCTGCTCAGCGTGACCGATTCAACCACAATGAGCCCCGCGTAGGTCGCCACCGCGCCCCCGAGCACGAGGTAGGATAGGCGCGGGATGAAGCCGGGATGCTGCATGACATTCAACAGGCGCGGCAGTGCTGCATCGCCAGGGTCTTTGCCTGGGTCCCGCAGCCGCCAACCGATGCGCGAGGCGACTTGGAATGCCGCGATCACCGCCGCAAAAAAGGCGCCGACGAAACACAAGATCACAATGTCCGATTCATAGCGCAAAAAATAGGCGCTGACGAACAAGGCGCCCTGAGCCACGTAAATCACCATGACGGCTTCGTGATGATCGAACCCGAGCGCGAGCAGCTTGTGGTGAATGTGGTTCTTGTCGGGACTGAACGGCGAGCGGCCTTCTCCAATGCGCTGCACCATGACGCTCAAAGTATCGAGGATCGGCACCGCCAGCAGCAGAATCGGGATGGCCGCGCTGATCTCGGTCGAGATGCTTTGGGTCGCACGGATGCTCAACACACCGATGCTGAAGCCGAGCAATTGACTGCCTGCATCGCCCATGAACACGGTGGCGGGATAGGTATTGAACCGCAGAAATCCCAGCACCGCGCCGGCAAAAGCGAGCGCAAAGGCGGTCGATGATCCTGAAACCCCGACGCTCGACAGCAGGGCAACCGCGCACAGACACAGAAACGTCGTTCCGCCGGCAAGACCGTCGAGACCGTCGGCCAAGTTGACGGCATTGGTTACACCGACCAGAAATAGTGCGGTGAGCGGCAGGGACAGCCACTCCGGCAGCCATAAACGATCATCCAACGCGATGGTTTGAACGCGCACGTCGGCCGCCAGCATGACGATACCTACGCTGAGCACCTGGCCGATCAACTTGACGCGATAATCCAGATCAAATCGATCGTCCACCACGCCGAACGCGATCAATACGCCGGCGGCAACCAGGAACCAGATATCCGTCGGCTGCAAGCGCATTGTCAGCAGCGCCGCGATGAGCACCCCTATCGCCATCGCGATGCCGCCCACCCTGGGGACGGGGACCGAATGCACCTTGCGATCTCCGGGATGATCGATGATCCGCCAGCCGTTCGCGAAGCGCACCAGCATCGGCAACCCCGCCATGGTGACGACCATCCCGACGATAAAAGGCATTACATATTGCATGGTCAGTCGGGCGCATGGCGAGGAAGCGCTACACCTAGATACCGCCTGCGTGTTGCAGGCAGGTGACATCGCCGCCGTTCATCGTGCTTCCAATCCGTCACTTTGGAATATAGCTGGGAAGATCGGGCGCGATGACGGACGCGAATTCCGTCAATTGGTGGTCCGCCTCAGATTCGTTGCCGTCGAGCGGCAGTGCCGTCATCAATCTGACCATTGCGCCATCCGTACGACGCCGCGTGATGGCGTCCCAGAAAAGAAACCATTTCACGGCAAATTCATTGTCGATCACCCGGCCCCGCTGCTGGAACCAGTAGTAGACCAACTGGCGCTGATTGCCGTGCTCAACGATGGCCCGATTGACGCGCAAGGGCTCGCCATCGATCGTAATGCCGGGCAGCGTCCGCTGCGTGAAGTCCTGTATTTGCCAGCCACCGCCCGGCAGACAAGCACGCGGCGAATGAACCGCCTCGCCCTTGCGCTGGGAGTTGTACCAGGACACATAGAAGTTCGCGGATACACCGTCGTCATTTGCGTAATTGGCAAGCAAATAGTCATCCATTTGCAGCTGGTCGATGAATATTGCATCCAGCGACTGGCGGATTCCACGCCATTGGCCGAGTTCCATCGGAAACTGCGCAAAGGTCGAGCGGCTCGGCGTGATCTCGGCTGCTCGTGGGATCACGGCCGCGGCGACGGCGAGGACGACAAGAAAGCCGCCGGCGGCAACGAAGCTTGCCGGCAGCCGCCTTGTACGCACCAGCGCCCCGGTGGGTGTCGCGGCAGGCAGGTCGACTCCAAAGACTTGCGGCCACGTCCCTTGATTCCGGCCCATCCGGTTGAGCACCGCAATCTCACCCAGCATCAAAGCCGCGCTCACCATGAAAATCATCCAGCCCTGGAATTCGTGCAGAAATCCTTCCGCCATTGCTGTGCCCCAATGCTCGACCGTCACGCCGATGATGCCGACGCGAACGCTGTTCATCATCACGGCAATCGGGATGCTGGACAGAAACAGCAGAATCCGCTTCCATGCCGCACCCTTGTAGAAATACGCCATCAGGAAGCCCATCGTCATCAACGGAAGCAGGTAGCGCAATCCGCTGCACGCTTCCGCCACCTGCAGCTTGTAGCCACCGAGGTCGATCACGTTGCCCTCGAGAAAGACGCTGACGCCAAACAGGCGGATGAACGCAACGCCGATCTGTGAGGACACGAGTTGCAGCTTGGTCGACAGGTTTGTGAGGAAAAACGACGGCAGCGGAATCATGAACAGCAGAATCAGGAGCGGCACGGCTATGAGCCGGCATGCCGGCCATCCCAAGAACGACAGAACCAACCCATAAAGCGAGGCAAGGTATGCGAGCTGCACAAGGGTGTACACGGTACCGAGTTGTCCAAGTACCAACAGCGCTCCGCCCAGAACGAGCAGCGCTACGCCCCACCAGCTGCCCGCAAAGGTCACTCTTTCGAGCCGATCTTTTTGCTGGTAGATGAGAAAAACGGCGATCGGCGGTATCAGAAGGCAGTGACTGTATTCAGGGATCTCAATCCAGTAATCCCACAACACGCTGAGCCCGTCCCAGAACGGCCAGACGCTCAGCACTCCAATGGCCAGCGCCATGAACACGAGCCCCCAAGGCAGCCGCCAAACGGTGGCGCCTGTTGCGTCGCGATCTATCGACTGCACGGACATCGATGTTAACTCCCTCGGAATTACCGTAGTTCGGCGGCTCAGGGCCAACTAAATGCCTACTTTCTATTTCAATGAGATGACACTCGTTGCCCCGAAACGCAGCGGGTTCAACCGTCGCGAGGCTGGAGCACACACCATATCCCTCCAACAAAAAAGCCGCGCACCACATAGACTAACCCGTCCATCAAACTGCTCGACATAATGAAGCTAAACAGTCCGCCCGTCGTACGATGTCTAGAAATTCAGCCGCCTCTCTGCCAGCGCATATTTGGATGAAGCAGGTGGATCGGGCTTCTCGATTCCGCGGCCCGGCGTTGCGCGGCGTCGCGGACCAGGCGCTCACCAGCGCCGAGAACTTTGCCGTCGGCGTTATCTTGGTCAGAAACTGCACGAAGGCGGAGTTCGGCCTGTTTGTACTCGGATATGGGATATTGGTGCTCGGTTGGAGTCTGATTGCGGCGCTGATCACGGCCCAGATGTCCGCAATACTCTCCAGGGAGTCGCTCAGCAGCCGCGAGAGGCAAATACAATGCGGCTCGCTGCTCCGTAAATTACTGGTTGCCTGCATCGTAACCACGAGTTGCGGATACGTTCTCACTCTTCTGGTCACTCAACTCCATATCGTTGCTTCCTTTGATACCACTTACTGGCTGCTTATAGCTTCAGCGCTGCCAGGTATGTGCCTGCGAGACTTCATGCGCCGCTATTTTTTTCAGGAGAGGTCGGAAACACGTGCCCTTTTGATGGATGCGTCTGCGCTGGCGTTGACTATCGCCACACTCGCCAGTATGGCTGCGCTTCATGCGACACATATGCATAGCATAGCCGCCGCCACCCTTGCGGGGGTCGGTCTGGCCGTGGGCATTTGGGGCATCATCCCCGGCGGTCTTTCACTCCAAAACAACGACGGCGCGGCTTTCGGCGGTCTTCGCTCCTTGTGGAGTGCAGGCCGCTGGAATATTGGTGCAACTTTGGTGTCATGGATTCAAAATCAGACCTATACATTCTTCGTGACAGCGATGATAGGTCTCTCCGGACTGGCGACGGCCAACGCACCTCGAGTCCTGTTGACGCCCATTACGCTGCTCAGCACCGGTCTAGCCTTGCCACTTCTACCCCGTTTCGCGAAGCAAAGGACTGACCTGCATACGGTAGTGGGCATCCGATCGGTTTGCGTACTGGTCGCCATGACATTTTCGTTTGTCGGGCTTTATACGCTCGTGTTATGGCTTGCACGCGCGGCGTTCATACCTTTGATATTGGGCAACCGGTACGACGATGTCTGGCCGTGCATGGCGGCCTGGGCAATCGCAAATGCTTTTACCAACGTCCGGATTTACTACTCCACGTTCTTGCTCGCAAAAGGGGGCTTCCGACAATTGGCCGCCGCCAATATTCTGAGCGCTGTCGTCGTAATCGCCCTGACAGGACCGTTGATTCATTTTTTTGGCGTGGTCGGAAGTGTCTACTCGCTTGCGGCTGGAGAACTTATTCTCGGGATGGCGACTTGGCACCAGTGCCGGATTGTTGCAGCCGCAATTCGAGCGAGTTGATTGCGCGAGGAGAAATGACTCCGATATATACTATCGCCTGTGTTCGCACGGACGCGATTGTCAACTCCAATGGCGACAGGCACGGCACAACTATTGGGATTGCGCGTGCGCGCATCGCTAAGCATTCAATCGCTGAGCATTCAAGAGAAACGATGTCCTATTCGCACGCAAAGGTCGATGAGATATACCGCGAATTCTCTCGGGACCTGCCCGGACTGCTGCCGCCTCCGACAAAGAAGCAACTCGCGATGGAGCACCATGTCCTGCATCAGGTGTTCACACCGAATTGCATGATCGTCGATCTTGGGGGTGGGCTCAACCCACGCAATGGGGCCATCGCGCGGTTAGGCGGATCAGTCACGGTTATCGATATTTTTGAGTATGACCTCGCCTGGTCGGTCGGGAAGGAGCCCGAACAATCTCTTACGCGAAGATTGGTTTGGTATGGAACGCTGTTCGAGAAGCTCGGCGACAACCCGGTATCGGGCATGATCGATTGGAGCTTGCAGCGATTTCCCGGATTATGCGGCTCACCGTTTCTCGACTTCCGGAAGTCGTCATAATCATGCTTGTCGGCAAGAACGAGTGTTTCAAACCCGAGCGCGCCAACGTCCTTCTCGGCGTGCGGATAGGGCGATCCGCCCTGGATGACCTGATCTCGAGATCTGTGTCGGCCGTGGCTGGCACGTCAGACAGAGTTCTTCTTGCCTGTGCGAACCCTCATTCAATGGTCATCGCAGAAACCGACCCACAGTTTCACGATGCGTTGAACTCGGCCACCCATGTCGTGTCGGACGGCTTCGGCTGCCGGATCGCCGCGCTGCTTACCGGGCGCGACTTTGGACCTCGGATTACCGGCTTCGATTATTTCGAGGCTTTGATGAAGAAGTTGAATGACCGCGGCGGGAAAGTGTTCTTCCTCGGTTCATCAACTGAAACGCTCGGTCGAATCAAGGGGCGCTGCGCGCAGGACTATCCAAACGTCGCAGTTCGCTGCCATTCGCCTCCGTTTGGCTCGTGGACAGACGACGAAGCCGCCGAGATTGTCCAGCTCTTGCGCGACGCAGACCCCGACATTCTCTGGGTCGGGCTCACCGCGCCGAAGCAAGAAAAATGGGCTGCCGCAAATAAGGATCGTCTTAGAACTCCCGTGATTGGCTGCATCGGCGCCGTCTTCGACTATTACGCAGGGACGGTCAAGCGGGCGCCGCGATGGGTATGTCGCCTTGGGTTGGAGTGGCTGTACAGACTTGCGGGCGAACCCCGCAGACTGTGGAAGCGAACGATCGTTTCATTCCCGGTGTTTATGTGGTTGGTTCTCAATGAGCATTGGAGCAGACCGAGGTAGCTTGCTTGAGGTTCGCATATACTTAGCCGTATGAGCAAGATCTTGGTGACCGGCGGCGCGGGATTTCTCGGATCGCACCTGTGCGATCGGTTGGTCGGCGGACGGCACGACGTGTTGTGCGTGGATAATTTCTACACCGGCACGAAGCGCAATGTCGCACATTTGTTCGGAAATCCTTGTTTCGAACTGCAACGGCACGACGTGACGTTTCCGCTATACGTCGAGGTGGAACAAATTTACAACCTGGCTTGTCCGGCCAGTCCCGTGCACTACCAATTTGACCCAGTGCAAACCACGAAGACCAGCGTGCACGGTGCGATCAACATGCTCGGACTCGCCAAGCGAGTGAAGGCACGGATACTGCAGGCATCGACGAGCGAAGTTTATGGGGATCCGGAGGTCCATCCGCAGCAGGAAGGCTATTGGGGCCGCGTTAATCCTATCGGAATCCGCAGTTGCTACGATGAAGGGAAACGCTGTGCCGAAACCTTGTTTTTCGACTACCACCGGCAACACCGCTTGGACATCAAAGTGGTGCGCATCTTCAACACGTACGGCCCGCGAATGCACCCCAACGACGGCCGGGTGATCAGCAATTTCATCGTCCAGGCGCTCAAAGGCGATGACATTACCATCTTCGGCGATGGGCAACAGACGCGCAGCTTTTGCTACGTCGATGATTTGATTGAAGCGATGATCCGGATGATGGAAGTGACAGGGGAATTTCCTGGTCCGGTCAACATTGGCAATCCGGGCGAGTTCACCATTTTGGAGATCGCCGAGAAGATCATCACTCTAACGGGGAGCAAATCGCGAATGGTGCACCGCCGCTTACCCATGGATGACCCTCGCCAGCGCAGGCCGGATATCGGCCTTGCCCGTGAAAAACTTGGGTGGGAACCGAAAGTGGGTCTTGAGGACGGAATTAAGGAAACGATCGGTTATTTCCGCCGTACGCTGGGCGTCGGTTAGACGCTTCGACATTCGCGCGCATGATGAGTCCCGTTCTTTTCCTGGTATTCAATCGGCCCGAGACAACCCGCCGGGTTTTCGCGGCGATACGCGCTGCGCGGCCACCCAAACTCTACGTGGCCGCGGACGGCCCACGCCCCGGCAGGACAGGCGAGCCCGAGCGATGCATCGAGGTGCGGCGCATCGCGACTTCGGTCGATTGGCCCTGCGAGGTCAAGACTTTATTTCGAGAATCGAACCTTGGTTGTAAGATGGGTGTCTCCGGCGGCATCAGCTGGTTCTTCGAACATGAGCCGCAGGGCATCATCTTGGAAGACGATGTGCTGCCGATGCCGAGCTTTTTCGACTATTGCGAAGACCTGCTGACGCGCTACCGGGACGACGAGCGCGTCACGATGATTAGCGGCTGCAACTTGATCGCCGATAGTCTTCGTGGCGATGAAAGTTATTTTTTTGCGCGCTCTTGCCACATCTGGGGGTGGGCGAGTTGGCGCCGGGCATGGCGCCACTACGACGTTCGGATGCCGGCATGGCCCGCGTGGCGCGATGGCGGTGGACTAAAAGCGCTTGCCGACGGTAATCCCCTGTTCGAATTCTATTGGCGCCACAAGTTCAACTCTTGTTATGGCGGCGGAGAGAACACCTGGGATTATCAATGGACGTTCGCATGCTGGCGCGCGGGCGGCCTGAGCGCGATACCCGCGGTCAACCAGGTCCAGAACCTCGGTTTTGGCGACGACGCGACCCACATGACGGCGGGTACACCAGAATATGTGACCGCTTGCCCCGCGCAGCCACTTGGTCTGCCGCTGATCCATCCTAATGCCGTCTTTCGCCAACCGACGGCTGATGCACTTCTGATGTCGCGGATATACGGCATCAATTTTGCCGATTTTGCCAGACGCGGTATGCGGTTCGCATATCGTGCCTTTGACCCTCGTCGGCTCTTGCCGCGCCTCGGATAGCCGCCGCATCGAGTTTAACTGCCCAAAGCCAGCTCTCGGCTCAAACCCTCCTTCTCAGCCATCTTTCAAGAAACGATGTGCCGCGCAGGCCCATCGTCGCAAGTAGTGTGAGCTTGCCGGCAACCTTCCACCAATGCCGCGTATAGCCGGCATTAATCAAGCGCGGATTGATGAATATTCGCTTGTTCTCTCGGCGCAGCTGTCTGTGGAAAGATACATGCTCGCATTGCTCCGTTCCCTCAGGTGCGAGTCCAATGTATTCGCCGCTCAGCATGGCCCGCTTTCGATAGATTGCCAAGCCACCGAAGGCCGAGTCGACCTCGAGCCATTCCGCGTCCTCCCTGACTCTGATCATCCGCGCATAGTTGGACGCCGAGTACGCGCGGGCCGCCCGCGCTCCGTGGGAAAGAAGAAACGAATACTGCGAACACCAATCATTTGGCGACCAGCATTGATGCCTGAGCGCATAGATGTCGTAGTATGGGCCTCGTTGATTTGCCGTGCAGACGTCCCAATCTTCGCGCGCCCAACACGACAAAATCGCTTGTTTGGTCAATAATCCATTCATGCCGTCCAAATCAGCCACCATCACAAATTCAATGTGGCGATATAACGGGTTTCCACGGATCTCCTCGAGATATTTGTTACGGCAATAGGCGATTCGCTCGGTTCTCTTGGGGAGACGGCCTCGCAACTTCCCCAGACCTATGAAGCGAAATTTCCCGTTTTCCGCCGTGAGTGTTTCTAAGACAGTCTGCGTGTCGTCGTCACTGTCCGACTCAATAACCAACCAATGTACTTCCGAGAAGAACTCTAATGCGGATGAGATTGTCCCAACTTGCTTCTTGAGATGTCGACCACAGTTCCGCGCCAGACCAACGACAAGTACGCCATTCTCGAGGATCGCGGCCATCGGTTGGCCCATTAGTCGGTCCGGTTCGCCACGACCACAACCAATGACATCAGTTGCGTAACATCGCACAATGGGGAGCGCTCGGTACTAATCACTACCCCGACGATACTCGGTAGGGGTTCTTGGGCAGTTTAGACAACACGAAGCCATGTTGGCGAAGGCTTGTCTGAAGTGTTTGATCAATTTCTTGTTTGAAGACAACTACAGTCGCGAGTCCGAAGTTAAGCAGCCCCATCTGGCACAATATATTCTGGACAAAGAGGCCCAACTGGGTAATCACGTTCCCAATTGTTGGGGAACCATACTTATCGGATGACGCCTTCGCGTAATAGAAATCGTTGTAACGCTTTATAGCGACATACGCGCCGTTCAACGCTGTCGCCATTTTCTCGATCTCCCGAGTGTTTACTCGATACAGAAAATTACCGGACGGTTCAAATTGATCGGTTGTATCGCCGCGCAGTAGCTTCTTGACCAGCCACTTGAATGAATTCAGAACACGCGGGCGTCCATCGACCGGCTCGATGAGTACTACGGCCCTGCTAGCAACGCGCCACATCTCGTAAAATGCTATCGCCGGACGTGGAAAATGATGATAGCTCTCTTTGCAAAGGATGAACTCAAAGGAGTCGTCTCTTGCCGTCAGCGCCTCTGCATTCTCCACGAGGTATTTGGTGATATAGCCGCGTTGACGAGCTCCTTGTAAAGTTGCATCAGTGAGACTACTTGCCGTCGCATCGGCGCCGTGGCTTTGCAAATAGTGCGCATCGCTTCCGTAGGATCCGTCGCCCAGTGTCAGCCAAGTCGAATTAGGATATGCACTCAAAATTGTAAGTAATGTGTCGTGCATCCGCTGATGTCGCCATGCGTCAATGCTGTCCGGCGCGGTGTAGCACGATGGCAATGCAGACTCTTGCTCGAAACTGATGTGTCGTTGATAACTCCAGTCCTGAGAACGCAAGATCTACTCCCGTTGGATCAAAGAAGGGCCTTGTGGATCTATACCGCGAATGACAATCCCTCAGCAGGTCACGGCACCGACGGCAATTGTGAGACATTCACATGTTGAACATGTTACGGAATGTCGCATATTTCATTGGTCGCGCTGTCGCGCTGTCGCGGTGGCACAGACATGCTTTGAGCGTAGCTCTATATGATTTCAGAGTTTTGACAATGCGTTCCTGTCAAGGCGTCGGTCGTCACCGAGCCACCTGGAGTTGACCATCCCTCGATGTTCGAGCGAACTTGACGACGGCCTAGCCACGCGGTTTGCATGCGATTGGAACGCCCCGGGGGGAGTCGGCAAAGACGCTCTACATCCTACTGGTGTTTTTTCTTTTGAAGTAGATGGTCATTCCAAGCACCACGCGCGGGCAACAACAAAACAATGCTTCTCATCAGACGGCACGTAAATCGATTTAGAAATATTGTAACCAGTAAGGTCTTAACGAACGATATATTCTTGATGAAGAGTATGAATCCACCGCTCGTTACGAGCGTGTACTTGTATTTTTCTGCTATGCGTTTCAATGCCTTCATGCTGTAAAAAAATACATGCTGCCCGCTCTCGGGACTGAAATACCACCAGTCTTTTTGCTGATTTCTGTAAATTGCGGTCGTCAATAACAATGCTTTGGCGTTGTAGCCGAAGAATTCCTGCAAATCATTTTTGGGATTTGGTAGATGCTCCAAGACTTCAAAACCAATTACCAGATCGGGGATATCGAAATCTCGCTCAGTGAATCCTTGCGCGTAAGTGGGCGTGGCATATTTGTCCTTTAAGTAGCAATTTATTTCATAGTCTCTCAATAAACGGCAAAGTAATCCGTCCCCGCCGCCAACATCTATGACATTTTTCAAACTGAATAATTTACTGATGACAAAACAAGCCGCTAAATTATCAATGTTCCTTTGAGCGGCACCCGTGTCCAGGATGGACAGATTCTTGTTTCCATGTGCTTCGCCATATGCTTCTTCGAGCCAATAGGGCGGCTCTGTTTGCAATGCTCCACAATTCACGCACTCCAAATATTGAACATTGTGCTTGCCCAGTATCGTTAGATTGAATTGTGGCAATAGAGATTCATCGCATAAGCGACATAAATGTTGTGTTGTCGGTTGTGAATCGGATGCTTGCATGGACATATGACATTGACGGCACTGAGACTCACCGCTCCCTCACCAGTAACACGCGTTCTCGACGCGATCCGCGCCGTCCACCCTATCCTCGGGTGCCGGCCGCACCCACCAATCGTTGTAGAGTTGCGAAATCTGAGGGTCCGCATCCCATCGTTTGCCCCTGATCCCGAATAGAATCTGCGTGGCGCCCCCGAGATGAACGGCTAGCTTACCGCGTCTCTTTGCGTGGGCCGCCAGAGGGAACCCATAGGCACCACAACCAATAATTGCGACTTCGTAGTCTACCCCGTCCATCGCATCTTTCATGGACTCGAGCGCCTGGAACCAGTCTGTGTATTGCAAATTGTTTCCAGCGATAGTCTGCACTGCTCGAATAGTTGTGAGATTGCCGAACTTGGGAAGCACACGAGTATCTTCGAATAGCTGCTGGCGGTGATTGTAGTATTGACTCTCGATGGTTCGGCTGAACGGATGGACCACCAGCACTCGCTTTCCCTCCAGGACCTCGGACCAGGGATGCGTGGAGAGATAGGGCTCCAATGTTGTCAGCGGCACCCTCATTACGCTAAGCAGATGTTTATGGAGCAGGTATTCCTCCGGTCGCCATGAACCGAGGATATCCAACTGACCCATGTCGCTGTACATCAGCGCCGAGAATCGCTCGAGGGCGGCACGTGCCGGTGGAAAGAACCCGGACGCGACCATCATGTTCGAGATTACGCGACGTTCCACCACTCGCTTCACAACCCATGGAAGATGCGGCCACAGTACGGCCTTGATTTCCGTTGCGCCGAAACGCGCAATCATTCCTGGGCCGTTCGTCTCAAGGAGCTCTCGAATCGCAGCGGTTGCGACGCCCTCCTCCAGCCGACGCAATCGTGACAGCACAACGCTAGGCCCTATGTCTGGCAAGGTCTTTCTGCGGCACTTGCTGTTTGTTGGCGGCCCACATAATGAGTCAGAACCGTCGCGCCACGAATATGTCGTGCTCAATGTGCCAGCGCATACCGTTGCGGCGGGCCCAGTCGACGAGATAGTCGAGCCGGGGGTAACCGGACGCAGCCTCCGCCGCCTCGAAGCTGCGGATATCATCGATGAGAACGCTGACAGCGGAGAAGCGCGCGCGATGCAATTCGATTTGGGCCAACTCCTCCAAGATTGGAGTATTGGCCGAGCCTTGATACGTGACCCACGTCGTGCCCCCGGAATAGTGGCCATCGAGCCAGAAGCTTACGGCGCCCGACAGCTGCGGCAACAGATTCGGAAAGACGTCCTCGGAAGCGCCGTTGATCACCTCGACGTTGCGCAGGCGTGCCAGGCGCCGGAAGGCAAATTCATAGATAGCGGTAGCGGGCTCGATCGTGACCACGCGTGACGAGTGCCTCGCGAGAAATGCGGTGGTATCCCCGAGATATGTGCCCGTCTCGACCCACGTGCATGACGGCGCGGCGTTGCGGAGCAAGACCCTTTGCTTGACCGAGCCCGGCGAGGGGGCTTCATAGTCGCGAGCACGCCATTGACGGAAGCTCAGCGAATTCTTGAGGGATTGTCTAATGACGGAAGGTACCATTCGCTTAAGGCTTGACTGCATCTTATATTCGCTCCTACGGAATCATACTCATACGCGCCGAAATACTTTCAATCAAAGCCGCCTTTCCTCATCCAAGCTTTTCGAAAGTATAGATGCCGCACCCATACGAAACATCGAGGTCGACGGCCCCGACGTTCACGTCTCTGTGGAGGTTGCCTCGATCGTCCACAAAATCAAATCGCGCAAGCCGCAGGCAGCTTCCATCCAACGGCCACTCGAGGACGTCTCTTGGAGTAAAGACCCTGTGCGCGTTGAAGTGCACTTCATTGGTCCCGCCAATGGGGAAGCTGATGTAGAGAGTTCCACCAGACTTGAGCATTCGCACGATGTTATTGAAGCCCTTTAGGTGTCCGCCGGGGTCCAGCGGATCGCCGTATCGCCCGAGTCCGAAATGCTCGATTGCATGCAAACAGGAAACCGAGTCGGCCATGTTGCTCTGAACGCCTTCCCCGTCCATCAGATCCGCCTGAATGAATGAAATATTGGCATGCCCGACGTTATCCAGAGCTCGGATGTCCATTACTTCGATTTTTCTGAAGGAGGCGACGTGGGCGACGAATCCATCGATGCGTGACCCGATATCAATGTGTCTTTCCGGATTCCTATCGTTAATGAAGGATGCGACGAGCAGGTCTTGATGGAAATAATGACCGCTAGCCGAGCCGGCGGCCGCATCGTAATCGGTAAGGATGGGATAGCTATGGGTAATATGGCCGCCAAGTCTACGGAACTGCCGGATTTGAGCACGATATTTTGGATACCTGCTAAGTGTCGCGATGCGGCGGGGATCGACGCCTGCATTTAGCAGAAGTCTTGCCAGCGGCCTCACCACCGCACTTGCCTTACGTTTTAGGTCGGGCATGTTCATGATCCCTTAAGGCAGCAGGTTGCTGAACGGCATCCGCGCCGCCGGCACCCCTCCTCCAGCATCTTTTCTTACCATCAGAACACTCGATGACACCGCGACGCTCATCAAACCGAGCAGATCCCAGGAGAAGTAGGCCGCACCGGCGGACGCACCATTTGCGACGATTATTACAACGGGAATCGTCACCAAGTCAGCGGAAATGATCCGCTCCCCTACCGCTTTCACATTCGCTCTGCCAATCCATTTCCTGGTGTTGGCAAACATCGTTACGAGAAATGCCACATAACCACCAAGGCCAACCGTACCTGTCGTCACAAGCAGTTCGATGAATACGTTGTGGAAATGACCGCCTTCCACCCCTTCGGGGTAGGTTCCATACCCCGTTCCGAGCAACGGATGCTCTTTGAATACTTGAAGTCCAAACTCCCACACCCGCAATCGTCCTCCAAATGACTCGAGATTTTCAGTCTCATGGCCGCGCGTCATCAGTACCACAAAAAAATCTCTGACCTCGGGGCTGACAAGCGCAACAACGCCAACAGCCAGTGCCGCGCAGAAGCCCATCACGAATATCGTCGCCCGCCTGTGAGCAAGGCGACCCAACATGACATTTGCGGCCAAGAGTCCAGCCACCAGCGCAATGTAGCTACCTCTTGAATGCGACACATAGCACACACCCATGAACGATACGGCCGCGGCTGCATACTTGAGGCTTCCAAGTTCTACGGCGCGCACGTAGCACGCGATGGCTATTAACGCCGCAATCGCGCCGATATCGTTCGGATTGATCGAATAGCCGGTGGTGCCGGTCAGCCGTGCGACATCACCTTCCATGCTCCACGCGCCGCTGGGATTGATTACGAGGCCGGCAAATACCCCGATCAGGATTGCGACACTTATAAAGTAGAACGCTCGTATCGACTTGGCTGGGTCACTGGTGCCGGCGGCATTGCGAACCATCACAATAGCCCACATGCCCAGCAAGAACACTTCAAAGCAGCGCCAGATGGAGAACAGCGGGAAGCGGGAACCGAACGACGATGCAAGACACATGGCGACAAACAGCATGAATACCTGAGTTACGCGCCTGCCGTTCATTTGCCGGAAATCATTGTTTGTCGTGCAGAACTTGACCGTCACCACAGCGGCCGCCAAGTAGGTAGCTACAATTTGCGGATCCGCGAACGACGAAGCCAGCGTGATGTGCGCCTTGTCGCGCGCCAGCGGGAACACGGCTCGGCCAAACAGCGGTAGGGCGATGCAATACGAGAGGATCACGGATCCCATTGTTCGCGGCGCGGCCGCCAATCGGTCGTCGGTCGACGATGCGACGTGACCAAGGCTGGCCGGGGGCTGGATTAGCATCACTTACCGTACGTCCACGCGGACCAGACGCCCATCGCCGGCCGACAGATGCAGCCGGACGCGCGTCGTTCCAGCCTGGCGTTCCATCAGCAGCGCAGTCCGGCCGGCGGACTTCTTGTTGACCTCCTCCACTGCCGAGACCAAGCGCTGCCTGATCTCGAAGACTGCGTCGGCATCATCGGTAATCGATTTGTTCGCAATCATAAAGTAGCTCGCATTCGGCTCGCCTGGATCGACGAACTCACCAACGACAAGGTCCTGCGCATCGGTAAAGTACCAATTCGACTCAGGCAGGCGCAGCCCCTCCCGCGGCACTTCGGATGTGTGGAATACGCGCTTCGACTCCAGCTTGATCAGCGTCGGCCCCAGCACCGCCAGTTCAGCGTTCAGTTTGGCAACATCCTCATCGGTACTGCCGCTAAACCACTGCACACCTTTCGAGCCGTACGCCAAACTCGTATAGACGCTCCACCGGATCTTCGTTGCGTTGTCATCAGGAGGCGGTCGAAGAGCGTTGAAACTACTATTTGACTCGATCCACATGATCATCGGAACGCCGGCCCTTACCGCAGCATCACGGTGCGCCTCCAGGCCGCGCCACCAGTCGCTTTCCTTGGACCACCAGCGATAAAGATCGAAGCTCAAGAAGTCGGGTTTTACGATATCCATGTAGTCAGACAGGAAATTGCCTGTTGCCGATGTCATGTTTATCCAGGCCACGTGATTTGGGTCCGCGGCTCTGTACTCGTTTACTCTTTCAGCGAGTTGCTCAAACGTCGTGCCTCTTTTCCAGTTCTTGTTGTCCGGTTCATCCGTAACGTAGTAGCCCCAAACCGCGGGATTGGCGGCCAATGTTCGTGCAATTGCCGGCGGGACTGCCTCGCCGATATAGTCGGGAGCGCCCTGGCTCCAACCAATCAGCAAGCAGCGCAGTCCCGCCTTGGCGACCAGTTCAAGTTCCGGGGGGGCGCACATTACCGTGTTGTAGTGCGCCGCAGCGATCCGACGCGCAGATAGCTCCGTCAACCGCCCCGCAACCTGCTCGGCCGGCCAGCCATAGGAGTAGAGAATCAGAAAATCCCGCATATGCCAGCTTGCGAATGTCGGAGAACTCAGCACCAGCGAGAGCGCGAGCACTTGACCGGCTGGTCGGCCGATGCTGGACTGCCACTCACGCAAGGTCATATCTTCTTCGACCCTAAGGCGGCACCGATCGCCGCCATGGCCACACGCCGCACGAGCGCCCGCGCCGGAATGACGATCCTGCGGCTGACGGACTCCCGATAAAATCCACGCTTCGCATAATCAACGGAAATGCCGTGCGCAGCGAAGAGTTCGACTACCGCCGGCGCATACCACTTACCCTTGACTATTCCCGTCGGGCGATACGGGATCGGGTACCGGCCTTGATGATTGAAGTGATCCAGACTCTGACACAGAAACACGTCTGGTTTGGGCATCGCTCGAACTGAACCGCGCCGCTCGAATGTCCACGCGCTCTCTCCCGACCGCAGGAGGTCTCTCAGCGCAGCAACACTCCACAATCCCGCCTGCAGACTGACGCGGTAATTCGCTCGTTGATCGATTTGCCACAGCAATGGATGCAGTGCCGTCTTGTGGTAACGCGCACGGTCGTCGACTTCCATGAGACGTATGTGCGGAACGTTATGTTCAACCATGACATTGACACACTGCGCTATGAAGATCTCATCGACGGGACCGTTCAGGAAGTAATCCTCCTGCAGGTACAACACAAAGGGCGTACGAACCACGTCCAAACAGCGGATCAGGCAGTCGCTCCACGCCAGGCGCGGAGAACCGGCGGGATCGTCAGCCTGGACTTTACTGCACGCAAGTTGCAGTTCAGTGTCCGAGTACTCCCGCGTCTCGGTATTGAGGACCACAGTACAAGGGCATGACGGCCAGTACCGCTTGAACAATTGAAAGAACGGAGGCCAGCAGTCACTGAAAGTATCCGTGCTGTTGACCAACACAGTCAGCTTGGGTCGAAGTTCGTGCATAAATCGGTGAAAATATCCTCAAGATTGTGAAAGTGGCAATCGCGCGGAAGCTTCATCGGCGCTGGACACCGAACGGGCGGGCCAGCGGCTCCCCGATGAACAATCCCTGGCCCGGCATCGCGACGCTCTTCCAATACGCCTCGAGCAGGGTGTCGCCGCGCAGGTAATGGTCGAATAAAACTCCCGGGTCTGGAAACTTACCGACTTGGGCGCAGGGTTCGGAAACCGATCCGTAGGAGGCGGTTGCACCCTGTCTCAGCCATTGCAATGCCGACATTTGTCTCGAGCCATCGAGCTTGCCGCCGGAGGACGTCAGATGATCGGCCGCGGCGCCGGGACGAAAATCGAGCTGCGGCATTTCCTCGACCCAGACCACCCCGGTGAAGTACCCGATGATGTCTTGCAGCGGTCGCCCTATCGGCGTCGTGAGCTCGCGCACGGACACTCGGCTCGATACCATCGTTTCCGCCGCGGGATAGCCCGCCGCCCTCACATTCCGCGCTCCGTCTTGAGTGCGGATGAGATACACGGTGCCGGGTGGCCCAGAACCATCCGCCTTGATCCCCCGGTCGATGATCGCTTTGGCAAACTCCTCATCCTCGCTGGGCAGCAACATGGCTGGCAACCAGCCCGTGGTGTCGGCGGGCAGCCATCCTCGGCTGTCGAACAAGGGATTGCGCAACGTGAGCCCGCATCCCGGTTCGCAAAATCCGGGCTGGTATCCCGCCGCCATTGCCGTCGTGATCGACATGCATTCAACGGCATATGGCTTCGACCAAACCAGCAGCAGCGACTGAACGCTCGACGGCAATTGCGCCAGCAACCGGATGCGCAACGCGTTGAGTTCGTCGCGGTCGATCACCGCGCGGTCGGGGAGCGGTAGGCCGACCAGGTTCATGGCTGGAACATGGCGCTGCTGCGCGTAGTACCGCGCCACCCGGATGCTGGCGTCGTCGTTGGTGCTGAATATCACGCCGAGCCGCTCGGGGTTCAGGCCCTCGGCTCCGGCAATGCCGAAGGCAAGATACGCCAGCCCCAGCGGCAGGAGTCGGCGCCACATGTGCCAAGTCAGGCTGCGCCGTTGTGCGGCCGAGCATTTGAGGCTTGCTTGGCCGCCTCCGCGCCAACCACCGCGACGGCGGAGATGCGGTCGCGCAGCACCTGCGCGACCAAATCGGAATCGATCGTGGTTCGGCCGTCGGCATAGGCATACAACATCGCGAAATCGCAGAGTTGATTCATCAAGCGCGGCACACCTTTGGTTCGAGCGTGCACGAACTCGATGGCGTCCGGCAAGAAGAGTGGTGTGCGGCGTCCGGCGACTTCCAGCCGATGACGCACGTAGGCATGGGTATCGTCCCGGTCGAGGGGTTTCAAGTGGAAATCCACGGACACGCGCTGCGCGAACTGCCGCATCTCGGGGCGCGCCAGCTTTTGCCGCAGTTCCGGCTGACCCACCAATAGGATTTGCAGGATCAAGTCGCGCTCCGAATTGACGTTCGACAGCAACCGGAGCTCTTCCAACACCTCCACCGAGAGGTTTTGCGCTTCATCGATGATGAGCAGCGTGCGGCGGCCTGCGGCGTATGCCCGCACGAAAAAATCGACAATCGCTTCGTATTGCGCCACGTCCGAATCGTCTGCCGGCACGATGCTGAACGCCGACAGCACCCACGTGTGAATCGACTTGAAGCCGGCGTGGGTATGGCTGATGAGACCGGTGACGACCTGATCACCTAGCTGACGCAAGAGGCGCTGCACCAGGGTGGTCTTGCCGGAACCGATATCCCCGGTCAACAGCGAGAAGGCGGCGCGAGATTCCATGCCGTACTCGAGCATGGTCATGGCCCTCGAATGCTGCCGCGATGGAAAAAGGAACGCCGGATCCGGCGTCAGCGAGAAGGGTTTGGTGCGCAAACCGAAGTGGCGTTCGTACATGGAGACCTCAATAGCCGGCTGACGCTTCCGCGGCACGATTCAACACGGTGCCGACGAGCGAGGTCTTAGCCAGGAGTTCGATCGTGCGCACCAGGTCGGTCCGGCGCGTACGCCCTTCCGCCGCGACCACCAAGCCGCACTCGACCAAGGGGGCAAACGCCAGCGCATCATCGGCCGTGAGCACCGGCGGCAAATCGAAGATGACGATTCGATCAGGGTAGCGCGCGCGCAGTTCGTTGACGATCCGACGGCTTCGTGGTCCGGCAAGAATCTCCGACGAATCATGGAGCGCAGCCCGCGCCGGCATCAGTGTGAGCCGCTCGAACCCGTGCGGGTGATAAAGACAATCTTGCAGCTTGGCCCTATCCGAGAGGGCGTCGTCGGAACCGAATTCCGGTGCAAATCCAAGTCGTGCGGTCAGGGTTGGGCGCTTGAAATCGAACTCCACCAGCAGCGCGGTATGCAAACGGTCGCTCGCCAGCGTCACTGCGAGATTGAGGGCGGTCGTCGTCTTGCCGTCCTTGGCGCCCGGGCTGAATACCGCGAGCGTGCGCCAGCCGTGGTCATCCATGCGCTGCAGCACTTGCGTTCGCAACATGCGAAACGCGACCGCCGCAGGCTCTGCGGAGCCTGGGCTCAATACCCTATTGCGCTCCAAGATCTCGGGGGAGGGGGCAAATGTCCGGGTGCAGGTATATTCAATCTCCCGGGGCGAACCCGCCGCCGCCGGCCCAGTTTCAGCCGGTCTGCTTGCCGCCGTCGCATTCGGCGCCGATTTGGTCTCCGCCGGTTCATTCGCCAGCAACTCAGCGATGAAATCATCCGCCGTGGCCGGCAGGGCCTCCTGATGCGGGGCGCGCGGCGCGGGCGACAGATTGGCGACCTGCGCTCGCTCCAGCCGGGCCAGATCCAATGCTTTGCGAATTCGGTCCATGGATTAAGCCCCGAACCGCCGCAGCAAACTGATCCAGACCACGTCCAGCGGCTTGACGAAGAGATGCACGGTCACGGCCGCCACACCGACGACGACCATGCTGCCGCCCAAGCACAAGGCGGTGAGTCTTCTACTGCGAGCCCGATCCCGCTCGGTGACGATGATGGGAATCGAGGCGAGCGCCGGCACTTGCAGGAGCATACGAATGTCCGTGGGACCGCGCACCGATGCGTCGAAGGAATCCCGGGCGACCACGGCGACGGCGCCCAAGGCGACCGACAGGAGTAATCCCACGATCAGAATGAGTTTCCGATTCGGGCTGATCGGCTTCTCCGGAGGCTGCGGCGGTTCGATCAGCGTGAATCGCTCGCCCTTGCGCTCGGTCTCGAGATTCTGCGAGACCTGGGCCTCTGTTTGCTTGGAGAGAATCTCTTGGTATTTGAATTGCGCGCTCTCCAGGTCGCGTGCCATGGTGCGGAATTGACGCTCGACTTCCGGCGATTGGGCCATGCGCCTTTCGTATTGATCGAATTTTGCGTGCAATTCGTCACGTTTTTGGATGGCGCTCACGCGATCCACTGCGAGCGCATCGAGCTGTCCCTTGACCTGAATGTAGACGGGATTGTCGGCGTGATTGGCTTCGATTCGGTGCAGGCCGGCGGCGTCCTCTTCGGCCGCGGCTTTCTCCAACCGATCGACGGTATGCTGCAATCGGATCACGTCCGGATGCTCCGCGGAATACTTCTCGTGCGCGGCCGCGAGCTGCGCTCTGGCTTCCGACAGTTGCCTCAGCCGGTCTCCCGTCTGATCCTGCGATCGCACTTCTTTTTCAAGCCCATCCACCTCACGCTGCGTGCTCACGATGTCCGGGTGCCCCGGGGCATAGCGCGCCTTGTAGGCCGCCAGCTGCGATTTCAGCGCCTTGAGCCGATCTTCGGCCCCAAATACGCGCTGGCCTGTGTCCGAGTACACCTGCGTGTTCGGGCTGATCTGCGCCAGCTGGGCCTCGAGCAGCACTCTCTGCGAATCCAGTGCCGCCAAGCGATTCTCCGCATCGCGCAATTCGAGTTCGGTTCTTTCCAGGGTTTGCACGTTGAGCTGGGTCAGATCGGGCAATTCTTCGCGATGCTTTTCTTTGAACGCCGCAAGATTCTTGTCCAGTTCCGCGATATGCGCGGCCTCGCGCGCGGACTCTTCGACGAAGAACGCCGACGTCTGTTGCGAGAGCTGGGTGCGGGAGGTCAGATTCTCATTGAGATAGAGCGTCGTGAGCTCGTTGGCAACCTTCAAGGCCAGATCGGGCGAGCGGTTCTGGTAGGAGACCGAGAAGGCAATCGTCGCCTGGGTTGGGTGGCCGCTGCGCGGATCGATGACATCGGCGCTGATCATGTGCATGCCGATGTCATCCCGGAATTTCTGCATCAGTACTTCGCGGGGCTCCTTTTGGCGGATATCAGAATAGAGATTGTAGCGATCGATGAGCGATAGCAGGTTTTGCGTGGTCATGACCCGCTGGCTGATCACTTGCACTCGCTGATCCGCAAATGACGTAATGACCGAGCGGACCATTTCCTGCGGAATTTCCTGCTGCTCGATCAGAATCGTCCCCGTGGCGCGGTAGGTGGGCGGCAACAACAGCGTGAGCAACACCGTGAGAGCCACCGCGACGCCCGCCACGCCGAAAAAGGTGGGTCGCCTGCGCCAATAAGACAGCAGCTTTTCGCGAGTGTCGACTGCGACCGTTTCGGACGCACTCAGTGTGGTACTCCTCATGGCGATGCTCATTGAAGTGACTTCCAATTGAACTGGCGCGACAGCTCCAGGCTCACGCCGGTCGAGTTGATGCCGAAGCGTGACGCAACGTAGTGGTCCATGACCCGGGAAGCGTTCATGGTGAGGGTCCAGTGTTCAGTCCATTGCCAGGCGGCCGTGAGCTGCAAAGACGTCACATTCAGATCGGTGATGGCGCCGGAATCGCTGGGCAGTTGGTAATTGGTCCGGTGCAGGGCGCCGCTGAATACCCAGCGCGGAGATTCGTTGTACGTGGCTTTGATATCGTAATTGTCTTGGCGAGAAAGATACGCAAATCCCGTGGGCGTCAACTGCCGCGACGCCGTGACCGCGAACAGCAGTAATTCCGTCTGGCGGCTCAGGTTGACCGAGTACACGCTGCTGTTTTGGTGAGATTTCGAGGTGACCGGAACGGTCACGATGATCGGGCCATTTTGGGTGAATTCGAGGAATTCCTCGCTGGTGTCGAATTCATCGTTGGCGCGCGAGTACCCGCCGCTGGCCGTCAAGGACCAGATTTCGGAGAGTTGCTTGACGAAACCCACCTGCAGATTGGCGCTGGTACTCTTCGTCGTGCCGTCGAGCGACTCGTATCGTCCGAGGGTGGCGCTCACCGTAAGCTTTCCCCGCTCACTCTCCAACCACGTCAAGGTGGGGGTGATGCTCGCGTACTTGTAGTCGACGAGAGTCGCGAAGCCCGGCACATCCCCGTAGCGCAGCCGCGTCCAATTGACGTCGCTGTCGAACTCAAATCTCTCGCTGAGCTGCCGATCCCAATTGACATCGGCGCTCGTCGTGTCGCGCCGTACACCCGCCGAGCCATTCAGAAGATAGTCGTGGAGCAGGCTTGAATCGCGCGCCGCCGCTCCAGTCACCGTCACCATGCCGCGTTCGGTGTCGAATTCGCTGCCGACGGTCAGATGCTCGTAGTCCGAGTCCAGCGACGAATAACCCTCCGCGTTGCTCAGACGAAAGCTCGGGAGTATCGACAGCTTGAAGGCATCGCCGATGTAGTTGGTTGGGGCATCGAGCAACAGCGCGGCGTGCGTCTCCGCCGTGTTCGGCTGATCGAGCAGCGCCGGGTTCGATGCATAGTCGCCGGCAATGCCGAGCACCGGCTGCGTTCCCCAGACACCCGCAGTGGAATGGCTAGCAATGGTCATGGCTGTCGCCCAGCAGCAGAGCCGCGCCGACCCGCGCCGAGTCATGGCACGACAACCGTGTCACCGTTTTGCAGAAGAATGTTTTGATCGAGTTTGCGGCCGCGAGCGATATCACTGTAGCGGAACCGGATCGACGTTTGGCGATCGCCGTTCAACCGGAGGATGCGAATGTCATTCGTATCCGCAAACGGGGTCGCGCCCCCCGCCAGGCTCAACGCCTGCATCACGGTCATCGGCCCGACCAAGGGGAAATCTCCTGGGCGCGTCACTTTGCCGACGACATAGATCCGGTTGCCGCCGGCCGCCTTGACCGAGACGGTGACCACCGCATCGGGTATGAATTTGCGGATGCGGGTTTCCAGCATCGAGGTCAACTCGGCAACGGTATGGCCGGCGGCCTGCAGTTCCCCGGCCAACGCGAAGGACATACCTCCATCAGGCCGGATGAGGACTTCCCCCTGGAGGTCAGTTTCCTTCCACACCGACACGAGTAAAGTGTCGCCGGGACGCAGCTGGTAACCGGGGGGTAGGACGGCTGCCGTCGACGCGGTCGACGAGCCGGCCGAGGAAGCGGCGGCAGGCGCGGGTTGATTCGTCGCGCCAGCCGCTCCGTAGCACAGCATGAGCCCAGTCACCCAGAAATTCGTCCATCGCATCCGCGACTTCATCCCGTTTCACGCTTCACCAGACCTCAAGGAGCGCGAAGTTTAGGGGTTATATGTGAGAGTTTCATTGCAACCGACTACTTTTGGACGACCGACGTGATCAAATCGTCAGCGCTTCGTCATTGCAGTCAACTGTCGCATCAACCCTGCGCCGCTGCCAGCCGAACAACACCCCCAAACCGGATAGCAGCAGAACCAGAGTGCCTGGCAACCCCACGGGCGTGATGCCGCTCTCGATCTTGATTCCGTACACTCCTAGTCCGTACTGTCCGTTGGCTTCGCCGAACCAGTGCACATAGATCATTCCGGGTCCCACGTTCATCGACTCAGTTCCTGGGCCCATGGGCGTACCCACCACCCCACTGGCAGTGGACACGAAGCAATTGAGATCGCCGATCGTATCGAGCCAGGAAACCTGCGACAGCGAAATAGTGAGGGTCTCGGCACTCGGGATGTCGAAAGACTCGACGAAGGACTGCTGCCCCTGGATGAAACCCGCGCTGTCATACAGCACCGTGTCGGCGTGGGCAGTGCTCAGGGGCAACAGCCACGCGGCGATGACTGCGATCGTCGTTGCCAGTGAAGTTCGATATTTCACGGTATATCCCCTCATCCGAAAGTCCTCATCCGAAAGCGATTTGATGCAAATGTTCTAGGCCGCGGGCGCGGTGCGCTGCACCCGCATGCCGGCTTCCTGCGATGCCGCGTCGCCATTGCCGGTTCGGCCATAGCCGAGGCTCTCGGCGCGGTTGTCCGAGTTGCGGTACACGTACTTGTCGTACAAATATCCCCGCAGTGAGCGCGCCTGGAGCGCGGGATCCGCCGCCGAGGGGTCTCCGTCTTTCAGGCGCATCACCAGGTATTCCTCGCGCAGGCCGCTCATGGCGAGCAGCGCGATGTCGTCGCGGTCCACCTGTCGTCCCTCTTCAACTTGGTCGTTGATGATGCTTTCCAGGCGAAAGGCATCGAGCTCGAAGTAGCGGATCAGCTCGTCGCCGGATTCGACGAGTACCGGCACGAGGTTCCTGCCGCGAATCGCCGGATCGCACATCGGGGAGATGCGGTTAAGGGTTGATTTGATCGCGAACCGGATGATGTCTGATTCGCGCACTCCCAAGCGTTTGGCGACCCGCTTCACATTGCGAATATCGCTCTCGCCCAGTCGTATCGACACTGCCTGCTTTCGTTGATCGACCACGTCTTCTCCCTGAAAAAAGCCATTTGAAGGACCGAACGGGGTGAATAGTAGGCGGTTAGTGTGTCGTGAGAATGGCACTTCTGTGACGAATGTCCCAGTCAATGTCATTTTGTCATTGACGTGATGTATGTGTTCGAGCATGCAGATCAATTCGGAATATCAGTGAGTTAGCCGATTTTTCTGCCGCATGAGGGGTGAACCCGGAAACTTTGGGTTCGGGAGCCGACTGTCATATCGATGACACAATTGAAGCGGCCGCGCGGTGGTGCCGCTCGACGCCGGTCAGACGAGAATCGCCAGTCAAATATTCGTCAAATGCCGCGTTTAGACTGCGTTGATACCGGGTGCAAAACCACGCGTCATCGAAGGGATGTACATTTTCCGTGACTGGGCAAAATCGCGCCGCACAACTCGTCAACGACTTGCATCAGATCCTCTTGTTTGTCGATCGCGAGTTCAGCCGCATCGAACCCCGCTCGAGCAGCAAGCCGGACGCCGACGAACCCTACTACCGATCGGTCGAAAGCCCGCGCGAGGCCTGGCGAGAGGGGTTGGTGCGCAATGGGCCGTGGTTGGTATCGCTGACGCTCGGTGCATTGATGGCCGTGGAATTGGCGCGCGCCTCGGCATTCATAGCCGTGGAATTGGTGCCGGCCTCGTTCAAGCTTTTCGGCGGCGGCGTGCCCCCTGCTCCTTTACCCACCGTCGTGATGGACACACGGGCGCTCGAGCGGCCGGATGTCGACGTGCAGAGCATCGTGGCCGCAAAACTTTTCGGAGTTTTTGCCGCGGATCCAAACTCTCAAGATCCCAGCGGCACGCCGCGGACGGCGGCCGATTTGTTGCTCGCCGGCACGCTTGCCACCGAGAATCCAAAAACCGGGCTTGCCATCATCAGCGACGCAGGCCCGGCACAGGTCTATGAGGTCGGCGCCAGTGTCGGGGACGCCTCGCTGCACTCAGTGTACCGAGACCGCGTCGTCCTGAGCCGCAACGGCAGACTGGAAACATTGGCTCTGCCCAAGCTGTCCACAGGCAAAGGTAAACTCGTCGCTGCGGCGCCCGCGAAGCCGCGCATGGCTGAACTGGATGAGCCGGCAAGTGTGGCTACCTTGAGACCCGACCGACAACGGCGGGGATTTCGACTGTCGAGCCGATGAAGCCCGCGTTGACATTGACGCGTCGATATCATCCCAACGGCACGGCTTCATCTTTCAGCAATATTGCACCCTTATATTTCACGGTCGCTTTCAGCTTGGTTTGGCTCGTCCTGCCGCTACCCCGGGTTTTCTCGGCATGCGTACGGGATGCCGGGTAGCGACCGACCATGGGTACACCACGATGTTTGCTCTTGCTCGCCTGGGTTTGCGGCTTAGCCGCGGCCGGTTGTGGCTATGGAGTCAACTCCAGCACTCCCGCTTCGCCCCTGGCGGCGCCGGCCATCGTGCAGCCGCCGTCCAATCAAGACGTTCCGATGGGGCTTACCGCCACGTATGCCGTGGTGGCCTCCGGCAACCTCATGCAGTATCAGTGGGCCAAGAACGGCGTCGACGTTCCCGGTGCGACGGGCAGCAGCTATGTCACACCGCCCACGACGTTCGCCGATACCGGGTCCAACTTCACTGTTACCGTCAGCAACGCCGCCGGCGCGGTCACCAGCGGCGCAGCCTCTCTAACGGTAACTGCGAGAGCACCCGCAGCGGGAGACCTTCGCTTTCAACAGGTGGACGCCGCGTCGACCGTCAATGGCTACGGCGGCGGCGGCTCCGGAATCAGCGGGATGCTGACCAGCCACAGCGCCGAAGACTACACCTCCAGTCTCGGCACCCCCTTCTGGGTCGGTGGCGCCGGCAATTGCACCGCCGCGGGCATGCAGAGTCAGTCCAGCTGCGCCTGGAGCTTCACTGCAATCCCATTGCCCGCCGCGCTGGCAGGGCTGGGGTTGGTCGCGGGCTACGCGAGCGACGTGTACTCCAACGTTCAGTACGATTTGGCGGATCCGAACTGGCCAAGCCTCGCCAGTGGAGTGAGCCCGGCCGCCGCCGGCTCGGTCGCCACGTCGCTCGACCTCGAGCCCGCCAATCAACTATTCGCAGTGTCGTGGGTTCAAGCTCCGTCGGATGCGCAGTCGAGTTTTTCCCTCGTGCAGAATACCGTCTCGGCCGACGGCCTGCAGGCCGCAGCCTCGCAGGAAGGCGCCAACAGCCGGGTCATTACGGCGCTTGCGAACCAGAACGGCGCGATCCAATATCTTTCCTACGGTTGGTCCGCCGACACATCGACGGTATATGAGCTGCGGGTGAGCACCGCGGCCCCGGCTGCCGCACCGGCAGCCGCCGCCGCGCTGGCTGCCGAAGGCTACATCATCACAGCGACAGGGTTGGCCGACAGCGCCGGCGACATCGTCCTCGTCGGCGCCCGGGTCCAAGGTGACAGCATGGCTCGACCGTTCATCGCGGCGCAGGGCAAGGATGTCCAAACGATGATGCAGGATGGATATGCGACGGTGGCGGTGATCATCGATTCGAGTCAGAGCGATCCCTATACCTATTTGGGCGAGCGCTGATCGTGGCATGCCAAGCCTAGCCGAAGCGCTACGGCACGCGCGGGCGCTGTATCAAGCCGGCGAACGCCATGGCGCTGAACAGCTCTGCACCTCGATACTGCAAGTACACCCGCAGCAACTCGATGCCATCAGGCTGCTGGGCATCATTTCCGCGCAAACCCAGCGTGCGCCGCAAGCGCTCGAGCTCTTGGGACGTCTCGTCGCTGCGAGACCCGATGACCCGGTCGCACACAACAACTACGCCAACGTACTGTTGCTGCTCGAACGCTTCGATGAAGCGCTGCAGAGCTACGAGCGCGCGGTGCAGCTCAAGCCCGACTATGCCGAGGCCTACAACAATCGCGGAAACGCGCTGCAGAAGCTCGTGCGCTTTGAGGAGGCTCTGCGAAGCTACGAGCGCGCGGTGCAGCTCAAGCCCGACTATGCCGAAGCGTACAGCAATCATGGAAACGTGCTGCAGGAGCTCAGGCGTTTTGAGGAGGCGCTGTGGAGCTACGAGCGTGCGCTGCAGCTCAAGCCCGACTACGCCGAAGCGCACGGCAATCTCGGAAACGCGCTGCAGGAACTCCGGCGTTTTGAGGAGGCGCTGCGGAGCTGCGAGCGCGCGTTGCAGCTCAAGCCCGACTATGGCGAAGCTCACATGAATCGCGGCAACGCGCTGCGCGGGCTCAGGCGTTTTGAGGAGGCGCTGCAGAGCTGCGAGCGAGCGCTGCAGCTCAAGCCGGATTATGCCGAGGCCCACATCAATCGCGGCAACGCGCTGCGTGGGCTCAGGCGTTTTGAGGAGGCGCTGCAGAGCTACGAGCGTGCGCTGCAGCTCAAGCCCGAATATGCCGAGGCTCACAGCAATTGCGGTGTCGCGCTGCAAGAGCTCGGGCGATTTGAGGAGGCTCTGCAGAGCTACGAGTGCGCGCTGCAGCTCAAGCCGGACTTGGCCGAAGCGTATAGCGCTCGCGGGGTCTGGCACTACGAGTGCCACGAGCCCGAGTCAGCGGTGGTCGACCTCAATCGCGCGATCAACATTCGGCCCGATCTTGCGGCGGCCTACACCAACCGAGCATACGCGGCACTGCTGATGGGAGACTTCGCGAACGGCTGGGTCGACCATGAATGGCGGTGGAAAGTAATGCCGCATCTGAGTGACCCGCGATACCCGGATCGGACGCGATGGCATGGTGATGAATCCCTGACCGGCAAGACCATACTCTTGCACAGCGAACAAGGGCTCGGTGACACGTTGCAGTTCAGTCGTTACGCGAAGCAGGTCGCGGACTTGGGTGCGAACGTGATTCTGGAAGCACCGGGTCAACTCGCGGCACTGTTGGTGAATCTCGAGGGGTTATCGCAGTTGGTGGTGCGCGGAAAGCCGCTGCCTGCATTTGACTTTCACTGTCCTCTCATGAGCCTGCCGTTGGCTTTTGGAACCTCGATTTCCACGATCCCGGCACAAGTGCCCTACCTGGTCAGCGACAGCGTCAAGACACGGTTCTGGAGAGAGAAGCTTGGACCTTGGACGAGGCCTCGTGTGGGTCTGGTCTGGTCCGGAGGATTCAGGCCGGATTGGCCGGAAGTGTGGTCGCTCAATAACCGCCGAAACGTTCCGCTGGCCAAGCTGGCCGCGCTGCGCAATGCGGAAATCACCTTCTACAGCCTGCAGAAGGGGCAACCCGCGGAGTCTGAGCTGACGGAGCTGAAAGCGCGCGGCTGGCAAGGCCCTGAGCTGGTTGATTTTACGGAGTCGCTGCACGATTTTTCGGATACGGCGGCTCTGATTGAGAATCTGGATCTGGTCATTTCCGTCGACACGTCAACCGCGCATTTGGCGGGAGCGCTCGCGAAGCCGGTGTGGATCATGAATCGCTTCGATAACTGCTGGCGCTGGCTCATGAATCGAACCGACAGTCCCTGGTACCCAACGGCGAGACTCTATCGACAACAGCGCGCCGGGGATTGGGATGAGGTCATAGAAAGGATCCGAATCGATTTATTCAAGACCAAATTCGACCGTACACCCTGAATGCGCCAACCGAACACCATGCATGGCGCAAAAGGCGGCGCCGTGCAAATTGCTGAGACCTTGCAGCTGGCAATTTCGCTCCACCAAAGAGGGGAACTGGCCCATGCCAAGGTTCTCTACGAATCCATTCTCAAGGCGCAACCCCGACATTTTGACGCCCTGCATTTATTGGGCGTAATCGCGGCGCAGACCAATAATCCCAGGGTAGCCGCGTCGATGATTGAAAAAGCCCTGGCGGTCGATGTGCGAAATGCATCGGCGCACGCGGCCTTCAGCAACCTGGGTGCGGCTCTGGCGGACCTTGGAGACTTCCGTGCGGCATTGACCGCGTTCAACCGTTCGATTGCAATCAGACCGGATGTCGCGGAAGCCCACTGCCGGCGCGGCAATGTCCTTCGATCCCTGAAACAATGGGTCGCGGCGCTGGCGAGTTTCGATCGCGCGATTGCGATCGATGCCCATTTCGCCGTCGCTCACTTGAATCGCGGCCTCGTGCTCCAGGAACTCGGGCAGATCGAAGCGGCGATCGAGAGTTTTCTGGCCGCCGCCGCGAGCCGGAAGAATTATGCGGAAGCTTACTGCAGCATGGGCAACGCACTGCGGGCGGCGAAACGCTGGGATGCGGCGCTTGCCAGCTATCAACGCGCGCTTGCAATCAAACCCGGCTACTTCGAGGTGTATTGCAATTGCGGGGTCATGTTCAGCGAACTCAATCAATGGGATGACGCAGTCAAGAGTTTCAATTGCGCGATCGCACTCAAGGCGGACTGCGCTGAGGCCTATTCGAACCGCGGCAACGTACAGATTGAACTCAAGCAGTGGAGCGCCGCCCTCGAGAGCTACGACCGCGCCCTTGCGATCAGGCCGGATTTCGCCGAGGCACATTCCAATCGAGCCATTGCGCTCAAGGCGCTTCGACAATGGGATGCCGCGCTCGGCAGTCTTGATCGAGCTATTTCCATGCAGCCCCGCTATGCGTCGGCTTACTCCAATCGCGGCGATGTTCTCCACGAGCTCCAGCGATTCGATGCTGCACTCGCCAATTATGATCGAGCCATTGCGATAAGCCCCGACTATGCTGAAGCGCACGCAAACAAGGCGGTTTGTTTACTGTTGACCGGAGATTTTGCAAACGGATGGCCGGAGTACGAATGGCGCTGGAAGAGCAAACGCGGCTCGAATGTCCGGGAGCGAAGGGAGTTTCGCCAGCCTGTCTGGGATGGCGCCGAGTCGCTCGAGGGCAAGACTATTCTTCTTCACTGCGAACAGGGGCTGGGGGATACGATCCAATTTTGCCGGTACGCGAAATTGGTCGCGGAACTGAACGCCGTTGTCATCCTGGAAGTTCAGGCGCCGCTGGCTGCACTGCTCGCGAACCTCGAGGGCGTATCGGAATTGATCGTACGGGGAAACCCGCTTCCCAATTTTGATTGTCAATGTGCCCTGTTGAGCCTGCCCTTGGCTTTCGGTACCCATCTCGGTTCGATTCCCTCGGCAGTCCGATATCTCGGAAGCGAAACGAGCAAACGCGCGCATTGGGAGGGGCGACTGGAATGGGCACGCAAACCACGCATCGGCATTGTCTGGAGCGGCAGCGCGCTCCACAAGGACGACCATAACCGAAGCATCGCGCTGGCGGATTTGCTCGAACATCTTCCCGGCGGATTTCAGTACGTAAGCCTTCAAAAGGAGGTGCGTGCAGCCGATCAACTTGCACTCCGCTCCAGTCCTGGCGTTGCAGAGTTTTCCGGCGAACTGAATGACTTCAGTGATACTGCCGCCTTATGCGACTGCCTGGACTTGGTGATCACCGTCGACACCAGCGTGGCGCATCTGAGCGCCGCATTGGGCAGAAGAACTTGGATTTTATTGCCGTTCAATCCGGATTGGCGCTGGTTATTGAATCGATTCGATAGCCCGTGGTATCCGTCGGTGCAACTCTATCGACAATCGCAGATGGGCGATTGGGCCCCGGTGTTATCCCGGGTGAGCGCGGATCTCATGCAGATGTTCGGTCACCTGGCATTTTTTTCATAGCCCAGAGTCTCCAAAGTCGCCGAAAAGATGTCGTCTAATTTTTCGATCGTCTCGGGCTTGAGCTTGTTCTTATAGTCGCCGGGCGTGATGTGCCTCACGTGACTCATGACATCGTTGCTACGCCTTGGAAACAGCGCGGACGATTGCGCGGCGAATTGCTCCACCACTGATCGTGGCTCAGCCAGCGGGAAGGACTGTACAAACTTCTCCAGCCAGCCGCGGTAATCAAAGACCATGTCCTCGTATTTCAAGAAGGTGACATTGGGCCGGCCGAGAAGGTGATCGATGTAAGCCCGGTATCTGTTCGGGAGGGTTCCGATCAAGTCCTCTACATGGCCACCGGTGCCATAGTCGCCGCGGTAAGCGCTGCTGGTGCCGGAAGCCTTGGCAAGCACAAAGGCGTCTATGCCTTTGACGGCCGCTTCTCTGCGGTAACCGGTATCGACCGGTATTTCACCTGCATGGATGTAGCAATAGGAGTAGAACATCGACACGAGCACATCCCTGGGATCACGCAAATGAACGATGATCCGGTACCTTTCGATCTCGGGCAAGTCGACGAAGAATCGAACGGGTGCGAAACACCCATGACGGCTCGTCCAGATGCCCCGGTCGGTAAGCAGTGTGCGAGCATCCAAGCCGCAGCCGGGAACGTTCGGCGAGTGGTAGGGTATGCCGCTCAGCCGGCACAGTATCTCGCACTGCTTGTGGATGAACATGGAGGCCGATTTGTGGAGCGTGAACACGACGATATCGCGACTCTCTGGTGCCGATTTCCTCCGCACGGCGGGTGATTCGGGCGAGATCACGGCACCGTCTGCGATCGCTCTCGAAAATCTGCGCTGTGCAGCACCACTTGGTCCCCGGACTGCATGTCGACACCATCGGCCATGCCAAAGGATTGCGTGCCGTAAGGGGGCAAATCGATTTGCAGGCCTGACACCTGCGAACCATTGCGCACAACGCTGGCTTGAATTGACAGCGCATCGCCGCTGATATTCGAGACGTTCGCGATGATGGAATTGATGCGGTGCCGATACATCACCTGCACGGACACGGGTAACGCGGGCGCTTCATCCAAAGGCGCCGCCGGCGCCGGAGCGGGGGCAATGCTGGGTAGCGGGGCGATGGCGGGCGCTATTGCAGGATTGGGCCGCTCCAGGGGCCGGGGCATGGGGGCCGGAGTTGTATTCATCTCCAGCGAGGGAACCACATGACCATGTTGTCCCCGGATCATGACGATCAGACTGACGACATACGTACCGATCATCGTGGCGATGATGGACAGAGTTTGATGCCTCGACATTTCGCCTGATTCTCTGTTTTAGTCGGCGCGCAAAGAGGGCAAGACGTTCTCGTACCATTGATCGGCAAACCGCTTCAAATCAGCGCCGACTTTCGCGAGTACGCGGCGCCAATCGCCGATGCTGTCCTGCCGATACAATCTTGCCGACGGATACCATGGGCTGTCGGACCGATGCAGCAACCAACGCCAATCCGGGCTGCATGCCAGCAAAATCCAAGTTGTCTTGCCGAGCGCGGCACTCAAATGTGCCACGCTGGTGTCCACGCTGATCACCAAGTCCAAGCACTCGCAAAGCGCGGCAGTGTCGCTAAAATCAATCAAATTGTCTGAAAAATTGAGGATTTGCGAATGACCGCGGAGCGACGCTTCGTCGACTGCGTGCAGTTCCTTCTGCAGGCTCACATATTGAATTTCTGCCGGCAGTTGCCGGATCAGCTCCTCGAACGGCACTCGACGGTTGTCATTCTTGCCGCCTGTGCCGCCACTCCAGACCAACCCGACGCGTGGCTTGGAAGGCGTGCCCAGTTTCGCCTGCCAGTGCGCCACCTTGCCCGGCGCGCCGTGCAAATAGCGGGTCGGTGCGGGTATGGTGGCGAGCGTCGTTTTGAATGCCAACGGCAGGCTCATCAGCGGGCATTGGTAATCAATGTCGGCGAGAGTGTCTGCGTGTCCCGCCATTCGCATGACACCTGGCAAGCCGCAGAGCAGAGTCGTCAGCGGCTTTTGTACGCGCAAGACCACTCTTGCGCCCAATTCTGCGACGAGCGGCACATAGCGGCAAAACTGCAGGGTATCTCCGAATCCCTGTTCGGCGTGCAACAAGAGGGTCTTTCCCGCCAAAGGCTCCTCACCCCTCCAGGACGGTGGCCGGAAGCGCATCCCCTTTGACACGGACGGTTCAATCTTCCAGCGCCACTCGAACTCGGTCCATCCGCGTTCGAGTTCTCCAGCCAATAACAAAGTGACCGCTCGATTCGCGTATGCCGCAGCATAATCGGGCTGGATCTCGATCGCCCGGCTGTAACTGTCCAATGCCTCGTCCAGTCGATTCAGTTCCTTCAGTACGTTCCCGCGATTGCAATGGGCCACCGCAAGTTCGGGCCGTATCGCTATCGCGTGATTGTAGCTGGCCAAAGCAGCATCCCACCGCCGCAGGCTGGCAAGCACGTTCCCTCGATGGAGCCAAGCGGCTTCATGTTGCGGTTGGATCGCAATCTCCTGGTCGTAGCTGGCCAGCGCTTCCTCGAACCGTTCGAGTTCCAGGAGCACGCCGCCGCGATTATGATGGGCAGCGGCAAATGCCGATTGCATCTCGATGGCATGATCGTAATCGTCCAGCGCTGCATCGTATTGCTTGAGCTGCTGCAGCGCCGAGCCTCGATTGAAGTACGTCACGGCATTGTCGGGATCGGCTCGGATCGATTTGCCGATCAATGTAACCGCTCTTTTCGAATCGCCGGATTGGGCGGCAATGAGTCCCAACAAATGCAAAGATTCCGCATCTCTCGGATTCTTCTTCAAAATTTCCTCGTAGAGTGTTTGAGCGCCCTTGAGGTCGCCGCTCTTGTGCAGTCCCAGGGCCTCATGGAATTTGCTAATTGGCTTCACACTCGATGCCGAGACAGAACATCTTTACCACGATGAATGTCGGTAGCAGGCTTTCCGTCATCTGTTGATAGTTGGTTGCATTACCGAGATCCTGGCTCAATTGGTCAACCGCGCTCTTGCTCGCATCGCCGAGGGCATTCGCACCCGACAAGGCGCCCGCGAACGCGCCCGCTTCCGATACCGGCACGCCCGTCGCGGTTCCGACCACGGTAATGTTGCTTGCGCCGATCACCTGCACCGCGGCAATGTTGAGATTGCCGGCAACGCGAATGCCGGCGTCGCCGGCATTGACATCGCCCTTCGGGGCAATGAGGTTGACGAGCCCTGCCTTGGTTCCCGCCACCGTCAGCAGCTGCCCGATGCCGCTGCCGGAAACGGCGTTGCTGGGATCGACGAACAAATTGCCATTCGCATCGGTTTGAATGACCGGCGGGGGAGCACCTGAGGCACTCTTGGCGCCCTTACCGGCGTCGATGTTGCCGTTGGATGCCCAGAGGATGATGTCGCCGCCTTCGAGGGTGAGTATTCGTGATTGATTCACGGTGAAATCTTGATCGGCGAACGCTTGGATCGCACCCTCGCCCAGGACGAGTATGCCGAGATTCACCGCCGCCGGGACCGTGAGCCCGTTGGCCGTGGTGAAAGCCTTGACGGTGTTGAGCGTGGCCGGCGGGTTGGCAACACCGACGACTACCGAGCCGCCCGGGACGAGTAGGTCGATATCTCCGCCTTGCTCGGTCTTCAATTGGCTGAACACCAGGTTGAGGTTGCCGTTGTAACTCAATGGGTTCTTGTTGGCATCCGTGGTTGGAAACAGCGTATTGATGGCGGTATAACCGGGCTGATAGCTCGCGCCCTGCAACGTGTGCGCAAGCCCGGTTGCACTCAAGATGTCGGTGAGCACTTGGGCAATGAGCGGGAGCTGCT
>Ga0209611_10000937_pt1 | contig 47480 bp, 27 predicted proteins | sample S1TSphgellanicum_3_FD_187693 | JGI IMG/M metagenome (GOLD analysis project Ga0209611, IMG submission 187693) | Host-associated microbial communities from peat moss isolated from Minnesota, USA - S1T2_Fc - Sphagnum magellanicum MG (SPAdes) (version 2) | ecosystem: Host-associated > Plants > Peat...
CGCCCCTCTACCCCTCAAAGGGTTGTGAGCTAGGGAGCGTGCTCCGACTCCTCCTTATTCTGCTGCTTTCTACTTGGGCTCACATTTGAGTCCTTTGAGGAGTTGGGAGTGCATCAGTAGAAGTTCAATTGGAAACATAATCAAAGACCTGAAAATAAAACACTTCCTAGAGTTCCATGAACTAAAGAGATTCAAATTAAGGCATCAAACTTAAAATGTTGGAAGTTCAATTGGATTCAAGTGGACCCACATAATCAAATACTTGAACCTTAATTAACTAAATAGGTCGAGTTCAATTGGAAGCACAAAAAATTAAAAAATACCTTTAGAGTTTCAAACACTCAAAAGAAGGCACAGAAGTTTATTTAGGCATTATGAATATACCTTGAGTGCACCCACAAAGTCAGAAAGGCAAACTTTAAATGATTAAATAGGTCAAAAGTTCAACTAGAAAACACCAAAAAAAAAACCCCTTAAAGTTTTGGACACTCAAAAAAAGGCACCAAAAGCTCATTTGGGCACAATAAAAATACCTTTAGTGCACTGATAGAATATGAAGCTTAAACTCTAAATGATTGAATAGGTTAAAAATTCAATTGGAAGGACAAAACTAAGAAAAAAACCCTAGAGTTTTGGACATTCAAAACAAGGCATCAGATATCATTTGGGAATTACATTTGAAATAAAGTGTACCCATAAAGTCAAAAACCTAAACCCTAAGCTCATGAAGTGGTCAAAAGCTCAATTAGAAACACAAAGTTTATAAAACAAACCCCCTAGAGTTCTTAGAACTTTAGACCTTCAAAATAATTGGTTGAAAGCTCAATTGAGCCATCAAAGATGAATGAAAGTAGGCAATAGCTCACAGACTTGAACCATAAGTGCATGAAAGGTCAGAAGTTCAGTTGCAAGCACAAATTAAAGAAAAAAAAACCCCATAGTTCCATGAACTTTGGACCTTCAAAATAAGTGATTAAAAGCTCAATTAGGGCATCAAAGATGAATTGATTGGACCCACAAAGTTAGAGAGTTCAACCCCTAATTGACTTAAATGGTTAAAAGTTCAATTGGAAGCACACAAAAAAAATCATCAAAGTTCATGGAGGCTCAAAATTGAAGTGGCCAGAAGTTCAATTAGGGCATTACATTTGGAATTAAGTGATCAGATTTCAATTGAAATGGACCCACAGAGCTATAGAAGGTTAAGTGGCAAGAAATTCAAATGCATGATCACATAAGCCATTCATACAAAACCTAAGAATTGTAGAACAATATGAAGCTCAAATAGGTAGTCAAAAACTCAAATTGTTTATGGTATAATCCATTCATACATAGCCTTTGAACTCGCAAGTTCATTTACAAAATTGACAACCAACTTGTATTGACAAAAATCAAAAGTTGTTTTGTTTTTTGGGTTCCATCAAGTTTTGCATATGCAAGCAATACTTGAGGCATACCATTTCAAATTGCAATTGCTCTTTGAAAGAACACCTTTTAAGACATAACCATTTAACAATCTTACAATAAAACAAGTTTTTTTTTTACAACCTCAAAAGCTTGCCATTCTAAGCTGTAACTTATAAATGCTTGCCATGCCTTATTTATGCGATGTAGTTGCCATAACATAGATGGGTTTTTGTGCAAATGCAAGCATGCTAAAAATTTCCTAGTGATTATTTCATCACTAAAAGGCAGTTGTAAGCTTGAGTTGATAGAAATCTAAAGCTCCACTTTAAGGTTCTGATAAGGTCTAGGCAATAGCTTCCATTTGAGTGATTGGAAAAACCAATAATGAAGGAGTTTTTGCACTGATTCACAACTTGATGTAGAACATAGAAACATACGACAATGCTAGAAGAAATGCTCCATAAAGAGACAAATCATGAATGTGACAATCGTACAAAAATTCGGCATTTTCTTCCTGGGCATGAAACATGCTCTCAAACAAGTTCAATAAAAAATGCTAACCTCACTGGCAAAAATCTGGAAATGCAAAGTTTTGGGTTATGCAAAAATTGTTGAAAGTGTCTTTCCCTCCCTTCTACTTTGCTTGCACTGAAGCTCCAATTGACCCTTACAACAATCCTTCGAAATGTAAAATGCCTAGGCTTTCGACACTTGACCACTTCACTTATTGCCTTACTATATTTATCCTTATGCTCCAATGCAAGCACTCACGTTTAAAGAATAAGTATTTTGCTCAAATGCATACAAGCAAGCTCTGGTTATTGAAAATGAGAAGAGTGAAAGGTCCCAAGCGAGTGAAATTTCGAGCATAAAAAATTGCATTGATGGGCACAAACTTGGGACCAAACTCATTTGACCCTCAGTTTCCATCCAAAATCGAATTTGGCACCCCGTTCAACCCCTTTGTATTTTTTTCATGCCCAATTTCGGGTTTCATCCCCTATTCTAGCCAAGCTGGAGTTCATGTGCCCTCTTTCAACGACTTTACGGATAACTTTATTGCCTTTAAGTTTGTGGCACTTGATGTACATAAATAAAACCAACTTAAGGTTGCATACATGGAAATGATGGATGTAAGTGTGAAAAATACTCTGAATGCATGGAGTTGAACATGGGTACCATCTAACATTAAGGAATGTGCAAAACATTGGGGTGAATAGCAATTAAATAATTGCCTTCAAAGTTTGTCTATGCACATTTTTCATTTCTTGAAGAAGACTTGGTCCAATACGATCTATAAAGATGGCAATTCAATTTTTTATGTGATTTGAATATTTTATGATATGCCTGGAATTGAATAAGAATATGATGATGTTTGCAAACTAAGCAACACTATATTTGGGATCCATTGGATTCCAAATAATATTCCCACACAAATCTATTGTTCCTTGCGGAATCACACTTGAGAAAAGTGTGGAAGAGGTACCATTGAATTATATGAGTGATCCTTCACAAAGAATAAAATAAATGATCAAGTTGAAAAAATTATATTACTTTTTTACCCCAATTTGAAACAACAACAATAGAGTCAAGGGAACAAATAAAAGTTGTTAATGACTTTGGTGGCATACAATTTTGTTCACTCCTTTTGTTCAAGTGTGATTTTTATGCTGTGAAAAGGGAATTAAAAGGGACTTTCCATTCAAATAGACTTTCTACACCAATTGGTAGATAAAAAGATTGAAGACATAGGTTCTTTGATGCCTTTGGATTGATTGGAACTAAAATGTGCTTGCAAGTTGTTTTGGGTTTGCAACTGAAAGTATGGTTGGTTTATACAATGAACTTTTACCAAAATCCCAAACCACCAAGCCAATCACCCAAATTCTCACTGCCAAAGAATTTGATTTGTAATAACAAAGAAAACAAAATCATGAGAAAAACAATGATACAAAATCAGGGCATTCAAAGCTTCACCCTAGATGATCACATAATTGAGAACAATTTTAAATCATGGAGGATATGAATGACATAATCAATGATTGAAGTTTGCACCCCCTTAATTTATAAGTAGCTTTTCTCTTTTCTCTAAAGTTTGAAGAGAACTGAAAGAGAAAAGACTCGAGTAAGCACAACCCATTCACGGATTTGTTCGTTATCATGTTCCCAACGAAATGAAATACTATGGAACTCTTCCTCAATGCAGTGACAGTCCTTGCCACTGTCCTCTGAACCTTACCTGGCTGCCTGCTCCCCCAATGTTGCACACGTTCCGAGAACTATGGCTTTAGCATAGACAAAAATACCCCAAAAAAAGGAAAGAATCTGGAGTTTGGACTTCATCTCTTACAAAACTCATTTCCTTGTTTATTTATGAGAAACTTTTCTATATGCTTAAGCATCTTGAGTCAAAACTAGTCTTGACCAAAACAAATATCCTCCCCTAAGTACCCTTTCTCCCTTCCTTTTTGGGTGGGTCTGTGAATTTTGCACATGTATCTTCTTGCACTCCAGGATTTACTACAAACAAAAACTGCCCAATTTGCAAAGATAACCTGGGGTTCTTCACCTCTTACAAACTCATTTCCTTACCTACCCAGGATTGTTCTATCCCCTAAACATCTCCAGAACCACTTGATGCCCATGGTAATGCTCCCACCTTAACAGTCTAAGACCAGTTACAACCAATGTTGGGTGGGTACCCGATTTGGCAGGTTAGAACTCTTGGTTTGGGTTACATTTAGTAAAACACAAACTGGAACAGGTCTGATTTTGGAACAGGTAATTTAATTTAATTTATGCTGAAATGGTAAAGGTACTATGGTACTCATCAGTTCTGGTTTGTGATAACCAGAATTGAGTCTGATCTTCAGAATGGGAACTAAAGCCCGAACCATAATTTATTTTTATTTTTTGAAGAACCAGACATGAGTCTGATTCCAGTTTGTGTGGAACTGGAACTGGAACCAAAACCATTCTAATTTATTTTTTGGAACAGGAGGGTAAAGGACCGGCCAACACTGGTGACAAGTTACAACCCACTTTTTTTTTTTTTCAGATTCGTCTTCCTGTGGTGAGTGTGTGATTGCCAAATGGTGCCAAGAACTGAGGCGGTGGTGTCATTTGCAACCCATTCTTAGTCTGGAAAAAAGGGAAAAAGAAAAGAAAAAGGACCCCCCAGTAGGCTCACCGATTTCTCTCGTAGGTCACTGTAGATAGAGAGAGGGCATAATAACCTGTGCACAGAAAGCTGATTGCCTTTATTCGCTGTCAAATTAGCTTTTGTCCTCATTTTTCTCCTCCATGTGTTTCACGCAAAAATTATTAAGGGAGTGTTTAGTGTGCTGTGTGTGTCACGCGGTAGGAGGAGTTGGGTATGAATGGAATAGCATTGAGATAAGAAGTCGGTTCCCTTCCCATGGGTAAAACAGTTTTGATGTCTTATTCAGCCATTTTTTAAAGGTATTTTTCTGAGTTGGGACAAGTGGTGGAGTTATCAGAATCCACGGTGTGTTTATAAATAAAGTTTTGTAGGGTTGTGATGATATCCCCTCCACTTTTGGTTCTTCCACTTTCCCTTTTGAGGGTGGTGTATCATTGGTGAGGACCAAAGTTAAGCTATGGAACAAGCACTTGTTGAACCCATTACACTTTAACACATACCTAGTGATCTGAATCAACTGTGGGGAACACTGGTTAAGCTCAGGAACAAGCACTTATACAACCCATCACCCTTTGACAGATACCTTGTGATTTGAATCAACAGTGGGAACACTGGTTAAGCTCTCAAACTAGCACTTGTAAACCCATTAGCCATTGACAGATAACTCATGATTTGAATCAACCGTGGGAAACACTTGTACAAATACTTGTAAACCCATTACCATTTGACAGTTACCTCATGATTTGAATCAACGGTGGGAAACACTTGTTAAGCTTGTGTACAAGTTACTTGTAGACCCATTACCCTTTGACAGTTACCTCATGATTTGAATCAACAGTGGGGAACTCTGGTTAAGCTCTGGAACAACCACTTGTACAGATTTTTATTATTTTTTATTTTTCTAAGGAACAACTGGCCAATTGCATTAAAAAGTGGACCAGAACACAACAAGAACAAAGGGAACAACTTGACAGAATTTTTGGTCAGTGGAACTAGGCCTACCACAATATGTAAACGTGGGCTGGGCTATTTCTTTGGGCTCAGTTGGGCAAGAGTTTTTTTTTGGAGAGGATGAACATGTTAGGGGGTATAATGAGAGAAAAAAAAAGGGGAAAATTTCAAGTGTGACATTTCGGTTGCTAACCAAGCATACTGAGTGACTCCTCACCTGACAAGACTCTGCCTCAGTTGGGAATTAAATGAGTACTAAATTTATGAGTCTGTCAATAGGTAAAGATCACAAGGAGGCCATGAATTATTATGGGATTCACAGTTAAACCCAAAAGGAGATAAACGGTTTTCATATGGCATAGATTCGATCCCATCTATAGTTAAGGTAAATTCACAAAGATATGGAACTCTTTGTCTTTGAGGAAGATGTCCTAACTCACATGGGTTCCTTTCTTGGAATGTCAATGAAATCCTTTTGCCAAATAGTTTATATGTAACCATCCACTTCATATTCATTGTTTTGATTTGGATCCTTAATTTGAAGCCTTTAACATCAAGCTGAATGTTATTTCCAAGCAATAGGAATAATGTGTAGTGAATTCATCTTGGTCCATAGGCTAAAGTGGCCATTATTGACCTTCACCACATATGGTACAATTTCATCAACAACAATGTAGAAAATATGGGCATTAAAAAAAATTCCCTCACGCATGTTTTTAGTGTTTGTATTTAGTGTCCTGCAGGTAAGTTGTGTTTTGAAGCAAGAGATACAAAATTGGGCCCTCCCCCAAGATACCCGGGGTGATATTTTCTCTTGACCCAGATGGAGTTACAATTGTAAGAGAATCACATCTTTCTAAAAATGCTCAAAGCTAGAAAATATGTAAAGCAGGCTGAGAATTTATAGGTAATTTTTATGTTTATAATAAATAATTAAATAGGATTTTTTATAACAAATTTTTAACCCTACCCTCATTTAGTAAAAGGAGATGCATGCAGAGCACACCTCCCAACCAAAAAACAGCTGTCTTTAATTCATCCATTTTGATTCCCAAAGATTTTTCACGGAAGAATTGTACTTTTAAATAATTACAGCAAATTTCTTGATTGATCATCCATTTTTTAGATGAATTACGGCAATTTAGTGGCTATTTATATGCTGTGCAATTGGCATTGACTGGGCTCTGGCCTGAAGTAAGATGGGTTGCCTATACTCTGTGCCACTCTAAGCCCAAGGGACTTTTAAATCAGGAATGGGTCCTTATTGCAGAGAGTACAAATGTACTATCTGCTTCTTTTTTTTCCTTTGTCTGCCCTTTGGCCAGATCCATCATTTTTTAGGACTACAAGGATGATGATGCTCAGATACAAATTTGAGGTCCTTTTATACACACTTCGAGCATGTTATAGACACTAAAAGGCATAATATGCCTCCTCCCATTCACTATAGACCCAAAGTGTGTATAATAAGACAAAAAAAAATTGTGTCAGGGCAGCACCAAGATGTGATGACCAAACACATCTTGGTCAGTAAATTGGGCAGTCAGGTAAAAAAAGAAGCAGATAAGACTTTTGTACTCTCCAATAAGGACCCATTGATGACTTGACATCGTCCCTGTAAGGCCCTGTAGTGCATGCAGAAAGTGCCCAAGATTGGATGGCATCTTTTGTGCAAGGTTCTAAGAAAATGAGGAACCTGTGCTTAACGTGCCTCCTCTCCACCTCAAACAAAATCATAGTCATTTAAAATTCTACCAGATCTTTATGCCTGGTAGAGACTAAAGGCCTTGAACAGAATTTGCTTGGCTTCTGTCTCAAACCAGGCCTGCATCCCCAGAATGACGCTTATGGTACACATAATTCCATGGTTCCACCAACTCAGGTCCTATTCTCTCCTTGGATTCATTGAGATAATGACATCACATTCCCTCTCAGCAAGAATTGTTTTATAGTACATTGCAAGCATGGGAATGTCCATGGGGCGCTGTGGCAGGTGTGTTGGTTTAGCTGCTTAGTTAGGTTTCAGTTAATTAAGTATAGGGTAAAGCCCTAGGGTGGGGGCATCCTCAAAATAAGGGGCCTAGGACAAGGTGATAATGGAGTCTGGCCCTGCATTTTAGGAATGTCTCCCACCCATGGGCTTTACATATTTTAAAGCATGAGGCAAAATTTATCATGAACCAAACCTATGTAAATCATGAGGCATATGAATAGGAGGGTTCTTATCTCACTCCTCAATAGTGAGAGGGTTCTTACACCTACAAGTAGGCATAATTTCCCTCCCATCCTTGAGGAGTAGGCATAACATCTGTCCCAATTTCTAGGAGGGAAATTGATGAATATAAGGCGCCCTCCACATACACTACAAATTTTCTCCCAGTGCTTGATGGATAGACCAAGTTAACGTCAACATAGGAAGGAAGGCACAATAGCTGCCTCCTTGACAGGGCCCCTTCATGCCATGCCAATTCTGTAATTGTAGACCTCTACTTTGATAGTCAGGGAACAAATGTGGACACAGAAACCTGAGTAAGGAGACCACGTGGCAGAAGTGGCTGTCCACGGCCTGTTCTGCCGTTCTGTAGTACAATAAAGATATCTGGACCCCCACTTCCTACTGGATCAAACTGTCATATCTTCATCATATCTCTTTCATATCTTGCTCAAATTTAGTTAAGTTGATAGTGGTAACATGTGGGGTTTTTTTAGTTTTCTTTTTTTTCCTTGGTGCACTATGAGGACAAAAAAAAACCCAGTGCCAATTGTAGGAGGGTTAAACTGCAAAAGTCACCATATTTTGAGGAAAACGAGTCACATTTTCGCCATATTTTAGACAGTGACGTCCAATTGGTCGCCAGAACTGAAATCTTTAAAAGTATACTTTACTGTCTGACCTCTAGCCAAATGTGGCTCATTCCTCTTGTTAATGATCACCAGTCCACCTACTTGATGAAATGGGGGGAAAAAAAAAAAAACCCCTGGTGTTAACTAATTTAGACAAGCCTTTCCTTTTTCTTTTGTGATAAAAATGGAAAATGAGCCTTTCAAAATGGCAACAATCATTCTGAATTTTAATGTTTTCATTATAGGAGTTCCCTATACGCACAGGGGGCGTAGGCACTGGGCAGTTCTACCTGAAGGTCTCATGAGAGCTCATGAAAAGTAATTGCATGCAGGTAATTTGTTGTCAATGTGACCAAACTCAACACACATCCACCAGTACAACATGGGCAGGCACTAAATAGTAACAAAGAATTGAAAGCAGCTCAATCTCTCATTCAGAGGTACCCAGGGCAGCGTGAACCAGCACCGGCACAACACCAAACAGGATGGATGGTGTGTGGAGAGGAAACATTTTCTGTTAAGTCACGTGCCATAGCTAACCACAATTAGGTATATGTTAACCATCCACATGCATCTACCTATTGAGCAGCCACTAAGTGCCATATATATATTTAGGTACTTACCAGTCTTGGTTGGTTATTGATATTTTTTTCATAATTGACAATTAGGTTTTTCTGCTCGGATTCTTTTTTTGAATGTCAATTAGGTTATCAATATAAATATAAAAAACAAATGGGTGTCAATCAGATTATCAATATTTTTAATAATAACTGCCAATTATGCATAATGATAAGTTATCAAATAACAAGTTGATAATTTCCAGTTAATAGCTGGTTGTAAGGTTCTAAAAAATGAAAAATAAATCTGTTTTTTTTAATTATCAGAAAAATGTTTAATGTTTTAGGATTGATGACTTACCTGGATGATAACTAGATCATGTGAGTAGGTTATTAGATTTTGAATTTTAATAGTGGATGACTACACTTATTATCCGATTCTAAAAAATCAATAACCAATTGATAGGTTATTAATTAATAGATTGATAACCAGGTCAAAATTCAGTAACCGACCAACACTGTTGCTTAATTAGTAACAACTTGCCTAATTACCATGATGCTTAGGCACTTACATATTTACTTACAACAATAGTGTAAAGTGTGAAATAGGAGAGTTTATTTACATGATAGGTAGAACTCAGTTGACGTTCATCTGCAACTGACGTTGTACCAGTTTCAATGGATGGTGCACTTGTGGGTGCTGGGTCACATCAGCCAGTACACATGCCTGTGAATGATGCTGAACAGGAAGTTATTTCCTCAATTCCTTTAAGAATACCTTCATCATGATAAATGCTTTAATTATGATTGTTATAATGCACTTAAAAAACATAAAAGTATGAGATATGGTTGAAAGCTTTTCTCTTTAACTAAAATATATTGGGTTGAAATCTTTTTTGTTGATTGTAGTCATCTTCTTCCTTGATGGTGTTTTTTGGAAGAAGAAAGAAGAGACTGGTGGGATGCTCTTTGTAGGCAATATGCTCATGTATCTTGACCAGGAAATGTTTGTTACAGCTAGTGTTGTGCTTTAGTGACAATAGCTGTATATATGGTGTGTAAATCTTATGTAAGTGTAATATCATTTACATTCACACGTTTGAACCTTTCACACTTACACCTATATTGTTGTTATTATTGAGTACTACTCATAAAAGTAATAGTAATAATAAAAGTTGTATCCAAGCAATGAGATGGAGTAAAATGTAGTTTATTATATAAATGTAAGTGGACTTTTATTATTGAGTACTACTTATTGTATTCTTGGCAAAAAACTTAAGTGATAATACCTAAACCTTACATGCTTACACTGTTTTACATGGCATAAAATAGATTTATACAATATTACATTTACATTTACATTGTTTTTTGTTTTACATTTACACTTACATAGAGTGTAAGTCATGAACCATTTGCAAGCACAACACTAGTTATAACTTGTTTTCCACCTAAACATGTATTTATGTTTTTTATGAAGTGTTTGTTCTTGGCTTAGGTTGAATGTTAATGACATATATATTTCAATTTATTGGATTTTTATTTGGATAATATTATAAAATAAAAATAGAGTCAGTATTATTATTTAATCTTTTTCATCTCCTTTCAAATATACCTTAGATTCAAATATTTTGATTAACAATCAATTTGTGTAAAATGGTTTTAAACTCTTGGAAGGTTGCACAATGGATGGATGAAAAGTTACATAGGGTACAATCACATAATATGAGTCATAAGAAATGTGATCAATTCTTAAAATTTTCATGTTTTATTGTCAAAAAAATTATTAATTTTGCAAGCCTTCAATTTTTTTAAATGATATATTTTTTAAATAACATGGGAACATGTAGAACAATTTGCAATGAATATGACTCAATTGGTGAAAAAAATCAAATCCAATCCAATTCAAATTCAAGGTGCATGTAATGTCATTCAATATAATCATTTGAATGGAAATTAATTTTCAAAAAATCAATTCATGTTTTTCATTAATTAATTAGTTGACCATCACTTTTAGTGCATAGTAATACAAAACCCAAGTAATATAATGTGACAATTTTTTTGTCATGAATATTTCATTAGTATGAAAATCATCCCCTATTATAACCAATCCTAATGCACTACATCATCATGGTATCCAAAATCAATTACTCTCTAAGTATTTACCTTAAGTGACACATGTAATACCTTAGAGGAATGTAATCAAGTTTTGTGAGAAAAACATGGCACCACTTTCATTTCTCTTAAAGAACTTGGTTAGGGAAATGAAATGAAATTGGAGGGGGAAAACATTTCAATGTACAATTTTTTCCCCATGCCAGGCCATTTGGGGTGTTATACATTCCTATATCATCACCTACATCCATCAATGTACACAAAATACGTACCAAATAACACAAAAATATTGTAATTAATACAACACATCCAAAATGCCCCCCTACGTGGGGCTCATGTCCCCATAAGCCATATAGCAATGTAAGAAATATCATCACCATGAATGAACACTTTGGTCTTAAGGTGAAAAGACCAATAACCTAGGTGCAAGTATGAGCTCCATTGTTAATCACTTAGTTGCAATCCTTCCACTTGGTATAACCATTGGAAGGCAATTTTTGGGACTCAAAAACAAGTTCACATCCAAATTTGATCACCACACCACTATTGTGGTACATGAAAAACATTTATGGAACCACCCAAAGGCCCCATTGGTATTTGGGGGCAGTTAGCACCATTGAACTAAATGATTTTATTCAAGAGTTGGACAATTGTTGTGATACATGATGGTCATATTGAAGAGTGAAGTCCATTCACAATTGCGATACACAAAAGGAATGTTTCACCCCAAAATCATTTTCAAGACACTATTTTGAATGACCATTACATTTATGAAATATATTTTTAATAGATTTTTTTCATTTGATACTCACATACTTCTCGATTAAAATGGTGATGATTTTTTTTGATTTGGATGATTAAAACATATTTTTAAGTGTCCTAAAAGATGGCTCAAGAATTGTGTCCCACTATGTAATTTTATCAAAAAGGAACCAACAAGACTACCAATATTTGCTCCATATTTTAAGCACAAATAGAATAAAGTATGTCTTATGTGATGGCATAAATTTTTAGTATGATAAATCACCAAATTTTGTGATATTGATATAGAATCTTGGATTTTTTTAATGAAATGGATGTGTTGATAAAGACTATCAAATTAATTTTTCTAATCCAAAGGTTTGGAAAAAAGTATAAAAGACATGGGTGCAAAAAATAAGACATTATTTGATTTTTTTAAATAAGGTTTTGGCACTCCAAATGAAAGTATGTCATTCTAGAATGTCTATGTAGTCCTTCATTCCTTTTTGGTTTAAACTTGAAAAAGACATTCAAAAAATTTTCAATTGATTTGAATCATTCATTATAACACTTATTGATTGAAAGCTTAAACATACATATCCCCCTTTCATTGTTTAACATCTTAGAACATTCATTTTGCTAAATCTTTATTTTAAGACCTAGGACACATGACAAATGGGTGTTAAGGACACAAAAAACCAAAAGAATAAAGGCTAAGGGAAAGGTCTAAGTCTAAATTCAAAACAAGGAATAAGACAATATTATGTTATTCAAAAACATAAGAATCAAAAACAAAAACACGAAATGTGCAAGACAAAAGTGAAAATGAACTTTTATTATTCTAACATATGTGAACATGAACACAAAAAGAATATGACAAAGCTATGGTGTAAAATTGTGCCTAAAATTGGTGTTGAACAAACTAAAGGAAATCAGGGGTTTTATTTCTTTTTATATCCCTTTGGTGACTTAGCTCAAGGAAGTTTTTTAGGAAGCTTCTATGTGTGCATCAAATAATGTTTTTTTTTGGGGAACCTTCCTAACTGAAAATTAACTATGAATTAACTAAAACTTAGTTAACAATTAATTAAGAATTAATTTGAAGTTGATTAGGAGCTAACTATGACTTAATTAAGAGTTAATTCAAACTCAACTAAAAGTTATCCAAGAATTATGGATGAACATTATGGATGAATTCCATCCATTAGACAATGGTGTTTAATGTTCACATTTGTCACAATGGGTGTCATGGTTCCTATTGTGGTACCCCAATTGTGAATGCACCCAGTCGTGATTATATTAATTGCTCAACTATTTGTCTATTAGAAGTATTGTGGTCCCAACACCAACTTCAATTTTAGGTGTAACTATAATAATTTTTAATACTAGTTTGGTTGGTGGAAGTGGGAATGCATGTGGTGGTGGAATCTCCAAAAATGGCGTACCCATTAGAAACGATGGTATAAACCTTTACACTTATACTTAGGGTCCATTAGGTTGGCATTTAATCCAAGTGTGAATTTTTTTCAAAAGTTATGGAGGAATTACCAAGTAGTTTCAATGAAAAAGCTAAAAAATTTACAAGAATTCCAACGTAATTCACATGAAAGCTTATGAAAAGCCTATGCACAAATGCATAAGTTGATTACAATGACACAAAATGTTATGGAAGCCTAGGTGGTTTAGTTGTGGTATGGAATTTTGGACAAAGAACTTAGGCATCAAGTGCAAAAATGCAATGTTACTTCAACTTGCACAACCAACATTGGTAAGCGTGTTCCAATTATTGGAATGCATGGAATTAAACATGGTGAAAAAATGTGTGGTCATTCTTGGGTTTAACAAGGATAACCCAAGGAATTCATCAACATGTTATGTCAATAATAGTGTGGTCCCACCTTAGAAGACTAAAGGAACCAAATTAAAACTAGGTGATTCCACATCAAAATTTTAAAAAATTGCCTTAATTCACTATAAACCATTATTTCCAACTTTAATCCCAACCAACCATGTTTCCATTGTAATATTTATGGGCATGATGCAAATCATTACTTCGCATTACATTTGGAATTATGATAAGGCCAATCACAAATCACTAATGTTAATAAGGGCCATGGTTCTAAAAAGGTCAAAATGAAAAATTGTAGCCAACAAGGGGTTTGTCACCAAACCAACCTTAAACTAATCCAAAACCATGGATGCAAAAGTTTCACAATTATAAGTCTTAATTACAAATATGGTAGCCTAGGTGAAATTTAATGCATCTAGGTTAAGGAAGGTGAAGATCAAGGAAACACTTTGTCTTTTAGTTTAAATGTTGACCATGATTTTTGTGGGGCTAAACTTGTAAGTTTCATAGCCTTAGACAAGGTTGTGTCAATTGTTTCAAAAGACTATGATGATGGGAACCAATTCAAAGTTTTTGAAGTAGTCAAATTATTTTTTGTAATTGCATCAATGATAAGAATGGATGTTCAAACATCAAAACCATTGCTACAATTCATGTTTATAAGGTTTTATTATTAGGGTTTTTTTTTATAATTAGGTTTTATAGTAGAAAAATACCCAAAATGATGGGCCTTAAAAATACCACCTATAAATTTAAACAAGTCTAAACTTGCCAGCATGACTAGGAAGTCAATTTGGACCCTATCATTTTGACCAACAAAATGACTGACTATTTGACTAAGTAGAGAATGGACCATCTAACTAGGTCAAATTTATCCTTAAATTAAAATCATTTTTCAAATTATTATTTTAAAATTAATAGGTAGGTAGGTAAATAAGTAGATAAGTAATAAATAAGTTTAGGTAAGTCAAAACAATGCACTTGGGTATGTAAATGTTAACTTTACCTAACTTAATTTAATCTAATCTATTATTTCACACATTTATTTCACATCATTAAATATAGTGGTTAAACCTAAGTGACAATTAGTGGCTAAACTTAACGGCTAAATTTAATGGCTTAATCTAATGGTTTAATTTAGTGATTAAACATAGTGATTAAATTTTAATGATTAAATATAATGGCTACCTAGTTGATAAACCTAATGGTTAAACATAATGATTAAACTTAACTAAACATAATGGTTAAATTTAATTACTACATGTAATGGGTAAATTTCAAGGTTAAACTTTTGTTATATTTAATGGTTAAACATAATGACAAAATTTTGGCTAAACATAATGATTAAAATTAGTTTAAACCCAGTGGTTAAATGTAATGCCTAAAATTTAGCTAAATATAGTGGTTAAACATAGGTTAAATCTAATGGTTAATTATAGTGGCTAAATGTATGCTAAATTTAATGGGTAAATTTAGTGGCTCAACCTAAACTATACATAATGGTTAAATTTAGGCTAAATTTAAGCTAAACTTAATGGTCAAATCTAATGGTTCAACTTAAATAAAACTTAATGCCAAATCTAGTGGTTAAACATAATGGTTACACCTAATGTTATATTTAATAGCTAAACTTAAATTAAACGTAATGGTTAAAATTTGGTTAAATTTTAGGTAAACCTAATGGTTAAATCTAGTAGTGGCTACACTTAGTGGTTAAATTTAGGTAGGCAAGTGGGTGGATTAATAGGTAGGTAGGTAAGTAAGTAGGTAAGTTGTATAAATTAGGTGAAAAAATATAGGTAGGTAAGTAGTAGTTAGGTAGGTGGGTGGGTAATAGGTAGGCAAGTGATTAGTTAGGTAAATGGGTGGATGAATAGGTAGGAGGTAGACACATAAAGTAACAAATCATGTTGCATTTGACTAAATACCATTGATCATCTTGTGTAAATGTTCCACTACACTAAATACTATTGGCCATTTCGACTAAAAATCATTAGCCATTTTCAATAAATGTTCCACTTGACTAAAAGTTATTAGTAATGATTTTCTAATAATCAAATTCTACATCGTTATTGGTGTTTCATCTACCATGTTACACACAGTACCATGTACCCAAGTAATTCAAACATATTACATGGAATCACATATGTAAACCAACTTTACAAGGTGAGAAATTAATCATGCACATCCAATAAAAACACCAACAAAGGTAGTAAATGCATCATTATTTTTAAATGTAATTAAGTACAAATAGTGTGTGCTAGAAGATAGAGATATCATTTTCTACCCTTTTATATTATTTCTTCTCCTTATCTTTTCAACCTTTCAAATAATTAAAACCTTACATCATATTGGCAATACTAGCCATTTCAATAGGCCTTAAAAAAACAAACAAAGTTCAATGAGATTCTATGAAAACCTCATACCAAAATTCAATAGAATGATTCCCTAAATTTGATTAGAATGTTAACCTAATTCGATAAATCATCTTATTATGTTCGATGAGGTCACAACCATACTTTGGTAAGATGTTATCTAAATATTACTATAAGAATTCGGTATTCCACTAAACTACAAGCACTTGTACATTTTCTACACATATAAGTTATTCATAACAAAGACCATTTACAACTTGACTATATATATTTAGTTGAATAATCCATTATCGTCAAGTTGATTAGTTAAAATATACATATGTCATTCAAGCCCTTGCCCTTTAGTCAAAATGTACATGTCCATTGATCAAAAATGACAAATTAATCAACTTGAACCTTTTTAAAATCATGATTTGTAGTAGTGAACCTTGGGGTGTTGATGAGAGGTTGGAGCTTCAACATGATGAGGTTTAACATTATGTCTGTTTCCCATAGTCATTTGTGTTAATGGACATAGTTCCCAATCCTTGGGGGGCATCAACTTTTAGTGGTGTGCGAATTTCATTGAGGAAGGCATTTAGTTCCACTCTTCAAACCAAGGCACCCCATTTATTTTATTCGAAACAATGGCCATTTTTTATATTCAACTAGTGGTCGTATTTCACCTAGTAGCCGCATTATGTGAAGGTGGGGGAACATTAAAGATGGTGTTTATGTTGAAATACCCATCTAAACTAATTAGGTTTTTTTGACATATTTTTGAGGCCAACTACATAGGGGAGCCCAAGGTCCACCTAGAATCTTGGCATGGTGTTGTGGCTAAACTTCAAATCCTTCCTATGTGTTTCACCAATGGAGCTAAACAAAGGTTAATCCTAACATGGTGAATTGTGGCGATGTGTAAAAATGAATTTTTCCAATTAAAGGGGGCATCACCATGTCATAACCAACCTTAAAGGGTTATATTGGGTTCAAATGTTCAACCTTTGATGTTGAACAAAGCAACAATGGATGGTTTTAAATTGACCAATGTCAATTTTGAGCAATGCCCATGTTAGATTTTGACATCCATGGGTGGATTGAAAAAGGTTTGAAGTTTAACCAAACAAGAAATTCTGATATAAGTTAATCCCAACAAATTAACAAACTATACCATAATGTAAATAATGGTTACACATGTTATGTCTTATGATGTATTGGTTGGGGGGTAATGTTATATTGCTTAAAGATTATTTTAGATTTATGGGAAAAAACCATTCATTACTAACTAGAATGACAAACAAAAATTAGTTGTAAAATTTCATTGCTAGTGAGATTGGGAGGGGGGCAACCAAAAAAATCCAACAAGTCCACTATGTTGGCTACATTTTTGGTCCTTCCACATAAGTTTAAATTATTGGAAAGTAGCATCATGATTAGGATGAACTTCTGAATGGTGAATTGGCAATGTTTGGGTCACAAGGGATCCCATTCGTTTATCCACATCAAATCCCAAGCCACAATGGGGCACATTGATTGACTCCAAGCATTAGCCAATCACCACATTCATTAAGCTCATGGGCACACCTTGCCTTCACAAAGCCCACAATTATTCAAGGATGTTCATAATGGGCCACCAAGATTGAGCCCTTTCAATGCTAGGGTTATTTAGTGGCATATTTTCAAGGATGGATGGGATGTGCATATTAAAATTGTTTGGACGCACTAGTTTTGGACTAATTGCAATATTGCAATCATGGATCCCAATATGTTGATACCACTACGTAAAACATGATCCATAGGTTAAGCAAGTGTCCATGCATCATATCATGATGTTGTAACAACATCGTATTTTGTTGTCAACATCAACATTATAGGATTATCACATTTTTTGGGGCATTGGATTTGGACTAAATTAAGCCAATTGATTTGTTTATTTCAAAATGGCCATGCTATTGTTTTTCAAGCTCACACTAACCAAGGACTTTCATACCCAAGATTAAGATTATTCTAGGAATTTATTTAAATTTTACGATATTTACAAACCTCCCAAATTCACCTTTGTGCATACTTGTTGGAAAACGTCCCACCATTAGGAAATTCTCACCCAAATGTTTTGATGGGATGGCAACAGATCAAGGCTTGGATCAATGAGTCAATGTTGGTGGATGTTGACACAATTTGTTCATGTGCCCATGTGTTCCAATGGATGTGGATTAACTTAGCACCATTAAATGTGATTTAATGAACATATGAGCTCATCCTTAGGTCACCCACATGCTTGGTGGATGACATATTGGATCTAATATGACATTCATGTGTGGTTTGTCATAATGACCACCCACCTTTAATTGTGGTCAATAAAGTTGGACTTCCATGTGCAACCTTCCTTGCATTTTGAGTTTTCTTTAGTCTCATGTGCATTTCAAGATGGATGATTTGGGATTCCAATTGATTTAATATGCAAAAGCCCAATGTAGATGAGTGTAAGCAAGCAATGGGATTCCAAACTAACACCACTACCGTGCTAGACATACTTGAAAAAGCCCATAGGTTTATTTTGGGGCAAGTCATGGACATTAACTACCTCATATGGAATTTTTTGTTTGGCCATGAAAAAATAAATATGGTTTGCCAAATTACACTGACCCACCCACCCACCTTTTTTCTTGATAGGTTGCACCTCCCATTAAAACCGTCATGTGGATGCAGGGGGGGGGCAATGTTATGACCATAGCTCAAATTGTAGATCCTTGGCAATTATAGGATCAAGGATGCCAAGGGGGGGTTTATGGCCCAATGCTGTTATTTTGTGCAAGTGCAATAAAATTCCTTAAGTTCTTATCATTGGAATCATGATATGGGCATGAATATTGTTTCCAATGCAAGAAATCACCTTGTTAGTATTCATATTCCTAAGTAACTAATCACAATCTTAATAATGCATAAACATATATTTGAAACTTATTCTAAAAAGATCTATAACAATCCTTGCACATCAATAATTATTTGAACTCAAATCTTAGATATTATGCATTAACCCACATCTGAAATATGCTTTAGAAAGCTATCTTAATTAATTTGCACACATTAATAATTTTTAATTCAAATTTGAAATAAAAGATACTTGTCATAATGTTAGTTTAAGTTCAAATTCAATGGATGGTAAAAATGTCTTAACAACATGGCCATAATTTGGTTTTAAAGCATGATGTACTCATTTCTTATATATGAATGGTGGCAATAAAACTTACATGTGGTGTTCAAGCAATCTTTGGATTACACCCAAAGGATACCAAGTTCGTGGTGCATTTTCAAAACATTTTTGATGTTAGAGAATGATGCTTGTTGTAACTTGAACGAGGATGCTATTCAACTTCTAGCAAGTAGAGTAGCTTGAGGGAAATGATCGATCCACAATAAGTATTAAACTTTCCAACAAGTAGAGTTTGTTGAGGGAAATGATCCATAATAAATATTTAGCCTTCAAGCAAATAGAGTTTGTTGAGGGTTCAAAAGTTTGCATTATGTGTTCAACCTTTTAGCAAAATACAATTTATTGAAAAGAATGAATCCACAATATGTGTTTGGCCTTCCAACCTATGGGGGCATTAAAACAATGTGGCACCTCACCACTTTTTGTGTAGCAATCACAGCCTATGCCTTCAACCTTGAATATTGGGTATGTTTTGTCATCTCAACCCAAAGTATAGGTGATTGTGAAAGCATGGGAATCAGAGGTTAGTTCAATGGTTATAGGAAATGAAGTGTTAGCAATACAACAATTGTTGTAGGGTCACATTGGATGTTTGCCTTCAACTTGAAAGAATTATGCCAATTGAAAGGACAAAGGGTCTAAATCATATTGGAGGATGATAATTCAATTTTCAATGACATTATAGGCTTAATGAAGTTGATAGAGCCTTGGTTCAAGCCTAAACAATAGAGTTGCTAGCTGCAAGTTTGGTGGAACTATCCAAGGATGAATACACCTTGATAATATCAATGCTAACAAGGACATTTTGGCAATTGGACAAAAAATCACATGTGTGGGGATTACCTTTCAATCAACGAATGGACTTGTTTGGACAAATATTTGATGCCCTTATCAAAAGATATCTTTGATGCCCTTGGATAGGCCAAGTTTTTAGTATCTTGAAGTTGTGGTTTAATTACAATTAGTTGTCATTAAGGCAGGGTGACAAGGTCAAGACAACATATTTAGGATAGATGCACATGGGAAGGATTGTGATCTATATCAATGGTGTTTATTACCCTTTGGTTTGAAGAATGCCTTTGTAGAATCCCAAAAAATTATGGACTGGATTTTGGTGGACTTTGGTTTTGCCAAATGTTACATTAATGAAATCATTATTTTAAACTTGATTCCATGATATCACATGCAACATTTACAAGAGGTATTTGATTTGTTTAAGAAACACAACCTTAAGTTACATCTCGGCAAGTGTTAATGTTTCTAGGTTTAGATGAAATACTTAGGTTGCATGATTTATCTAGGTGGATTGGGGGTTCAAAAGGCCAAGGGTGAAGCAATTTCATAAGTTCCCCAAGCATCAGATGTTAATCGGTTGTGAACCTTTTTCAACATGTGTAATTATTACCAAATATTTGTTAAAAGATTTAATAGCATTGTCAAAACTTTAACCTAGTTGACAAAGATGGACCAAGATTATATTTGGGGTCATGCATAAGAGCATGTATTTCAAAACTTGAAGGCCCTATTCACTTTTGCTCCCTATTTAAAGTGACCCATTTGAAAATGGCCATTTTAGTTACATATTAATTACCTTAGGCTTGGCAACAATATTCACCCAATTTTATGATGATGGTTGAGAGCTTGTAATGACACATGGTAGTCAACCTAACAATAAAACATAGGCAAAGTACATATTATATGAAAGGGGGGTGCCTTGTTGTTGTTTGGGTTGTTTCATCATTTTGGTGTTATTTTTATGGTAGCCCATTCACCTTGCATATAGATCACTAAACATTCAAGTTTTTAATGGAATTAGATCAATTCATAGGAAAGTTGGCTAGGTGGGCCTTTATTTTACAAAAGTATAATTTTGATATTGTCCATAGGCTAGTATGTGAATTGGGATGCCAAGGGTTTAAGTTGGAACCCAAGTGCTAGTAAAAAAGATATCGCAAGGGTTTGTTAACATGAGGATGGAAATTTGGAAGTAGTACTAAAATGGCATACCTTAGCCTACATATGTATCCTATTGGGGTTTTTTGGGAATGAACCTTAGAGTAACATGGGTAATGGGAATTCTTGTGATTTGGAGATTGAATCAAAAGGCGATGGATGTGTTTTGGATATATATGAAAATGCACATGTCATTGCATATTTGCAAATAGGTGAAGTCTTAGTTGGGTTGACATCCAAAAGAACATGACCAAGTTGTGCATAAGACCAAATAATTTAAGTGGGAAGGAAATTCTTTCCTATGGGTGTGGTTAGGTGGACAAGTGTGGGTTGTGCCTTGTTTAGAATAGTGTGAAAGCCTTGTGTGGCATGTTCTTGAAAAGTTGGGTCATTTTGTGGTCCAATGGACCTATAGTTTGCTCTAGACACAATAATAGTGGTGGGGGATGCAACTATAGGTTCAACAATGTCTTTCACAATGTGTGATGTGTGACCAAGTTCAAACATCATTCAATGCACCTACAATTCATTTACAACCATTGCCCATCATGGGGTTAAGGTATTGGTGGAGTTTGGATTTTGTTGGCCCATTGAATTTGACAATATTATGATATAATTTGTGTCTTGGTTATGATTGAGTATTTTTCCTTGAATGGTTGGAGTTGGTGCCATTTCTAGATTGTATCAATGAGGGGAATTTTAGTATGCCACTATTTGGGGAGGTGGTTATTGGCCTTAAATTCATAAATTTGAGCCAAGGGATAATGTTTATCTACAACAAATAACATAAATTATGTTGGATGTGATTACAAGATGTGTCATTTAATGTGTGTGAAAGGTGCTAACTTTTGGTGTGTTTTTGTTAGAAGGTTGAGATTGTCAAACATGAAAGGTCATGTGCATAATTATGTGCCATGTCATTTTTTTAATGTAAATGGCCAAATTGACCAATTTTGACAGTTGTCCATATAGGAAATTTTATTGTATGTTATGTGGGCACTTTATGGGAGTTGGTATTATGTTGATTTGTGATTAATGTTCTAAAGGTTGACATATGAAATATCTCATGCCACCATTGGAAGCAATGTTGGTCAAAAAATGGTTTTGCCTTCAATGGTCATGATAAATTCAAATGCCCATTCCTATAATTAGATAATAGGAAATAACCTAAATTATTTCTAGGATGATTCACATTTGGTTAAGAAATGGAGGGATTGTATCTAGGCAACTAACAATGGGGTCATATTTGCACATGAAATATTGGTCCTTTCACCTTAAAACTAGAGTGTTTGTTCATGGTGGATTTCCATAAGGTATTTCTTACATTGTTTTTTGCCTTCAGGGGATTTCAACCCCAAATAGGGGGGTGGTCTACATGTGTTGATTCAAAATATTTATGTCTTGTGTTGTATGTGTGTTGATAAGAATGGATGTACACATTGACATAAGAGCACATGACAAAAATCCAAGTTCAAAAAACACAAGGAAAAACACACAAATTGTGTCACTTGCATAAAAATTCATAAAAACGTGCAAAAAAAACAAAGTGATTTGAGATCACACAGCTTGGGTAATACCCCATACAAATATCTTGAAATGTGTTCACATTAGAATGGTTCCAAGCTACTTACCCCATTTTACCTACAATAATTAGGATGTAAACATGTAACAAATAAAAAATTCCTAATAAGGGAAAAAATATTATAATACTTTCACAACTTTGACATTTATTATAATATTTGTAAAAATGTTGAAATTTTCATATATGTATATATGTAAGAACACAATTTTGTGAAAGAAAGTAAAAAAAAAATTATTTTGACATGGAATCTTCAAAATTAATTAATTATTTGACAAAAAAATGTTTTTTTCATGATGAAAATTTTCAACTTGGCAATTTTTTTTTCAAAAAGTGAAAAAACATAATGATTTTTAGGGATTGTTTGCCACTTTAGATGGATTGTTCACCATAATTAAATTAACCACATCTAGACCTAGGCGTTTCTTAGGTTGTCATTTGTAACAACACTTTTGTAAAAATGTTATTGCACATTTAAATAATTACCATTTAATGTTAATTAATGTTGGGGATCTTTGGCAATGCATCACAAACTTACTAAACTTCATAGGTTTTTACAAAAAAACACATAGATTCTATGCTATGGTTAATATGAACGATATTTGTACATATTCAATATCTTAAATTTCAAATGGATGAAACATTATTTTGAACGACACTCATGAATGTTCATGTTTAATACACATAATCATATAATTTTATGTAAAACTTATATCACAATAATTCCACAAATTTAATTTAAATATAAATCATATGTCCTTCATATCAAAACATCACAAGTAAGAAAAACATATCATTTGTATAAAAATTATATATATATATACATATATATTGGGCCATTTTTACATTTTGAAACCCATGAATTTTGCATGGACACATTGTTTTATGATTTTCGCATGATTTCTTTTAAAATTTCATCATATTGAAAGTTTGTGATGTGAACCTACTTGAAGTATTTGAAAAAAAACTTGACCTTGAAACTTTTATTAAGTTGTAATATTAGTGGGAATATTTTTGAAGGAAAAACATGTTACCAATCATTATAATGATCTCTAACCTTGAAAATCTCCATTAGAATCAATGAAAGGCAAAAGAAAAAAACGGACATAAACCAAAATACACTAGTGTAGGGTAACTTTTGAAGAAGTGGTTGAAGTTCCAAAAGTAATCATCTGCCTAAGCCAAAGTTGTTGAGTGTTTACTTCTAAAACTCTTTCACTAGGGGGGCATTATCAAGCATAAAAATCAATGCAATTATTTTCAAGAGAAAACTCCCATGCTACCTAGAAGGTATCCAATGAATATCCACCACATATCACACAAAAATAAATAAACAAATTGTGGCACTTTGGAAAATGAAATGCCTATGCTTGTGAATGTTTTGTTTTTTGAAATGCCCAATGAAATTTTATGTTCTATAAGTGTACCTCCAAATACAATAAGGAAAGTGCAAGTCACCTCCATCTCGAAGTAGGTTGTTACTGTAGGGGAGGGTTCATCGGGTTTACCTCCCTTTTTTTTAATTGATATGCTTCAAGCGACTAGTGAAGGTTTCAGTATTTAATAATCCCCTTACCTCCTTGTGGCCCGACTCTTTTGGGTTGTTTGCTTGCCTGGATTTTGGTCCTTGGTCCTTGCTTCTTTTTTTCTCCCTTTGTTGGGTGCTTTCTTTTTAAAAAGTTTGGCAAGGTTTTGTCATAATGAAAAATCTCTATGGTTTTTACAAATATTGTGAAGTAGTTCATTAAAGAAAATCATCTATAGTAGTGGCCTTACACTCTTTCATGTGAAAATTACAAAATGTCAAAAATATTTAAAATGTCATGACTTGGATATATTAAAAAAATTGAAAAAATATTTTCCTCTTGAACACATATCTAGTAATAGTCAAAAGCCCAATGTCACATTTAATTCATTGCCATTGCTTAATGCTTGGCCACATGGCAACAGATTGATGGCCGATCATGGACACGAAACATTGTTCCATTCAATTCCACATCCCTAAATTGGGGCCAGAGTGAACCAACACCCACTAGTGCACTAATTGGCCATTTTATCCATAAGATGGGCTACGTTTCTTCATTCAATTCTTGACCATTTGTTAACCCAACATTGTACCATAGTCAACCTTTTTGGGTTGCTGACCTTTGACCCTTTTTATTTTTTGGGTGTTTTTTTCCCAACCTTCACCATATTACCTTCCAACTTAATCACCCTAGTTTTCTAGCTACCTTACTGACCTTGCTACATTATTGATTTGCATCTCAACTTTATCTACAACCCCTTACTTACCTATCCTTTATTTTTTCATGGCTAAACCTATATCTCTTGGCTAAACTTTTGCCTTTTGGCACAACTTCTAACTCTTCTTGATTAAACCTCCATCTCTTCATGGCTAAACATTTACATGTTGATAAAATAACTATATATTTTTAGTTAAACGTTTATTTCTTGGCAAAACCTTTACTTTGCAACAAAACTTATATATTTTCTTAGCTAAACCTTTACCTTTTGGAAAAATTTCTAACTTTTTTTGACTAAAGCTATATCTCTTGACAAAACCTCCATCTTTCCATGGCTAAACCATTACACATGGGAAAAATTTATATTTATTCTTGATTAAACTTTTACCTTTTGGCAAAACCTTAACTTTTTTTTAACTAAATTTTTACCTTTCAACAAAACCTTTATATTTTCTTGCCTAAACTTCTACCACTTAAATTTTTTTTGAACTCTTCATGATTAAACCTTTACCTCTTGGCAAAACCCTAATATTTTTTGGGTTAAACTTTTACCTTTTAGTAAAACCTCTATCTCTTCTTAATTAAGCTTTTATAAATTGGAATTTTAAAAAATTCTTTTTGGCTAAGCCTATACCTTTTGGCAAAACTTCCATATCTTCATGGCTAAACTTCTATTTGTTAACAAAAGCTCTATCTTTTCTTGGTTAAATTTCTACCTTTTAAAAACATTTTTATATTCTTTTGAATTAATTTAAAGACTATTTTTTCAACAAAACTTTTTAACAAAACTTTTAGCTACCCTATTAACCTAATCATCTTATTGACATAATTACATTATTAACTTAATTAATTTTTTTATTTGTGTACATACCTACCTGCTTAACCACTAACCTACCTACATACTTATTTACTAATCTACCCATCCCCACCTAGCTACCTATCATTTACATGATGTTGTTGTTTGCCAATGTATGATATACAAAATATGAAAGTATTGCACTAAATGAAACTAACAACCATTTTAGTCATATTTGGCCCCTTGATGTCAATAAATAGTAACCCTAAATGCGAGTGTTGCACATTTGATCAACTTTTGTGACCCACACATAGGTATTGCATATTTTGGTAGTTATTGTTAAAGTAGTTGAAAATCCAATCACAAAATACAATACTAACATATGAAAACAATGTCATTTTAATACAATACACCTCAATAATTATTTCATATTTTGTGACCAAAATACAAGCATTTTTTTTCTTTTTGATTTTTTCCTTTTTAAAATTATTTTTCTATGTTTTTTTTTCCTCTAATTTTTTTTCTATTTTTTAAAAAAAATTCTAACTTATTTTCTTCTATTATTTATCACAATTAGTTTATTTCTTCTAATTTTAATTTTTTTTTATCGTCATTGTTTTTTTCATTGAACATGCATATTTTATGCCCAACATTTGGATATTGCACAAATCATCCAAAAAAACTAGCCAACATTTTATGCTTCAAATGTGGGTATTGCAAAATCATTATAACAAAGTAATGATTATTTTGTGACCCTTATGCAAGTATTTCACATTGAACTTTATGTTTTTGAAGTTCTTTTAATGCAATAATGCAACGTTACAATACCTTTCAAATTCATTTTTTAAGAAAATTTCAACAAAGTATTAATGCAATGCTCACATTCAAAACATGTAAACATAATACAAACATGAGGTTACAATTGCAATAAGACAAAGCTTGTATGTATTGACACAAGTATCACATCTATCAAAACTTTTTAAAATGTCCAAAAAATGGAAAACATGAATTCCATGCCATTATTTACACCAAAAAAACCTAAGCAAGATATGCATGCTACTTTTTAACTCCAAGAGACATCTTTCTAAACTTATTTTCATTAGCCACCATGTCATGTGTTCATTGATAAGTTCTCATTGTTGTGACCACCTTAATAGCATGTTGATGAGTGTAAAGTTGATAGTGATAAATTAGAGTTGAATGGCATTGGTTAAAAATTGGTATTTCATAGTTATTCAAAGTCTACATCAAACATAAAATACACATGGTCATGCAAATTTGAAAAATATAAACCAAACCCCAAAAAATTACATGGGTATGAACATATATAATCTATTGGACTTTTTTAAAAAAGAAAAATTTGGAAAATTTTGAAAATAAAAAATAAAGGAAATAAAAAAACAAACTTCATCTTTTGGAATTTTGAAGACCAAAAAGAATGGAAAAATAGGGGGAAAAAAAACGAAATATTTAGGAAAAACATAATAAAAGAAAAAAAAATTCTAGCATTTAAAAAACAGAAAAATGGAAAAATAAGGCAAAAAATCAAAAAATATTTTTATTTGTAAAGGGGAAAAAAAAGGAAAACAAAGAATTGAAAAGGAAAAAAAAAGTAAAATTCTTCTTCTTGAATTAACAATAACAAGATAAAAATCTTCAAGAAAAAATAAAAAAGAAGGAAAAAAAAAATTCTTCTAAAATTTTAAAAGTAGAAAAAATTAGAAAAATAAGAGAAAAACAAAAATAATCTTTGTCTTCTATAAATTTTTCTTTTCATCTTTTTTATTTTTTAATTTCCATTTCCTTCTCTTTTATTTTTTTGTCTTCTTTTCTTTCTTTTTCTTACTTTCCTTTTTGTTTCTACTTTCAAAGCAAAACAAAAAAAAAGACAAGAAAAAGGGTAAAGGCATACCTTGAATGATGTGTATAACTAATGATGATGCAACAAGAAATAGCAACTAGTGCAACAATGTGATGAAAAAGAAGAAAATGCTTGAAGAAGGAGAAGAAAAATAGAAAAAGAAAAAAAAGATGAAGTTGTAATAACAGAGGAAAACAAAGAAAAAAAAGATGAAAAAAAAAACTGAAGTAACAACAAAGATGAAAAAATAAATGATAAGAAGAAAAATCTATAACACAAACAAAAGAGAAAAAACAATAATAATAACAATAGCAGTAAAGAAAAGGAAAAAAAATGATGAAGAAAAATCTACAACAATAATGAAAGAAAAGAAGATGATGGTGGAAGAGAAGAAGAAGAAAGAAAGAACAAAGAGAAAAAAAAGAAAGAACCAAAGGGGAGGAGGAGAAGGAAGAGAGGAAAAAGAGGGGGAAAGTTTTTGAAATCTCAAAGAAGGGTGGGTGGGTGGGTGAAAAGAAAAAAAATAACCCACCTCAATGTTTGGTTTGGTTTAGGTTAAATGGTTTGGGTTCATCCCAAAACGGCCAAAACAGTATCGTCCACAACTGGTGCATTGGTGGGTGCTGGTTCACTCAAGGCCAGTAAAATTGACAAGCAAGTAAGAATCCTGAAAATAGTCGTGTTGAGGCTGATTACACTACAACGCCTACTATCAAAGGAATGCTGAAAATGGAAATCCTGAGGCATATTACACTACCTAATATCAAAGTACCTAGTGGAGGTTTCGGTACTAGTGGTTCCCTTACCTACATGTGGCACACCTCTTTTGGGCCGTCTGCTTGCCTGCACTTTGGTACTTGCCCTTTGTTTCTTTTTCTCTCCCTTTCTTGGGTGCTTTCTTTTTTTGAAGTCTGGTACGGTTTCATTACCTAGTAGGTATAAAAATTGCAAGGGATGCCGCGGTCAGAGTCTTTATGTTGGGCAGTTGTAGGTGATGCCGCCCTTAAAAGGGAGGTCACTAAATCCGTACAGAAAGGAAAATGAGTCCTATGTTAACATCAAATGTACAGGTACGTAGTACTGACATACTCTTTCAGATAGGCAAAGCGCTCTCCAGAGTTTGTAAACCAAAAAACAAACCCACCCTTGTGAAAAGTGTAATGTAAAGCACGTGACCAAGGGCTCTATTGAGAGTAAAGACCTGCTCTGACTGGGTGCTGGGGGAGGTGGTACATTTCCAAAAACGGGCTCAGGCCGGCGTTCTGTTCTTTAAGTCCTTCATCCCCCATACCCAAAACGGAGTGGGCATACCATTTTTTTAAGCACCCCCTGTCAAACAGTGGAGGAAAAAATATGCTGGTTAATTGGAGGGTTTAACCAGCATATTTTTAAATTACACTGAAAAAGATCAAGATCGGAGAAAGTCTTTACCATCGACAGGGTTATCTACCTATGTTATTATGCCTAGGTCCCATAGGAAGAGGGGCAATGGAATTGTGTAATAGAATCCCTGAGACTCTCATGTAAGTTTCCGTAACTTAAGTGTGAGAAAGAAAGGCCGGACAGGGGAGGCAGGAGTCCACCTCTCTCCGTGTGGGGACAGCGACAGGAGGCAATGAGCCTTCAAGACTGCCGTGGCCCTGCCACTGCCGAATCCCGGACGTCTTCTGGAGCTCTTTCCGACCAGCATTACGATCTCATCACTCTCCACTCTTCCCTTATCCCTCCTCTTCTTTTTTTTTGAAGTGAGTGTATGTATAATCTCGGCATCTTGTCCCATAGTAAATAGAGACTTTTTTTTGGGGGGAGGGGGGGTGGAGAGGGGGAAAGAGAGAGTGTAATAGTTGTGTGTGTTGGGGGGAGGGCTTCTGACTGTAGTAAAGTGTGGCCCGCAAACTATTTTTCATCTTAGTGGCTGACTGAAGATACTTGTGGCTCGCCCCTAAATGGATGAGAACGAAACAACTACGGTACTCATGACACAGCCAACGATTCTCATAGGCTATACAAATGTTGTAACTTTGTTGTTGTTGTGTTGCATATGGGCAAGTTTCACTTTATTCCCCCGGTTTCCGACGCGATCGGTTGCAGATCTGTGCATCCGGTGGCTCTTGGCTCTTTGATCCCTCTATAATAATTTGCTAGACTCCTCATGTGCAGCTTGTAGACTCACTGCTGGTACTATACTCAAGCGACTTGCCTCTACTTGGGCTGTGCAGTCGCTTCGCAAGCTTTAGGTCCTGCAAGTGAGGGAGTTTAAAGTTGTGGCCATTTCTGTTGGTTTGTAGAAGTGATGAGCTTTGCTTTGGTGTGCTTTTGGTTTTCTTTCTCGCTATTTGTCGTGTTAGTTGTTCAGTGCGATCCATTAACTCAATCGTCTGCGTACCATCCAGTGGCTCTCTCATACTGTCGAGACGGATTGTTTTCTTTCCTTTTTCTCTCTGTCTCTGTCTCTGTCTCTCTCTCTCACACAGAGCACCTTTCAGGCTCGCTCTCTACAAGCAACGACGCACGCCTCGAAAACTTCGCTATCGGATTCACTAGGAGGAGAGAGAACTTTTCTTCAGCACCTGGTCGTGCTTTATTGCTAGATGCAAGTGATTGGTGCCCTAGAATACGCTAGCAGAAGAATTACAACTCTTTAGTTATGGTGTCACATTGCAGTGCACATCAAGTGTTTGCGAGCATACAGATGCTGCGGTCAGAAGGCAGCGGGTCATTAGCGTCCTTCCGCCTAGCAGTATACGGTTTTTCTTAAGCTCAAGGTCTGAAGCGGGTCGGTAATTGTCTGCGGAGTTGCAGTTGTACGAGGCGGCGTGAAGTCTCCTCCAAACTCTAACCGACTGGATGATATAGTCCGAGCTGCACGGGACACGGATATGGACATGAGTCGGGGAGTCCCTTTACTTGCACTTGAGGAGCAAATGGATGCAGGAGATGCGGCCGGTTTCGCGACGTTTCACTCCTCGTCAGCTCTGTGGTGTGATTCAGCAGGTCGACCACCACCGAGTTCTTGTGGTGCAGCAGCTGCTCATCATCAGGTCGAGGATGACATGATGACTGGTTCTCTAGTTGCAGCTCCCAGTTCATTCACGTGGTTGCAGCAGTCATCGACTCATGGCTTGCCACTTTCTGAAGTGGAAATCGAGCGTAACATCAGCAAGATCCTGGAAGAGTTTCCGGAGATATCCAAAGATCCCTTGTTTCCAGCTGCCGATCATAATATGGTTGATTCCTGCAAATCCATGCTCGCGGTTGATGGTACCCCACTGTCGTCTGTCATACTTCAGATGCAGCCGCAACCAAGCTTCGAAATTTCCGCATCTATTCGTAAGCCCACAGATCTAGCACAGAGCCTGCAGATGTCGTTGTATGAGCCAAGTCCAAATCATGCACCGGGCGCGCAGTATCATCATGGGTTAAGTCCACATTCCAGAACAATCGTACCTATTGACCATTACAAGCCAGTACTATCAAGTTCCATTGCAGTCGATATCCAGCCCGAAGCCGATCATCATCCTGCTGGAGACTCCAGAAATAGAGCCAAAAAATGTACCAAGATCAGTACTGCAGACACCGGCGATGATCCTATGCAGCAGCAGCGCCCCAGCAAGAAAAAGCCGCAACCACCCATGAAGTTCGCAGATTGCACCAACCAAACAAGTTGGACACGAGCTGCTGAGCAGGCGGAGCACATTCTTCGCGAGCGTCATCGGCGAGATGACATGACTGTCAAGTACTCAATTTTGGAGTCTCTTCTTCCTGCAGGGTCCAAAGTAAGTATAAAGAACTTACGCCAAATCCTTGAACCGGGTGTCCTTGCTTCTCTCCTCTTTCTTTGCTAGACGATCACTTTTTCTTATGAACCCAGCTTGCAGCTTCTCCCCCTCATAACATGTTACTAATCTAAGCTATATAGTCATTGTCTGCACTCTAGTTACTGTCTCACGTAGTAGCTTCACTTGACACCTGCACTGGTCATGAGTTCTTCTCATGTCTCTGATGTTTGAACAGAGTCTTTGTTGTTATTGCACCCAAACGACGAAAGCTTGCATGTTTTTGTATAATCTTCCTTTGCATGTGTCATTGACTGATCTGTAATGTACTAGAAGTTCCTAGTGCAAACATCTTCATGATTAACATCCACAATCCACTATGGAGTTTTCAAGGTCAAAACAATGGAAAATTGTGATAAGCTTGATTGATTTCCAAGCTTCTTCATTCTATCTTGTGAGTACAATCTAGACATGACCTTAAAGTGAAAATGCTCGCTCAATCCCCAGCTAGCTTCCTCCTCTTGCACCTTGTCTCAGTTGTGATGTAAAAGTCTGTTGGCCTGTGGCTCAATTCAAAAGCCAAGGATCCAAGCACTTGCAATTGTGATCTTGACACTCAATGCTCTAATCCACATGGGCAACATTGTAGTTATTTTGATTTCACGAAGTAGATCTGAACTTTTTGATAAAATTGATTTGCATTTTGTCAACTAGACCTCATTCTTCCATGGTGCACTGGATCGATTGTACCCTGGAATTATGTGTGCTTTGTGCATGCTGGAGTGTAACTAGCTCAATGTTCATTTTTGCAATCTAACTTAGTGCTTCAATGGATAAAGAGGTCTTATGAGTGGTCCCCAGCAGTAAACATCTGGTTTTTTTTGACCCAGAATCATGAACATACTCAAGCTGATGTGCAGTCTCTGTCTGTGTGATGGAAGCGTGACAGAGCTACCATTGTTGAGGATGCCATGAAATTGGTGAAGGATCTGCAACATAGACGAGAGAAACTCCTGAAAAAGGGCTCAGGCCGAAGGAAACCACCAGTTGTCTCTACCCAACCACGTATGGACATCCATATCCAGGAAGTAATGCTGCAATTCACTATGCCTGCAATCAAGCATTCAGGAACAGGTGACTCAAGCTCACCCATGTCCTTGTCAATGCAGGAGTCTCAGTTGAACGAATCCACGGCAGTGAAAAACTCATGTGTAAAGGACTGTTTTGTGCATACTGACCTGCTCAATGAAATTATGATTGAGATGATGTGCAAGCCTCGACCTAATTTTCGAAGTACTCTGCTACAAGCTGTTGAGTCCCAGAATTTGGAGCTGATTCGTTGCACCATCACTAAGACACCCATAGGGATGATCTGCATCATTGTTGCCAAGGTAATTCTTCCTCTATGCATCGTCCTGCTTGATTGGAGTTCTGGTGTTCAAACAAGCAAGGTCCTTAATATATTGCTGATTTCCTCATGGGTGTAGAGGATGACAAAATAGCAGCTGCAAATATATTTCTTTACTGTAACTCTGTACTTCCCATAGCTTGTGGTAGACCTGTACCCAGTTAGAAAATTCACAATCCACAGAAGTTTGAGACTTACCCAGGAAAAGTATTTGTGTTTCTGTTCATCTGGAAACATTTCAGAAGTTTGACCCATTATAAATTGTACTTATGTTGCCTACATGTTTTATGTGCTTGTGTGGTAAAGCTTCAGCAGCAAGACCATGCTGAAAGTCCACGCTCACATGCCAGCATTGTTCAAGCTCTCAAAACTGCTTTACAGGTGGTATAGATATTCAACAGCTAAGAAGACCCATCATGCCAAATAGTGAAGCAAACTAGCAGGAGGAAGTTCTAGTGTCTGGCAGGGCACTCCTTGTTTTCAACTCAGTCTGGACTTTACCACAAGCTGGCTATGACACCCAGTTGATTGAATGTATATTGCCCGGCCTCTTGGAGTGTCAATGGAGCTATGTAATGGTTGACTGACCTGCAAAATGTACAAACCCTGTCTAGTGTGTACCAAGATGTTTATGTTGGATGGCCACCCAGATGGATATGCTGAGCGAATGACTTTGGGCTTTCAAAAGCAGGCATTCTTAAGAGACAAGTCTTAGATGATCTTCAGGACATCCGTGTAAGAAGTTCACTCTCAATGTAAGTAAGAGATTTCTGTTCTTAATCCCAGGTGTAGGGGGGGATGAGCACCAACATTCAAAGCAAACCAGACCACTTCTCAAGTGCACATCTTCCTTCTCTGAAAAGGGAGAAAGTCTAACCACACTTAAGTAACTTTGCCACAAGTCAAGCACCGGCCATACTGGAACTTGGCTAAGCGTCTTGTTTGATGAATCCATCAGTTCCAGGTGAAGTATCAGACCAGTTGAAACCACACTTGCAAATATGGGTATGTCAAATTCAACAAAGTGATAGAAGTGTAATCAGAAAGGAATGTATACACAGTTATGGTTTTCTGGTGAATATATACAGAATATATATAGAATCAACTGGGCTTGAAGTTATACATGAGCAACCTCATCTATCTCCAGGCCTTTTGTATGTAAAGTACCAGACAAGCCTGTTGACCATCAAGTTGATATAGGATCCTGAACCTGTGAAACCTAGTCAGGGTTTGTTCTAGGTGTTCAATATACCTCTTTCCTGAGAAATGTTTTTTCTGCCAAATAGACCATCTTATATTTAAATTCCTCATTTCTAGATGAATGTTTGGAACTCAGAAGGCTGATATGCCTCTGCTAGCTACTTGATTACTCATTGTTGTGTCCTAAAACTTTTCAGACAGCAAATACATACAGTATTTACAGTATGCACCAGTCCTAAAACTATCATGAAGCTGCGCTACTACTCAATCTAGGGTAACCAAAGTTTCTGATATATTTTCACCAACACTTGAAGAATTTGCTGACACCTGTTAGAAATAGCAAAGAGAGTTTATTACAATGGAGCTCACCTCCCAACCATAGAAGCATCTCTTACAAAGAAGAAGATTCTTCTCCCCGAGCTCAAAGTTTACATACTTCAGAGACAGACCTTTGAAGGTCACAACTGTTCAAACCCTAACTTCTTCACATCTATTCTGAAGAGTCATTACAGTTCATATCTCAAGAAACTACTAACTTCTAAAGTGATTATAGACTAACTACTTTTCCTACACTCCCACTTAGATAGGTCATAATCAATCTACAATGCCTTGTTGCTTGAGTTCTTGACATAGGATTTCATTGTGGAGACCAAGGTGTAGAAGCTCTACAAGTGGAGTTCACATCATCAATAATTGGAGCAGCTCAACAATTGGACTTTTCAATGTTTCAAAGTTAAGATACTCTATGCAATTTTTGTCTATTCTTTCTTTATTTCTGAGCTATGTTGTGATTTGTTGTGAACTTCACATGTTTGAGCTTTGGCAAACTTTTGGTCACAATATCAACTACCATATTTTCTGTAGCACAATAAATCACACACTTACTTCTCCTTTTGCCACTATTTCTCATATGTAATGATGTTGCACTTCTATGTGCTTTGTCCTTGAATGATATTTAGGGTTTTGACTTAGTGCTATGGCACTTTGATTATCGCAATACAAAGGTGTTGCAACTGATTGCTAATAGCCCAAGTCTCAAAGTAATTTCCTTAGCCAAAAAGCTTATTTTGCTGCTTGAGTAAGAGACATATATTCTATTTTTGTTGATAAAAGTGTTGTGGAAGTTTGTTTCTTCCTTGACCAAGGCACAACTCCTCTTGCAAGAGTGAAACAATGACTTGATGTTGATCTTCTACTATCAAAATCCCTTGCCCAATCAACATCTGCAAAACCACAAGATTTGCACTCCTTTTTCCATCATAGAATAATCCTGACATGATGTGCCTCTAAGGTATCAGAAGATTCTTTTGACAGCTTTCCAATGAATCTCTCTTGGATCTGTAAGAAACTGTGATACTACTCCCATTGAATATGCAATGTCAAGTTTAATGCAAATCATGCAATACATTAAGCTACCTACAGCACTTTGGTATGGAACCTTTTTCATATGCTCCCTTTTACTTTCAATTTGAGGAGACATAGCCTTTGTAAGCTTTAAGCCTACTTCAAGTGGAGTTGCAACAACTTTGCCCATCTCCAACTTAAACATTTGTAATTTTGTTTCAATGTACTTTGCATGGTGCATGTAAATGGTGTAATTCAATCTATCTCTTTTGATTTGAATCCCAAGACAATATTGAATGTGCCCCAAATCTGTCATGGCAAACTTTTTTTCCAACTTACTTTTGAATTGCTTTAATAATCCATCAACATCATTGCTGATTAATATCACATCATCAACGTACAAGGCCAATATCACCAATTGATTGTCTAGGGTAAGATGTGCACATTGGTGTCTACTACACTTTTTTTAAAACCAAATGTCAAAAGAAAAGAATCAATTCTTTCATACCACGCTCTTGGTGATTGTTTAAGTCCATAAAATGTCTTATGTAACTTACAAACTTTGTGATGAGTCCCTAGCTGAATAAATCCTTGAGGTTTTTCCATATAAATTGTTTCTTGCACGTATCCATTAAGGAAGGTGGTTTTAACATCCATTTGGTGGACATCAAAATCATTTGCAACAGCCAAAGCCATCAACATTTATATAGAAGTGATTTTGACAATAGGAGAAAAGGTGTCATGATAATCAACACCATGAACTTGTGAATATCCTATAGCAACCAATTATGTTTTCTATCTATCAATTATCCCATTAGACTTCAATTTGATCTTTAAAATCCACTTACAACCAACTACTTTTTGTCTTGGTTATAGGTCAATCGATGTCCATGTTTCATTTTAAATCAATGAATGGAATTTGGAGTTGATTGTTTCCTCCCACTTAACCTTGTTAGGTGTTGACATGGCTTCTTCAAAAGAAATAGGTTATAACAATAGGTTTTCATCTATTGTAGCTTCAATAACTATCATGGAAGTGATGAGTTTGTCATGAGCTTTCTTCTCCCTTTGTGACCTTCTTAAAACAAGAATTGGTTTTTCATGATTTGTAATTCCTTTTTCTACATCTTGAACAATGTTATTTGTTATATCTTCAATAGTAGAGTCCTCGCCTTCTTCTTGAGATTGCATTGTGAATTCATCAACTTCCACTTTAGATACATCACCATTAGATTGAAAAAAAATTTCTTCATTATGGACTTCTCCCAATGTTTCATCAAAACCTACATCCACTAGTACAAAAATGGCCAACATTTTATGATCACATGTATGACTAGCATTGTAGTTGTATATGCCATTCATGATTATCATGACTACATGATTACTTAATCCAAAAGACCACATTGTTTAAGGTGCTAATTGTACTTCATGACTACAATTACAAATGCCTTTTGTACCTACAGACATTATGACTATAGTTGTTTAGACCCCAAGAGATGAGCTCATCCAACCATTCAATTTACAAGTGAATCATCATGCAACATGTGCCAACGCTAAAAAATTAACACGTGGGCTTGCAAAATGCTGGTCAACATTCCCTTAAAATTTTACATGAATGTGAGGCGACCATGTGTCACCATTACATTCCTTCATTAGGTTCAAATTTATAGTGGGCTAAGTTAGGGTTAAGTCTAGAGGAGGTTAGGGTTAGGTTTGGGGATGTTATGGCTAGGTCCGGGTTAGGTCAGGGCTAGGTCTAGGTTAAGTCAAGGTTAGGTATGGAGTAGGCTAGGGCTAGGTCTAGGCTAGGCTAAGCCTAGGTCCGAGGTGCAGTAGTGTCACAACCCTAACCTTGGGCTCGCGACCAAAGTAAGGGTTTACGAAGATGTGGGCCAAGAGTGAGCCCAGGGGTCACATTTCATGTTCCCGGGAGTGCAAAAGAATGTGAGGGAATGAACCCCCACACTCCCAAATGAGCTCCCACTTTGGGAGTTGGAATCCCAATGGACTCCCAAATTTTCAAAAGGCGATTGCAGGAAACAAAACTCATTCGATTGAGAAGTTGCTTATATCATTAAAAATCTTTTAAAACATAGATGTCTAACCTGGGCTCGCATGACCCATTTGAATACTTAAAACACAAGTTATGGCCAAAAGAAAGGTCAAGAGTCAAATTGACAATTTGACTCCCGACCACTAAAAGTTAGGAATCGCCCTGATTTCCTTGTGGACAGGTGGCATGCTACATATTGTTGGAAAGCTCTCGATGAAGGCTACAACTTTACTTTAGACTTCATCTCAATCAGAGGTCTACACACAAAGTTATGCGCTTTCAAAGTTGCAAATGTCCTAATTTTGGGAATTTCGAGACTCCCACTTGGGAGTCCCAGGACAAAATGACATTTGGGTGCTGGCCCCCTAGCCGAGCACAGAGAATACTATAAGGGGGGAAGGTGGTGGCTTCCCCCAAGTTGGGTCATCATGAGTCTTGTGAGTTCGTGTTTGCCCGTGGTTCGTCCATGCACCAAAAGTGTTCCAACTATGCACTAACCAACTTGTTATTTGGTTTGTACAGGTCCATGTGAATAATTGAATTGCTTATCACTCTTCCTAGTCCCCATCCTAAAGCTCTAGCACACCCCTCTACCCCTAAAATACTATGAACTAGGGAGCGCGCCCCAACTCCTTCTCCTTCCATTGTCTTCACCTTTGGACTCACAATTGAATCCATCAAGGAACTTGGGGGTGCGTCAAGTAGGGCTAGGTTCGAAGTAGGTAAATGTTAAGTCTAGGGTAAATAAGGGTTAGGTTTAGGGTAGGTTTGGGTTAGGACTAAGGTACATTAAAGTTAGGTCTGGGGTAGGTTAGGGCTAAGTCTAGGGTAGGTTTGGGCAACTAATTAAATGGTGCCTTGTGGCACCCCCAAAAGTGGTGAAAGTTTTAGGGTTTTTGATTTCGAATTATTTACAACAAATTAATTGGTGCCACATGGCACTCTTAAAGGTAGCGATTATTTTAGGGTTTCTAGTGGCGATCTTTTTGGAACAAATTAAATATGGCCACGTGGAACCTCCAGATTTCAAGAGGTTTTTAAGGTTTTTTTGGCAATTTTGGCCAATGAATTAAATGGTGCCACATAGCATCTCGAAAAGTGGCAAAAGTTTTAAGGCTTTAGGGTTTTTCTTGGTGTCTGTGAACAACAAATTAAATGTTGCCACACGCCACTTCTAAATGTAATGAAAGTTTTAAGGTTAGAGGGCGAACTTGTTGTAATGAATCAAATGTTGCCATGTGGCATCTACCATTGTGGCAACAATTCTAGGGTTTTGAGGGTCAAATTTGTCCACCATTCAATTATACCACATGTTAGCTCCAAGATTAGCCCAAAATTTTAAGGTTTTTGGGTGGTAATATTATTATTGCAGCTTGGGGCAGGTTCCTTCCAAATTACTTATCAAAACTACATACCATCATAATCCAATCATGAAATTGAATCTAAAAGACTAATTACAAACATGGCAGTTGATAAACAAGTTATAAAGAGAAAGCAAGTTTTGTGTTTTTGATCTTTCACTATCTATATGCTCCTACAAGGACTTGGAATCCATGGGAACAATAACAAACTGAAATGTGCATTGTCTATTGAAACAACTAGATGCAATTTATAGTTAGTGTCCCATCAATCCACATAACTATTGCTTTTATAATGACAAACCTAGTTGATGGAAATGAATTTGCGAGAACTTAAAGAACTTCTTTAACCAAATGTAAACATAACCCTTAGAATCCCTTAATTCTCAAACTATTGGATCTCATGTTATCTCAACAAATGTAATTGTTGTAAATGGTATGAAAACAACCATTACTTTCATAGCCACATAACCATCAAGTATGGCCTTTTCCCCAATTTGCAATCCCTATAACCCACAAACCAAAATAGTGGCAACCTTCCAATTGGTGATTTGACACACTCCCAAGCTCCTTGATAAACTCAAATGTGAGTCTGAAGTTAAAACAACGAAAGAGCAAAAAGTTGAGTGCATGCTCCTTGGCTCATAGCACTTTGGGGCTAGAGGGGCATGTTGGAGCTCCAAGATGAGACTAGGAAGAATGACAAGCACTCAATCACTCACACGTACCTACACAAACCAAACAACAAGTCGGTTAGTGCATAGCTGGAACACTTTTGGTGCTAGGACGAACCATGGGCAAACTCAAACTCACAAGATTCAACACAGCCCAGACTTTGGGGAAGCCACCACCTTCCCCCTTATAATATACTTTGTGCCTGGCCATGGACCAGCATCCAAATGGCATTTTGTTCGGGGACTCCCAAATGAAAGTCCCGAAATTCCCAAAATTGGGACTCCCATGACTTTAGGGCCCCATAACTTTGTCTACATACCTTTGATTGATATGAGGTCTAAAGCAAAGTTGTAGTTTACGTCAAGAGCTTTCCAATGGTATGTAGCATGTCACCTGAACGCAAGGAAATCAAGCCAATTCCCAACTTTTAGTGGTCGATGTCAAATTGCCAATTTGACTCCTGACCTTTCTTTTGACCATAACTTGTGTTTTAGGTATCCAAATGGGTCATGCAAGCCCATTTCAAACATCTAAGTTCTAAGAGCTTTCCAATGATATAAGGAATTTTTCAAATCCAATGAGTTTGGAGCCCTGCAATTGCCCTCTGAAAATTTGGGAGTCCATTGGGACTCCAAATCCCAAAGTGGGAATTCACTTGGGAGTGTGGGGATTCATTCCCTCAACTTTCTTACACTCCCGGGAGCATGAAACATGACTCCCTGGTTCATTTTTGGCCCGCACCTTCACAAGCCTTTACCTTGGTCGCAAGCCCAAGGCTAAGGTTGCAACAATTACATTCCAAAAGAAGACTTTGGTGCCAATCTATAACTACTACATGTGTAACAACCACATAAGAAATGCAAAGCTTTAATTTCCACACGATATTTATTTAACACCTATAGCCACCATCCAATTCATGACAATATTAACCATAAGATTTCAAAATCAACCTTCCCTAAAGTACCAAGTTGTTTTCAAATTATATCCCAAATATTTTTATACGTGTCTTGCAAGATCACATGTACCTATCTTGAAATAAGCTTTGTTGTTACGCTTGGCACTTTGCTTGTTTTTGGTGGACTAGCTTTTGCCTCCTACACACATACAATAGATGCACCAATTAGAAACTATCAAATTATTGTAGATTTCCAATCATTTACATCTACTAATCAGGTATTCCAAAATTTGTTTTACTCACAGTTCACCCTATGGTCTGCATATGATTCCATATCCCTATGTCCAAATCATAAGCCTCAACATTGCCCCATGGGCTTTGTTCCATAACTTCCAATGCCCGACTAGATTAACAAACTTCAAGAACTTCATTTATATGTGCCAATTATTAAGCCAACCACAAATGTCATGAATTCATGCATCTTAAATTGTACAATATGGTTGTCTATCTTGCATGCCAACCCAACAAATAGCAGACACTTGCCACACTACACAATATTAAAAATCTTGTAGCACACACATAAGATTTGGAATGTGGCCTTTCTTACCTGCATGGATGTTTCATTGGTTGCTGACTTTAATTTCAACAAACCCAAATTCCCTTCCTACAAAAAACTCAATGATACCTCACCCATTGACCTTACAACACAATGACGTACCATAGGCATTGCTTATCTCTTCACAACTTATAGTAAACATATCACTACTACAGAAATGGCATGTTAGGCCTACACATGTCATCACAATACTTGTGCTGGAATAAATTTTGTTGCTACACTTGTTACTTTTCATGTTTTTGGTGGAATAATGTTTGCCTCCTACACACATATAATAGATGCACTAATTTGAAGAAGTCAAGTTATTGCACATTTCAACCCATTTGCCTCATGGATAGGTAATCCAAAATCCAAAATCTACTTAGCCCACGAGTTCATCCCATGATCAAAATATGATTCCATATCCCTAAGTATTCCAAATTATATGCCTCAACATTGCCCCATGGGTTTTGCTCCATAACTTCCAATGTCGACCAGACTATCAAACTTAAACCACTTGACTTATATGTGCCAACTATTAAGCCAACCACATATGTCATGAATACATCCATGATTAACCATACCACATGGTCCTGTTACTTGCATGCCAGCCCAACAAAAAGCATACACGTGTTAGACTAAACAATATTGGAGATCTTGCAACACATCTAGACAAGGTTTGGAGTGCACACTTCCTTACCTTTATGGATGTTTCATTGGCTATTGACTTTAATTCCAATGAACCCAAATTCCCTTCCTACCACAACTTAGAGGATATTAAACCCATTTACCTTATGTTGCAATGACATATCCTACTAGTTGCTTATGTCTTTAGAACTTATAACAAACCTAAGTGCATAAAGCCAATGCATAATGAATAAGAAGTACCTCATGCTTAGGAGGCATGCCACATTGAACATGTGATGACACTATTATTGGTTCAATAGTTTGGATATTTCTTTCAACATTAGCAAGGCTTTCATGTGGTTTTGTGGCAACTAGAACAATACCACTACCATTTTTAGGCCCAACAGACACAACACCCATCCTCTCTTGTGTTTTTGTGATTTCCTAATTATCATGGTTGTGGTTTTCAATATTAGGCCTTAATTTAATTGAACACCAAGGTGTTCAATTAAATTAAGGCCCACCCCCTTGTGTAGACCCTTGAACACCAAGCTTTTCAACAAGAACTTTATGCATGGCAATGATGTGATTCAAAGATGGTTGTAATTGATTCATTGATGTCGTGGACTTGGATTTCCATACATCCATGTTGGCTCCCCAACTCATTAGACCATCCACCTTACGTGTAAGATCTACCAATAATCCTTTGCTGGCATCCTAGTTCACCAATGCACCTTGTTAACCAGTTTCAAGAAAGAATATGTGAGAACCTCTATTGTTATGTCATGCTAACTTTGCAAGTCTCATGTGCCTGGTTGCTACTCTTTGAACCTATGGTTTCATTTACACGAACAAATTCTAGCTATAGTGGTTGTGACTACTTTTGCGCAAAACTAGTGAGATATAATTGCCATGAGAACCTAGGTTGAATTACTGGTTTTTATCTTTCAAATAATCAGTAATGTCGTATCCACTGTTAAATTGAAACAAAATTGTGCCTACTCTCATGGATATTAGGGTGAAGACCTTCAAGTAAATGTATGACAGACACGTTGTTTTTCAGTGGAAGTCTTGTGCTACCACTACCTATTTCTCAAAGCGTTGGCGATCATCCATGCACTTGCATCTAAAAGCAACAAGGGGGCAGTTGAACACAACATATGATTATGAGCCTGATTATTACTAGTGCTAAAACAAGGAATTGTAAATCCTAAGATATGAATCTGTTATAACCCAAGTTCCATACACAAAAGCATATAACATTAAATTGCCATACAATGGTTATGTTCCAAATTTTGGAAACTTTATTCAACTATAGACATCCCAAGCTCAAGGTGCCCCCAAGAACTTGAGTTCTTCCTTTAATGAATTTGGAAATAATGATACCATGTTGTACTTTTCACACCTAAAGTAATTAGGAATAAAAATCTTAATATACACACCCAAGATAACAACAGTGACAATTTCCACTCAAGAATGGTTTTTTTTAGTTCTTCCCATGAATGTACTAGCCTTGTTTAAGGTATGCCCATCTTACAATTCGTGTTTCCTACTGTATAGGCCCCCCACACCCAATCTTTGACGGGTTTTTCACAAATGCCCATGCAACCACCATGACAACTTGTTTGGCTACAAATTTTGGCATACCCCAATGTTGTGTCAAAGTGGCCCATTTTGATTCCTTACACTCCTCAAGCCTTGTTCCACCTACAAACCACTTACATAAGGTGAATGCAAATCAACTCATGAAAATTGTTTTCTACCCAGAGTTGGCAAGCAACAAGGGAACCTTCTAATAGGTAGACCCCAAACTCATGAACATTCCAGTAAGTAACCAACATATATTGCAAGCACCAAGCTATGGTAGTTTTGTAGTACAGGCACAAGTCCCATGCATGAGGCAAGAAAAAGGTGGATTCTACTAAGAATCAATGGCCCACACTTGACAAAAGTATGGAGTTGGCTAGAGGATTTGGAAGCACCTAAAGGACATTCACCTAAATTAATGTCAAGGAGATGGTTCTCCAACACTATCTATCCAACTATTGCCCAACAATAGACAACAGGAGTTCCAATTTAATTTAGCTTCACATTCATTTTATATCCATATAAAAAAACAACTATTATGTAACCTTTAGAGGCATGGTGGGTTTGATTCACATCTCCCCAATACACACACCATACCAATGTTGTGGCAATAATATGATGCACAGACAATAAGGCAACACAACATATAGCAACAACAACGTGCACAAAAGTTCTCATGCATTATTGTAGGCACAGGTTCCTTCGTTGACTACACATGCACAGACTCCTCCATAAACAAAGCCCTTCAAAGCTTTTCCTACATGTCCTAATTTTGATTCAATTTTCAAACTAGAGGGTCCCAACGTGGAGTCATTGGATTGGATCCCTTCAACCATTATAAGTCCATTGGGTTGGATTCCAACCTTTGGTGATTTAAGTACACCAAATGAAATCTAACTCTTTGAAAACTTCAACACACAATGCCAAATTACACTATACATGGATATTCAAACAAATAGAACTATTCTTTGGTGGGATGCTCATTTCTTTGCAACTTCAATTGAGGTCAATTAGCCCCTTTGAATAATCCTTGATGCAATCAATGTAGAGCCCAAGCAATGTGGATTATTGTTTAACACAAGTATACACAAACACCCAAAGAAAGGTAGTTTCCTCCATCCATATCATTTATAAGTGGATTGGGTTTACATTATGATGCAGTTTTATTTAGAATGACTCTAGTGAAGATTGGCCATTCTGTTGCAATGGAGTGAAACAAAGCTTTAATTACTAAACTTGATGCAAAGAAGGTTACATTGGACCATGTACTAAACCCATTGAAGTGCATACCATTATGACACAATTGTGAGCATATCTAACTATGCACACAACAAACTAGTGTGTTTGCAAATAGTCAACCATAGTTGGAGTGAAGAACAACAACCAATTGAATGTAATACCCTATTTCACATTTATGTGCAAAAGAAGGAAAGAAGGAACTCTACTATGGTTCTTATTAGATGTGCCATGTCACATGCCTTCACATTCTTTCATGAACAACAATAGGTGTTCTTGTTCCTTCCACATAATTTATCCATTGTACATTCTTGCATTAAACGTGTCTGAAAATTTGTTAAGACCATTTAGGGCCCAAGCTAGACCAAAGCCATGGAATCTTTTAAATACAACATCCATCAAAGCAACTCCAATTAATATTAATGTCTTCCTTTCTTTCCCACCAATGTCCACTCCAATGTGCAACAATTCTCCATCACCAGTCAACCTTGGAAAACTGATTGTTGTTAGTATTTGCTAATTTCCATTGCCAATTCTTGTGCCCTTTGATCCAAGCTTAAAAACTTCATGGACTTGGCCTTCTACTTAATCATCGCTTGAGAGTTGACCCAACACATTCATCATCATCAAGGGATTTCTTTGGAACTTCGATAGTAAATCACAATCTATTTGGGTATGATCATTAGACTATGAAAAGGCATCATATGCTGCTGCAACTATTGTAATCACATTTGGTTCTACCTCTGGTTGACAGGGGGTGGGATAGCTAGGAGTGAAGGTCCATAGGAAGGCTTTGATATGCTTTGATCAAGATTGAAATTGGAGGTGTTCTTAATTGCAAAAATGTTGGGTCCAATTAGAGTAATACTTCTTAAAGCTAGGAGGACAAGCCAACACCTTCACAATTTTCTTTTAGTCCCCAATCTCTTCCCTCTTTCCTAGCCATTCTACACACCCACATAGCCATAAGACATGTGTTACTCTTTAAAAAAATTTAAAATAAAAGAAGACAAAAAGAATGAAATAATAATAATAATAATGTAAACAAATATAAATAAAAGGAGAAAATAACAAAGAAAAGTTTTGATAAAAGGAAATAATATAAAAGGAATAAAATAAAATAAACAAAGAACTCCTAGCCAATTGTGTCCTATGTGAAACTATTTGCAATGGTGTTGCTTTCAAGCCAAGTAGGGTGCCAAAGCCAATCAACAAATCATCTAACTAGTCTATAGTGGAGTCTACGCCCACCATATTGACTTGCATTCTAACTCTTCCATTGGGAGGCTTCCACCATAATTACAAAACAATTGCATGAGCACATGTGGGACCATACATTTTCACAAGATGAACACTAAACAACAATGTGGAGTTTGAGTTTGAAAATTGAACCAAGGTATTTATAACACCAAGATTAAATACAAGACTTTTTTGTGGAATAATGAAATTGTATGCATAGTAACCACATTATAGTGTGCTTGAAAAGAAAATGATGGCCCTTTCCCCTAAGTGTTGTCTTAATGGCAACTTTAATACTTGAACACCATGTGCATATGCTCATGTGTTGTATTCATCCTTGTTGATTAAATGTAGCCTTTTCCTCCTTGAGTGGCTTCTCAGCTTCAGTGTCTAGACGACTTGTTTCTTCGACAACCTTGGTGGTCGCAATGACTATAAAATCTTTTTGTACACACAAGAAACTTAGATTGAATAACTTATGCAATTCTCAATCCACTATTGGTGGTGAACCTTAGACTATTGCATAAATGGGAAATCTTATTCAATGGAAAATATTTTAATCAATGAAGTGCAAACAAACCTATGTAAAATTGAACTGCAAGCAAATTATTTATTTGGGCACACCTTTGTTTTATCACCTTTGACAAAAGTTGTCTTCTACTACCATTGGCCTTAGACATCCAGTGGCACATATAGGGGAATTGGAACACTTCCTTTTGCTTTTAGGTGCACTAATAAACTCATACCCCTTATCTGTTGGGGTTGATATAGGTACGAAAATTCATCATGAATCATTTGGGTCACCACTCAAAGCATGTCATGCCCCTTGGTCAATGGGCATCATTAACTTGATACATGGGAATTTTCCCTTTCGTACATTCAACCGACTCGAGATGTCATTCAGTGTATCTAAGCAATAATCGTTTACATCGAGCCACATGAAGAGGTCATGGGTGTCCCTCACCTAATGGAATGAGGGCAATGGCAAGCTATGCAAGGGTTGATTTCCCATGTCATGCCTTTTAGAATGTGAAACATCAAACAATGCCTCCACACTATGCACAAAGACATCAAAGTTCAAAGCAGCAAGCTCCAATATGTCCTCTACCATCAATAAAGGCATGGTTGATGCCTTAATATCATCCTTCGCCACCTGAGTAGCAAGCCAATAAACATTAATACTTGCCATGGCCTTACAGGCCTTAGAAACAAGCTAGGAAACCCATATTGTTTCCAAGACATGGAACTCCAAATTATCTGTCATGGCCAATGTCCATATGGAACCCAAGCAAATGTCATCTTGCACACTAGGAATGAAAGAGCCCCTAGAGTATCGCGCTCATGCTACATGGTTGTTGTCACAGAATGTGTGATACTTACACATCGTCGATAAATTGGTTACTGTTGGTTAGCCCGTTTTTTGGCTACCATCTACACACATAAACAATCTCCAAAAGAGATTTACAACAAATTCATACCATAGGACTTTAGAAGATCGACAACAACTCACCAAAAAAAAACCTTTCAACAAGGCAAAACCCATAACCCGCTCCTCCTCTTTCAGTTTGTTGAATCCTCTCGCCTCTCTCACACAATCTCACTAAATCGATGCATCAAACATCTCCCTCTCTCTCCCTCTCTCTCTCTCCCCTCTCCACCGAATCTTCACACCCCTTTCCCTCTCTCACTCTCATGGAATCCAATCCTCAAAACATCTTTCTCTTTGCAAATCCTTTTTTTTTTCTCTTTCTCTCCATTCCTCCCTCCTTCTCTCTTTTTCTCTTTCTTTCTCTTCCATTCTCAACAAATCTTCATACACACCTTTATCTTTCCGAACTAGATCCTCGAATCTCTCCCTCT
>Ga0209611_10000938_pt1 | contig 47436 bp, 15 predicted proteins | sample S1TSphgellanicum_3_FD_187693 | JGI IMG/M metagenome (GOLD analysis project Ga0209611, IMG submission 187693) | Host-associated microbial communities from peat moss isolated from Minnesota, USA - S1T2_Fc - Sphagnum magellanicum MG (SPAdes) (version 2) | ecosystem: Host-associated > Plants > Peat...
AAGCTAGTCCCTCTTCCTAGTCTAATCCCGGGGCTCCCAACTCGACCCTCTACCCCTTTCTAGAGTTGGAAGCCGGGAGCGTGCTACCAAGTTCAACTTTCCGCAACTTGACTTTGTGAAACCCTCCAGTGTGTTTCACCCCGTGACTTGGGAGCGCGTCAGATTGCCCCTGCTAGTGATCGCCCCTATCCAAGAATGTGACTAAATTTTGGTCCCACTCGCAAGTAATCGCCCTTGTCCAGGAGTGTGACCCAAAATTGTCCACCCTTGTCCAAGTAGCAATCGGCCTTATCCAAGGAATGCAACTAAATTTTGGTCGCCCCAATAAATGATCACTTTTGTCCAAGAATGTGATAAAAATTGTCCACCCCTATCTATTTAACGATTGGCCCTGTCAAGGAGTGCGACCGAATTTTGGTTGCCTCGGCAAGCAATTGCCCTTATCCAAAAATGTGACCAAAATTGTCCACCTTTGTCCAGGTGGCGATTGGCCTTGTCTAAGGAATGCAACAAAATCTTGGTCACTTCGGCGAACGATCACCCTTGTCCAAGAATGTGATCGAAATTGTCCACCCTTGTCCATGTAACTATCAGTGTGTTTAAGGAATGTTATCAAATTTCAATGAGCCTTTTCAATGATTGGGCGTGTCCAAGTGGTGCCGACCGATTTTTTGTTGTTTTGTGGATAGGTTGTGATCAAAATTCGGTCGCACTAAAATGATGGGAAAGTGCAGTCACAATTAATTTCAACTCCAGTTCCTTGACAAAGTTGAACATGAGTATAAATTGGCCATTAACATCTTATTGTATCATTTCTTCCACCTCTCTTTGTTTACCATAGTGGGTTCCTAGTCTTCGGTTGCTCATTGCAATCAATGTGAGGAACTTGGGTGCAACATAAGAGGTGGGAAAAAAAGGTGAAAACACTATGTACTATGTGGATCCTTTGTTTAATTGCTTTAACTTTGCAAGACTATGATTACTTCTAGCAATTGCTACTTGGGAGGAGGGGGTTGTGGGTGAAGGGAGTTAAGGTGAATGTGCAACATGTTTGATTCAATTTCTAAGTGTCCTACCCAGGATTTTTTTCAAGACCATTCAGCCAAGCACCTTTGAAAAGAATCTTCAAGGGAGAAAAAGTCTGGAATTAGGTCGAGTTTTGAAGGATCTTTTCATAAGAAGTAAAAGGTTACAAGGGAAAATTGGCTAAGTCCAAAGGCCACTTTGGCAATGCAAAAAGTTATGATGGACTTCTTTTTAGAGAAGAATATAGTTACCTTGACAATGTTGTATGTTAATCTTCAATTGGAAGGGATTGATCAATACAAAATGACCATGCAAAAAAATTGGGAAGCTTTGGAAGCCCCTAAGTTTGAAAAAGATCGTAATTGCAAGGATTATTCAAGATGGGGATGCTACTTTCAATTTAGTCCAATGGGTGTTAATAATTTACCCATTGAAGGAAGATTCCTCCCCTAAAATTCAGTTGTTGCATGAGAAGGTGAAATGGTGGATGGGTTGGTCCAAAATTTTTACCAAAAGTAAAACATGATTGCCTTCATGGGTGAAGAAGGGCTAGAAGGCAAACTTGAGCCAAACACAAGGACGAAGGTCATTTAGGTGCCATCATTTGCCACCATTGTGCCTACTTTGAATGGTCCAAGTTGGCAAGGTGGACACTGTAAAATTTGCAAAGTGCGGATTGAGAATTGTGATTACGTGCCTTCATACATTGAGTTTGTTGGCAAAAAGTTAAAAACTAAGGATAATTACGAGGCCCAATGTTGACTTTCTATGGAAGCATTGGCTTGTTCCATTGATCATCCGAGTGTCATAAAGTTTAATGCCATCCATGTAGAAACCATGGAGGTGTACCAATCATGGTGGAACAAAAGCAAGCTTTGGGGGATGTTGAAATACCACAATAGCCAAAATCAATCCTTCGGCAATCATGAGCTTTTGTGAAGGGGAAGGCCGAATTTTAAGTCTTAACAATGTTTCATGACATTTAGACAAGCACGAGTGAAGTTAGCTTTGGCATTTTTGTGCATCATGAATGCGGTCCAATAGTCAAAGACATTGCATAATGATTCATCACAAGACAACATCATGTTGCGTTTTCTGTCAGAGAACCTTTCAATTGTATACATTGGTGTGTGTGATTGGGGGGAGGTTGGGAGGGTAGGGGAGGATAACCCATCCCCATATGGATATGCAACATAAGAAGAAACCGCTATTCAATGACAATTTCGAAGGTGGGTGGTGCCGAAGCTTTTTTATACCTATGAATAATGAGGTTCCATTGAATCTCCTCAACGAATGGGATTGGCACGCCTTCAAACTCCGAAATCAAAGACATATTTAATGGGTAAGCTTGCAGAGTTCATATGGCAAGAAGATATTGACACTAAATATTTTATGGATTCGTCAACCGTCACTAGAAGAAATTTGAAAATCAATGATTGGATTTGTAACTCATTTATATTTGTAATGGACATATGCAACTAAAAATAGCCTAGTCACTTAAGACAAGAATCAAAAGATAGTTAATCACAAAAGACATGACATGGCCATGAAGTTGAAAGTGTAGTCGCAAACCTTATGACTAGGCCAAAATTTCTCATCCATTGCCATGGATGATCCTTAATATGACGTAGAACCCCAATTTGCAACTTCATTTGGGATAGTTACATGCTATCAAATGTGCCCTTGATGGGTGATTAGGATTTAACCACGTGTTAATTTTAAAATCCAATGGCCATAAAACACATGGCAATTTTCATTTGTTCAAAAAAAAATTTATAATTATAATAATTATAAATATTAAAATATTAAAATTATAATAACTAAATATAATAATTATAGTAATTAATTATTATAATTATTTAATTATGATCTATCTTAAGCTAAATTATAGTAGGTCCCCTATTCTAAGCTAAGCTACCTAAAATAAGCCAAGTAGGTAGGTAGGATCCTATTTATTTTGTTGGGGACAAGCTTTTTGATTGGTTCATCCCAAATCGCACATGCACTATGTTTATAGTGCATACCATGAATTTAATTCATTATTTCACCTACTTATATACTTTATAAGTTTGAAGTTGTAAACAAAGGATATGGGATAAATTATAATGAAATGGAAACCCTACAACATTACAACACTATCATATTCCTTGTCCCATACAAAAACATTATCATATATCCACACAATAAAATATTTATTATTTTTCAAAAATATTTGCTACCTATCCTACTTACTAATTATGTATAATATTACCTAGGCTACATACCTACTATCTATTACTTAACCTACATTTAATAAATTAATTACCTAACCAACCTAATTTATTATTATTATTATTTAAAAATCATACATCCACATAATAATATATTTACAACCAACCAACCTACTATTTACTATTTACTACTTAGCCTACTTAATAAATTAATTATTTAGCTTACATTTAATAAATTATTTTTTTAACATAGCTAATTAATTAATCAATTGATGCAAAGGGTGAAACCATGGTAAAGTGTATAACTAAAAGTACTTGCATTATTACAAAAGTGAGGTGTAGTTCATTAGCCTAAATCACTATTGGAATTTAAAAGTGAAATAAGTTCATTGCATTTTATTGATTTCACCCTAATTGAAGTTATTTCATTATAATAGCATTATGTAAACATCATGTTTCATTACTCCTTAACATAATTCACTATAGTAAATAGGTTTATTTTTATGTTTTTTTAAATACCCTATATATGCTACTTTATGATATACCTTAAACTACTTTAGTTATTTTAATTTATACCTTACGTTATTATAAGTTATTATAAGCTATTATAAATCATTATACCTTAAAACTATTATCTGTTATTTTATTTTGAGGTGTCTTAACTAGCTTATTATAAGCTTTTACTTTATTTTAAATTAAATTATTCAACAAACCTTAGGCTATACCTTGGGTTATTTTATTTCAAGTTAATATGTGTTATTTCAAGTTATATTTTAAATTATTCAAGGTCATTCTGCTTTATGTTATTATAAGTTATTTTATGCTAATTATAATAACTTAAAATAATTTTAAATAAAATATAATGACCTAAGGTAAATAGTGTAGAATAGAAAATTTTAGCCTATGAAAAAAAAATTAAATAGCCTATAATATAATAACTACTAATAGCTTATGATATTATAGCATAGAACATCCAACAATAATTTATGATAGAATAATCACCAATAGTCATAATATAACATATAATAACCAACAATAACTTATATATAATAACCATTAACAACCATTAATAAAATAACCACTAATAGCCACTAATACCTTATGGTAATTTAACCACCAATAATCATTAATATAAGAACCATTAATAACCACCAATATCCACGAATAAAATATCTACCAATATCCACTAATATAATAGTCATTAATAGTCATCAATAAAATAACCACCGATAGTCATTAATATAATAACCATCAATAGTTATTAATAGAATAACCATCAATAGTCATTAATAAAATAACCACTAATAATCATTAATATAATAGCCATCAATAGTCATTAATAGAATAACCATCACTAATCATTAATAGAATAGCCACCAATATTCATTAATAGAATAACCATCAATAGTCATTAATAGAATAACCACCAATAATCATTAATAAAATAGCCATCAATAGTCATTAATAGAATAACCACCAATAATCATTAATAAAATAGCCATCAATAGTCATTAATAAAATAACAACCAATAGCCATTAATAACCACCAATAGCCATTAATAATTTATGGTAATTTAACCTATAATAACCACTAATAACCACCAATAGAATAGGTATCAATAGCCATTAATAACCACCAATAGCCCCAATAAAAGAATAACGAATAGCCATATATTATAATTGCTTAGGATTACCAAAAATAATCTAAAATGAAATAATCTACAATAGACAAAAGTAACTTAAGGTGAAATAGCCTATAATAACCTAAAATTGCCAATAATGACATAAGGTGAAATAACTTCAATAGCCAAAAGTAATTAATAATAGCTTCACATAATCGAAAATAGTCCAAAATGAAATAACTTAAAATAGCCAAAAGTAACTTATAATAGCTACGAATGACCTAAAATGAAATAATTATAATAACCAAAAATAACATAAAATAGCCCAAAACTTTTATAATAGCCAAAAATAGCATAAGGTGAAATAAGCTAAAATAGCCAAAAGTAATTTATAATAACCAAAAATAGCCTAAGGTGAAATAACAAAAAATAGCTAAAAGTAATTGAAAATAACCATAAATAGCCGTAAATAATGTAGGGTGACATAATTTAAATTAGTGAAAAACAGCCATATAATAATTGAAAATAGTTTAAACATAGGTAGTATTATTATATTAGCAAAAATCTTATCTATTTATTAAACTTTTTTTTTAAAAAAAATGGTCATTGAAATGTTATTGAATAATGATATTCAATTTTATTTTTTGTTCAAATGATTTTACACTTTCAAAAGGAAATAAATGTAATTATGTACATTATTAAAAAAAATAATTAAATTTTTGAATCATTTCATTTGAACAAAATCTCAATAAAATATGAATTTTCAAAGTTTATGTTTTTTTAATGTTTAAAATGAAATGTTTGATAAATAGAATGTAATGTAACATATTGTCACAACAAGTGAGGTGGTTCAATGGTAAAGGTGTTTGCCTCCATTGTAAAGGTCAAGGGATCAAACCTCATAAATGGCATTGTGTGTGGTCAACAATGGTAAGTTGACTGAATATTTTTTTATTTAATTCCTTAAAATAGGTGCCCATGTTGTTATGTGGCCTATGTCCATAGGTTAGGTTTTTAGCTTAGCCTAGGTAATGACAAGTGTCAATAACTCATAGGCTGAAAATCATGAAATTATCAATAATATTATATATTAAATAATTTAATTTTAATTGATTTCCATGTTGATTAGTAATTAACTAGCACATGAATGGTTTAGTAAATTTATATTTCACTTAAGAGTAACTTTGTTTCACTAGGTATTAGTGAAACAATTCATTATCTGTAACAACTAGTCCCCGTTCATAAGGGGGTTGATTAATTTCACCATGGTAAAAATGTCCAAATTCACTTAAAATTTAGTGAAACCCAGAGTGAACTAGGACGCATTTTGGTGTAGTGACATCCATGTCTTATTTTTTCACCTCATGTGCAACTCCTTCGAGTTCTTATCAATCACAATATAATGATGTTTCATGATTGCTTTCAACAAAACAGGTCATACCTAGTTACTTGGGGTGTAGATTCACCTTTAGTCCTAACAACTTTGTATTATTTATGGGACTACAATAATAAGATAATAATTTGCAACATACAACACCCAAGTTGGATGATACTTGTAACTCCATGAAGTAGGTTAATGGTGTGCATCCCAAAGCTATCAATTCCCATAATTGGGCATGAACAACCTGCATACACATTCACTTTTTCTATTAGCATTTGGAGTCCTCTAATAGTTAACATTTGCATATAGATCAACCATGTTACTTGCAACAATGACACATGAATCCAATCTAGAATCATCAATGGTTTGCTCACAACCATACTTGCCTTGATCTTGAACTAATGCATTTATGTTGAGATAGGAATTCAGCGCCCACCCCCATAACAACAACAATGTTGGGCTACATACATTTATACATGGTGAGAAATCAAACTTAAAAATTACATCAGAACTTAAAGGAAAAAAACTTTGCACCTCAAAAAAGTGGGAAAACAACAATGTTTAATCATTTGTAACTTACAAAAGGTTGAAAACTTTACAAGATTTTTGTTTCATATCTTTTTCAAGCACATATTCTCTCATGTACACATAATGGAACTAAATACTAATTCATTTCACCTTCAAAATCAAAGTTGAAAACAATGAAAAAAATGTTGTATTTCCTCATCCAAAGATAAATTTTTGAACAAAAAACAATGGGTAATCATTTTGCCACATTTTCTTGTAGCCACATTTTGCATAAAAGTCAAACAAGCTACATCTAACAAAGAAATTTGAATCCCATCCAGTTTCAATGGTTTGGAGAGTTTTTGAAACATACCTATCTTGATCTTCAAGTGCATTTAAGTTGACACACACATTCAACACCTACATAGCAGCAAGAAAATTGCATTTCACACATTTGTATGTGGTGAAAAATCATAACTAAAAAAGTACATCAAAGTTCAAAATAGCAAGCTTTGAGTATTCAAAAACATCTACAACATTGAAAAAGTACAATATGAAAAGGCACTCCATAACACTAAGGCATGTAATATTATACCTCTATCACTAGGACCTAAATCTATATCATTAGGTCCTTCTTCACTCATCCTTCGTCATTAGGAAATAGGTCTATATCACTATGACATGTGCCATTCAACCTCTATCACTAGGACCTAGGTTTATATCATTAGGTCTTCTTTCACTCATCATGTATCATTATGAAATAGATTTATATCATTACAACATGTGTCATTCAACATACGTCACTAAGGTGTAATACATCACATGTGCTTATGTCACATGGGTTTCCTATTACATTTGGGTTTACTGTATATATGTCATTATGGCCTATGCCAATAATACCAATCTAACTCTAGCTGTGTCACTGAAGTTTATATTGTCACTTGGGTTTAACCAGTGTTATATGTCACTAAGGTGTATGCCAATAAAACCTCACATGTGTCACTTCACATATGTCACTCATGTCTATGTCATTAGGGTTCATGTCAATCATGCACATTTCATTAAGTTTATTTCAAGTTTATTTAACTTTAAGGCTTGCGGTTTGTGAATGATTTGGGCTTGTATCATTAAGGTTTAATCATAGTTTACACCTACTCTTAATGCCATAGACTTTACTTATCATATGCTAACCTTGTATTCTAAAATTTGTTAAAAACATGTTTAAACATGCACATGGACCTTTCATATCATATGGTACTTCTAATATTCATGCTTCCACATATTACCTTTTCCTTTGCTTCATGTGTTGCTCCCTTGAACCCTTATCAATCATAACATGTAACGACGTTTTACAATTTCCCACAACAAGACATTATCATTCATCCTCTATCACTACGACATGTGTCACTCAACCTATGTCACTAAGGTGTAATACATCATTGGTGCCTATGCCACTAAGGCCTATGCCAGATGGGTTTCCTACTAGATTTGGGCTTTGTGTAATTTGTCATTATAACCTATGCCAATAAGGCCCATCTCACTCCACATATGTCACTCAAGTTTATATTATCACTTGGGTTTGACCAATGTTATATGTCACTAGGGCGTATACAAATAAAACCTCACATGTGTCATTTCACATATGTTTCTCATGTCTATTTCATTAGGGCTTGTGTCAATTAGGCACATTTCATTAAGTTTATTTTAGGTTTATGTCAGTTAAACCAAATTTATTTCATTCTAGGGCTTGAGGTTTTTGCATCATTTGGGCTTGTATCATTAAGGTTTAATCACTTACACCTAGTTGTAATGCCATAGATTCTACTTTGCATATATGTTAGCATTGTATTTTGAAATTTGCTAAAAACATGTTCAAACACGCACATGGACCTTTTAGATCAAATGGTACCTTTGATATTCATGTTTGCACATTTCACCTTTTCCTTTGCCTCATGTGTTGCTACTTTGAACCCCTATCAATCATAACATGTAGTGACATTTTATAATTTATTAGAACAAGACACTAGATATTGAAGCTTGGGATGAAATTCCAAGTCTTATGAACTTAATTTTTTTATAGTGTTATGTGTACCTGTGAGTGTGCACAATTTGTAATAAACTAACAATTCCCATTGAACAATCTAGTTGCATCATCTAGAATTGTAATTCCATGAAACATGTTATAATGGCATTTACCTTGAAGCTATGAGATCCTGTACCTTTCCATGAACAACACACATACTTGAACTTTTTCAATTAACATTTGGAGTCTAGAGGTAATGAAGATTTGCATCCCACATTTGTATGGGTAATTTCCATATGTGCACCTAGGATCACTTGTGTGTCACTTGTGTCAAAACAATAAGATTCATGTTCATTCCATATGTTTAACAACACCTTGCAACACATATTACACTAGGTTGGTGCATTGAATAGTTCTATAGGAGTGACCTCCAAAGTCAATAATAATGTCATATCTAGGATGTAATCATTAAAAATCCCACCAGTTAATATTAAACATGGCCTTTATTGCACCTTACCATCATAAATGACATTGTAAATCAATCTATGGAATTAAAGTGTGAAAGTAGTAATATGCCAAACATAAAAAAAAAACATCAATAAGGGGGGAATGGAAATGTCAAACTAACCATTCCACTTGTTTAAACTCTAAAGAATGGTTCTATGTAGCTAGTGGTTTGGGTGTGCATGGTGGTTGTGAAATGACATGTCGTTTGCCATAGGACCCCAATCACTAAAAACATGCAAAACCACTACCAAACCACTATAGTGGGATAGGTGCATTCCACTCAAAATTTGAGTGGAGTGGTTAATGATTGTGATCACTTCCACTAGTAGGGCAAGGATGCATTGAACTTAAAATCCTAATTTTTCAAAGTTTCATACCTTGTAAATGGCCTTGGCAACATTTGCTTTTTATTCCTTTGTGTGCCATAGATGTGCCATTTCTTCTTGAGGTGCAACATTTTATATACAATCAAACAATAGGTTTTAAAAAAAAAACAATTACAACATCAATATCCATTCTACTTTTAAAAACAAAACAATAACATGACATTAAGAAGCATAGCGATGGTTGCATTTCTTAGTTTGGTTGTTTAGGGCAAAGAAGAGGTAGTTTGATTAATGAAAATTGGATTTAAGTTCATTTTTAGATGTTTCTGAAACAACACATTGCAACACATACACTAGGTTGGTGCATGGAAAGCACATACTAAAATTCATCCAAATCTTTTAAAGTTTCATACCTTGTAAATGACCAAATGCCAACATTTGCTTTTGATTCCTTGATGTGCCATAGATTTGCCACTTCCTCTTAAGGTGTAACATTATGAATAGAATCTACAAATAGGTCAAAGCAACCTAGGTCTTAGTGATAGAAGTTGAATAACACATTATTAAAGGTAGAATTATTGAACCTTTGGTTGGTATTTTGCTATTTTCTATAGTCTAATATTTACTATTTTATTGTTTCTTTTTTACTATTTACTATGTAGGGTTGGCAACCAAAGGGTATCGAGGGTGCTGCATTTGTTTCGCACACATAATATCCCACAACTTTAAGGCACTACGAAAGAATGTGTACACATGCCAACATAGGAGATGGTTGCTCGAAGATCATGAGTTTGGTAAGGATTTGGCAACATTTGATGGGGTTTGAGAGATGGGCCTACCTCCACTAAAGGTGATAGTTGTTAACATTTTTAGGGAAGCTAAATTAAGGGCGCAATGGCTTGCTAGTGGGGGCGTCCAACAAAAAAAGACCTTGCCAAGAGGATTGAGATCAAGAAAATGTCCATCCTATTTAAACTAGAGTATTGGAAGGTACTAGAATTATTGAAACTTTTGAAATTCCCTCATGAATTGAAATTTCATTCAACTTGAACAATATTCAAGCAAGGCCATTAATTTTGCTCATGTAATTGTCCCCATTATATAATAGCCATGATTATGCAATGTCAAGCTTGCAAGATGAAAATTCAATAATAGGCCCATGAAACAAATCATTTCAACATATTGTCAACAATTGGTAGCACAATCATTGGAATGTCAATCCCTGGAAAGTCAACCAAATCACCTAAATGTCACAAAAAAATCACCAAAACTTGCATCTATGGGTGCACCCAATGATGAACACTCAAGGGCTATCATATGGTAACCTATATTGTTTATGGACACGCTGCAAGTGGGCGATAATAAGTGAAGAAAAGACAATGAGTCCATATAAATAACAATTTGTGCAAAGTAACTTAGATGGAATTAATTGTAATGGGTGCATCTATTGTGGGCAATGCAGGAACTACCTATTTGAAACGCTTTGGATGTGATGAATGTGGAGTGAAATGTTTCAAATAACCTTTTGAAATATTTAACTAGGGAGGACACAATGGAGGTGTGAAAGGACATGCAAGAGGTTGGTGTACACCAACATTTGTGGCTAGAAATAAGGCATGTATCATCAAATTATTTCAAATTAGCAACCCCTTATGTCCTTACACGGGAGGAAAACAAGTCTTTTATAGAATTTGTCTTTAGTATTTGAGCTCCAACAAGATATGTTGCTACTTTTAAGAAACATGTGGGCCCAAAGAGATAATATGCCATGAAGAGCTTTGACCACTATGTTATGGTTTAATAAATATTACTAATGAGTGTGCAAAGTTTGTTGCAAGCAGGCTCAAGAACAGTAATCATAAGACTTGGGAAATAATTTTAGAAAATTTGTGTTAAGGTGTTGAACCCAAAAGACCTTGTGGCATTGCAAACATATGTAGTGAAAATAATATGTTTGTTTGACATATGGTTTCCACCAAGATTCTTTGACATGATGATCCACTTGATGATTATCCATCTTATAAATGAATTAGAAATATGTGGGCCAATAGATGTTAGGTGGTGCTACCTAATGGAGAGATATTTATAAGTCCTAAAAAGATATGTGAGGAATAAGGCTAGGCCAGAAGCTTACATGGCATCTGGTTACATGTATGATGAAGTTTTAGGGTTCTACACATAATACTTTGCATTGTATTTGAAATGTATTGGACAACATAATCATAGACCACAGTAACACCATGCATATTCATAATGCACTAGAAATGGAAATTAATTCATAGTTTTAGAATCCACATTCATAATGCATTGGGATTTATTAGTATTAATGAACACATCTTCAAGATGCATTGGACATCAAAAATACATTTGGACAAAATTAATAGGTGGATTTTGACATCAAAATCAATAAAATAAAATGCATTGCACAACACACATTGGTTATTTTGGATAGGGAAAATGCACCAGGGACAACAAAATTCAATCTTCAATTTTAGGAATGGTTTGATTTAACTTTTGTCATGAATTCAGTATGGCCATCCTATAGCCTACATGCTAATGAACATATATAAGCATGGAGGGAGTTTAAGTTAGTACATAACTTGTGTTGTTCAAAGATGATACTTCATTTGCAAGTTGCAACTATTGTTCAACTACTTGTAACACACAAAAATTCAACTCTTCAAGATGGATTTCACTAAGCACTTTGTTGTAACATAACATAGAAATTCAGTGGATAAACACATGAAAATTTTCTATTTCAAGGATTACTGCTTGGGAAGCTTTGAATTACCATTGATCCCAAAAAGGTCATGTGTAGATTAGTTGAAAAGATTTATGTAGTCTCCTTCAACACCTTCCCTTTAAAAACTTGAAAACCTAGGTTGAAAACCACAAACTGTTGTACCAATTAACTTTTTTACTAAGCTTTATAAGTAATCACTACAAGAATTCCTGACTTTTTTGATTGGGAATTTCAGTAAAAAAACTGCCCCCTATGGTTTTTTTGCCCCCATGTCCAACTTGACAAAAGGGCCATTTGGACAAGTTGATTTGGACTCAACCATTTTGATTGGGTCTTTTTGGTTGGTCTTTTTGACTGGGTTTTTTTGTTAGGTTTTTTTTATTGAACCACCGTGACAACAATATAATTTGGGCAACAAACAAAAATATATATTATTTTATTTTATTTAAAATTAATATGAAAATAATAATAAATAAATAAATTACCCTACCTACCCTACCCTACCTAATTAATAAACTTAATAATTAATGCCAAATTTTTTATTTTTTTAACCTACCAACCTTATATCTTAAGCTTAGGCTAGGCCACTTATCTTAGCCACCTAGGTTAGACCAAACCCCTTAGGTTAGGCCAAGTAGCCTAGGCTACGTGGTCTAGTAGGCTTTGCAACCTAGGTTACCTAATTAGGTCACCTAAGTAGCCAAGGTAGTCTAGGTTGCAAGTGTGGGGATTTGAACTCCTCACCTTCACATTGAGGAGTAAAGTCCTTAACCATTGCTCCACCACCCCATAAGGTGATTTTTTTGGACAACATATTGTAATGAACATGATTTTGGATCAACATATTATAATCAACTTCCATGAATTGTTTTTCAATATATTACACTAAATGAACTTGAATTTTTTTACACTACTTACATAAATAGGTAGGTTATAAGTAGGTTAGCCTAGGTAGGTAGGAGGTACCTATTAATAAATGCATGTACTTAGGTAACATGTAGATTATAGTTTATTAAGCTTTAGGTCTATGCTTATACCTACCTATGCTTATGCTATTTAGTAGGCTATGTAGGTACCTACTAGCTTATAATTCATAGATCTAGCCTAGGCATACTACGTAGGTAGCCTAGCTTATTAAGTAGGTCAAAGCTTAAGCTACTTACTTAATACTAGGTTAAACTACTTACCTAGTAGCCTAGGTTAGCTATATACCTATTTAATAGGCCTAGGTTGCCTAGGTTAGGCTATGTACCTACCTAGGTTACCTAGGTTAGGCTATGTACTTACTTAATAGGCCTAAATAGCTTAGGTTAGGCTATGTACCTACCTAATAGGCCTAGGTGACTTAAGTTAGGCTACATATGTACTTAGTAGGCTTAAGTGGCCTAGGTTAAATTATCTACCTTATAGGCCTAAGTGGCTTACATTATGTACATAGCTATTAAGTAGACCTCGATAACCTAGGTTAAACTATCTACCTTATAGGCTTATGTGGCTTACACTATGTACATAGCTATTAAATAGACCTCGATAACCTAGGTTAGACTACCTTATACTTAATAAACCTAGGTGGCTTAAGCTACTTGCCTAGCTAGTAGGATAGGCTACTTGCTTATTAAGCCTAGGTTAATAGGCTACCTATATGGCTAATACACATAAGATACTTACTTTAAAATCTTACACTATCTAGTTATAAGTTATTTAGTAGTCCTAGGCTACATCTTAGGTAACCTACTAAATAGGTCTAGGCTAGGCTACTTAACTAGGCTATTAGTTAGGTTATTATTTAACAAATAACCTATTAGACTATTAATTATGCTAGGATACATAGGTAGTTTAGGCTTAACATAATCTATTAATTATGTTAAGTTAGGTAGGTAGCCTAAGTTTAACAAGTAGGCAAAGTCATCATATGAATATGGTTCATTTGACTAAGTGTCAAATCATAATGGTCAATTTGATTAAACCCTATCCATTCATTATGGCCAATTTGATTAAGCCATGGCCATTTTAATGGACATTTGTCCATTTTGACCAAATATTCTACTTGACACTTGGTCTAAAAAGTCATTTTAGTCAAATGTATTGGTCAAATGTAACATGTGTTCTTCATGCCCCAAACCGTTATTCCAAATGGACATACCTTTTGGTCAACGTGGACACTTTGATCAAGTTGGCCTTCTAAAAAGTTGCATTTTTTGTAGTGAATGTACATAAGTATTCAATACTCAAGATTAAAACAATTTAATTATGGGGAAATGGCCATTAAAACTAACCACTTTTTTTATTTTGATGTTATAGTTGTAGAATTTTCAATCTCTGGAGTAACAATCAATTCTATAAGTTGTTCCACAATGGCAAAATATAAGTATGAATCAACTTTTAAATGGACTTTTGAACGTGGTAGGTTAGTAGTGCTAGGACTTTCCTTTTTCGGATTTCCTACAAGTGTGTAAAAAACTTCATCTTCAAAATCTCCATCATCAAGTCACCTCAAGCCAACTTTTCATTAGCATATTGTGCCCTATTTGGGGTCTCCCATACAACAAGCTCAATCTTTTTGATAAATGAGGATTTACTCTTGACTTTCTTGACAATGGGGGATTTATGTGCATCATTGGACACCCAAAACACAATTTAAACAACCATATACTATTTCTATAGCTTGAAAACAAGATCCAGCCATCATTACACTTCATACCTAAATAACACAAAAATCTAACAAGGAAAAACTTGGTTACTTCATGAGGAATACACTTCGTTGGCAAAATTCTTTGTTTTATTTTATTAAATCTTCAACTTTCCTCTTAAACATATCTTAATCCACCCATGGCTATGGCAGACCTTGCTTAATTTTTGTGTTGTTTCTCTTGGTTACCAAAACATCATCAAAATTATTGTGAGAAGGTAGATCTAGCAAAAGAGGCATTCAAGTTGCCAATTGACCTACGCATTGCCAAAAAGGCAGATTATGGCAACTGATCACCCATGAAATAAGATAGGTTTAGGGTTTAGGCATGGTTTAAATTACCTTAGGTAGAAAGAATATATAATATGAGAAAGCACAAAGCTGAAGACAGAAATGGCCATTCACATACACTTAGAACCAACTAACAAATGAACAAAATGCTCCAATAATTGTGAATCTAAACATAATAATTTCTACCATATGCCAAGCCATCAACTACACATGTGGAATGAAGAAGTTGTCCAACAATATAACTATAGTCTTAAAGGAAAATCAAGACATGAAATTGTGAACTTTGCATGATATACTGGGTTGTAGTTGCGTTGAATGCCTTTTGACAACAACTATGAATTATGCACATGTGAAAAAAAAAAGCCTAGACCATTAGTTGTAAAATAAATTGTCAGAATTGTTCGAAAGTATCAACCTAACAACAAGAAAATAAGAGAGTTCATCTAAAACCATTTAGTAGAGCTTGTGGGCAAGGACAAAAAAAAAGAAACACTAGAATTGTAGTTGAAAAGTTTGAGGGAAAAGATAGCAAGTTCGATGGAAAATCACAACTTATTGTTCATGTGATGCACTACAAGCATTCCCCTTTCATTTCCTTCACGTTCATTACCAACATTTTCTTTGTGTTGCACCCCAAGCATTTCCCTTGCATTTCCTTCACACTCAATACTAGCATTTGGTTCACCCTCAAATTGTAGTAGTTCATTTACAACAACAAAACCATAGCAATTAACTACTTTTGATCCCCACTACGCATTGCAACCCTAATAATGTCTTTGAAACTCAAACTCATGAATGTGCTCATAGTTGCTGCGATGACCTACAAGCTTTTAACCTTAATCGTAAACTTCACATCCTAGGAGAATAAACATGATCCCAAATAGATCCCAAGGAGGTACATTTGTTGAAGTTTGGTGCCCAAATTCAAAAGAACTGTTTTCAATTTATAAAAAACTTACTTCCAATATTTTTAGTATTGGGCCATTTTTTGCCTAAAATGGCCCACCTATAGTATGCTTTTACCCCTAAGGGGGTTGGGCCAAGTTTCAATCAACCACGCAATTCTATGGTGTAAATTCGGTTTCCATTGTGATCTAGAGCTTGTTGGGATGTTGGACCAATCCATCTCAACACCTAGAGCCACCTTTGTATACACCATTTGGGTCATGTACAATGGCACCACGTTGTATTCGAATTCTTGTGTCCCCCAAATAGCCAAATGGACACCCACCAATCCCAATTTCATACAATGGTCCTTACATCTACTAAAATGGGTTGCATTTTTTTTGACATGAGTGTCATGCTTATGCATTGACCAAAATTTGTCAATGTGACACCAATTGACATATTGGCTTGCCACAAAATGCGTCCAAGGGGTTGGGTACATTCCACCATCCATCATGTGCCAATTGATTAGGATTTTCCAAATTTTCCTTGTTTGGGATGTGCCTCTTGCCTTTCACTCACTTCCTTGGAGGAGGCCCTAGCCCAACCGTTGGTGATGTTGGGTTAGTCCCTTCATACCCCAAGTTTGCCATCCTATCCCTAAAATCTATTTGCTATATAGATCATAATTACAATAGTCTTCACTATTAGCTTTAAAGGCCTAAGTGGAAAGGTTTATTACTTGTAGTTGATTTTAAGTACTTATAAATAATAATGTAAATTAGAATGGTTATTGGGAGTGGTACAGTGAATATCAAAGAGGCCGAATTGATGAAATCTAACAGTAATTGTCAAACAATTGAAGAATCTAAACTTCATTAGCCTCAAAGACTCCACCACTTTCTTCCAAGTGTAAGGCATGGATTGCTCACACAACCACATTCCTCACACATTCAAGAAGAAAGTGAAGCTAGTGGGTGGGAATGACACCTTTTATAAAGGTTCCACATTCTTTTCCTTCCATTTTTCTCTTTGAAGAGAATTGGCACACATGTCAATTTTGACTACCCTGTTGGTAAAAGAAAACAACGCTATTAGGTTTAGGTCTTGTGATTGAATACAATCGAAAATGGACATATTACGATAAAACTTATCCAATTTCGGCTGCAAGCTACAAGTGCCACCATGTATCATGCAATTGAAAGTAGATAGGTTGGGTCCCAAGTTAGAGGCAAGTGACCTGTCTAGCTTGCAACCAAACTTCTCCATATTCTGTCATAGGCTGGACAGGGGGGTGACCTGTTGAAAATGCAACCAAAGTTTTCAGATTTTGATCGCAACCTAGACAATGGACATGCTGAGCTTGGGACTAAAGTTTTCCATATTCAATTGCAAGTTGGATAGATGGCTGACATGTCCAACTTGTGACTAAATTTTTCCATTTGTGGTCACAAGCTAGACAAGGAAACATGAAAAATTTGGTTGCAATTTGGATAGGGGACATGTCCAACCTATGACTGAACTTTCTAGTTTCGGTTGCTTGTTGGATCAATCCCTTGAAACATTTGCGACCTAACTTTTCTAGTTTTGGTCAATTGTTGGACTTCTTTAGTTTTAGTCACTTGCTAGACCAATCCCCTGTCTAGCTTACGACCAAACATTTTCATTTTTTGTTGCAGGTTGGACAATTGACCTATCTAGCCTACAATCGAACTTTTCTAGTTTCAGGGCTTGTTAGATTCGTTCCCTATTTAGTTTGTAACTAAATTTCTCTAGTTTCGGTCATAGGCTGAGTTTCAGTTGCAAGCTAGACAGAGGTGGCTTGTTTAACTTGTGAAAGAAGGTTTCGATTTTCGGTCGTAGGTTGAGTTTCAGTTAAAGGCTGGACAGAGGTGGCTTGTCTAACTTGCGAAAGAAGGTTTCAATTTTTGATCGTTAGTTGGACAAGGTAGGGATGACCTATGTAGCTTCAATTGAAGTTCTCCATTTTTGGTCATTAGTTGGATAGGGGGTGACCTCTCCAAATTGTGACCAAATTTCTCCATTTTTTGTTGCAATTTAGATAGGGGGTGACATGTTGAAAGAAATATAGTTTGTTGATATTTTCCATACATGGTAAATGATTTTGATGCATGTCAATTAGGATGTTATTGAATATGTGGTCATTAAATCTAAGTTAACCAATAGCAGTAAAAATGGGTGCAAATCTTTTTATTGCGTCAAGATTGACCTTTACGTTGGGATTGACAAAAAAACTAATGTTTTCGAATTGACACCAACGTGACGAGTAATGGAAAATTGGAACATCACATCAATTTTGACAACCTTGCATCCATAGTTATGACATTCTTGGTGCGGGAATGTTATGGAAGCCCAAAGATCTCCATAAAATTTGTTAAAATTCGTCAAAATTTGTTAAAATTCGTCAAAATTCGTCAAAATTCGTTAAAATTCGTCAAAATTTGTTAAAATTCACACCCGAAGAATGTTATGACAAGGTGCTAAATGAAGAATTTTAAAGAATTTTATTTTGCAAAATGAAGAATGTCATCACTAGGCTTGCATCAACTTAGGGTGACTTGGATTTGCCTAGGTTAAAACACTTTATTTTTTATATCTTTGTGATAACCATGTTTACCACAAATTAAATGTGGTAATGCAATGGTTAAAAAACTTACCCTCAAAATGGAGGAAAAGGGTTTAAATTTTTATTTTCATCCTATATATTAAGTAGTTGAATCCTGGGAGGTGGGTTAGGTTAGCCTTAGGTCATTTTAAACCTAAGTTAAATCACCTAACATAGGCTTTTTAAGGTTGGGCATGTAGGCTAGGTTAGGTCGCCTAGTTTAAGGTGCATAATTTAGGCCACCTAGGGTAGGTCCCAAGTTGTTTTATTTGACTGTGAGTTAATTTCCACATGACATCATACAATTGGGCCAAAAATAAGTAAATTTACATTGCTAGGTGTCAATTCATAAATCGTTAACAAAATCTTGAATTCATCCTAGGTTGCCATTTGGCAACAAGACATTAATAAAAAAAATTATAATTATATTTTAACATTAAATCTTGGCTATTGGAAATGTCTTCCACGATTGTGGTAAATATGAATATAGTCATGAAGGACATAATTGCAAATGGCATTTACAACTATGACATTTTGCGAGTAATGGTAAATATAATGTGGACATATGGACTAACAATAATGTAATCATGGCCAATCATACATGTGGTGTACGATTATGGTACTAGTCCCTTATGTAGTCGTATTTACCATGTTTTGGCATAATGCAAGGACTATGTTGAATGCAATGAAATCCCCCACAACTTTGAAAAACATTAATGAGTTCTAAGCATTAAAATTACAAAATTTCAATTGTATAATGTTTTTTTACTTGATAATTTGCATTTCAATGATTTTTGTGCAATTCCAAGATGTTTCATTAGTCATTTAATGAATACAAAACAATGGATAGTTTAATGTTGATTGGGGGCTAAAACTTTGAATGTCCTTTATCCTATGTAAAACTAAATTGTTAAAATTCTAAATTTCTTAGGGTCATATATTGATGGTTATGAAGGCTTAATATTGAAAATAAATTGAATATATGTTTTAATTTGGTTATCCATAATAATCTATTTTTTCATATTTGAATGTGCTTTTGACCATTAATTAACACTATAGAATTTTGAACTTCATCAAAGACAAAATGTTTTTTGTAATGCAAAAGAAAGCAAGGTTGCATTTTCATGAAGATTGGACATGTGTTATGTGAGATTACTTGTATATATGGTGAAATTTAATTATTATATCAAATTTTATAATGATGTTGAAGAAAGTTATGTTTGATAACTTAATGTATAATGTATCATTGAAGGTTTCAAATATTTAAAAAAGAAACTTGAGATGTATACTTTTGTTGAAATGGACAGTTTTGATTTATTTAAAGAATAATCATTGTATAAATATGTTTAGTTACATATTTTTGGAAAGTTCATGGAAACACATGTGGATTAGACTTTGAAGTTGGCATGATCATCTTCATATAAGCCCCAACCAAAACATGGAAGCCATTTTTCAAACATGGTAAAACCAAGTCCTCTATATATGGGTCTTGTACCGATTAGGTTTTATAGTTGGATTGTACATCCTTTTGGGTGCAAATTTTTTAAGGTGTACCAAAATCTTGTCACAATGTCACCCTTTTATGTTTTTTTTTACTTAGTTTTTTTTTACTATGTAAAGACACATTTACAGATGATTATGATGGAATTTAGAATTGTGATGGTATAAAATATAGTCCTTTTGAAAATTTTGACAACTTTTGATTCATTATTTTTTATGGTAAAAAAAGGATTGTAGTAAGGACTAGGCCCTTTTTGTCCTGTGTGGTACACCTTAAAGGATTTTCACTCTTTTTCATTTAAAACATTTTGGGGATTTTCACATTCGTTAATAATTTTAAGGGCCTTAAAACTTTAAAACAAGTTTAATAAACTTTTTAAAAAAATTTGGGTTTTGAACAAAAAATGAATAAAGATTAAATGCGACATGCATTCAATTTAATCCATAGTAAACGTTGTTTGGACAACACAACAATTGCCATTTTAGGTCAATGTGTCATGTTCTCGTTAATAAGAAAAGGAACAAACTTAAATTTTAGTTGTGAAATTACAAAAGTGTGATGTCCTTGGAACATAAAATCTCCATCACAACCAAGTCACAACCAAGTCACACCCACCTTGAACCAAACTCCTCATTAAGAACTCCTCAATATTTAACCATGCACTTCAAGAGGTTGGCAATGATATTATTTGCATTTGCACACTTTCATACGTTCCAATATTAGTAAAATTGGAATATGATGCTAATCTTTCATGGCATAAATATTAACACGAATCCATTGTTGGTTGTCCATTATAGTGAGCTCATCTACATTCACAAAACAATTAACAACTCGTGCACAAAACCTCTTTTGTTATTAAGGATGATATCATGCATTGCTTTAACCATTCCCCACCCATTATTATCCATCCAATTTTTTCTAGGATTTTTTTTAATCTTCAAAATGCAAAACAACTCCTCAACTAATTGCTTTGAATTCAAACATAAGGCAATTGTGGCTTAGAATGTGAAAAATTGTGGCAAGCTAAACTATTTGGTTTTAAATCCAAGAGAAACACCACATTGTCAAATCAAACTTGAGACAAATTCAATGTGTTTGCCAACATATATATATCCTTTCATTTTTTGTATGTGAAGAATCCTTGTTATGATATCAGTCCCCAATAACACTTTGGAAAAAGTAATAATGTATTTTTTCCTATCAATGAACTTTTACAAAATATCTATCTTTAGTGATAACAATTTGTCCTTCCTTTCAATAATAAATCAAATCATGCATTTGATTTAGGAGACCAAACAATCTTCCCCCTAGAATAAATTTTGGCCAAGGAAACTTGGTTGCCCAATAATCTTGGAAGAAGAGAAACCAAATATTGTGAGATAAAACTATTGATGAAATTTTTGTTTTCTATTGACTTTGAAACATTATTATTCCAAATATGGCAAAATGGAACAAGCTTTGGAACTCCACTTGGTAGCTTGGGGTGACCTTGATTATTAAACTTCCGTAATTGAATTACAAGGCCATCTTTGGGACTCCACATTGAATTAGTCAACGACACACATCACTAGCCACCTAGAAAAATCCAGAAAAAATTGAAAAAAGATGCATATTTATATTTTCAATTAATTGTTCAAGGCCATCCTTCAAATAACCTTGAACCCAAGATTTAAAATCAAGAATTTCTTGTATTAGTTTGGCGATGAAGGGCCATTTTTATAATGCCATAAAAGCTTCATTAAGTCTACCAACACATAGATATTTTTTTCAAAATTGTTGACAAATAGCCATAACTTCCATTAATGTTTTCATCCATATGACTGACAATAAAAAAAACCCAACTACATCTTTTCAAACACCTCCTTGGTTGTTAATAATGATAAAAACATAAATAAGCGTTAATTTTTATTATCTTTCACATAGTTGTCCATTTGGAGCAACAACTTTTTAAACAATGGTTTTGCACCAACAAATTCTTAAAGTGCTTTCAATGCCTTCACACATCAAAAATCCCCTTGCATTAATTGTTCGAAAAATTTATTTTGCAATTAATGTACCATAGCAAGTGTAACACTTGCTTGGTTTTTTCATTTTTTTAAAGTCGTAATTTAATTTGATGTTGAAATTGTAAGATTTGTTCATATAGTTGTATTTTTAATATATCATGGGAACATGTGAATTAATTTGAAATTAATCCAATGAATAAAAAATTAACAAAAACACTTATTAAACATTGTAACATTTGTTTTTAAGTAATAAAAAGACTTGTAAATGGATTTGAATTTTTTTGAAAATGAAAATTTTTGGCCAAAATTTTAACATAAACCTTAATAAAATAGTATGAAGAAATTTTTTAAAATTTGAAAGATTTTTCAAGAATATTTCAAAAATATTCTAAGAATTTCCCAAAAAATAGTCACAAAAGTAGTCAAAAACTAGGTGGGTGTGGCTTGTGTTATCCCATTTGCACCTTATTGAGCTAACATTTCATCCCTATGCTAGTGAACAATAATTCCAATTAGGTTAATTGACAATTGATCAAATGAATTGATTGATCCTTAGCATTAACACTGTTTTTTCCAACTTTGGATATTAGGTTTTTCAAAGATTCACATACTATGCATTTTGCAAAAGGTGAATCCCTTTTCCACACATTCACATTGGGGTGCAAATAAGATAACACGAACCACATTTGTTTGCTTAAAGGATTACTTTTGAAAGAATATTTTTAAAAATATTTTCACAAAAGTTTTGAATAATTTTTTTTCAAATGTTGAAAATTTTCTTTATATTATTATGTTAATTTTTATGCAAAACATTTCAAGAAATATTTCATTTTCAAAATTTTGAACCCCATTTGCAAGTCATTTTTATGTTTAAAAACAACCATTATAGTGCTTAATGAGTGATTTTGAGAACTTTTTATTCATTGAATATTTTTCAAATTGGAAGATGTAGAATACCTAACAGAGTTATTCATATTCGAGAATTCACATGTTTCAATGTTATTAAGAATCTTACAATATGAAAAAATCTTATACTTTCAACAACAAATTAAATCGCCATTTTTAAATGTGAAAAAATAAACAAGCATTACACCTATTGTGGCTCTTGTTTTTGTGACTACACCCATTGAAATGATATTTCCTTCTCAACCGGCTCATAGCAAACTGAGAAATTTCATCAATATTTAATGCCTTGCTAATTTGTAATCGCAAACATACAATACAAGAAAATTTGAGAAATAATTGATTCAAAATTAAAACTATATATATAATTTAATGCAAAGCAAGGACCAAAAAAAAAAAAAACCAATATGATAAAAATCATATATATGACATTAAGCACACTTTATTGCTTCATTCTTAATACTTTTTCATATGTTTGGAATAAGAAGACAAACGTTTTATTTCCACTCTCAATTCCCTTCATTTGATGTGACATTATATCAATACATTGGTTAATAAGTGATTTTTCACATGTTTGGAATGAGAAGGCAAATGTTTTATTTCCAATTCTCAATCCCTTCATTTGATGTGGCATTATATTAATACACTGGTTAATAAGTGATTGAACATTGCATTCTGCTGATCTAGCTGTGGTAGGTTGCTTTTTCATTCCAACAATTCCATTGGCCTTTGGATCATCCCACATACAACAATCATTGGTGCATTGACCTAGGGGTGTTGCCTTTCAAAGTGGAGAACTAATTCTGAGCACAGCCAGTAATTGTGTCATATTGGAAAGCTCAAATTTGGTTACTCTTTGTAGATGGTTGTCAAGCATAGTACCAACTTGTTTCATTGGAAGGGCAGCTTTGGTTTTACTCTGAAAGCTAAACAGGCCTAAGACTAGGTTCACTGGCAGCAGTAAAGTGGTCTGTATGCTGCACTTTGGATGAAATACATCCTTGAAATAGTGTGCAAATGGATACAAAATTGAAAATTTCCACATTATGCAATGGTGTCAACAACTCCCACTAGAAGCGCTGACTGCTTCTGATTGGCCAACCATGATGACCTTGTCATTGTAAAGAGTAGACAAGTAGACAAGCTTTACACAAATTAATGTCATAATGCAAAAGAATGGGAAATGCTAAGGAAAAAGATGTTCAGGGGTGGTTTAAAATTATTGTTTTGGACATTGTCATTGTAAAGAGTAGACAAGTAGACAAGCTTTACACAAATGAATGTCATAATGCAAAAGAATGGGAAATGCTTGCGTGATATACATGCACAGGTCTGGGGGAGTCTTGGCCAAAGAACTAATTGAAAATAAGGCGGCAAGGTTGTGGCTAATACATCCATACCCTGTACAACTTTCATTAGTTTGTATACATTTCATGAACGGTTTCTGTTCATTCACCCTATTACCACTCCAGCATAGTGCTTAGGGCAACAGAAACACACAGCAACATTGATGTGTGACCTTTTGAACTCTGAAGGTGTGGTGCCAGTGTTGTGGTTGGCGCACTAAATGTACTCTAACTAATTTGTGGGTAGAAAGTAGAAAGTTGTCAGGCCCCATGCTTATGTTATTATCAACTTGCTGGCATAACGGGGTGAAACCTGCCAGCAAATTGTGTGAAGGAGTAGACAATTTGATGTTGGTACTGAAATTCGGTCATGGTAATAGAACTTGTTTTGTCCTCACAACTGTTTATTTGCGGGGCCTAAAGTGTTGATGTGCAACTTTGATCATATATTTTAGTAGTTGCTTGTGTTCCAAGATTCGTACCAGATAACCATGCTAAGATCATATGAGATATGGATCGTCATATGAGATATCAGGGGGGTGGCTCTTGTTTGTCAAGTGAGTGGTGTAGTTTGTATTTTTTTGTAATGTGTGATAAAATGTTACCCACTCAAATGAGAGTAACGGTGTAAGTACACCCCTCAACATAGCAAATGATCACCCTACAATCAGGCTATAAAATATACACCACAAGTTTAGAAAAAATAGGTTAAGCTGGCCCTTACTTCTGAAACGCATATGGCAGATTTCAGGAAAAAGTGACCTAATAACACAAATTCTAGGGCTATGTACTTGGTATGAAACAAAACCCCAAAAAAGAAAAAAGAAAACAAACTTGCAACCTAGTGTATATATTCAGCCATCAGTCTAGGCCACATTCTTTTGTGCTCCTTGTTCCCTGTTGGTGTTCGGGAAATGGCTCTAGATGCCAACAATTTATTTTTCTTTACCAGGGCAGCATTCATGACTGGAAGGCAGTTCCCCCATCTAAACCAGAAAGTTTATAGTTCATAACTTGTGGGCCTCCACCCACCTATCCGTAACTCTACTAATGTTTACCACCTCTAACATTGAGGGTTAATTATCTCCCCATCTCCACCCAAAAAGGGTAACATTGATGTAATTTACTTGTGCACATAAGAACTGAAAAATAAACATAGAGTGAGTCTCTTGCACATGCCCTGGGCTCATAAGTGATGAATGCATAATCCCCATGTTTCAGAAATAATGGTCTCCCCTCTTCCTTCATCCATGAGTACGCCATTTGTCAACACCTCCGGTTTCCCACGATGCGCACAAATTGTGTCGAAAATCGAAACCTACCAGCTGTGGAGACAACTAACAATTGGCCATCTAAGGAAAAAAATCAGTAGTAGGGGGCTGGATTTCTCAAAGGGGAATGCAGTTGCTATAAGTGGCTTCCTATGGTTGTGGATGGGACCAAAGTAAGCGTCGCCCGCACCCAATATGTAACTTCTTACCTCATACATATACCACGTTTGCAACAACCACAGAAAGACTAACATAGTGAATTTTCCTAAAGTGGAAGGTTCAGCAGATGAACCAATGATTTTTTGCAGTTGCAAATATTGAGTCATGACAAACATGTGTGGTGGAAGAATTTGGGAAAAAAAGTAAATCCAATCTGTTTAGTCGGTTGGGATCAGGTTCCCTTCTTTTCTTGACCAATTGAATTGAAGTTTCCTAGTTACAACACCCCAACACAACAATGCCAAAGGAATGGACAGACCATATCTGCAGGCTTTCCATTTAGGGGTGGAAGGACAAGCCTGGGCTTCGTTAGGGTACTGTTGGCGTTACCATTTTGGGCAGGGTGGGACGAACATGGGCCAAACACAAAATGGGCAACTCTTGGCGTTTAGCCATCCGGCTGCCCTGCCCCACCATGTGCGCATCCCTGCCTCGCCCACATATCTTGGCCGCTCACTGCCTCTTCAGTGCCATCTCCTTTCTCTCTCTCTCTCTCGCGCGCCTCACGGCCCCGAGCACTTCTTCTTCGCTTACGGCCTCATGCCTGTCGGTCTCATGCCTTGGAGCGTTGCAAAGAGTGACGAGCCAAGTCGCATCGAGAGCGGCTGACAGTGCGACTCGTGCATATTGCGTTTTGTAATTGTGATTTATTATCTACAGGTGTTACCTTATTGAAGTCGCATCTAGAGAGAGAGAGAGAGATGCCAAGTCTCTGAGTGACCGAGTGCAGAGTACTCTAGGTCAATTGCTGGTAGTGATGAGACTATGTTGTTTCGACAGTAGCATGGAGTTGCCGTTGAGTTGCAGGTCTGAAGATAGAAGCTGCTACGTCATCCAGTTGCTGTTGTAAGTGTTTTTCCAGATGTTGAAATATCCAGGCTTCAATACTGTGTTCAGATTAGCGTGGGCTGTGCAGTTTGTTGGGTTTCACCTTGGGAATTAGGCTGGGAAGTCATGGGGTTTGCGATCAGAAATTTCTAAGTACTTTGTGCGAGTGTTGCACTATAAATGTCTTCAAGGTGGTCTCCTTGTTCTTATTTAGTTAGCAATCTGATTCAGGATCAACAACTTTTCACTTGTAGAATTCTCTTTAATTAGCTTAGGTCTTAAAATTTTTAAAGCTGAAGTTAAAAAATAAGGAGTGCTTTCTTTGTTTCAAGAATTTTCAAGTTTTGATCTTTTTATTTAGTATTGCATGGAGTCTATGTCTGAAACATTCAAAATTTCATAAAACAAATTCACATTTTTTATGGAAAGAATTTTTATTTATTTTTGGTTTGAATGAAATGAAAAAAAATTTAATATTAAAAATGATTCGGACATAGGCTTCATGTATACTAAATAAGTGTCAAAACATGTGAATTCTTGAAATTGTTCTTACAAATCATCTATCGACTTGTCCTCCAAGTAATAACATGAGAAATCATCTTCATTTAGGTAAGTGCATTCAAACTCAGTTTTCCAGTTGTTTCTGATTTGACAATTTTCTGTGATGGCCCAGACCTGGTACTACCCTCACTGTGAAAAACTTCCAAATGACTTTGCAGCACTGTAACCTGCAGGATCATGAGCACATAGACTTCTGCTGTATAGTTAGAGTGGTGGTGAGAAGCTTCAGTAGCCGAGGCAGCTAGAACTTCCTAGTTAATCTGGTTGTATAGATCTAGTGTGTGCAGCGCACCAGCCGGGGATTTCAAGCGATGAAGAGACTGAGTAGTTGCAGCTAATGAGGTTTCCATCACACTCAGGCACAACCCTCACCTCACTTATGTTCGATGATTGGTAGTGCTCACTGCTGTGTGAGCAGCCTCGAGTCTCGACTAAGTTTCGAAAGAGCAGGAAGGTGAAGATCCTAAACTAAATCGTTTGTGAATCTGTGTAGAAGTTAATTCTTTTTATGATGATTAAACATGCAGCCAGATAACACTTGATCTCATTCTATCATTTTTGGAAAGCGACATGATCGCGAGCCTAACGCTTAGACTGTGTTCAAACATGCAGCCGCAGTACTTTTACAACATATCTAGAGATTAGTCCGGAGGACATGATGGTGTTGAACATGCAGCAGAGGAGCTGATGAACGATAGCCACGAATTCTCGAACAACACGCTAAATTTCAGAATTTCTGTCGCATCATCTAAGGTGCTGTTTTTGGAAAACCTCTCGACTGAGACTCCAGAGTCGGTCGAACTCGTCCTTGCACGGAACTGAGTGCATTGCCAGAGAGTTCTGCTGTCTATCAGGACCAGAGCTTCAACTGAAATCGCCTAGATACATCATATTACAAATAGCTTCTTCACTTGTCTTATGAAGTTTTGCAAGTCAAATTCATTATTGAAAGGAGGTGAAAATAGCAAGGTGAAGATCATCTTTCCACAGGAATTTATATAATATTAAGTTCTGAACTTCTGAGTTAGAAATAACCTGGGTCCAACTCATGAACATGTAGAAGAAGCACAAGAACTCATGTCTTTTCCATACTTGCAACAATAGCAGCAAACGAAAAAACTTCCAGCTACAAACATGGTGGCGAGCACCTATAGCATCAATAGCTTCCTGCTAGAACGTGAACCAACCAGTGTGCTATCTGCCTCCTTCAGGTGCAACCAACCTCCTGTACTGGAATGGGAACCTGCCTCCAGCTTATGGTGCAACTGGCCTCCTACTGGAACTGGAACTGCTTGCAGGCTCCTTCTGCTGCAACAGGCCTCCTACTAGAACCAGAACCTGTTGTACTGATATTGAGCTTGTGCTATGAGCCTGCTTCTGGTGCAACCAGAGCTGGAACCGGTTGCTGTGATATTGAGCTTGTAATATTAGCCTCCTTATGGTGCCACCAGCCTGCTACTGGAACCAGTCTAACCTGTTGTGCAGTGATATTGAGCTTGTTATAGAATGACTGATATGACTGATACTAGTTCAACTGAGAACTAGTAATGTCCACAATAAAACTTTGCTAACTCACTTGTATGACATGAAAAATCAACAAATTATTTGATCATGTAAAGCAATGTACAACATCACACACAAATTGCGGTGAATTTCATCAAAAGCCAACTGTGGTACCTACACCTGCACGGTAGTCTTGTAGACACCTCTAAGAGGATGAGGCGTTGTGTGGAAAAGGAATCCATAGTAATTGGAAACTACTATGAGGTGCAAAGTGAGCGAGTGAGTTAGCTATCACTGCTACAACTTTACCAACGACATTCTAATCAAGCCAATTGTCAAAATTTCTTGATGTTTTGTTTATTTACAATTTTTCAATTTATGAGCAGTAAAGTTGTTTGAAGGAACCATAGTGAAGCATGGGCAAACCTAATGTGTGTGAAGTATTCTCACATAGTAACATCAGTGTTTGCACGCTTGAGTATTGGTATCGCTTGCAATATCACAAAACCCAACTCCAATATTAGTCTTTCGTTTGAACATTTCAAACCCACCTTGGTATCTGAATATAATCTAGGTACATAGGTGAAAATTCATTGCCAACTATTATGTTCCTCAATACCAATACTCATATAGTATTACTATATATTGAGGTTTCAATCTATATATACTGATTCAACACTAGTTCGCGCTCACTTGCATGCCATTACCATGTGTATATTTTGATTTTTGACCTTGTTGTTGTGGTCCTTGGCATTTCATTTTTGTCATCTATGTTGTCAACTTCAGTCCATGTGATGAGGTTGAATCATATTGGAGCCAATTCCATTGATGTGTTTACTAACATTTTCATTCTAGTTCATTCACAGGGTTTTGTCTCATCCATATCATTGATTTCATTTGTCACATAGCATTCAGCCATTTTCATTGGTTTCATCCACATTCAATGTCAAGTTTTATGAAATTCATCATTTTTATCCAAATGTTCTCATTTCATCCCTATGATTTCATGTGATCAATTTTTCATTTGTGTAAGGAGTTCTATCCATGTCATCAAGTTTATCCATACAATAAAGATTTTCCATGTTTTCAATTTCATCCATTTGGAGAGTTTGATATGTGTAAGTTCATTGCTGGACCTTCAGCTAAACTGATCCCATGGTGAAGACTAAACGCTGAATATTGTTCAGGGTTGCTTCTAAACGTTATGAATATCCCATCCTTACAGAACCAATAAGGTAATATTTTACTTATGTTAAGTTATGGACTAGTTTTTTCAGCCCTTCAGTGTCTCTGAGTCCAAATTTAACAGGTACTGGGTTAATTATTACCTTTAAGAGGCTTCAATCAATGAGCTGAACATATCAGCATAGGTGCTCCCACTCCTCTGGCCCAGGGAGGTGGGTGGGGACAAAGTTTCCAACCGTACAAGAAGGGTTTAAATTTACAATAAACAGCCAAGGCCCAACACATCTTTCTTGTGGCCCCTTAGAAAATACTAGTACAGTGGTCCATATGACATATCCCAAGTGGTAGATATTGAGCGAAATTGCCCAAGTGGGTGATGACAGGACAATTCAAAAGGGGACAGCAACTTTTTATTGGAAAGGTATCCAATAAAAAGATGGGTACGGTGAAAAGGGCAGATATGTTATATTGTAAAATGGGAGTCTTCAGAAAATAGACGTATTGCAAGAATCCAGATGAGATAATGTCGCTGAAATGTAAAATCTAGAAAAAAATATTTGCTGCGAAAAAAAGCAGTTGAGTAAAATGAAAAAAAAAAAAAAACCTGGGAAAATAGTGCAAGCAATGACAAAACAAGGATTATCTTCCACCCCCTCCCCAATTGTAGGGACTGTGGGATGCGAATCTCCAAGCAATCCATGGATTCTGCATATCAACACATGGGTAAAGCTGGTTAGAAAGTCTTTTGACTTTGCTGTGTTCAAGAAAAATGCTGACTGTTGAAATGAAGGTTCTAAAAGGAGACAATCACTTTGCTGGTCTGTGATAAAAGTGAAAACATGAGCAAGCAACCCATGTGCGACAGCTCCAGGAGTGACCGCTTCATTGGCCTTGGCCTCAGTATCACATTTGACCTTGAGATAACAAATTGTCATTGTGAGTGATATTTTGTTTCCGCAGTCTAAGGGATATGCCTGTGGCCCTTAGTCATCATCATCCCAGGACTCTAAATGCCCCCTACTAATGTTGCAAGTGTCTTCGGCTAGTCTTGCGTCCAGCCATGGCATTGAACTTATGGCAGAAAAAAAAGTAACTACAGATAAACTAAAAGCCTAACCAAAAGTGGACAGAACTAGGCTGCTGTTTTGATTGTTGACCCTTAAGGTATGTGATCATAGGCCTGCGAGGAGCAGGACATGAAAAAACAAACATTTTCATCCTGGACCCCCGGGGCAAATCACCTGCACAAGGACACCCACAAAGTTTGTAAGGGTGGTTGTTTAAGGTCCTCCATCATCATCATCAACATGTTCCTGCCCATGAAAAAATGCATACATATTCTTGTCTTGCTCAGAGCCTTGTAGATATGTGTTAAAGATTCAGCTTCATTGAATTCCTTCTGTAGGATTTGTACCTGGAGCAGTCCACTCCACAGAACTAGTGGAAATTGATCCGAAGCCCCATTGTTACATCCCTTATCTAAGATTTCAGAATATTTCAAAAGTATTTCAAATTAAGCAATCACCTAAAGGAACACCATTGACTCTTATTAATGTGCTTGGACCAAGGTAAGACGTTGATATTGCCTCCAGTTAGACAATCATGGCTACTTCCTAGATACAAGTGCTTTTACAAAGCCATTCCGAATGTACCAGACAAATATTGGTCCAAACCAGTGTTGTGTGTGTAAGTGTCAATAACTGTATATACGGCATGTAAATCCAGTGTAAGTGTAAATCATTTACACTTACATGTCCAATTTTTTTACATTTACACTTATCCTGTTGCAGTGTATATGTATTTTTTTGCACTTACATGAGGCCAGTGTAAATATTTGTCAAATACACTTACATGGTCCCGTGTAAATGTTTTAGGGCGTGCAAGTGTAAATACTAAAATTATTTGTAAAGTCACCTTGTCTTTGGGCCTCAGTTCATCCCAAACCCTTCTTTCAGGGGTATTCATAAAATAAGGAAATTTTATTAAATCTAGGAATGAAATGCTGAAAATCAGCATTTAATGCACAAGGTTCAAGACTAATTATAGTAGCTTTATAAGTAGGAGCAGTGAAAATATATGCGGCAATTGTGGAGGAGCTAAAAAAAAAAGAAAGGAAAAACAGGGAGAAAATCAGTTCACCACAAAAACAGAGGTCCCCCCACCCTTGAATGCTAATGTTTCTTTTTTTTTGAATCTCACCCTATTTATGATCAAAGTCAGGGTTCGAGTGTTGTTTTCCTTACTTTATAGATAATTTTATTATATATCTTTAATGATCTGGCCTTCTTGCAAAGTAATATAAATTAGTTGTGGGTTTTTATAGTTTGATGTTTTTTTTTTGTTTTGGAATGGGCCATTTAGCTGGCTTATTTTCAAAAACATTATGAAATCTCCTCTCCTCAAGTTACATTTTACATTGTTATATATTTACATTTATTTACATAGTCAAGTAAAATCAGATATATATATATATACATTGTTTTATCGGACCGCATAAAACTATATAAATTAATTTATTTTTACACTTACACAGAGTGTAAGTCCCAAACCATTTACATGCACAACACGGGACCACACTCTTGCGCACACTCACCTTTCTTGTTCATTCTTATGGTGTAAACCTGAAGTTTTGCACTAGGATTGTATGAAAAGAAACCTTGCCTTCACATGCATTGAATTAGCAAATTTTGAAATTTCTGATCTGCATTGGACAATATGCTACAAACTGAAAACACTGAGCTACAACTAGTATTGAGTTATAGGTTTTCCTTTTCCCTCCTAGTAGGACAACTAGGCCTCAAGTGTTCCTTTTCAAATATGCATACACATAGTCACATGTGATTTTTAATGGTCCATGATGCCTTTGTCAAACTAGGTGAAAAATGTATTATTTATGTATCAGTACTTGAGATGTCATGATATTGTTTCTCAAGATATTCATATCAATTCCTTGTTGGAATAAAAACGGATTGACATGCATATACCAAACTCATATGAAAGAGTGTCAATCTGTTACATAGGCCTGCACCTGGTATCAACAGTAGTGTCAACACCGGTACCAGTTTTATACAAGTTTTGATAGCAGGTACATATACCTGCTTCATATTAACCAAAAATTAGTCAAGTCCAATTTGAGGATTAGATTAGTATGATAGTTTCAGGCTTTAGGAAGGACCTGTCACCCAATTCCCAGGAACTTGCTTGTATGTTCAAAAGTGTATACTATACCAACACTGGCATGGAGTTTCACAATTTGTTTGATACCACTTGGTTGCTATGCAAGTTTTATAAGGTACCCAATACCATGACTTGACCCATATACTCAAAAGTCAATACCAGTCCACCATGGTGTGAAAAATACATTTGTCTGGGAAGTTATTTTTTATACATTTTATGGATCACATGAGGTAAAGGGGATTTTTTAATATATGGGGTGAAAGTATGGTAAAGTATATAACTAAATGTTCTTGAATTAAAATGAAATAAAAAACGAAATAATTTTTAACAAAAATAAAAGAAAATATATTTAAATTTTATTTTGAAACCATGTTGCTTTTCATTAGGTTTATATTAAATTGAATACAATTTTTTAAATTTTTGAAATAATAAAAGTAGAGAACAAATATTTTTGAATTTAACTAGTCAATATGATATTTAAGAGCATTTTTTTATTAAATTTTTTAATGAAATAAATTTTTGTGAAGTTATAACATAAAAATCACTATATATTCAAAGGAAAGACAATAAATAATATACTGTATAAAACTGGGTTTCTGTTGTTTTTTGCACAATGCCTCAAGGCTCATACTCGTTCAGGTGCTAACAAGACTAGTTGTAACCGTGTACCCAGCTTTTGCTGAGATTAGTTTCAAATGCACGTGATGGTGCTTATAATTTGATCAAATAATTTGTGAATTTTTCATTTCAATATACGCTTGTGAGTTAGCAAAGTCATTGTGGACATTAGTAGTTTTGGGTTGAAATATTCCATCATTTTACAAGCTCAAAATCACTGCAACATGTTCCAGCTCCAGTAGGAGCACTCAGCTTGCAACACCAGAAGGGAGCTGATAGCACAAGCTCAATATCACTGTAACAGGTCTGTTCCGGTTATAGTAGGAGGCTGAATAGCACAAGCTGAATATGACTGAAACAGGTTCTTGTTCCAGCAGGAGGCGGGCTGCACACCAGAAGGAAGCTGACAGGGCAAGTTGTAGCAGGAGGCTGTTGATGCTGTAGGAAAGATATCACCACCACGTTTCTACACTTTTGCTGCTATTGTTGAAAGTATGGAGGAATCCACAGTTGTTGCAGTGCTTCTTCTACATGTTCATTGGGAAATTTATTTCCGATGGTCCAGAAGTTTAGAACTTCAATATGAAGCTGAACATTCTGTGAAAAGGTGATCCACCCTAGTGCATCTACACCTTGATAATAATGAATTGGACTACTCATGTGCCTTGGCAGCTTAGACACATGTCTGTTGAATAATTAATTAATTTTGAAATTTTCATTTTACAAATAGAACATTCTGAAAATTTCAATATTTTTCTTCACAAATTCCCCAGAATGTATGTGTGATTTACAAGTCCTGCAGCAGTTTTATATATTTGAATACAGAGCTAACAACTGGAGGCTCACCTGGCACTATCAATCAACAGAACAGTTGCCTCTAGATAGTATGCTGCTGCAGGCACAGATCTATCCAGCCAGATTTAACTATTACGTTGTAGCTACGGCTACTGAAACTTCTCAAAACTATTCTAAGCATAATTGTATGTGCACATGATACTGCAAGTTGCAGGGCCGCACAGAGTCATTTGGAAGTTTTTGAGAGAGATTAACACCTGCATACAGGAAATTGCCAATCCAGAAACAAGTCAAGAAGAAAACTGAGTTTGAATACACTTACCTCATGGTGTCTCTTGGAGGACAAGTGGACAGATGATCAGTAAGAATAGTTTCAAGAGTTCACATGTTTTGACACTCATCTAGCATGCATGAAGGCTATGCCCGGATCGTCTCATCTTTTTCAAAACTTGTCCAAAAAATGCACACATGGAGTGTGAAGTTTTGGATCATCTAGATGAACGATCCAGACATAGACTCCATGCAATGTTAGACAAAAGGTCAAGGCATGAGAACTCTTGAAACAAAGAAAACAATCCTTGGTTTTGAACGTCGTCTTTTGAAGAGTTCTGCAAATGAAAACTTAAAAGTTATTGGTCCTGAATCAGATTGCTAATTAAACATCTAAGAGGAGGCCACCTCAAAGATATTGATGATGAAACACTCCCACAACCTACGTAGAAATTTTTGATCGCAAACCCCATGACTTCAGAGCCTAATTTCCAAGGTGAAATCCAATAAATTGCACAGCAGACACTAATTTGAGCACAGTATCGAAGCCTGGATATTTCACATCTGGAAAAACAATTACAACAGCAACTGGACAACGTAGCAGCATCTATCTCTGCAGACCTGCAACTCAACGGCAACTCCATCCTTCTGTCCCTACTCCGACTCCAAACAATAACATAATCGCGACTCTCGTCACGACCAGCACTCAACCGAGAGTACTCAGCACTCGGATCACTCAGAGACTTGGCAACCTTCTCTCTCTCGATAGATGCGACTTCGATAATGTAACACCTGCAGCTTATACATCACTGTTAACAAGCGCATGCATGAGTCACACAATCAGCCGCTCTTGATGCGACTTGGGTCGTCACGCGTTGCCACGCTCCAAGACATGAGACCGATAGGCCTGTTGCTGGAGGCGGCTAAGCATGAGGCCGTAAGCGGTGAACAAGAATGCTCAGGGGCAGTGACGCGAGAGAGAGGGAATGGAGATGGCACGGAAGAGGCAAGTGAGCGGCGAATATATGTGCGTGAGGCAGGACGCGCACATGGTGGGGCAGGGCAGCCGAATGACTAAAAGCCAAGAATTGCCCATTTTGCGTTTGGCCCATTTTGGCCCCACCCTGCCCAAAATGGTAACCTCTACTGTACATTAACTAAGCCCAGGCTTGTCCTTGACCCCGTAATGGAAAGCCCGTAGATTAAACCAAGATATGGTCTGTCTGTTCCTTTGGCATTGTTGTGTTGGGAGAGTTGTGACCAGGAAACTTCAATTCAATTGGTCAAGAGAACAAGGGAACCTGATCCCAACCAACTAAACAGATTGGATTTTTTTTCTTTCTTTCACCAAATTCTTCCACCACACATGTTTGTCATGATTCAATCTTTGCAACTGCAAAAATTAAATTGGCCCAGCTGCTGAACCTGCCATTTTAGGAAAATTCGTTATGTTAGTCCATCTGTGGTTGTTGCAAAGGTGGTAAGTGTATGAGGTAAGAAGTTACGTATTGGGGCGGGGGTGTGTGTGTGTGTGTGTGTGTGCTTGGGTTTGTTTTGGTCCCAGCCCCACCATTAGCAGCCACTTATAAAGAGCACACTGCATCCCCCTTCCCAAAATCCAACCCCTTACTACTAAGTTTGATTTCCTTAGATGCAAGACCGTTAGTAATCTCTCCAGCTGGAAGGTCTCCATTCTCCACACAATTTTTGTGGGAAGCTGGAGGTGTCTACAAATGTCATACCCATAGATGAAGGAAGATGGGAGGACATTATTTGCAAAGTGCGGGAATTATGCATTCCTTCATTCATGAGCAGTGGGCCGGTGTAAGAGCACTTTCACAGGTGCTCAGTATGTGGCCCTCATAAGAGAATTGGATAAAGAAAAGTCGCAACAAGCCCCTTTGGTTCAGCAAAATGGTTTTGGCCTAGCATTTCATCACAGTGTGGAGATGTTAGTAAAAGGCATAGTCAAGCCTAACAGTTGCTGTTGATTGGCTAGATATGTTGATTTGTCCGGGTTTTAGTCGTATCCCGCCTATTTGTAGTCCACGTTTTAGTCTTAAAGGTGAGAAAGTTGGAAACAACAATAACTAAACTTGGATGTGAGAAATATTTTTGCAAAATCATATACTGAACTCCTCTCGAGATGCTCTAGGCCCTAGGCTGCCAAAATATTGCTCACATCCAAGTTAGTTATTTACTTTTTTGCAACCTCACTCATCGAACTAAACTAAAACCGAGACTAGCACTAGGTGGGAGACTGTACTAATAGCAAACCCTCTGACCCATTATGATCGGCCACTCAGAATAGGGACCAACAGTCAAATCAAATTTATTACACTCTCATCTGGTCTATGTAGAGCTTTGCTGTTCCATTTTCCAGCCGCAGCCGATGTGCCAAAAAGCTAGGCCAAAACCATTTCGCCAGACCAAATAGGCATGTTTTGACTGTTCTTCATATATTTTTGAAATGCAGGGTCACATACTGATCACCGATGGGGACAGTTGTAAAGGCTCACTCTATGCATGTCTTTCAGTGGTTACGTGGACAAGTAAAATATGTCTATGCTCGCCTTTTTGGGTGGAGATAGGGAAATAGTGAACACTCTAAGTTAGATATAGTAAACGCTAGTGTGGCCTGTGCAGTTGGCCCAAGTGTGAACCCATTTTTTAAAAATAGGGAAACTCAACATGTGAACATTGTTTTGCAATGTATGTATTGATTTTCTGAACAGCCAAATATGAAAGGAAATCATGCTTGAATTGAATGGTAAGCCTTCAAGTGTTACCACGTTCTCAACTGATTTTTCCTTCCAAAACCTGATTTTTAAAAAAATTATTTGAATTTTCAGTGGCAGAAATCACTTAAAAATCAATATCTCCCACATTCCTGAATCCAAATCTTACCAAATAAATTCCATTAAGTCCTGCTCATCAAGATCTTTCCAACAACACCAAAGGCACATTCCAATTCCTCCAACATTTTCAGCTATGATTTAATTTATTTTCAATGAAGAAATCATTCAATATTCAAGAACTTTTGCACTGCAAGTCCAAACGTCATGGAACCAAGCCCATGCACCCCTCCTCATTGACAGCTTTCCAAAAACAGTGAGAACACGATCCGAAGCATCCCAGTTCGGTGGATCTCATAACTACAAAACAAAACAAACTACCTTCCTTCATAGGTAGACTGGTAGAGTTCCAATAGGGGATATGAGTGGAGATTTGCTGAGTTATGATCTGTAAACTTTCAACCTTAAACTTTTTGGTTTAGTGGGGAGACTGGCTGCTAGGTTTTTTCATCTGCAGGGATGAACAAAAAGTGTTGGTATCTAGAGCCCTTTCCCCAACATCAACAGGGAGTGGATAAGCAAGAAGTTTAATCTGGCCTAGATCCATGGCTGAATACATACACTACCCTGCTGGTTGGTTTCTTTTTCCTTTCAAGGAGGTTTTATTTCATATGATGTAGAGATTTGTGGTCACTGACCATCTCAAGTGTGCCATATGAAATTCACGAAATAGGAGCCAAATTAACCTATATTTTCTAAACTCATCGCACATATTGCAGGGTGATCATTTGTGCCTATGTCAAAGAAGTGTAGCAACACTATCACTCTCACTTGTGACCCTTGAGCTTTTATCACTGTGCAAACACACTAAAGGTGTGTTTGACACAGTGACACCACTTGACAAACCCACTTGACAAACCAGAGCCACCCCCCTAGTATCTCATGATGTCTGGTATCTCATTCGGTCTTAGCATGGTTATGTCATGCGAATCTTGAAACACAAGAAAACTAGTAAAATATGTTATCAAAGTTGCATACCACCACTTTGGCCCCCCCAAAAAATAGTTGTCTAGACAAAACAAGCTCTACTAACATGACTCAAAATCGGTAACCAACATGAATATGTCTAGTCCTTTACCCCATTTTCCCAGCACATTCACCCTGTTATGCCATGGCCTTACAAAACATAAGCACATGGCCTTACAACCTCTATCTATAAAGTAGTCGAGATACATGTAATCTACCAATCATGACTCTTGCACCACACATTTTAGAGTGTTCAAAAGGTCACATCAAAGGAGGTGTACCTTTACATAAGCCCTGTACCACATGATATATGTTGTCTTAAAGAGCAGCTCCACCATACACAACATTAGGGCCTCCACCAGTAAACCTCACATCCAAGATGGTTGGCTTATGTCTCCATACCCCACTGGTAGAGATGAGATGGAGATTGTATAACGAACAATCGCTTGGACCAATCAATTACATGCACCAATCAATCACTCAAACCATTCAACCATATGAATCAATCAACCACCTAGAACAATCAATCAATTTGACCAATTTGGCCCGTGTTAGAGTGTGTTTAATGCCTTTTCTCAACCATGGCATCCTATGCACCAGCCTTTTTTTTTTCAAGACCACCTAGTTGCTATGCTGGCTACACAGGCCAGACCCTTTTTAGCGTAATTGGCTAATTGTTTTGGGAGAGGTGGAATTGAGTTGGCGAATTTTTAAAATGGTGAGTTATCTCTTTCAAATGTTTACAGAGTGGCTATAAAAAGAAAAGATGTGATCGAAAACACTGGTGAAATGTGTGTTGCCAAGGGGCTGTATTTGGCTACGTGGAACAAGAAGCTAATGTCTATTGATATTTTCTATGAAGTTCAGATGTAATATTATTTTCATAGACAAAATTACAAAATAAAATAAATGCGTAAGTTAAGATTGAATGTTTTAGTCACATGTTAAGTCAAAATGTTGTTAAGTGATTAATTGGAATTTGTACTTTGCACATTGCAATGTGCATGCCTGGACCCAGGCCCCAAAACCCAAGTTCCAACACCTTCTACCAGTTCATGACAAACCTATTGTTTCATCTTTCAAGTATCAACCCATCTAGCTTCGAGAATCTACACATTGCAAACCAAACAAAGTTTAGCAACATGGAAGTCTTTGGAAAAGCTAACCAGCAAACTAATGAAAGATGAACCTTAAAGAGGGTTGTGTTTTTACAAGTCAAGACTCAATAGTAAATAGTAAATACCCATATGAAAAATTTTATCATTTTTAAATGACAAGAATACAATGATAGGTACTTGAATCAATAGCATGAATGGTGATAGTATAGTTCATGTTCTTTTCAAGATTAGCAGTAGACTAGCACTATATACAAGTTACAACTCCCCAAAATAGAGGTTCGTCAAGTCCTACATATGTTCATTGGCCCAATAAACTTTGTTAAACATGTTTTCATAATTGTTAGCTAGAAAACTCCTCTTAAAGGTTCAATTCACCATTTTTATGTGCTCTAAACAAAAGTATAATTGAAAAAATATTGCCTTGAGCTTTTTATACTTATAAGTTATGGGATTTTATGGGAGTTTCAATTTATGGAGCAAGCACGTAGAGCATGTGTAATTTTGTATATATGAAATGCACAAATGGGAAAGTTGATAGAATGATAGCCACCAAATTTGAAGAACTACATAAAGCACAACAAGAGAGGTTTTTACAAAATGGACTTCAAAGATTAAAGTAAATAAGGGGATAGGCCCTAGGGAATTGGGATCACACCTTAAAATTGAAGCATATTGCTCTAAAGTAATTGAAATTGTCTAGTGTTCCATTACTTCACCAAATAGCCAATCTACACCAAGTTCCACCAAAACCTTCTCATTAATGAAACTTTCTTTAGAAGTGAATATGAACAATCTACTTCAAATCACATTATACATCCTTTTCTCTAATAAACCCCTACATCAAAAAGTTTTAAAAATTGTTAACAAGAAATAGGTTGTGCCAACATGTAATGAAGAACTTCTATTTATATTTCCAACCTATCTTCTAGTTGCATCTTGTCAAATTCCTCAATGTAAAAAAACCATCCACTAGCAAGAACCATTGCAAATTTAATTCCATATGCCCACACTTGTATACATCCACATGGAATTAATAAATACCACCTCTCCACATAACTTGTGGCCACAATTTATTCCAATGTTATAGGTACATAAATATAAGCATCATGTTTCCAACAAAGATAAGAAGTGTAGCAAATGAATAATGAAGACCAAATTTAAATTCTAATGGACAAACCACATGGCAACTTAACACAACACTTATCAATTTTAAGATGGTGATCAAGTTAAAGAAATTGAAGATCTATAATCAAACAAAAATATAGTCCAAGGGAAAGCATATGCTCTAATTTACTTTTGAAACATCTAAACTTTGGAATTTGGCTTAAATACTTGGATTTTGTTCCTCGCATAAATTTGTCAAAACCTAGTCACTTGTCCTTCTTTGACCCAAGCTTAAACAACTTGAAGAGGATTCACTAGTACAAAAATCGGGTGCAATTCACTAGCTTAAAATTTTATAGGATTTTTAACATGAAATAGATACACTACACCTTAGTGATTTCACCTTGGTTAAAGTTAATATTTCATTATAAAATCATTATATGTAAACATCATGTTTCACTACTAGTTGACATAATTCATTATTATAATTTACTATGATCAATAGGTTGATTTTTATGTTATTATTTTAAATTAAATTATTTCACTAACCTTACGCTATACCTTCGGTTCTTTTACTTTAAGTTAATATATGTTATTTCAAGTTATACTTTAGTCTATTCAAGGTCATTTTATTTTATGTTTATATAAGTTGTTTTATTCTAAGGTATAATAACTTAAAATAACTTGAAATATAATATAAAAACCTAAGGTAAAATAAGATTTTAATAATTCATTTAATAATTTAAGGTGGAATAACTTATGGTAGAATAATTTAAAATTGTCATGGGCGCAAAAAGAACTAAACAACAAGATTTTCGAATCGCATAAACGTAGGCAAGCCTAGTTTTAAATCTAGGTCATGGAATAAGAAAATTAAAAACAAAATCATGATGTGTGTTGTTAAAGGCAAGATTATACTTTAGTAATCAAGCCAAATAAGCAAAGGGAGTAGGTATTGTGATGTTTATTCTAAGACAAGTTAGACAAGGCAGGTTTAATATATACAAGGTAGGTGAAAATAGGACTACTAAAGTGGAGTTCAAATGGTGCTTTAAGCAAGAAAGTTGAGAATGAATGAAGCTTTAGATTTGTTTTAAGAGAGGTTCATTTTTTAAAAAATTCTAGGGGAGGAATGTGAGATACTAGAACAATTTTTAGAATTATACAAAGTTGAACGATGAACTTGGATCTTTTGTTTTTAGTCAGTTTTTCACAAGATCTGTTTTTTTTTTTTTCATAGCAATATGAACAGTAAACTATGGCAACATTATGACATATTCATAACTATGTGGATAATTAGGTTATGTGGAAAATATTTTTAAATTACTTTGGATTTTTAATATATATTTTGTATAAGTAGAACTAAATATGTATAAAAATAGAAAAACTATAATTAAAACAGTAATAGAATATTAAGATTTACCATTTGGTGACCATCCCCAAGATGAATTTGGGTTAGAATTTTGAAGTTGTATGTATTGCTTTGGTTTTATTGTGTGGCAGTAGGTACATAAAATTATTGCAAAGAATTTTGTTTATTCCCTAAAACCACAAACTTAAAATTAGTGAAGAAAATTTGTGAGAAAGTGAATGTGAACAAACAATTGTTGTAAGGATTTAAATATGTGGCCCAAAAAAAAATAGTAGGATGGCAACAAACATAAATTGAGTAATAACCTAAAGTTTACAAAGATAATTAGACCAGGTGGCCATGCAGCAGAATGAAGATGAAAATGTGGTGGAAGGATAACTACCATTCGCAAGTGATGCAATGTAGTTTCATATTCCATGTGGTATATTAATTGAATTTTGGAAACAAATAACTTTAAATTTATTCATTCATTTAAGTACCTAAATAGGTTAGTACATAACCATAGGTAGGTAAATTGGAAGGTCCTACATACCAATGTACCTACTTACCTACCTACTTAAGTAGGTAAAAAAACAAGACCTACTTACTTACTTATTTAAGTAGGTAAAGAAGTAAGAAGGTAAAAGGGTAGGTGAGCCAAATAATAGTCACATAAATTTTTTTGTTTTGTTTTGTGTTTTGCTTTTAAGGTTATTTTTTATGAGCTCATCCCAAAATGGCACATTTATTTTAATGTGAGAATACAAAAGAAGACACCTCCTTATATAGTTTGTGAAATGAAACCTTGAAAACAAAACATATGGGTTGAATCTTTTAATTCCACCTTAGTTGCAAATTGAATTGCAACTACAAAAACATTTTTCTCACATGTTTTGTGTTTGATTTTAATTTTGTAAATTATACAACTAAAGAGATAATTATTTGATAATTTATATATGTGAATTAATTATCAAATAATTAATTATTTGAAACAATAAATTTAATTATATTTTTAAATTAAAATAATTCATTATCAGAATAGTTAATCTGAATTTAATATTTAATCATTTGACATAATCATTTGAATTTTATTTTCTGAATTAAATATCTAATTATTAATTTATTATTTAATTAAAATAACTAATTATCAAAATAAGCCTTCAAAATCAATCATAGGATGACTATGAGCAAGGATGTGAAATATAGTCACAAAGTTTTTTTTTTTTTGTTTGTGATTAGAGGCAACATCACAAATTAAAGAAGGTTCAAGACAAAAGGTTAGTTGCCAACAATAAATTATCATTCATTCTTGGAATGCATTAAATTTTTGTTCTCATAACAATAACCCACATCAACACCAAGCATAGAACTTTGCATTTGTGATGACCAACGTGCTTAAGAAGGCTATCTAGCTTGGAGCTAGTAACCTCTCTTTTTCTTCAACAAAAATGTAAATCATGCATCTAACTTAATGCACCTCCTCCTTATCATTACCAAGAAACTTTACCCATAGTAGGTGAACAATCCATGCATCCTAAAACTTTCAAGAACCTTCATAATCTTTCTCTTCTTATTGGAATTCTCCTTGCATAGATCTTCAAGAGCTAAACCAAACAAGATGGGGTTATCATCAAATGGTAGTGGTGACTTTGGTGAACAAGAAGATGGCTTAGCCTCATTTTGAAGGGGCAAGGATAGAGGGTACAAAGGTTTATATTTGAAAATTTTAGAAATTTACAAAGGGGCCATGATGTTCTAAATAACATATCATGAAATATTTGAGCAAGAAACCTGAACCTTTACAACAAGGTTCAAAAAGTTTGAAGATCAAAATCAAAACCTTAGACAAATGAAACATTCACACAAGAAACAATTAGGACTTTGGAAGGATAAAAAAAACTTGGAAAGCATGCAAGAATCAAATTTAAGAAACCTACTTGGAAATGATCGAAACCTTAAATGCTAATGCACAAAATTTAAAGAAATAAAATGATAAGAATTGAACAGCAATTCACAAATCAAAAGATGGTCAATGAAATGTGAAAACATGCATTTTGTAATGTGGATTAGTGCAACAAAAACCTTGGTCCCCCTATAGATGAACAACCTTGGGCCTTGGCACTTGGAATCTAGTGGATTTTAAATTTAGATACTAAATTTTGGAGATTACAATCACGCAATGTGTGTCAAACCTTGATGTTTCATGAACCTTAGCCTTGCTTCTTGATTTGTAATACTTAACTAATTAATGCAACAACCTTGAAAGCAAATGTTTCACATTACCTTAATGACATTATTAGAATGAATTTGGGAATGATGAAGCTTGGGCTCTAGAATGAGAATTTGGAATTGCACAATAACAAGTATAGCCCATGCATTCTTGAAGTTTTTTTTTGAATTGTAAAGTTCAATTGTTTGTTGGAACTCCTAAGGACTTTCATTACTCACAATCATTCAGATTTCATACACAAAATCACTTCAAATAGCCCCAAATCCAAACCAAGTTCCAACCATAATTTTTAAGAATCCATAAGATTGCCAAAATAAATTTAAAAAACCTAAATGAATGGAGCAATATTAAAACTTACCTATCCTCATTGTGCAAATTACAACATGCAATGTACAATGCATCTTGTATAATCCCAATGCATTCAAAAGTGCTAGTGAATTTTAATTGTGTTGATGTCACAAGAAGCTAGTGAATTCTATGTCTAGAGCAAGTGATGGCAAATGGGCTTTAAACTTGCAACGCATGATGATGAAAACTTTTTGGCTAATGGTTGCAATTTTGGCATGAGGTGGTTTAGGGTTTGCAAGACCATGGCAATCTCACCACTTGTCACCATGTGAATTAAGTGATTTAAGGAAAATTTTAGGGTTGGTTTTACAATGAACCTTTTGCAACTCCCTAACACATGTCACATTTAGGTGATTTTTCACCCCAAAAAAAAGACTAGTATGCGTAAATGCCAACCCAAAGCCATTTTATTATTCCCAAACCAACATAATATTTACTATAATTAATCCAAAACCTATTATGCAATACATGGGTGGAACTTCTTTAAAAACAAGTCCACCAGCAATAAAATAACCTCTACATTATTTGACTTATAATCTACAAATAATGTGAAAATGGGTATGTTTGTCTACAAAATATACAATGATCTCCACAATGCCTAGTAAAAGAAATTACTTCTTTTGATTGGTTAGCCATAATGATTGATCCAAGTGGTGGGTTCTTAATAGTCTTTCATTGACACACTTTTCTAGGCAAACCTTCAAGTGAAAAAATTCACTTAGTCAAGACCCAAGTCCAAACCACTATAGGGTAGGCCCAATGGTGGACTAAATTGCGAGTCTAAGTGTTGGGCTAGGTTCAATTCCTAGTTTGACAACACTTATGAACTACATTGGTGTTGGTGAATGAAGGTTTTAAGAGGGGGGCGGGCAAGGATATTATGTCATTGATGTGCTAAGTCCTTGAACTAAACACAAGTCTATGGTTAGGCCGTGAGATGAAAGATGGTAATCCTGAATGACAAGGCCTTGAACCACTTGGGAAGTCCACAATGGGTTGGGTCCCACTTGACTAGAGGTTGGGGTTAGCCTTAGGTGATGAGACAAATCTAAATGTTAAAATTCATCAAGTGCATGGCTTGTCATGTGTAGGTAGTTTAGAGGTTTAGTAAGGAGCATGATAGAAATGAAGAGACAAAGATGTTAAAGCGAATTTGGGTGTGAAACTCACCTTATATTGCCCAATTTTTTATATTTATGGGTGAGGCTAGGATAACAACTAACATCATACATTACATGTGATAAACATTGAATTAACCCAAGTGAAGGGAGTTGGCGGGCATGCTTCTAGTCATTATACTAGAGTGATGTTACATGATGGAACAAAAAGGGTTGATGGAATTGGTACCAAATAATTAGAAGTGTATAAGATTGGATGCATTGAACCACAACCTCACCACTTGCAGACCTATGCATGGTTACGATGCAAGAATTTCCCATGCTTTTGATTTGTAGAAAAACTTATTTACACTTTAAGATGATAATTTCCAAAATAACAATTTTAAACCACCCCTTTTGTTTAACCTTTTTGCATACTTTGTATCATGACAATTTGTGAGAAGCTTTTATATATTTTTCTTTTTATAATGATTACTCTTCAAAACAATAATGACATAATCCATCTTGGATCAAAAGACTCCATTGAACCTCAACTCTACAATAGTGATGGGGGGTTTTTTTATTCTTCAAAGAACCATTGGTTTTGGGCATTTGAAAAAATTAGAATCAAAGAATTGATGGTTCTAAGTAGTTCAAACCCTTTAAAGAATTATTGATTTTCATGGCACAACCACCAATTTTTTCCCCATTCTTTGACTAAAAACATTATTGCCAATTCCAAGCCAAGGGGGAGTACCATGAAAATTATATTTTCCAAGTTAGGATCATGGGCGGGTGTTTCACAATTTGATCTCCATCAATTACATGCACATGGATCCCCGTAAAAAAACCAGCAAAAAACTTTTAGTAGATTAAAGAAATATTTTGATGCACTTCTAAAAGCATAATAAATTGAAATAACATTCAAATGCCAAATTTCTTCATTTCGGCCAACCTTTGTAATAGGTCATGAAACATTATATCGACTGACAAGCTATGCTTTATGTCTTCAATTCCATGAAGCATTTACAACACATTTTCCCCCACACCAATTTGGAGTTGAAACTAAGGGTGGTTGTGAAATAGTAATTCACAACATCAAATGCACCTTGGACCTTCACCTCGATTGGGTTATTTTTCAATTAGATGTGGAAAACACCTTCAATTCAGTGTCAAGAAGGGTCGTATTTCAAAGACTTTGTGCAGTAGGTGGGGACATCATACAACTCATCCCCTTTATTCATGCATTTTATGCATTCAAGTCTCTTTTATTTTATAGTCATCATAATTGTGAAAGTGATGTCACAATCATCCCATCTGCCATGGGGACTCATCAAGGTGATCCTTG
>Ga0209611_10000939_pt1 | contig 47422 bp, 32 predicted proteins | sample S1TSphgellanicum_3_FD_187693 | JGI IMG/M metagenome (GOLD analysis project Ga0209611, IMG submission 187693) | Host-associated microbial communities from peat moss isolated from Minnesota, USA - S1T2_Fc - Sphagnum magellanicum MG (SPAdes) (version 2) | ecosystem: Host-associated > Plants > Peat...
CCCCCCCCCCATACATGCTTGGTATATCTATTACAATAAACCCCCTTTATAATCACGTCCATTTTAGCCACATTTTTATTTATTTCACATTTTTTTTTTGGTAACCATTCATTTTAGTAAGAAACACCATTTTTTAGGGTTATTATCACACTCATCTCGAAATGCAAAATCTTTACAAAGCTTTCTTTGTGAATGTGACAATAATAGGGAAATTTAAGATAAGTATTATTAGGGTTTTGTAAATTATGGTTCTCTTTGGCAATGTTAGTGTTGTTTTATGTTCCAATTGTGCAAATTAATAGCAATGAATGTAGTTGAAAAGAAAAGAAAAAATAACTTTCTAATGTAAACAAGCAAAAGATATGCAAACTTGCCAAGAAAGCAAAAATAATTAATTTATAAAATACACAAATTAATAGTTAAAAAGTTCAAACTCAATGTAAATCATCACATTAAAACATGAAAAAATCATAACCTTCTTCAAGTTTAATAATGCATAATAAAGTTTAAAATAACCCATGTAAAAAATTTAAACAATTTGCACCTTTACTCTAACATAAAAAGGTTGTTTTTGAAGTTTTTTTTTGCCTATAGTTGCAATCTTACAAAGGTTTAAAATGGAATGTGACTATACATATTTAAATCACATTTTGTAGTGTCACAAAAAAAGTGGTCACCAAGGATGTGATTATGAAAGGGGTTTATTGTATCTTAAGGCAATAATAAATTTTTATAACATAAAAGGCAACATTAATGCAAACAAATTAATCAATTAAAATTTAATTTCATTATGATTTTTGTTTTAAATTTTTTATCAAAGCCTTATTGAAGTTTTTAAAATAACATCAAATTAATTAAAAACATTTATATCCCATAAATTCATTTTATATTAAAATCTTAATTTATTTAAAAATTGATGTAATTTATTTTAATCAATTCTTGCATAATTTTTCGAATCAATTTCTTAAGAACATCATTTTAATAAGATTTGAAAGAATTGAAGCTAATTATTTGTATGTTTATTAAACAAATTTCATTTGAAAAATTAATCATATGACTTTTTTTTACATTTCATAGTGATACAAAACCTCATGATATAAAAAGGCAAGTGACAATTTTTAAAAATAGAATGATAATTAAATTAGTTGCCCAACATTCATATTTTGAAAAGAAACCCAACAAGTAGATGGATAGACTTCAAAACAACCCATCAATTGGATGGGTGCACCCAAAATCTACAAATGTGCATCCATTAGCTTGGGGCAATAAAAATGTTAAAAGGATTTTATTTTATTTTAAATCACAATATTTAGATAATAGGTTTCAATAGGTTGCCAAAATATAGCAAGATTCTTAAAATTTTCTACTTTCCTCTCTGACCTAGAATCAAAATTGGCTATTTTTTTGGTGTGGATGATTGTTAATGTGGCTACACAACAAAACCTCTGGTTTACCCACTTAGAGTTAGAAAACAACATTAAAAAACCAAAATCCCATGTTCTTTCCAATGGTGACTAGTTATGGTATTTTAGACCAATCCAAAGGATATGAATAAGGCATATTCTTTTTAAAATTTTAACAAAAAATATGTATATGGATATTTCAAAAAAAACTTTATAAAGTAGGTTATGCATCTATTGAAATTTTGAAAATTTTCCTTCATTGCTTGTTGTGCATTTGCTAATTTTTTAATTCAAGGTAACCTTTTGATATGCATATAAGTTATGTATACCAAACCTAACATGCTAATTGTTCAAAAACAATGACATTCAAATTTCAAACTTGAAAATCAAGTAGCTTGTGGGGGAATTTAACCCCAATTCTTTATAGAACTTTGCCTATACAAAACAAGCTACCTACTTTGCCCACTACAACATAAGTTGCTTTCAAAAACATACACCCAAAAAAACACCTCAACATCCCAAACCCCACCCATCCACAAACGTGTTGGAGCACAACAATTAAAACTGTGTATGCAAAATATATATCAAGCTTGAACTTGATCAACAACAAATTTTGTACACCTAGAATATATACAAGGTTGTTGTAGCTTGTTCAACAACATGTTCTGTACACCCAAAAACATAGCCAAAAGCTTAACAACCTTGCAACATCAACATGGATTGAATTGGAAGCAAAAAAACAAAGGATGAAGGTGACATATTTAATCACTACCAACATTCATAGATTGTGAGATAAATAATCTATAAAATAAAAACAACTTTGTAATAACAAGTGCCTGTGAAAATTCCTCCATTGACACCTCAACACCAAACATATTATTTTCCTTTTTAAAAATTTGAACATTAGGTTCATCACATGGTGCTACAACTATTTCAACAATAGGATTCATCCAATCAAAAACATTCATCAAAAAGGGGATGAGCTCTTTCACATCATATTCAATAGCAAAGCATAATGCATTTCCACGCCTCACAAAACTTTCCACAATTCGTAAATATTTGAAATGAGGATCCAACATCAAGGCCAACATATTGTGAACTTGACGAAAATAAAAGGTTTTCAAAATTCAAAAAAGGTTTAATTATATTTAATTGCCTTACATTAAACCTTTTTTGTAACCTTACATGTGATGTAATGACTAAAGCATCTAATAGAAACTAGTGGCCTTTGGATTGGTTCATCACACATGTTGTCACCACATGATTCAAACAATGAATGGCAGTTTTCACAATGGCCCACACTTGGGCCTTAGGGTGTCTCTATTGCAATGTTAATATTTTTTACTTCCCATAACGTAACAAGATGGCTTGTTTAAATTCCAAAGTTTCTTCAAACATAATAACTTTATTCACAAATTCAGTTTTCTCTAATGTTTTTAGCTTTTGGTGTTACATCCCATTTTCAATGCAAGTTTTTTCCCACTCCTACCTCCCTTTTCCTAATTTGTTTGTCCAAGTGATTGTTTTTTCCAAACCAATTTAGGCATCTTTCACACCCACCAAAGTTAAACCCATAAAATTTTTATCATCGTTTGTTGCAAATTGGCATGTTTTAAACATCACATGTCCAAAACAAGTGTCTTCATAAACTCACAAAGTTTAAATGGTTCACAATCAATTATTGATGTTTTAGTTATAAACATGGTTCCTAAATTATTGCCTTCATATTTCACAAAAATAATCACATGATGTATTAGTCTAAACATTTCCAACAAAGGTTGGAGTTGCAAAGCCATGGCACTATTGCTTGTTTCATGCACTTCAAACAACCCAATAATAGCATGCCTAGGTGTTCAAGTTTCATCTAGATAATTAATCATTAAAGCAAATGTGTCAATGTCACCTTTGGACATCCAAAGATAAAAAAATAACAAACATTGTAATTGCAAAGGACAAATGTGGTAGCACATGCAATTCCATGGTTTTTGTAACCATTGCAAGAAGCACCCATTCCAGAAGAGAAGAATGAAAAGGAAACACAACACAAGGGCATTGTTGAAATACTAACATGTGTAACCAAATGTTTTCACATGTTGAAAGAGACCTAGAACCTTTGAAAATATAAAGGACAAGATTTTCCAAAAATTGTTATTATGTTTCATTAGAATTCTTGTATAGGTTTGTTGGCCCCCCCAAAAAAAAATTTGCAAAACTAATCACCCTACCTTTTTCTTCCCATGTTGCCAACTATGATATGTTTCAAAAAGCTTAGTAATTGCTTTTTCACTTAGTACAATTTTTATTTTAGCAAATAGATGAGGATGCCCATTATCAATATGTGTTTTCATTAAAGCAATCCCATTGGTTTTGCTATATTTGATCAAACCCTTTTTAATAATGGAATTGGATTGGTTTAGAATGTTATTAGAAGCATGTTGAAATATATAGACAATGCATCACAACATTTGGGGATTCTCAAGGTTGATAGGTAAGTTGTCATTTACAACAAAGAAACTTAAACAAATAGAAGTGTTGTTATGCAGTTTCCATAACAAAACTTGAACTTCCATAACTTACTGATGTGCTTCATTAGACACTAGTACATCACTTTAATCACATTACTAGTGGACACTTTCTACATCTAACAAACTATGAAAAGGTTGACATATATTCACATCAAAGGTAGCTTCCTCAATTCCACTCATGGATTCAAAGACAAAAGTTATGTCTTCAACCATTACAAAATTCCAAATAAGCTTTATGCACAAGAACAACACAACACCACCCACATTATGCACACACTTGAACAATAAACCTTAGAATACACAAGGACAACACACAACACACCACCACCCACACTATGCACACTTGAGCACCAAACCCTAAAAACTATGATTTGATTCAAGTAAAAACAAAAAAAAAGGATTGTGAAGAACTTATTTGATTATGTAAACAACACTTGAAATCAGTATTTGAATTAAAACATATGTTGCAAAGGAGTGAAAAATCGAAATCCCTAATTAGTGAATGAAATCAACATAAAACTCTAGAACTGCACCCAAATAACAAGAAAATTGAAATCTCTACAACTAGTAATGCATAAGCAACAAACTTGAACGCTTTAGAACTACACACATAAATAACAAAATTAAAAGCTCTAAAACAAGTAATGCATGATAAGTAATAAACCTAAAAACTTTAGAGCTCCACGAGTCCATGTACAAACAACAAAATTGAAAGCTCTAGAGCTAGTAATGCATAAACAATAAACTTGAAAGTTTTGGATCTGCATGCATATGTAACAAAATTGAAAGGTTTGGAGCAATAGGCATAAGTGAGAAAAGTGAAATCTTTGGAACCAAAAATTGTGATTCAATTGAAGTAAAAGCAAAAAGACAAGGCATTGTGAGAAACTTACTTAATTATGATCATGAACACCACTCAAATTGCAAAAGCTTTGATGCACATAAGCTCCTTGTTCACAAACTATTAGTGCACAAAAACCCTAAATCAAATCAAAACATACGTTGTAAAGGAGTAAGAAACCAAAAACCTTAAATCAATGAAGGAAGTTGATTGAAAGTGTTGGAACAACATGCAAAAGCAACAAAACTGAAGTCCAAGAAAACTAATAACCTTGGAGTTGGACATAGTAGCAAGAAAAATGGAAGCTCTGGAGTTGCACGCATAAATGAGAAATTGCATAAGCAAGACCTTAGAAATTCTAGAGTTGCACATATAAGCTAAAAAACTTGCAACTTTAAAGCTACACACATAAACAAGAGCCAAAAGTTTTAAAGCTTCATGGCAACAAAGCTATCTTGCAAAGTGAAAGAACAATAGTGTGGAGGTGTCAAAAGTGAAAAGCTCAACAATGACAAAGTATGAAATTGCAAAGCTCTTTCCACTCTTTGCGATGAAAACCCATATCCAAGATTGCTTAAACCCTAAACCCTTAAACCCTAATTCCTAAATATAAATTGTGATTAATATATATATATATATATATATCCAGAATCCCCAAAACCTTTTTGGCTAGATATGAATATGTGACTTGTCAATACCTTATATATATATATATATATATATATGCAGAGGGGTTGTGTATAGAGAAAACTATAAAAAATGTAACAACTTCCGAATATGACTTCATGCATATCTAAGCCATTATGCATGTTCGTATCCCAACATTTCCATATAACCAGCCAACACCCGTTCTTTCTTTCATCCAGAGAAATTTCTAAAAATTAGAACCGGAGGTTCTTTGATTGTTAAATCATTATTAGAAAACCTAGCACTGGAGGCTACTACCAAAACCAAAGAACACTAAACCACTAGTTTTAACTAGCATTGGGCAGACCTTGCTTTTACAAAGAAAGAACCTGTGGGTAAGGGCCGGGTATCAGTGTTTTTTTTTAAGGAATTTCTGTTTGTAGCTAAAGTGGTGATCATTCGTTGGAAGATGTAGAAAAAAATGGCAATCATCCCTAAGCAAATTTGGCTATAGATCAGAAATAAAGTACAAATCTTTAATCACCTGTCTATTTACTTGGCTATACAATAAAAACCAAATATATGGATATATGGATCTGGGGATTTTAACTTTTTTTTCCCCCTTCACTTCTGGCAACTGAAAACCTCCAAAATCACCTCTTCTTTTTTTCGATTTTTTATTTTTAATTTCTCATTTTGGCGATATATCACCAGTACAAAAAATGCTACCAGGTATATGAACCCGTGACTTGGTGGTTGTAAAAAACATTTTTTAAAAATAAAATGAAAGAATGGGTTTAAATTTTTGACAAAGTTCTCAAAAAAGAAAAAGAACATCTAAAAAACTGGTCTACAGTTTTTCTGAATTTTTAAAATAAAAAAATGCTGCTCTTTGATTTTGAAAAAGAAAAATAGCAAAAATAGTAAAGTTTACACTGAAAAAAAAATCCAAAAATTTTTTTTGGTCAAAAAAATGACAAGATTTGTCCCAAAAATAAAATAAAAATTCAATAATGGTCATGATCTACTAGTTACCTATTTTACCCATTCACAAAAATAAAGACTCAAAAAATTCGTTTTATGAGCGAGAAGGGACTCATCAGGACACTTCCTTTTCTGGGTACCCCAAGAAAGGGTCAAGATCTCTCTCCAGAGAGACCCTTCTGAAACGTTGGGTTACCTGAAAAAACAGAATCGGTCTCAAATCCTGTACCTACATTTTGTTGGGTACCTAAAAAAGGGTCTCAAATGTCAGAAGGGTCTCAAGATAAAGACCCTTAAAGATAAGACCCTTCTTGAAACAACACCAAATTGTATCCAGAAGTAATCAAACAAGAGGTGAGAATGGAAAAAAAAAAAGGGATGAGTTTTGGAAAGGCCATGGAAGTTGGATGGTCGCCAATCCCTTTTGGAGGGATGAATGGATGGATGGATGGATGGATAAATACATAAATGGATGCATGGATAGATAGATGGATGGATAAATAAATGGATGCATGGATGGATAGATGGATGGAGAAATAAATGGATGCATGGATGGATAGATGGATGGATAAATAAATGGACGCATGGATAGATAGATGGATGGATAAGTAAATGGATGCATGGATGGATAGATGGATGGATAAATAAATGGGTGCATGGATAGATAGATGGATGGATGGATGGATGGATGGAATTGTTTGTGGGCTTCTAGTGATGAGTGTACAAGGAGCTCACAATCACAGGCTCTTTCAGGAGCACACATTTGTTGCTATTCTTTTTGTCCCCTTTTGGTAGCTGCTCTGGGCAATAGTGATTGCAACCGGGGAGAGGAAGAAACCAGAACAAGGTACTCATCATCATCATCTTCTTCTTCTTCTTCTTCTGCTTCTCCTTCTTTTTTCCTTATCAACCCTAGTTTTTGTCCCGTGGGAATTGGGATTGTATGCAAAAATTGGAGCTTGATTTGGAGCTCTGCAAAATTGGTAAATCCACATTCTTTTGTAGCTTGAAACTTGTTTCAGGAGGGACGGTTATACATACCCACCAACCCCCACCCACCCATGCTTCTTCTTGTGCTGTCTCGTGAAGAGGCCAAGCTTGGGAAATGGTGGGTGTTGTGGTCTAGTTTCTTGGGAAGCTACTGGAAATGTTTTGTGGGACTAAGAGTGCAACCTTTTGTTGGTGGTTTGATAAGTGGTGAGGATGTTTTTTCTTTTGGAGAGAATTGTAGACTCTACTCTCTCTCCTTTTACTTTCTTTCGGTGGTCTCAAAATTCCAGCTTTTGGGTAGATAGACTTACCTGTTTTGCTTTTGCGCACAGAAACTTACTTACTTAGCTTCCATGCATATCGGGTTTTGGTTGAGTGTGTGAATTGGATATAATTAGGCCTCTAAAAGAGGTTCTTAGAGAATTTCAGCTATGCAAATGTTCAATGATTAGAGGCCCTTCCTTTTCCCACCAGCTTTGAGCTGTTGCAACAGCATAAGATTGGGTATGTACAACACATACCAGTCATATTTTGATACTCCAGAGCTTTCACATACAGCATTTATGAAACCCTAAACCTATGGATCCATAATGCTAGTATGTGTTGTATATACCCACATTCATGAAAAGCATTTTCTACTATGTTGACAACCGCAGCAGAGCTGTGCACTTGGCAGTTTTTGGCACGTAGAGAGCTCATGTTATTCAGACTGTTCTTTCAGACATAATGTCTACTGGGTGGAATACCCATTTCCACTTTTTGTTTCATGAACCTTCTGAGATAATTCTCTCAAGTTCTTTGGAACTTGCCTCTTCTGAAGTTTGATTGTGCATTAGGTATCAAAAGTTACAGTCAGTTTGGTCTGTGGGTGGCATGTCTGAAGGTTTAGAACTGGAAGGTATCTGTTGATTTACCTTTTGTTTTTTCTGCAGGTGATTTTGAAGGTAATCTTGATGAGCTCTGAAGATTGTTTTACCCAGAATGTTTTGGGTTGTTGTTGCCATTTCATGATTTGATTGCTGTGAGTTAGCACAACGGGCGTGGGTGCTGCAGCAGACGACAAAGCTATGGCAGCAGCTTACATCTTTTCTTCAGCAGCTACTCTCTCATCAGTCCACTGCCAGACATCCTTTTGGGGCAATTCCCTCACACAAGCCAACTCCTCCTCCTCATCTGGCACTGCACCACGTGTAATTGGCATTTCTGTGAGAGCCGAAGGATTTGATCTATGGCAGGTGCTGGGAGGGCGGGGACTGCAAGGAGGAGAGGATGGTCTTGACAAGGCGCAAAAGACTTTCCTTGAGGATGCAAAAGCAGCAGTGACTCAGAAACAGAAGAAGAGCAAAGGCTCTGTTGCTGGAAACATCACAGCAACGGAGAAACTCCCAGGCTCATTTGACAAGGAGTTTGGTGGCTTGACAGGTGGCTTCCCTGGCGGTGAGAAGGGCCTCCAACAGTTCATCCAGAGCAATCCACTGCCTCCAAAGCCTTTGCAACTTTCGAAAGAGATTGAAAAGCTGCGTCAGGAGTTGGCAGGGCCAGGGGTCAAGCCCCGGGCTCCAACTCCTCCTCTGCTCATGCCAGGAATGACTGTCATTGTGAATTCCCCCCTGAATCCTTACCACATGTACTCTGGCATAGTGCAGAGAGTAACAGATGGTCGGGCTGGAGTGCTGTTTGAAGGTGGCAATTGGGATAAGTTAGTGACCTTCAGATTACCAGAGCTAGAGCGGACCGCGAAAGGACCTCCTATGAGCAATCCTAAGTCTGCTGTTCTTGACCAGAATCCTTCTACTTGACTCTTTTTTTCTTTTCACAACCCAGTTTTTACAGCACTGTTACATTGCTTGTTTTGATCACTCTGCACATTCCTCTGCATGCTGCTGATGTGCAGGCAATTCAACTTTGTTCATTCATGATAAGGTGAGTTGCATTTTCTGAGATCACAACCCTGAAACAATATTTCTTTCAAGGAAGGATTTGCAAGAGAATGCTGGGCAATTTGAAGAGCACTATTCAGACATACTTGTAAGCTTTCACCCTGCTAAAGAAGGACCACCCAATTGAGGTCTGTGCTCTTCTTGATGAGAGTCCTTGGAGTCTTCTTCCTGCACACCAGGGTTTTTTTCACAAGTCAGTGCTCTTGTAGATGTGTCTGTTCTTCTTGGATTTGAGTTCTAAAATTTGAGTCCAGGGAGCAGTCTTTTGAGGTTGTTTAAAATCACTTGATGCATGACATTTGTTTGGGATCCTTTGCATGACATTGTATTCTCAAACACATGCTATGACCAAACCCTTCCAACACATGCTCTTCCATGAAAACAGGGCTTTCCTAGTGTTGGAAAAAAAAGACTGAAGAGGAAAAAGAGAAAGCCAAATGCAAGAGTTGCACAATGCACTGAGGCTGCTGGCTTATCATTTGTTTAGTCTAAGAGTCTATTGCATTGAACTCTTATACACCACAACACCAAGTTCACTCTACAGCAAACTTTTGTGCACACCCACTGGGAATACTAGGCAACAAGACAGTCAGACTACCCAACTGCATATTTCAACACATTCACAACACAAAGCTCAAAGATTCATCCAGTGTGCACAGTTCAGTTTCTCCCCCAACCCCACCCATGAACCTGAAAAGATGGACTGTACAAAGTGAGAGACTATTTAGCTCTCACCACGTGGGCCAATCATTGTAGTTGGCCAATAAGAAACAGTCATTTATTGTTGAGAAACAGTCATTTCACTGTCCCTCTAGGAGGGCCCTGTTAACATGTGCACTTCTCCAGGCCTCAAGCAGCTTCCGAGTGTTTTTCTGCAGCTTGCCATCCAAAAAGTACTGTACAGGAGCATTTTATGGCTACTGTTGGGAATGCTCTCAGGCTTTGCTGTGCCTTTTACCAACCTCGGCAAACTATGCAAAAAAGCTGGGCCAAAACCATTTTGCTGAGCCAAACTGGCATGTTTTGACTTTTCTGCATCCAATTTAGTTTGCAGGGTCACATACTCAGCTATGGTGGAGTTGCTCTTATATATATATGTGTGTGTGTGTGTGTGTGTGTGAATATCCCTCCTAGAGAAGAGGAGGGATCTTATGCCTTCTCCTTATGCTTTATATGGGGTACAGACCATGCATGGGGATCACGGCCATTCCAAAAATGTAAGGCAGGACTCGACCGCTGCCTTGTCCTAGACTCCTTATTTTGGGAATGTCCTCACCCTGAGGCTTTACCCTACACTTCATGTTGGAGCCTCCATAGTCACCTTCATCAACACAATGATGTGCTGCCATGACTACCCACTGAAGATTTCATCAGGATTCAGTGCTTGACAGTGGGTGTAAATAAGTATAATCTGAATTGGCCCAAAATCTGGGATCCATTACACAAACTCTGCATCCTGAGTTCCTGTCACATTTCTTGAAGCAACAGGAAGACTCCATCATGATGTTGGCTAGCACTCCAGAGGCATGGCTAATGTCACGATGTGATAGAGTCAATAGTTATTCTCATTCAAGTTGGAACAAGCTTGTGAGGGTCAGGTTCGTGCTTGATGTCAAAAAAAAACCATAAGTATACATTTAATGATAATGTTTGTAACCAACAACATTTGTTTTGGTCTAAACTGAACAAAAACAGAAGTTGGAAAGTAAAGGCATCCAGTTGGGTGGACTATACCTGGTGTTTCCACTATTTGCCACTTCCTGTGGGAACAAAGAAGTGAGTGAAACCTTTGGCTTTGTGAAGCTCTGGAATGGGTTAAAAACACCATTGCTGTGTGCCCCAAGATGCACTGACTGTATGTGTGGTGATGATACCCTATATGGAAGAACATTTAAGGTAACTCATAATGGAACTACCAATGATGCTTGATCCAGAGCTAGTGTGTGCCACTTGAGCAAGGTTGCTTCTCAAACTTGTATTTGTGACAAGAGAGAGACACCACTGCAAACCAATTTTTTTGTACAGTTGCTCAGTCCTCCACAGGACTTGGAACAAGACTAAACCACCCATTGACAGGGTCTATTTGGGGTCCAGCCATTGGAACAAAGGGGAGAAGCTGTTGCTGCTGCTGCTGCTGCTCACTCACACCTTCCATCAGGTTCAGGGAACCCTCACTTGCTGACCTTGTCATCCCTCCACATTTTGCTGTAGACTTGTTTGCTATCTGATGTGCACCTGAGTTCCCATCGTCATGTGAGTTGTCTGGACTATGGCTCCTCTCTGTTATCATGTCACCATCTGTTGTTACAAGGGGAAGACTGGCTAATTCCCTGCTTTGAGACATATCTTGGCACCAATTGCATACAGGGCATGGAGGAGAATTGAAGGTTTTGGGTGTAACAGATTTTGTGGTTGTCAGATTTTGGGAGATGCATGACACTAAAGGAGGTGAGAGTGTTGCTGAGTTGTCTAAGAGGCAGGCACAATATTTGCTCCCAATCATGGTTGCTGCTGCCATAGCTGCAGCCGTGACTGCAGACTCCCATACAGGCTCCTCCCTCTCCCTGTGATCTCCTCCATCCTTTTTGCTGATCACAACAGGGCGGGTAGTAGGTATGACACCACCACAATTCTTGTGGCTGGGTAGGTGCAGCAGTGGGGCAAAGCTGTCATGTTCTGAGCTTTCTTCACACCCATGTTGCCATCCACTCTGCAAAGTTTCCTTTGAGCGCTGGAGTTCCCATGCACGCCAGCTAGTTGCTGCAGCTGCCATTGCTGCAGCAAATGAATCCCGATGTTGACGGTCACATTCTTGTTTGTGTTGTTCCTCCCTTCGAAGCATCTCCTGCTTGAGTTCAGCTCCAGATGCCTGCTCACACAAGCAAAGGATTGAGATACACCAACCACTTGACTGGGTGTGTACTGTCAAGATATGTCCGACTAATGTATATGTATGACTGTAAACCACATGCCCAAGAGGAGACCCATGCTCACAAGACTGCTTGCCATAGCCTTGTGGACATAGACTCTCCACTTCCACATTATTTGGGGCAAGACCAATTTGAGGAAGTGCATATGGGGAGGGCTAGGGAAGATTTCTGATTTCCCTCAGAAACTGTTCAAATCATTATTCATTTGTTCTGAAGAGCACAAAAGAGAGGGGAGAGAAACAATTGAGAAATCCAGTTTTGTTAGGACAATCAGACCTGCAAATCTTCAATTGACTTTCTTTGTGATTCTATCAGTGCTTCCATATCACGAATGCGGATCTCAAGCTCCCGTTTTGCAGTTTCAGCTTTTATACGTGCTGTAACCTGGGCTTCTAATGCATGTGTCAACTCAATCACTGGAAGTGCAGTGGCTGTTTCCAGGCCATTGCCCAATCCTTGTTGGGCTGACACCAGTCTTTCCAGCTCTCTCACCTTTGTAGCCAAACACACAGTGAATACAGAAAACAATTGTCAGTGACATCCAAGACTGGAGCTCAGGCAATTGAAAAAGGGTTTAGGGTTTAAGGTTTAACCCCTAAACCCTTGCAAACATTGGATTTCCTGTAATAGATGCAGTACGAGTGCCAGAAGAACTAAAGTGCACCCACCTTTTGCATTTCAACTTGAACCACTCGTCTCTCCCGCTCGAGTCCCTGCTCAACACCACACACATGTTCTGTCAAGTGTTCTTTTGGGCTGTGATGTGTCTCCTTGGTGAATTCTACAGGATCCCAGCTGGTGACCTCAGATCTAGCTTCTGAATGAGAAGCAGCCTTCATGTCACCCCTGACCTGCCCAGGTCTTGTGTTGTTGTTATTAGCATCTGCTCCAATGTGGTTCCCCCTCCTTAGTGCTTGCACCCATGGTGATAGATCACCATCCCTCAGGTTTTCATCCTCGACGGCTTTGGTCACTCCACCAAGCAGCACCACATCTACTTGCTTTTTTCTCTGTGCATTCTGCAATTTTCTATTTGTTGGGGACTGTCCATTGCTGACAGAATTCTGCAATGGCAATGCCAGAATATCTGTACTCGGTGGGACCTCCCCCATCTTTAAGGAATTCAAACTCAGAAGCCCACCAGCTTTGGCTCCAGCTGGGGACTTTGCATTAGAGCCCTGAGCCTTAGCTGTTGTTGCTATGTCAGAGATTCGTTGGTGTTGATGATGGGCACTTTTCCCATCTACTTTTATCCACTCCTGTCCTTGCTCCAAAGAATCTTCTTCTCCAGCAACAGCGCCATTTCCCATAAATTGTGAAGTACTTGAAGCAGAGCTAGCAGTCTCTAAACCTAATAACTCACTGGATTCCATGTCACTGAGTACTGATCTGGTGGGTGACTTGCTCTGTTCTATAGCACCTCCATCACAAGACTCCACAGATATGTCTTCTTCTACAATTGCCTCTGCCTGTACCATGCCAGGGTCAACTACAGGCTGCTCATTGTCAACCTCAGGAGACTCTCCCTTCACCTCTGAACCTGATGAGGACAGAACATCCATGACCACAGATCTCACTTGCACCTGCACCTGCTCTGATTTCAGTGCTGGTTTTGTGGGATCTCCTCCTGCTTTGCCTGTAGACTCAACCTTCTCAGCTGCTTCCTTTTTCCTCCTTCCTTTCTTCTTTTCACGGGTATGTCGTGAGCTAGACTTCTTAGGTGTGATGGAGGTGAGCTCACTTTGATCCTGTGCAAACAGATCAAGAAGCTCCGCTTGCCGTTGAGCAATCTCCAACTCCAGTTGCTTCCACTTTTGTTCCTGCTCCAGACAAGACTGTTTTACTACCCAAGTGCAGGATAGGTTCTCGCCAAAAGTAATGATAACAATGGTTCATGGAATCTAATAAACCCTGGAAGAAAACCTAAAATCGAAAGTTTGCTATATTGAATGACAGACTGTGTCTGGGCCTTTGCAGTCCACTGCAGTGAAAACTCTTACCAACAGCTTCGCAGCTGCACTTCCTTCCGGAGCATCCTGCCAAGGAGTCCGGCCACGCCGGCATTTGCGGGTAAAATCTGCATTTCTGTCTAGTAACATCTGTCTGTGGAGAACAAAAGAGTGGAACTTCTCAGTACATTTTTAGTTAGACATATGTGTGAAGGCCATCACAGTTTTTCTGCCATCTGGAATGGAGCTTTCTGCCTGACTAGATTCATTCTCAACCCATCCTTTTCTATCACCTCCTTCTTCATCTTCACCTGCCACTCTGTTTTGTCCACTCAAATTGATGAGTCTGTCAAGGTCTAAGGGCAACTGCAGTTAGAAGGAAAGTCTTACAGGCAATCTGCAGAATCATTCCTAGCTCCATGATGAAGTGCAGTGCAACCATCTGCATCTGTTGCATTTACATCCGCCCCTCCAATCAGTAAAGCCTCTGTTGCCTCTATACAGTTGCGATGGACAGCATGCATCAATGCAGTCTTTCCTTCTGAGGTCTTGGCATCAATTTTTGCCCCAACCTGCCATAGACCAACAATGCCCCATACACATGCTGGGTATCAGAAAACAAAAGCTCCAATCCTCCAAGCAGCTTCTGACATCTCTTCATACGGGTCTGTAATATCATATCAGTCACACAACAGAAAAGGCCCCAACAATCAAGAAAGGTGCAGTGAGGGTCTTTACTTGAATAAGTAGCCGAGTACAGAGAGCGTTGCAGCCCTCAGCAGCAGCAATGAGGGGAGTGACACCACCATGGGACCTTGCATCCAGCATTGCACCATTTTCCAGCAACACAGTTACACACTCTGTATGTCCATTGTAAGCCTGTCAAAAACACCCAAAAGACAAGCTTGTGAGAATCAAAGTACTATGGCACTATATCCAGATATGCCAATTTCTAAGATTCCTAACTGGACAAGCAAAAAGTCATATAAAAACTTGGTGGGTTTTACACTCCATCTCAATGTAGATTGCAGGAACATTGAGGGACAGTGATTTACCGCTGCAATGAGGGCAGTGACACCCACATGGTCCTTCGCATCTGGCTTAGCTCCATGCTTGAGCAGGAGCTGCACACACCTATCACCTCCAATTCTCAATGCTACATTCCACAAAAAGGAAAGGGGAGACAAAATCACTACTGATGTGCAAGTATGGGGCATGCGAGGTTTGTGACAAGAATGGGGGGGCAATGTGTAGGTTGGAATTGGTGTAGGATGCTCACTTTGCAGAACCACTATCAGCTGCTGCCAAAAGAGGTGTGGCACCATCACGATCTTGAGAATCCACTTGAGCACCATTTGCCAGTAAAAGATCAGCAACATCCACATGGCCACCTCTGCATGCCGCTGTGGGATTTGACAAATTCTCAGAGATATCAACTGCATGCCTGGCTATAGATAGATACTGGGCCATCATCTTTCAAGAGCAAGAGGTGTTGAACTAACACCCAAGGCAGTGGGAAGAGACAGCAAGAGATACCCAATGCAGTGGGCAGCAGAACAAAAGAGATAAGTCTGTGGCATATGAAATGATACCCTTGAGACATATACATGCCTCAAGGCATATCAATAGATCAGTACCTGAGAGGGCGTTTCCTAACTCAGTGATACGCATCATCTTCTTTGCTGCAACGGAGTTGCTACTTGAATCTGCTGGTAAATAGGGTAGATGGTTGTCAACGGCAGCAGCTTTTTTTTTCTGCAGCATGCCTGGAGACCACTTCCCTGGCACCTTTTGAAGGTCTCTCCCACATACAGTAGTAGCCTTGCCTTCTGCATCTAGCAAAATTTCAATGACTGTGTCCAGCTCCCCATGCAATGCACCTGAAGTCTCCCACCCTTGAGCCGCTTCATCACGTACTTCAATTGCTAATTGTCGAGGTGTACGGCCCATTCGATCACGCACTAACGTGCTGGCACCTGCCAATGATAGCACCCTCCAAGTCATCAGGCATAAAAAATCCACTCTATCACTACAATTCAAAACATTTTGCAATGATTTTCCATGGTAGGTAATAGAGAGTTTCACCATGCTCAAGAAGTAGTGTAGCACACTCAGCTCGGCCATAACCAGCTGCCATGTGAAGGGGAGTGAACCCTTCCTTGTCTCGAGCATTTGGGTCTGCACCAGCCTCCACTAACAACCGTACACATTCAGGTGACTTCATCCGGCTAGCAAAATGAAGAGCAGTTCGGCCCTTGTCATCACGTGCATCCACACTTGTTGCCCTTGACTCAAGAAAAGCATCTGCACTTGCTGCTGCTGAGATTGCATTTGCCTTACTACTAACTGCTCCTCCATGCTGGTTGTTGTTGCCCACTCCTGACCCTATCATCCATGATGCAAGAAGTCTCTTGAGCTTTCTTCCCTAAACCCAAATCACTCTAGCTTATGACACCACTGACAGGATGATGATCTCAATCATAGAGTGACATCACAGCAAAATGGATAACATCAATCAATGCACAAGAGAATGCACCACCCTGCTCCACAACCCTTTGGCCATCTACCCACAAATGCTCAAGAGCAGCATTCGTTCTGCCTGGGACCAAGGAGACTGATACTAGACCTACTACAACTGGAATCCTGTGTTCTTCTCTTTTGGAAGAAGAAACAACACAAGCTTGATTGAGGAGGAAAAAGAAACAGTGCACCTCAAATGCTTTCACATTGCATTTTTTCCTGTAGCTGTTTGTTTTCCGGCAATCCAACAAACTCAAAAATGACACAGAAAAAAGAGTTTTGTTCACATTCTGTAAGCAGAAAGGAATGCCCAAAGAAGAATACCAAAGAAAGAAAGAATTTCTTTCTGCAACAAAGCAAGCTTCCTGAGGAACAAACAAACATGTGCACAAAAAACCAGAGAAGGAAAGGAAAGGATTCATCACTCACTCACAAGTAGACAATCATCAGACAAAACAGCCCATGACGTTGTATGTAAAATCCAGGCAAGAAAGAAAGAAAGAAAGAAAGAAAGCAAACATGCAGCATCAGCAGCAAGGGAGGATTGAAAAGAGGAGGAGGCTCAGCATGATGGGGAGCATGGAAATGAACCTAATCCAAGTCCAAGAGGAGCCATGTCTGTTGCCGCTGTTGCCGCACTTGTGCTCATGTTTTGTAGAATCTTACAACATCTCCTTCTTCTTCACGCCCCTTTCACTGCTGGAATACTGCAGTCGCGATCAAACCTAATCCGCTCCCATTGGTCTTCTGCTCCGCTTCTGCTGCTGCTGCTGCTGCTTCTGCTTCTGATCAATTGCGATTCCCCCTGCAACAACAACAACAGGCGAGCGTCGCAAATGGGTATTCTAATCTCGCGTTTCCTGAGCTGAAAGAAGAATCGCTGTATATATCCCTATATCCCTGCTCAGCTGCAACAACAACGCTGCTACCAACTGATGCTCTAGGGCCTCTCTTGGGGGCTTTGCGATAAATTTCAGCTTGTCGATTTCGGTTCTGGAAATGGGTTGGACATCGATCGATGGATACAACAGCCAGGATTCTTCTTCACATCTTCACTGCTGTTGCTGCTGGATTCATCCAGTTCGTGAATGGAAAATGGGGGCAAGCAAGCAGGGAAGTCCTTGCCTGGAACAATCCTTCGGGTTCCGAAGAATAGGGACGAGTACCCTGGGGCCACGACTCTCCTCCTCCACAAAGGAAGACGCACAACAACTTTTGCGCCACCGCGTGTCCGGCGTGACGACTGCAGACTCCAGAGATTCTTCTGTCGGGGTGGGCCCCTTGTCACAGTTCATTTTTTTCTGGACATCAGTTTTCGGTCTTCTTCTTCTTCTTCGGAGCTTTTCCTTGTCCCCGAATCTTTTACGGAGTCTGGGAATTCTCTCCACTTTCAGACACGACCCACTTACGTCTTCTTGCAGCAGCAGCAGTGAATGCTATGGTGACGACAGTTGATGGAGGCGAACATTTGTGAGGGAACCAACAGCACACCACCCACCCATCGCATCGCAGCTGCGAGAGTGCTTGCTTCCACAAAGCTAGCTCTTGGGTGTTGTTGGTATCATCATCATCATGGCATCAGCAGCCATGTATGGCATGTATTGCGAGATTTCCAGTTGTTGGGTACCAGACACAATCCAGGAATCTTGCATCAAACTGTCCTGAATTGGGTGGGTGGCGGCGTTTGAAGAACTCGGGGAATGGAGTGAGAGAGATTCATCATCATCATCATCACAGAGCTGGAAGGGAGGCAAAATATTTGCTCACAACGTAGATATGCCATTAAGCATGATATCATCATCATCATTCAGTTCTTGCAATCTGCTGCGAGGGATTCCACAAAGACCTCAGAAGATAATGATGGTACCCACCACGTACATATGCCCTGTCTCTCGCACTTGGCAAAGAACCGAAAGGAATTCTCACAGGATTTGTGCTTTGTTTAGGGTCTTACACCCATCATCTTCATCAGACAATTCTTCACAATTGGTATGCAGTTCCCCACCCCCCCACTCCCTCCACTTCTCCGGATTCTCAGCTGAGTCATCTTCTTATGCCGTGGCAATTGACAAACTCCTCCTTGTTTCTTTCTCCCTCTCTCTGCATCAAGAGCTCAATATTTCCTCCTTGTTGTCATTTGCTGGGGGTTTCTGATCCCCAGTTGCATGCATGTATGCTGCTGCAGATTCCAGGGTGGTGGAGGGTGAATCTCGTGTCACAGCATGTAGTACCCAAAGGTTGTAAGGTCTCACCACTGCAATCGAGCTCACATTCATGTTGGGCTGCGAAGAAGGCAGGATACCAACATGGCAAAGAAGAAGAAGATGAAGAAGCAGCAGCAGCTGAAGAAACACTTGCAGGGTATTTCATTAAATCTTGAGGAGGATTCTTTAAACCTATTGCAGTTTTGAGCTTCTGAAATGTTTTTGTCCCTGGTTTCACTAGATGCTAGATCCTGCCAAATTTTGCAAGATGTGAGAAGAGAGTATGCAGGAGCTCAGAAGAAGAGTTCATTTCCCTACACCAGTTTGTACTAATGGTGTTGGGAAACACAAACACCATTCAACCTGAAACAGAAAGCAACTGGCCATACTGAAAGCAAACTCTGTTGTACAGCAGAGGATTTTCTCTGTTATCGAAGAATGGGTTTGTCGGTGATGGGATGGTGCAGGCAGATGCAAGAAAAAAGCCACCACTTGCCTCTTCTTGACAAGTTTCAGCAACAATTGCAGGACAATAATGATGGGAGTGACAACACTGCAGGTGGCAGTGATTCTGGAAGCTTAGAAGGTTCTCCTGCTGCAGCCACAGGATCAGTGTTTGGTGCTGTGACATTGATCACAGGAACTAGTGTCGGTGCAGGAATACTGGCACTTCCAGCAACCACTGCTCCAGCTGTAAGCATTCTCTCCATGCAACTTTTCATGGTTGATAAAAGTAGCATGTCTTGTTGCAATTTCATTGGAACAAGATACTGAAAAGAAGATGAATGACTGGAAGAAGAGATGGGCCCAGATACTGTTTAGGTCGCAGTCAGCTTCTTTTTCCAAACTTCTTATTGAAAATCCTTGGTGGTGGTGGTTTTGTATTAGGGTTTTGTACCATCAGCTGTTGTGATGGGATTGAGCTGGGGCTTCTTGTTGTTGGAGGCCTTATTACTTGCCGAAGTGAATGTTGCATTGATGATGCGGCAACGCCAAACAGGGGAGAAGTTGCATTCAGAAGTACTCTCTTTGAGAACTATGGCAGAACAGACCTTGGGGCCCTTGGGTGGAGCATTCACCACCGTAACCTACCTTATGTTGTCATATACGCTACTGGTTGCCTACATTGCCAAGTCCGGAGAGATGCTGTCTCTGATGTTCAATGTACCGATCTCCTTTGGTGCAGCATTTTTCACCTTTGCTTTTGGTGGCATTATTTGTTTTGGCGGCAATCATACAGTGGATGACATAAATCAAGCACTTACAACACTGCTGGTTGGTGAGTGGAACTACAGAACTGCCACTGTGTGCATGATTGTACAGTCATGACAGTTCTTCCATCACTGTGTTCTTCAAGATCTGAGTTATGGGTTTTAGTTTTATCTTCATTTTCTTTTGCTTCCTAGTATGGCACCTGTAGTCTGCATCCTGCACATGCCCAGGTCCTTGCTCATCATACCTTGCATGAGAAACACATTATGAGAGAAAAACTGTGGCTTTTTACAGGATTCTTCCTGTTGATAGTTGCTGGTGGAGTGTCAGCGGCAGATTGGTCAGGACTTGAACATATGGACTGGGCTATGGCCCCACAAACTATACCCATCATGATTCTTGCGCTGGTGTACCATGATCTTACTCCAGGTATAACATACTATGCACTGGCATCAAGATTGCTTGTTCTCAAGCTCTCTTCTTTTATCCTGACTACATGCATCCCACTTAATATGGAAAATTGTTACACTTAGTATACAGGCAGAACTGTTTGCTCAATCGGTAACAATGGTGTTTTGTTACAAGCTCAGGTGTTGATTTTACCTCTTGGTTTGGCTAACTGCAGTGTTATGTGCCCACTTGGGAGGTGACAAGGATCGCATTCGAAAGAGCATCATTTTGGGAAGTATGGTGCCTCTTGTCATGTTTCTCCTCTGGGATGCTGTTGCACTGTGCTTAGTGCCAGTTTCAGGCTCTCAAGATTCTGTAGATGTTCTCGTCAGGTGCTCTCTCCTTCTTGAACCCTCTTGTTGCAATTGTTTTGGTTGAAGGTGAATATGACAAAGTACAGGTGTGGTCTAACTGTTGAGAATACTCTCTCTGAGGCTATATTCATTCTAATGCAAACTGACTCCTGAAGCAATAGGCAAAAGAGTGTACATGTTGATTCATCTTCTACACTCATCTTCTGGATATGATTTTCTTTGAAAGATTGGATCCTTGAAAGAGCCATTGGGTATGTGCCATAACCTTGGGAAGAAGTCTGCAACAAATGGATTGATATGCCCATCTTTGCTGTTTTGTGTGCTATATTATGCAGTTTAGGTGGTACTGGGCTCGCATTTGTAATTGAAGCATTTTCTCTCCTTGCGGTTGCAACCTCATTTATTGGCACAGTTCTGGGATTGTCAGAGTTTCTAGTTGAGCAGCTTGGCAAAGCTCAAACCTCAATGTCAAGAAGAGGTAGAGACCTCCACCGATTTCCCTTTACCAGATTCCATAGATACACACTCTAATGATTCAAGGCTGTCTGTGGCATTGGCCATTATTTGCTGAGCATTCCGTTATTCCTCTGAAGAGACTTTTCATTCTGATTTAAATGCTAATTTTAAGTGGAGGGAAAATTGAAGTAGTCAACTTCATTTTTGCAGAAAAATTCCTGTTTGGAATTTCCGCTTTTGGCATTTTCAGAATGATTTTGCTTCAGGCCATGTAAGTAGGGAGCTTCCTGTAAGCCCACTTGTTCTTAGTCTTTCCCTGTTCTTTTCCCTTTTCTGTCTTTCTTTGTTTCTTTGTCTGGTCTTTGTTGTGGGGTCTGTTGCTAGCCAGTAGTATGGCTGAGTCTTCCCGTTGCTTCCGGAATTGCAGCAGAAACTCAGTTTGTAGGATGGTGCTTGTCACTGGCCTTTACCCACTGTAGGGAGCCGATGAAGTCAGTGGGGAAGTTGGGATAGTTAAGCCACTATCATACATACTACTGTTGATGGTCCCTGAACAGGTGTGAGACTGGCACTTTTGTTCATACCAGTGTGTGTTTTTCGTTTTTTGTTTGTGTTTTGTCTCCCCTTGTTTGGTTCTTTCTGTGGCTTCCTGAGGAAGTGTTAGCCTTGCTGTTTCTACTTCATCGTGAGAATGGAGATTTCTCTATTCTTATGAAAGATGACTTCATTTTTGCTGGGTTTGGTGAATGTCAAGGGAGGCGTATCAGAAGGCATCAGGTTGTCTATCTTGGATCACAACCCATTTCCAAGTGGCTCAAGAGGAATGGCATTCGAGCATGTGCCACTCTGCTCATGCTTGCTCCACCCCTAGTTGCTTCCTACATTGTCTCTGATGCATTTTATTCTGCTTCAAACTTTGCAGTAAGTGGGTTTCTAGCTGATTGCGGCTCTCTACTGTAGGTTACAAACATTTGGTTGCTGTTATACCTGGAGCATGAATTGGGTCCCAGTAGAAATTTGCTCTGAAATATCCAGATTAAACATGTTCTATCATGTCTAATGACACCACTTCTAGAGGCATAATACAGTCAGAGTGGTACAGATTGTCTTCTTTTGTTTATCTATCTCTTCTGCCCTCTCAGTCAATCAAACTGAGTGATTCTGTCCAAATGTGTTCGCAAAGGAATTGTAGGTCTCTAAGTTACAATTGGGATGATTGGCACCAGCACAGCTGAAAACATCAAGTTCTATAGTGCTAAGACTTTATTGACCTTGTGTGAATGGCCAGGGTGCATATGGAATGACAAGTCTGTATGGTGTCATCCCACCAGCCATGGCTTGGACTCTTCTTCGATCAGGCTCCCTACTGTCTGAGAGGTCTAAGGAAGTTTTGGAGCCAAAACCTAGTCAACAACCCATTGTGGTGCCAGGTGGCAAATTGACACTAGCCGGCATTGGAGCATGTGCTTGCATGGTGATACTTGGCCAGATTGTGCTGGATCTTCCTGAATTATCAACGGGCACAGACCCAAACCTAGTATTAACAACTGTTGGTCATGAGGAAAATCTGCTCAATGCCAACACATATGTCAACCACAACCTTTGATTAAATGAGCACATTATGTAGAGCTGCGAAGATTATACAACCCCAACTGGTAAGGAGTCTGTGGGCACCTCTACACTAATACTAATTCCAAGATTATGCTGAATGTTACCATTTCTTTGTGTGCATGCACTCAGGCAGTGATTAATCCATTCCATTTGCCAGACACATTGTATATTGTGGTGCTTCCAGTTGTTGAAGGGATGAATCCTAGAACACAATTCCCTAGTCTCACCACAGGACTAGTCAAAATTGTTGCATGTGTTCTGTAATCAAATGCTGTCCCTCCAGTGAAGTAACCCACTATAGATTGATTGAACATTTGAACATCTTACAGTATATTCTCGCCATTGTTTTTTGGCCTCCTTGGGAGAAAAAAAGCATCCTTAGGCAACAACTTCAGGACCGAGGATTTGTGATCTATGTAAGATTATTGTAAAACATTATTCCCATGTTGTAAAGATTTATCCACTTTTCTTGAACTTTTTTTTAGTCCCCTCGTAATCTTACTAGGTTGTCTTGTTAGATGTCTGAAGATGGTAAGTTGAGGGTTGAGGAGTTATCACATTGCTTGCTTGTTGGATTCACAAACTTGGGGTGGCAAATGGATCCAAGAAGCATACCAAGTATTGTGAGTTCAATTTCAATTTAGAAAGAACGATTTTGGGAGGAGGATTCAACTCACGGTAGTGGGAACTCACCGTGAGTTACAATCCTCCTCCCAAAATTCAACAACCCTTGAGTTCTCAATAGAAGGATGAAAAAGATGATTAAAATTCTCAATAGTTTTTGTATCAATTTACATCCCATTTCTTTTCAATTGAAGAATTTAATTACATTTGAATTGAACTTTGTCGAATTGTAATTGGGAATCAAACCTCACAATGGATTTGAATGCAATGCACTTGAATCTGAACTCAATTGAATTTGGATTGACATTAGTCTAGATTGCATGCAATGTCGTCCATCTGACGTTTTCATTTGAATGAAAATTAATTTCCAAATTTTTTTTTCATCACTTCATTGTCATTAGTAGTTCATAGCAACATAGAGCCCAAGTTAATACCTTAGTTGATCTTTGTGAATGCCCAAACAAAGCTTAGTCTTTGCTTGGTTAGCAAAAACTTTAGATCCAATACAAGCTTGGGTAGCACTTGCTTTGGAGCTCAATCTAACTTTGCTATATTATCACCCCTTATTTGATATTGTCAAAGCAAAGAGTTCCCATGTTTCTGACATGTTCCCCAAGAGTTCCCAATAGCACCTCACTTTTATCCCATATGCTTTGGCAAATGTTGTCCTCCTTTCACCTATATAGCCGGGCCAAAGTGAAGGAACTCTATACTTCAAAATAAAATCTTCTGTCTTTAGGGGCCACAATAGTTTCATGTTTTTTTTGAGTGATAGGCTAATCAAATTGGCTGATTGCAAAAAAGAAAAATAGAACTTGGGAAGCATACTTGCTCCCAATCTAGCATGGTAAAGCATCAAAGTGCAATCATATCTCTAGACTCTTACTATTATTACTGAATTATGTGAATTTTTCTTCAACAAGTTGCTTCACATTGAAGGATTTGACAAAATGTTACCTTTCACATGTGGAAGGTCCCATGATTATTTGCCCTTCACTAAAGGGCTAAATGCCATTGAAGGGCATTCAAGGCTTCAAATTCAAGGCCTATGAGACAAAGTGAGGCACCATGAGGGATGGATGGTGGTGAATAAGAAACACTTTTCCATTGAGTTCTAGTTCCCTAGCTAACCATTGTGGTTAGCTTAGTTGTTGTGTTTAATACCTACCCCCTAACTACCCACTAGCCCCTTACCCACTTATTGACCATCTACAATATACATGTATCTACTTAGAGCATCTCCGGTGTCCACCCACACCCCCTAGTTGGGCCTCTACATGTGTTTACTATGGAAAGTGTGAAGTGTTTCTCCATTCTCACTCATGAACATAGAAAATTGAAGAAAGATGGACAATATAAAATGAGAGAACATTTAAATGACACCACCTGGACGAATCATTATGATTGACCAATCAAATGCAATCATTTTCTTTTATCTCACCCTTCTGGAGTTCATCGTGTCATGTGCAAACTTAGGTTCACCATATGTAAAGGTTATCTACTTCATCCAAAGTATTGTGTACAAGCCATGTACAAGCCATACACCCCATTCCCTCTAGTCGGTCCTCTACTTATATTTACAAAGAGTGCTAATTATTTCCCCATTCTTCATGAACATAAAAAAAAATTGAAGAAAATTTGACACTACAAAGTGATAGACTATTTAAGTGCCAAAACATGGATGAATCATTGTTGCTGGCCATTTTATTTTTTGACCCTTTGTGGAGAGCATTGTGCATAGATTTAAAGGTCCAAACTTAGTTTCACCATATGTAAAGGTTATAAACTTCATCCCAAAATACCACATAGTGAAGACGCTTCTGTCTTTTAACCAATTATTTACTTACTTATAAGACTTATCCTTTAAGACCTATTCTTTAAAGGATAGGTAACCCAATGTCACTTCAGTTTGGGTCATGCACAACTAAGTCATAATAGACTTAGTGCAATACAAGTAATTTCATTGATCATCTTCCATTAATCTAATCAAATATTATGATCTTGATGTCCAGATGTACTTGAAAAGTTAACTGAAATTTGAGATATTTGAACTAAATATCAAGCAACAAGCTCAAAATATTTTTGGAGCCTTAGAACCCAACTGCAAAACCATAGGGTTGCAATCTTCCTCCTTTATGATATCATAAGACAAAACAAAACATAGAGGAAAAGTATCAATTTAGAAATGTTTACTACAAATACAATTGTCCATGTTATGGCTTGGTGTGGTGGAATTTGGATTGTTGGGTAAGATATTGGAGAAGATAACAAATCCCAATACAAATGTGGTGACACTCCAAAATGATACTTTTAAAAACCAAATATGCTTTTTTCAATGTTTGTTTATTAAGTTTTTTTTTTTACAAGATTTCAATTTTTTATAAAATTGAATTTAGGAAAATCATTGGTGGAATTTTAATCTAGGTTTATTCCAATGCCACATCAATTTTGAAACCATGGATTGTTCTAGATACCACTTAAAATTTTATCAAAGGATTTTAAACTAAGCATGTTTACAACATCATGTGTGTGACGTGAATGACATAAACTGAAAAATGAAAACAATATTTTAAATACGATCTTGAATCTTGTTTAAGTTATCGAATATGTTTTACATTTACATTAATATTATATTTTTACCTTACAAATAATAATAATAATATTTGATGTATAGAATCATTACGAATTAAACTTTGATTCTACACATACAAATCCACAAGGAAAAAAATGGCAAGGAAATCAAGAAGCCATTCAAAAGATAACAACCTTCTTATGTTCAATTTCAATTCAAGAAAAGCAACATTTACTTGTTCAATTGGAATGATGACAAAGGACAAAGAAAAGGGTTGGATTAATACATTGTGGAGTCAATGTGAGGCTGATTTAATGTTGTTATGTAGTCATTTGTAAAATAGGAAAAGGGTAAGGAAGTGAGAGTTCACTTATATTAATGCAGAAAAATCAGAAGGGATTGCATAGTACCTTGGCAACTTTGACAAATAAAATATTTTTAAATATTCTAAAAACAATTCACAATTTTTTTTCAAAAAATATTGTTTGAATTTTTTTAATGTATTTTTAAAAAATAATTACTGAAGTGAAACATGAAAAAACATGAAATGAATGTGGAGGAATGTGAAGTATCCTCAACATTGAAAAATAATTGAATCATTTTGAAAAAAAACTTACACATAAAATGGGTATTTTGTTTTATTATCTTTTAATTATTTAGTTGAAGAATATGTTAAATGCATATAACATGTTGCAAAAATAATAGTCTTATCCAAATCATAAGTGATTAATTGGAGTTATAATATTCTTAATTTTTATTTTAAAATTACATTTCACTTGGATAAGAAACCAAAACAAATTGAATGAAAAAAGATTGAAAATTGGCTTGAAAATTGGTGCACATATCCCTTCAATTTCAAAACTATAAATTTATGGAATTTAGCAAAATGGTTATTATCATTTGCCCTAACCTTTGGTATGAAATATTCTCATAAATCCTTAGACCTTAGTAATATAAAGATATTCCATTATGGAGGGTCAAATAGCTTGGGCATGTCCTAGTTATGAGAAATTCTCCAAAACTTTTGCTATCTTCTTGGCCATGTGATTATTCTCATGGCAAGGATCAAGAGCCTAAAGGTTTTTTTTATAAATATTTTAATGACCAAATTGAGCTTTTTGTGAATATTCTTCCTAATTAGGGTTCCTAGTTAAGATAAATGCCTAGGTTCTTTTAATATCCTTGGACATAAAAATATTTGTAGGACAAGGGTCAAGAGACCTTGGTTATGGCAACATTCCATACCATGCATTATATGGCTTGGTAAATAGCCTTTTTGTTATTCCAAACACATTGCCCAACATCCATCATGAAAAGCCATTTTTGGCATATCCAAATGGCCTATATAATTATATTAAGAGAAATGCACCTTGGGACAAGTTATCCTATATTTTAATTTAGTGCTAATAGCCACCTAACACTTCCATGAAATGACATCAAAGGCAATATTGAGCACGTGAAATATAGCTACATTATCGAGGTAGGGGATGGATGTGGTGAGTAAACCAACACCCTCAATTGAACCATGGTAAAAGAACCCTCACATTTTTTGTTGCTTAAACATTATGAATGTCCCACCTTAAAATTAAATCCAAGTCTCCGAGAGTAAATTTATTCAAAATGTAAAGCTTTAAACTTAAAGCACTACAACCTTTTTTTTTCTTTGTATTTGCAAGGCGCCTCCTTACATCTAAATGGTTAGTCTCTAGGTAAGGGCTCTAAGTTGGTGCTTAGTTGGTTTAAGTAAAATAAAACAACTAAATTAATGATTGTGGTTAACTATGGAGGTAAAATCCAACAAATAGTTATTTTCCATCTACCCACCATCCATCTCTCATATTGGTGTGTTTGTGGTTATTGGTTCATTATGGTCCATAATGGGTTTGTTACAAGTGTGTAATCAACCAAGTTCTTTGTTATTTCATTTAGGCATCATGTTTGTGTCACGGCACCCCATGTTACCATGCATGCATTCTAAATGTCTAAGGTGCATTCACCTTATATTTAGTGAAAATAAGATTTGTGCACCTTAGTCTTTCCACTCCATGGTTATTTTATTATTTTATTTTATTTTGTGGTATATCACTTGTTAATAAAAATTCGACCATCAAAAAATGTCCACTATGATACCATTACTATCACAACCCTAGTCTTGGGCTCACAACCAAAGCAAGGGCTTGTAAGGTTACGAGCCAAAAGGGAAGCTGGGAGTGAAAAAAAGTGTGAGGGAATGAACCCTCACACTTCTAAAGGAGCTTCCACTTTAGAAGTTGGAGTCCCAATGGACTCTTGAATGTTCAGAGAGTGATTGCAAGGGCCAAAACCCAATAGCTCGAGAAGTTATTCATACCATTGGAAATATATTGAAACATAGATGTCCAAAATGGGCTCGCATGAAGCATTTGGACATCTGAAACACAAATTATGGCCAAAAGAAGGGTTGAGAATCAAATTGGCAGTTTGACTCTTGACCACTAAAAGTCGGGAATCACCCCGATTTCCTTGCATGCAGGTGGCGTGTAACATATTGTTGGAAAGCTTTCAACGAGGGCTACAACTTTGTTTCAAACCTCATATCAATCGGAGGTTTGCACATAAATTTATGGGGCCCCAAAGTTGCGGGAGTCCCAACTTTGGCAATTTCGGGACTCCCACTTGGGAGTCCTGGGACAAAAAGCCATTTGGATGTGGGCCTCATGGAGAAGCACAAAGTAGACTATAAGGGGGAAGGTGGTGGCTTCCCCCAAATCCAAGCCATGGTGAGTCTTGTGAGTCCGAGTTTGCCCATGGCTCATCCTAGCACCAAAAGTGCTCCAATTATGCATTAATCACCTTGTGTTAATTTTGTGCAGGCCTGTGTGAGTAGTTGATGCTTATCACTCTTCCTAGTCCCATCCCAGAACTCCAGCACACCCTTCTACCCTTCAAAGTGTTGTGAGCAAGGGAGCGTGCCCTGATCCCTTGCTTTTCTGTTGTTTTCAATTTGGACCCACATTTGAGTCCATTAATGAGCTTAGGGGTGCGTCAATTACATAACAATGAAATGACAATTAACACGTGCATGATGGGATCATATGTGTTTACTATGAAAGCACATCATGCACATGGCAATGGGCATGCCTACCATTTTGTGCAGCTAGGTCCATGCACCAATTCTATGAAACCCTAATAGCATAGTTCAAATTTGTTATAGTGCTAACTATTTACAAATCCATGAGATTTGACATTAGTTACATAATAAATTAAATATTTTTTTAAGTCAACTTGTTTTTGGGCTTGCTTTTGTCTTCTCATGTTAAGTTTTGAACTATTTTTAAAGTTAATCAAGTAGAGGATCAACATTCCAAATTTAACACAAGATGGCAATCAACCTTCTTTATCCCCACTAACAATGTCTTTCTTACAATGTTTTTAAAAATATAATGGAGTTTAACATGCATGGTTATTTAATTTTTTGACTAAATATTTTGATGTGTAAGGTCATTATTGTAGTGTGAATGCCCACTATTTTGGTGGGTCCCCCTTAATTCACAAATGTTGGTCAAAAACACTTTTGATTTGCAACTAAGTTTCAAAAGGCATTGACTTTTGTTTAGCCATTCTCATGCACGTGGTCTTTAATTCAAAATTATAAAAAGTTATCCTTTGAACAAAATGAAAAAATCCACCACAAATTTTGGCTATTATTAAATTACACTTACAATTTACATTGAAAATGTACACAAAACTAGTTTATGAAATTAGGTGGGTTAGAAAATCCTTGAATTCCACAAAAATGCAATGATTAATTGTGGCTTAAAGTACTTGGAAATGAACTCATTGAAGTTGTTGTTAATTGGGACCTCCATGAAAAGTATTTTGTGGGAACAACACCATTGTAGGACTCATGGGGCTTGGTAGTAGTGGTGGTGAAACTTGTCGAATTAAAAATAAATCTAATTTTTCAAAGACATCATCAATCATGGCAACAATTTTAGTTTCATTTGTGATTCATTTTTTTTTCCTTTTTGATGTGTGGATAGTTCCAAGGCTTGGAATTGTTGAAGGAAAAAAATGATCAACATTATCCTTCAAAGCTTGCTTCCGACATATTTTGCAGTTTTTGACATTTTCAACTACTTCTATTACGAATGAAGAAGTAGCAATCACAGTGAACACAACATGGTCCCCTACTTTCAACTCATTGGTTGTTTTGAAATCTTTCCATCCATTCCCAATGCCTATTGAGGCAACTCTTGCAAGAAATTAGAAATGGTTTAAGGTAGATCATGGCATTGGCAAACTATCAATGTGGGAAGATCAACTTGTACAATGAACAAACCTACACACAAAATGATAGGAAATAATACACCCATTCAATTTTTAAACAAGTATTAAAAAAGATAGTTTTATATTATAAAATCAACCAATTGATTCTGGTTTTTAAGTCCAAAAACTAGCTTTTTCAAATTATAGGACTTGTAAGAAGTTTTATACAATTACCAAATGATCTTTAGACATGTTCTTGTGTGTGAAAATCTTGTGGAATATTGGTGCTTCCGAACTACATTAAACTCCTATTGCCAATATAGGTGTATGTGATACTATAGGCATGATGTTATATATGAAAATGATCTTGTGGAATTTTTGTCCTTCTAAACCACATTCAACCTCCTGTCAAAACATCTACATGCATGTGACCAACACCATCATGCTTATGAGTAAACAATACACATGATATAACTATTTCAGCTTTTTTATCAACACATTCACCACTTAGCTACAAAACAAAATCCAACTCACAATCCTTCATTTCCCATCTATCAGATGATCCAACATACTATTAATTTTTTTTGACAATTATCAACTAGTAAAACAAACTAGATTATTCATCATCTGAGTTTTAGAAAAGAGTTTAAAACCAAATTCAATAAAACAATATATCCTCACTTAAAGCAACGTAGTAGAATCTCCTTCGCAAGCACTTGCTTATAACTTGTTTTATATTCCTCAACAACACATGGGCTATTCCTAAGAACATTGAAAACTTTTGATAGCTTGATTTCTTCAACTTTTTCTTGGTTCATCACTTGACATTACCCGATAAAAAACCACTTTATAAAAAGCCATTGAGGTGCACCATGCTATACAAATTAATTAATTTTACATAAAATAAAAGACCAATTAAAACTCATTACGTATTTGGGGCAATCAAGCCAGAGTGAACCAATAACCACCAATGCATCAGTTGGTTGTTTTGTCCACTTGATGGGTTGTGTTTTTTCATTCGACGTCAAATGGGGGTCATCATAGTCCATTTCTTGTCGATGTTGACCATTGTATTTTATTTTTTGGGTTTGTTCTTGGTTGTTTTATCCCTAAATCTGACCTCACACATAACTACCTCGTTCACCTTCCAACCCTCATAAGTATTGTACCAACCTTGGTACCTTACTAATTATCCCTTAGCTACCTTAATAACTAGTTATCCTATTGACCTAACTATTATACTAACTACCTACCCTACTAACCTAACTACCCTGTTAACTACATACCTTACTAACTTAACTTCCCTACTAACCTAACCATTGTACTAACTACCTACCTTACTCACTTAGTTATATTACTATTTACCAATCATATATACACAACCACCCTATTGACATAAATACTTTACAAATTTAGTCACCTTGATAAGGTAACTTGTTTCTTACGTATTAACTTGCCTATCTACTTAACTACCTCGCTAATGTAACTTCCTAACTACTAACTTGCCTATCTACTTAACTACCTTGCTGATGTAACTTTCTTCCTACCTACTAACTTGCTTACCTACATGCCTACCTACTCTAGTAACCTATCTACCTTGTTCCTTAAATTTCCTTTCTACTTACTAACTTGCCTACTAACCCAACCACCTACCTATATACTTACTTACCCACCTATGCAGCCACCTTCCTACCTACCACTATGTTCATCTACCGACCTATGCTTTTTACATAGCCAAATATCTAATTAATTACCTACTCACTTTTCCCGCCCCCCTTAGCCCCCCAATTATACCTATCAATTTATTAAGGTTCACCCTAGTTCATGGATGATGAACATAAGTCCCCATATGTAGTTATTACAAACAATTTTGTGGAAACAATGATCTAATTGTAACCATTTTGGTTTAGTTAATGCATATTTTCCTAATTTTTGTTTACCTAATTTATTTATGGAATGAACATTTCATGTAATTATTATAAGTATGTACTATTGGATTCTGGTTTAGGTTTAAGGTTGTGACACATAAATTAGTTAGTAATTTTTTCACAAATCTATAATAATTAACCTAAATTAGGCTAAATTTGGGGGGGGAAATTTTAAGGTTTAAACATATGTGAAGTAATATAATTTCATTCTATATTTTTAAAAATCTAATTAAGATAATAAATTAAATATCAAATTAAATATTTGAGTTTTAGATCTAAATTTTAATTATTTGAATAATTAAGGTTCAACCAAATAATCACTTAATTAATATGAAAAATAAGTGATTGTGTAAATATGATAATCCATCATTTACATTATTTGAAATAATTTTATAGTAATTCTTTAATTATGACATTATTTGTTAATACTTAGACCATATTATTATGTCATATGAATCCCATAAATATTAAAATGGAAACCTATATGTAAGTATTGCAAAAAATGTTAAAAATTGACAACTATTACAAAACATATATGTGAGTATTACAATAAATGTAAAAAACTAACAACTATTATGAGACCTATATGTGAGTATTGCAATGGATGTAAAAAAACCAATAACTATTATGAAACCTATATGTAAGTATTGCATATTTGAAATGGCCTTATGGAAATTATAATAGAAAGGATGTAGGTATTAATTACACAATGTTCATTTTGATCTTTGTAAACCTTAGACAAATTAATGTTACCTATTCATATGGGCCTATTTAAGTTTTGATTTTTACATCTAAAGTACTAAGAAGATTAATAAAAAGAAGACATAATTAACCATATACCCATCAAACAAGTGTGACTAGAAGAAAATATTATATTGATAAAAGATGCACAAATATGGTTGGATCAAAAAATGCTAAAGAGCCCAATGAAAAAAAAGGTTATATATTAAAGGACCAAAGTCTAAAATTGGGTAATCCAAAAAATGAAAGGGTTGAAAAAACCTAACTAATTATATTAAGTGGAAACTTTAAACCAGATCATTATCTAAAATCCCATGTTCAGTTCGGTAAGCAACTGCTACAAATGAGAAATGTATAAATGGTAACATTATATCTCAACCTAAACTACATTTACAACAAACTTTTGTTTTGTTTTGTCCTTAATCTTATAAACACCTAAAAACCACCAAATTAAACCTTAACACACCTTGGATGAAATAAAATTATAAAAAAACAATAAACATTGATTATTATTGTTTTTTACCTTCCATGAATCAATTTAAATTCATGGAAATCCAATACATTTATTAACTTTTTTGTTCGATTTGTTTTAGTGGATTCTTGATCCCAATTTTTGACATCCCATGTCATTTTCAATCGTTGTGCATATGTAGAACGAGTGGATTGAATCATTTCTTGTAAATCTTCATCCTTCTCCATTCGTGATGTTGCATTTTGAATGTCACAAACCTAGCCTTGGGCTCACAACTAAGGTAAGAGGTTGCAAAAAAGTGGGCCAAGAATGAAACCCAGGAGTCACATTTCATGTTCTTGGGAGTGTAGGAGAATGTGAAGGAATGAACCCACACATTCCCAAATGAGCTCCCACTTTGGGAATTGGAGTCTTGATGGACTCCTGAATATTTAGAGGGCGATTACAGGGGTCAAAATTCATTGCATTGAAAAGTCCATTAAATTATTGGAAAGCTCTTGGAACGTAAATGTCTAAAATGGGCTCACATGACCCATTTGGGTACTTAAAACATAAGTTATGGTCAAAAGAAAGGCCAAAACTCAAATTGCCAATTTGACACCTAACCATTAAAAATCAGGAATTGCCCTGATTTATGTGCATTCAGGTGGCGTGCCACACACCATTAGAAAGCTTTTAATGAGGGCTACAACTTTTCTTGAAACTTCATCTCAATTAGAAGTTTTCAAAAGAAGTTATGGACTTCCAAGTTGTCGCAGTTCTAATTTTAAGAATTTCGAGACTCCCAACTTAGGAATCTCGGGATAAAATGACATTTAGGTGCAAGCCCTGTGGCCATGCAGAAAGAAAAATATAAGGGGGAAGGTGGTGGCTTCCCCCAAGTCCGGGCCGTGGTGAGTCTTGTGAGTCTATGTTTGCCTGTGGCTCGTATGTGGACCAAAAGTGCTCCAATTATGGACTAACCAACTTTTTGTTTGGTTTTTGTAGTTCTATGTGAATAATTGACCTCCTTGTCATTCGTCCTAGTCCGCATCTTGGAGCTCCAACATGCCCTTTTACCCGAAAATGTTGCAAGCCAAGGAACGTACCTCGATTCTTTATCCTTCCGCTCTTTTCACATTTGGATTCACAGTTGAATCTATCAAGGAGTTTGCGGGTGCATCATCAAGGCACATTTCCCACACCCTAAGCATTAAGACCCAACATTTGCAACAATTGCTTTGAAATTAATTTGCCCAAAATTGGTTTTGGTAATGGTGGACATAATTCTACAACAATTACCAGCTTATCCCATTTGCGGTGGGCTTTGGAACAAACGCAATTAGCAACCTTTTGATCATTTTGCCTTTGCACAACCATGGCATTTCCCAAGATGCAAGCGTTCATTTTAGCATGGTCTTGATGTCGAAGACCTCCTTCAGAAGTTGAAAGCCTCTTAGGTTTGGCCTTTTTTACCACCAAGCCATGCACCTCCTTCAAATGTTTGGTTAACAACCATTTGGCACAATATGCAGTAATGCAAGTGCCAACTTTACACTTCCATTTCGATCCAACCTTCATCCATTTTTTGTCCTTTCAAATCATATTAGGTGGACAAGGGGGTGCTAATGGCTGAAAGGCTTGGTCAGTTTCAAGTTTTGGACCTAAACCAAAAAATATAAAAAAGTAAGTCATTACTTTGTAATAAAAAAATCCTAACCCTAAACCTTACACATAAAAAGTTCAGAAAACATTATGCAGGTATTGCAAAACATAAAATCACACAATTAGATGTAATTCTTGTAAACTCTAACTATTTTCAAGTATTGTAATAAAAACATTTTGAGAAAAAAAATCCCACGGCTTCCATCAAATGATATAATTAAACTTTAAAAAACTTGTATAATTTTTTATCTACATTTAATCTAATGTATGTAAATTCTAAAACAATTTAGCCCACCATTTTTCAATCGAAATTCCCAATTTGTATTGGGAGTGATCTCATCATTTGAATTATAGATTGTCACCATTATCAACTTTAAGCCACATAAATTGCTTAATTCATCAATTTTCAATTCTGATTAGAGCAACATTTTTATCCCCAGGTTTTGATTCTAATGGAGCAGCATTTTACTCCCAAGTCCTAATTGTAATGGATCAACATTTTGCTTCCAAATTTTCTATTTTGATGAAGCAACATTTTGTTTTCAAACTTCCAAATCACCACATTTCTTTAATCTCCTTCTTCTAGCCATTACAACTTTCAACATTAAAAAAAACCACCATTTCATTGTAAATTTTTAATTCTAATGAATTAGACCAAAAGGACTAGAAAAAAAAAAAAGGTGATGGTAGCAAGTTGCCATCGCTTTCTTCACAGCACCACCACCATAGAAGAAGGTTACGGTAGTTGCCATCGCCTTTTTTTGCAACAAAGCCATTGAAAAAGATGAGGAAAGTTATTATCGTCTTCTTCTTTTTTTCAAACATAGAGAAGAAGGTGATGACAACAAGGTCGCTACAACAACACCACATAAGAAGGTGACGGCAACACCACCACAATGGTTTGTTGTGGTTTGCGGTTTATTTAGGGTCAATTAGGGTTTTAAGGTTAATGGCTTAGGGTTTAGGGTTTTAAGGTGAAAACACATTAAGGTGTAACACTTTTAAGCACATATGGAAATCCATAATTGCATAAATTAGCACTACAAAGGTAGTGTGAAGGCATGATACCTTGAATCACACAAGTCATTTTACAAGTTATCATTTGAAATTTATTAGTAAAAAGATTGCAACCCTAGTTTAACTTATGGATAACTAAAATTTGAAAAATGAACTTCTAAACTATTACTTTCATGAAGTAAAGGACTTAATAAAAAAAAGCCATAATTCAAGGTACATAGAAAATTTTGGTCACTAATTATAACCCTTCCAAAAAGTCATCCTTGGTATCAATGTTATCACATCATATAACCATTGAGTCCTTTACTTATTAAAAAACATTATATGAAGGTGCATGGAGTTCATATTCATTAATTATGGATTGTTGCAGGTTTTTGGTTACTCCTTTAAAAATCCATTATGTTATGACTATTCAAAAACTACCCATGAAATTCATAAAATATGATTATATTATATATAAAATTGTAATGTTGAGTCATTTTTCTTTTTCATTGATTATATTTAATCACATGACCAATTACAACTCCCAAAAACTTGCAAAAATTGCCTTGTGACAACATTTTATGGAGAGTGTAGTGTGTTTTCACCCTTGATTAGGGTCTATCAAGGGTTGTCAGGGTTTTGTAAGGTCTATTAAGGTTTAATGCTTAAAGTTTAAAAAATTTAGGATCAATTAAGATTTTAAGGTTTGTGAATTTAATCCACCAAAAAACCTCCCCAAAATCATCAAATACTGAAGGCAAAGTCACCAAACATAAATATATGCTAATTTTTTTTGAAATTACCATGGGGAAAATCTCACCAGTAAAGTTTAATATCAAGGAAAGACCCAAAATCCAACACCATTTCTGAATGAGAAAAGTGTTGTTTTGAAACTTGCAAAAGAGAAAAAAAGGTGAATTGTTTTTCAAAGGAACATTTGCCACCAATTTTACACTAAACTTCTTGAAGAAAAGAAGCTATGAAACATTTTGAATTATAATGATAATGCACTTTCCGAATATTGAAAGGTTGACCATTTTGTTCAAGGAATTCATAAAATTGGTTGAAGTCTATAGTTATTGTTATGTTTGCTCCTTTTTAAGCTTGAAAATACATTCATTATGTGTGTTCTTGAACATTCTCTGTGTTAATGTTTGAACAAAAATATTTAATCATTGTGCTGGATTACGCATAAAGAGTTGTAATTTACCTACAACCAAGGTTATGGCCTACTATTGATAAAAAGAAGCACAAACGAATCTTGAAGAACGTTTTCAAAAAATGTTTTTTTAAAAGTAAAGGATTCAAAATTACATTTGTAATTTCAAGCAACAACATGGAGGATGAACATGACATTAATGGATGGCTAAGGCAAAACACTGAATGACTTGGAGAAACAATGGGTCCAATCCTTCATGAAAACTTTCAGCATAACTAGCAAGCATATAACTAATCAGAAGAAGAAATTGGAAAACTTTATATATATACAACAACAACAAACTCTACAGACATTTCAACACCTTCAATCACACTCTTAGCCGTGCATTCTTGAAATCATGTCATCCATAATCTATAGTGCTTGAGATTTGTGCAGGTTATGTTGTTGTTGTACATTACAAAGTTCAGGATCCACATTCCAGTCATAATCATGACCTAATGAATAATGTACATACATACTTACACATACATATACGAATCTAAAGAATAAAAAAACCTAAGCAAATTTCCATTTAATTGACAATTCTTTTCCAAATAATGTAAAAGCATGCTAGGAATTTCCTAGTGTATTGGGAGGGCACAAGTGTTTATTTATTTAGGCAAAATTTAGCATTTTTTGAGCCAAAAAAGGGCCATTCAATCACCTAGGTTTATTTTAGACTATTAGATTAGGCTAAAATTGCCAATAATTGATGACGTGTGACATGTGACATGAGTCATTTTGTTGATGAAAGTTCAATCCATTCTAGCCACCTTTGCAAAACCATTTGGCCATTGGATGCCAAAATTCGATCATGACGTTGATAAATTTGTATCAATTTGCATTACCAATTCTGTTCATCACATCTGTGTTTTGTAGCATTTGAAACCTTTTATTCGCCATACTATGAATCTATGTTGTTACCAATTTCTTTTTTTAATTTGTTGTCATTTCCACCTTCATTTTCACTAGAGTTTCATCTTTCAAAGAGGTTGCTTCAATGGCAAATGTTTAGCTTGAGAAACACCAATAGATGACCACCAATGAAGAAAAACTCCAACAAACAATTGTCACTGCCTTCAAGTTTGTTACTTTCAAGCTTGTTGCAAATCATGTTGTTGCTTTCAAGCTTGTTGCAAATCCCAATTCATGTTGGTGCCTTCAAGCTTGTCACAAATCTTGGTAGCGTTGTTGGTGCCTTCAAGTTTGTTGCAAATCTTCTTGTTGCAAATCCCAATGCCACCATTGTTGCCTTCAAGCTTGCTACAAATCTCATTGTTGCAAATTGTGATGTTACCTTAAAGCTTACTACAATCAACCTTCTATTCAACAACCTCAAGGCATTAAAATCCCATCATGGCACCATGTATGTAAAATTTGTGATCATGCCTTTGAAACATTGTAAACACATTTTTGCATTTTGGTGTATGCAATCTTAGGTTTTTGGTGTACGTGAAATATTGAGTTCTACTACAATACTTTGGTGTTACATTCTATTTTTGGTGTTTACTATAAATGTTTTGAACTTGTGTTTAATTGCATATAATTTTCATTGCATTTTGGTTATAATGTTTATTGTAAGTATTATGTTATTGCAGCATGTTGTGTGCTTTTGAGTTATTTTCAATTCCATATAAATTTCATTGCTTATAGGTGTTATAACATATTTTTTGCATAATTCTCTTTGATGTGTTTGTGATCACAATTGGTTGTGGGTTTAAATGTGTTGCTACATCAAGAAACTTTGATTTGGCACTAGTTTGTGTTCATTTTGGACAATGCCACCATTGAACCCCTGCCAAATTTCAAGTACCAAAGGTTATTTTCTTCTTGTAGTCCCTCAAATGTCAATGTTCATTCCTCCAATGATCCTTTAGGTGATGCTTTGTTTACACTTACACCTCCAACAAAATTCGTGAACATGCATTTTGGTGAGCAATTTTTGCAAACGTTTAATATTATACGCAAAAATAAATGTCCATCCCATTTTTAAAAAGAATTTCTAAAGCTTCCTCTTACAACACTATTACAATTAATTTTATTCTAATTATCGATATCACTCAAATTCTTCCTACCAATTTTTTTTGGAAAAAATGGGAATTCAACTGGGTGTTCCAAGATGTTTGGGCTGTTAAGCTTCCATGGGCTAAAGAAATTATTGGTCTTAAAGGGAAGATGACCTAGGTAAGATGTAGAATTTGTAGTGAGGTTGAAAAGAGAGAGAAATTGTTAGTTCCTAAGTTTGATGGATTGCAAAAATGTAAGTCATTGGAAAGCAACAACTACACATTTAGGGGTGGTTTTTGGTCAATACTAAATAAGCAACACAAGCCAACATGTTAAAAAAAAGTGGCATTATATATGTTGTTTTTCATGGGTGAAACAAATTGTAAATGGAAACATGTAAAACATTTTTTTAAAAATTGTGCAATTTGCCATGATTTTTCATTCATTGAGGTGGAAACAGCCTATGACAAACTTAAAAGGTTGTAAGGAGCTGTTTGATTTCTTGAAAGTGCTAAACAACCCTTGGAAGAATTAGATTGACACAACTAGTTAAAGCGTGGTTAAAGCTATGCATGAATTTTTTTCTCTAAACAATTTGATTAATAATGTAAAAAGCCCAATTTATTTTTGTGTGTTCTGATGAAGTGACCACCATTGATAATCGATTGTGGATTTTTATCCATGTGTATGTTGTGGAAGGGTGGAAACAACTCCCTTTTTTAAAAAACTCTATCACAAGTTGTTGAAGGTTCTAGGGTGAAAACACACTATGAAATCCTTTTTAATGTGTCAAACTTGCAGTTTGTACTCTTTGACACTAAAATATAAAATGTTAATGTTTTCATTGAAATATTAATAAAGGGATTCATTTATGTAATGCTAATAGAGTTGGCATTTTTAAAATGGAAAAAAAATTCAAAATCCTACATATTTAATGAGTAATGGACTTTTGAATTTTGGCAACAAATTTTGTCACGCCCTGCAAAACTCATGGATATGGACTTTTATTTTACAATGTGTTTATCTTATGTGTTTGAAACTTTAGGATATTGGATGAATTATGTTTAAAAAATGAAAGATCCATTGAATGAATGGAATATGATTTTAATTTATTATGTTATGGACTTTTCAAAATCCCAAAAATTATAATTATTTAAAAAACCTTTATGAAAATTAAAAAATAATTATTGTTAGAAATTTTTTTTAATGATATTTTTAATATGTCCTATAACATCATGAATTGAAATTGGAAATGGAAAAAATGTTATTTTCAATATAATCTAAATATTCATATTTTAAATCAACTTTCAACTACAATAGAAAAGGATTTAAAAAAAAGACTTTAATCTGCTAAAACTTAGCCACCTTAACATGCTTTCACCTTCCCATGTTGACAATTTGACAAAAGTAATTGGGAGATTTTTATTTTTATATCCAAAATCTAATTTGGTTTTGAAATTTGTGTTTTTGGAATGGATGGTGTGATGATATTCTAGGGTTCAAAGATTGGGGTTACAATGCAATTGAAGGAAAAGCATGTGCCTTTCTATTAGGTGTGCATTATGTTGTGCATTGAACCAATTTAGTTCTATAAACATTATTTGGATTATCCTTGGTTATAAAAATTGAAGCATTGCTCCAATTTGTTTACAACTATTATGCACAAAACCCTAAGCAATCTTTAGAAAAAACTATATAAGTTGGCTAAATGTTAAAAGAAAAAGGTGTTAAAATGTTGCACAACTTGAAAACACATTGTTGTCTTTTACCAAATGCATCTTGGTAGAATATAAATCCTTAATCATGCACATGTTTGATGAACAAGCATCAAACACAACAACAAAAGGAAACTTAAACCTCTTCTATGATGTGGAAACCTTATGGGTCTAAATTATATCCTACCCTTGTTTGTATGTATGTGGTCATTGTCAAAGTTTGCTCAAGCTTGGGATGTATTCATTCAATGTGATTTTGTTGATATAATTAAGGCCTATGAAGGAGATTTGTACATTGTATGTTGATTTAGTTACAAGTTATGGGCATGTTGATGGAAATTTTCAACATTCTTTGCAATTATGCATCACTCATATGATCCCTTACATATGGTTTGGATTTTTAACCTAATTTTGGTGTGGAGTATGCAAGGTTTCAATTTTTTTCTTGCAATTACATGGTTCACAAAAGGGATGTGCTAATTAGTTGTTTAAGTTGTGCTTCTAAACTTGATTGGTTGAGTGTAGTTAAAGCTATGAAACAATAGTTCAATATTGTAGTTGGTGGCTTCATTTGAGAACTTGAGTGACAATTCTTAGCTCAAGACATTATGAATGCCATTGGTGTGATTTATCCTTTGTTTTGGCTGCAACATGAAGTTAAGCATATGTTTATGGCTCAATTTTCCATTCTAAAAGTAGACTATTATTTTGGCAAGCATATTGGCTTAAAACAATTGTTCATTCCACCTTTGCTTGATGGAACATTATTGGTGCAAGAGTCATCTTTTTTCAAGCTTACTATGTTTGCCAATTGCCATGTTGCCATGAGTCCTCCTTTGGACTCTAATCCCTAGATTAGAATATGAACCAACTTGGCCAATAATCAATTGTTTTTTCATTAACTATTTGAATGGTTGAAATTCATTGAATTATCCATGGCAATGATTATGGGCAACACCAAGGATGAAAGATGCTTATTTAATTTGGGGTTTATGAAAAGAAAGCTACTGAATAAACTAACAACCCATTTTTATCTAGTTGTTAAGATGTTTGTTTAGAAGGTTTTTACGTTGAACATTTTCCCATTTTTTCTAGTAATGAGTTCTTGGACTATTGCAAAATCCTGCCATGGTGTAGAGGGATAAGCAACCAAAAATCTCTAAACCCTAACCCTTTATGCAATATGTTATTCATGTGTTTATGTTATCATGGTTGCAATACTTGTTTCATTTTAATTAATTTTGTTGATTTGGTTGGTATGAACCTTGAGGTGTATGCAATATCCATTTTGTGCACAATTTGAACTCCATTGAAGTAGTATATCATTTAATTTTTATTTTTTTTCAAGCAATCTCTTATTATAATAGGTAGGGTCTTCAAAATTGGGGTTCAATTCCCCTAAGAGATTTTAGTAGTAGATTCTAGTGTCAATTAATTTATGCACCTTGTTGCTTTCTTTCACCATTGAAATGTAAGTGTTAGCCAACTTACCTACATGAAATTTCATTCAATGGGCATATAGCTACACGGAGTTTCACATACTACCAAATTTTTTTTGCCTTGGATTATATTTAATTGTTGGTTTGTAAACTTCAAATAAAATAAGGCTGCCTTTCACTTTCCTATTCTACATTTGATTCATAGTTAGTTCTTAAGCTTGTTTGAACAAACAAAGCCATTTGATCACCCAAAAAAAAAAATAGTTGCCAAATTGACATATTTAAACTACTTACAAATACCCACATGTGCCACATTGCAAATATGAGAAAAAAACACTAAAGGGCACTTTACTTAGCATAATAAGTCCTTTGATAAAAGGCACTTTCCATTTTGGGGGTGGGCATTTCATTTTCAAAATGCACAAGTTAATTAATTTTTTATTTATTGGATACCTAGAAGGTAATTGTTTGGTACTTGCCATGTATCACACCAATTTTTTTAAAAATTAATAAGGAAGTTTTTATGTTAAGTAAAGCTTTTAGGTGAGGGCATTCCCAAAATAATCAACCTTCAACCTATGGTTGTGGGGGCCATTTATTTTGGGAATGTTTTCACCTTGGGGTGTTACCTTACATTTTGAATTGTGTAGTTAGTACATTTCAATGTGGCGATTCCCTCCCAATTTGTTTTCCATGAAAAATTGCCCAAAGGCAAAAGTATTTTTTGGAAATATAATATTATGTGGTAATTTTATTTTTTTTGAATTAAAAAAATGATAGATAATTATTTTTTAATGGAAAATGTCATCACATTTAAGTCTTTTGGCTATGGTTTTGAGAGTTCCTTGAAATAATGTTGTTAGTTATGTGAAAATCTTCCCAGGGATGCATCACACGAAGCACCATGAAGAAATTGAGAAAAAACATTGCTCTTTCCCCAATTTTATTTTTTTTGTGACAATTTGACAATTTTGGTTTTTGGAAAAAAAAAGATTGGCAACAAAATGTCACCATTTCAGAAAATTATGTCACCTTTTAATAAATTTTCATTAAAAGGACTGATATGGAGCCTCTAGGTTGCATGCAACCACAAAAACAAAAATTGCAAATTTAAACCAATCTTTTTTTTAATTTTAAAAATAATTTTAACAATTTCCTCTAATATTTTTGCCATTAAAACTAAATATTTTGTGAGGTCATTGCCATCGAGCTAAGGGCGATTCTAAACAAGGGTCCAAGGAGTAAGGTCCAATGAAATTGAACATTCCTATTGGTCAAGAGTTTTAAATTGGTCACAAGGCCTTTAGATGAGGGTCCGAGACTAAGACAAATCAAATTGTGATTTAGCTTACATGGCATCATTTTAAAGGGAAAACCAATTGGTCTGAACCAAAAAAAAAAAAACTTAAAAGAAAGAGCTTATGGTTTGGATAACCAAAGTGTAAGCTAAGGTTGAAGGTTGCTCAATTTTTTTTGGGGGGTTCTTTTTCATTGTTGTTTTTTACGTTTTTTGTTCAATTTTTGTAAGAATGGAAAACATGCTATGGATTGAGGACATTGTTGAGAGCACATCAACTCCCCCATTTTTGACCAATTCTAGAGTTGACATGGCCGGTTTTGTGCATTCTCACAATGTGGTTGTTAAGAGTGCATTTTCAACCCTTTCAAGTGCATGAAATAGAGGTGAATCGAAAGGTGAGGTAAAAAATGGAGAGTTAAAACACCATAGTGCAATTACTGAATGCAAGAAATAAAAACAAGAGGCACCAATATATTGTGCCTACGCTATTCATTGTGTGTAGTAAGAGTTTTTCTTTAAAAAATAAAAAATTTAAAAATCATAAAAAAAAAAAAAGACTAAAGGTTAACCTAATCCTCTCACATGTCACTCGCACATTTTTTGTATTGGACCCCAAGCCTTTAGACACACTATATTGTACCTTAAGAATGTGAAAAAATGTTTTTTTAATGTGAAAAAGGCTCCAATTCAAGGTTCAATTTGCTTCAAATTGGTCCTTGGGCTTTTCGTACTTGGACCCTTGTCTCAAGTGAAGTGGCCCTAAATCTCGTCACCTTGCAACATCACACAAATTTTAAAAAACTGAAAAAGAAACATTGATAAGGAGAAATTGACAAAGCACGAAGGGATAAATTTCAAAGAACACATGTGAAGGAGACATGGGAATTGTGGGGAACAACAACATAAAGAACATTTGCCAAATCACATGGGACAAATTCAATGAAACACATGCGAGAGAACACATGCGATGAAATCATGTATAAGATCAACAATTTCACAAGGAACATTTGGCATGATACATGGGATAAATTCACTATCATCCATATAATGGCTTTGTACACAATAGGTTGGATGAAATACAATTTTCACATAAGATGAAAGTATGTTTTCACATGAACAAAACTGCTTTAAAGTTAACTCCACTAGGGTGGCAGGTTAACAAGCACACATGCACAATTCCTTGTAATCGATGTTTTTTTTTGGGGGCAATATTTTGCCAAATTTCAACCTGAAAAATATGATTGTGACTTATACGAAGGATTTCTCATTGAAAAAATGGCCCAAATTCTCCAGACTTTGAGAAAAAAAGTCTCCAAATTGCCAAATTTTTATGATAAGTTCCAGAGTTTTAAACATTCTCTCACTTTATGTAATCACATTCTATAGCACTTTGCACCTTCACCACAAGACCAATCATTTTTGACCTTTTTTGGCGAAAGATCACTAAAAGGGCAGCCAAGAATACAATAAATTTTCCAGATTTTAATGATAAGTTCCAAAAGGTAGCCAAGAATACAGAAGGATTTCGTTTTTTCCTTACTTTCATATCTAGTATGTAGCCACATTTGGCTAAATTATTTTCTGGAAGATCACCACTTTGGCTACATCAGAAAATCCTTAAAAGAAACCCTGGTTACAACCTAAAATATGAAAGTATTAAAAAAAGAACATCCTTATATATTTTTGGCCACTTACTTGAAACATGTATAGAAAATTTCTTAAATTGTGATCACATTCTGGCTATTGAAAAATCTAAAAAGGCACTTGATTTTAGCAATTTTAATTTTTTGGCTATATATCGCCAGCGAAAGAAAAGGCTAATTCTCAGGATTCATTCACCATATGGAACCATTTAAGGGAAAATAAATTCACTATTACGGAATGAAATGTTTGGTCTAGGGGTGATTTGCAGCACCCACTTTTTTCAAGATTGCAATAACACAAGCCAAGGCAAAGGTTGGTTATGGTGGGTGCTTTGGACTAGTTTAAAGAAAATTTCAGCCACAAAAGTGAGGGCCAAAATTGTTTGGTTAAGAGAGGAGTTTGTTTGTCACATTTAAAGGCATGCAACTAACCATTTAATAAAAACAACCCTAACAATCTTACAATGCACAAACATCACCAAATTAAGGCAATTTGATCTTTGAATCAAGCAAATATGCACATTTTATAATTAGTAGCTCCCAAATATGATCTTTGGATTCAACAAAACATAAACATTTATTAGCAACCCAAATGAAAGGCCAACAAGCTAATTAATTCCCCATTCTTGAGCACTTTGTATTTCGTGCCAAAAAATCGAGCAAGACAACAACAATTTGTAGGGATTGTGAATTGCAAATAGGGAAAATTTCTGAAAAAAATTAAGTTCATTTGCCAAATCCATCCCAACCATTGACACACGATCGTAGCTATTGTTTGGAGAGATTAATTAAGGGTTGAGATTAATTAATAAGGACCCTTCCTTTGCTTATTTGGGTAAATCTCTTCTGAGAAATTGTGAGGTGAACATAAAAAAAACCCATGATCCTAAGTATTACCTAATTACACATGAAGCAATCTCAACACACATTTTGCACTGATTTTTTTTTTTTTTGTTGGGTGTCTGTTGAACTTACCTTTATTTATGTAAAACTTTATACACAAGGGTGTGTCACATTGTGGCCTTGCCATTTCCATTCAAAAAGAATAATTAAGGAAATTCAAAAAATTTCACCATGCAAAAATATAATCTTCAAAAAAAATCCTCCAAAAGAAACCAAAATCCTTCAAGATCATATTATAACTCTAAAACTAATCTCAAGTTTCAACACAAGCCAAAAGAATGCCATCTTTCAAAAATCCTCATATAGAAATAGACCTATTATCATCTATGGGCCGAAATCACTTAAGCTAGCTACTATACTCTATAATGAATCTAAACACAATATCCTTGCCTTTGGTAGGCAAGGCCAAAAAAAAAAACCTTGAGCCAAAATTTGAAAAATCCATGAATGTTTGCCAAAAATGGAATCAGCAAGTGACCCTCCATCAAAATTACAAAAGAACCCACTTAGAGGCATATTCTATTGCCACTCATGCAAATTTTACAAAATTAATTTAAAAAAAAATCCCCACTACCCATCCACACTTTAGAAGACCAGGAAATCAAAAATTGCAAACTCAGGCGCTTCCTGGTTCATTCAATTAGGTGGACCTCCAACAAGAGGTTTTTTTAATAAAAATATTTTTTAAAAAATTAAATTAATTAATTTTAATTTCACGTTTTTCCATTTGGCCCACCTATGTAAGTTAGAAGAAGAATAAGACTAAGGCCAATAAATACGAGAACAAAAATTGAGGCTGTTGAGAACAATATCATGGACATATGGGAACTCATCTCTAAATTTCAATTTTAACTCGGAACTCTTAAACATGTAGGTAGTCACCATGAATGTCATGACACCTCCCCGCAAAAAAAAAGTTTTCTATGACAATTTGGCGATTTTGTTTTTTTTTAAAAAAGAATTTGCAACAGAAATATTCCCTTTCATAAAACCATTGGTGATTTTTCACACACCAAGCCCCCCCCCCCCCCCC
>Ga0209611_10000940_pt1 | contig 47386 bp, 30 predicted proteins | sample S1TSphgellanicum_3_FD_187693 | JGI IMG/M metagenome (GOLD analysis project Ga0209611, IMG submission 187693) | Host-associated microbial communities from peat moss isolated from Minnesota, USA - S1T2_Fc - Sphagnum magellanicum MG (SPAdes) (version 2) | ecosystem: Host-associated > Plants > Peat...
GCTTTCTTTTCTCTGGGTTTTCTCAAGGGATAATAAAGTTGGACTCAAGTTTAGGGTTTTTCACTATGGTCCCAGGGTTTAGGGTTTTTCACTATGCTTCTTGGCAAACTGAAAATATATTTATTGTCCCGTTCATGAATTTTTTCTGAAAAATGTCAAATATTTTAATTTTTCTTTTGAATTTGGGGGATTACAAACCCACAAGACCCTAATCACCCAAATTCAAAAGAGAACTTAAAATATTTTAAATTTTTTTCCAGATCCTACTTTTTTGTGTCAATTGTTTTTTTGGCATTTTACATTTCATATGCACTCGTCAGAAAATATATTTCAATTGATGCATGATTATTTTTTAAAGAATTGTTGGATTGTCTTTGATATGCATTAATGGATGAAACAATAAACCCATCTACATAGACCCCATTTAAGGAAAATAAAGGATTAGATTGAAACCAATGGACAACCCAAGGCTATTGGCTCCATGTTTAATTGCATTGGGGAAGCCAATTAGCTCTTATCATGATCATCAACACAGATGCATTCATGCATTCACAATAGAAAGAAAATCAAGTGGGCAACCAAAAGGCAATTGGCTCCATGACACTACATGCTTCATTGCTTCTTCAAATCATCAATAGTAGACAACGGCCAGGCCGTTGATGGAATCTCTTGGTACTTGGGTCTCTCATCCAAAGTGCAAAACCCTAGGAGACTTTCAAGGTCTTTAATGGATTTACAATTTAGGATGGGTGACAAATTACAACCTTGCTTCCCCCACAAACGGTTGGAAAGTGTCAAATTGCATGTGTAATATGATCACAAAAGCATGTCACATATTTAGCGGTTTATATGTTCATTGCAATAGAACGGTTGGTGAATTTCTTAGCTTTTGGGGTTGGGCTTTGATATGTCACAAGAAAGGGCAAAATTCGCTTAAAAGGTCTCCATCTAATAAGTCCAGGTAGAAATGTCAAATCTCACAACAAATGGAATAGCTAGCATTATTAAGACCTCAAAGGCCCACACATTAATCACCAAGTTCTTAGGCACACTTATCTTTCCCAGCTCTTATATCAAGAAGATAAAAAGGAGTGTTGGAAAAGTTTAGGGACAATGGATTAGCTAATTTGATCGGCCCCTTTCTTCATTCCGAATCTTGACCTTTCATTGGAGCATCAATTCATTAAGCACATGGCTTTGTTCTAAGTTTTGTTAGGTTAGGGTGGTCATAGGGTTATATGGAAGATTTGTCATCTTGCCCAAAAGCAACTTGGTCATATTGAATTCATTTCTAGAGTTGCCCCAATGCAGTTGGTGAGTATAAGGCTCATGGCACAACCTGGGAAAATGTCTAAAAGTGGTCACAAATGTAAAGCTTTGAACTTTTTGTCTTCAATTTCAGAGGAGGATATTTTGCTAGAAACTCAAATATAGACAAGTGCCAAGTTGAAAAGCCAGCTTTATGAATAACCTGCTTGACCTGAGTGAAAATAGCCTTGGCACATCCAATTACCATACTGAGCATAACCAAACCGGAATGTGAATGAAAATGACCTTTTTTCATCCATGTTATTACATTTCCTTTCCAAAGAGCAATAGTCTTTAACAAAATCATTGTGCCAATGAGAGCCGATGACGTTGGTACCTAGTGTTGAGTAGTAGGTTGATAATCAAACAGAGTTTTACTTTGTGTAACTTGTGACTTAATAACCAAGTGGTAAAATCACTGAAATTATGGACCATGAACTTTAAATTAACCCTGTATTTCTAACTGATTGAAAAATAGCAAAACTAAACCGAACTTAACCCAGGTCTAGCTAAATTGATCCCTAACCAAGCAGAATTTTGTGGTCAGAGAAATGAAAATTCTTTTGTCCCACCACACCTACCATTTTGCTTTATCCCGAACTTCAAAGTTGAATTGAAACGTCACATTACAATACCATTCTCTTTGAGTGTGCAAAAACCTCCACCGTCCATACCATGTTGGGTGTGAAAGTTTCAATGGCTATAAGAGTTGAAAGAGTTGCAAAACCCTCTAAAATCCAATGGGATGGGACTAAACTTGGATGAAGAAAGAAAACCATTCATGTTTCTATGTATGGCCCTTAAGACCACTTTGAAAGGAATATTAGAACCAAAGGAATGATGGGTTACCCGGTTCATCCCCTTTACACATTCTTTCTTGCTTTTCTCACATGTGTGCAAACAAATAGACCACTTGAAATGAACTTTGTATGTGTTGATGGATTTTTCAAAAAAATTGTTCATGGGACAACCCAATTTTGGATTTTTAAAAATTGTTCTTTTCAACAAAGCAATGGTAGGGTTTAGTGTTTCTTGGTCTTGGTTGAATGTAGCTTGATCTCTGTACCTTAATTTTGCTTCATACAATGATGTTGAAAAGATACTAAATAGTTTTTAATTCGAACATATTATCATCAAAAACAAACTTGTAGACTTGTTTACAAGATTTGAAACCTTTTTTCTTCTTTTTTCTTTTTCGCATGTGAGTCTTAACCTAAAAATTGTGATTGATTCAAGCCTAACATTTGCAATGTATAAGTTTGTGATTGATGGAACAAATGGATTGAATTCTTCCAAAAAGGATATGTGAAAGAAAAAAAGGCTTTTTTGTAAGAAAAGTGAGGTATATAAAAGGAAAACTCCAGGCACCTGACAAGTAGCCATATGTACAATGTAAGACAGAAGGTCTGCACAACTCTCATTTGTTCTTAAGTACTGCCCAGTTTTTGTACTATATGATGAGAAAAAGAATAACATCAAGAGACATGATAGGTTGTAAAGGCTATACAGGATCTGTGACTTTGAGCTCATTGAGAGTATCTTAGTTGCTCCGTACCAAGGGTTTTTTTTTTAAAAAATTTTAAAAATTATAAAAAATTAATAATAATTTTGTAGTTTCGAAATTTGGAGATTTTTGCCATTTTTAGCATGAAATTTTCGAATTTACTCTTTACAACAAAAAATTTCAAAAAATTTCAAAATTTTTCTGTAAGCACAGTGTGAGAATTGGGCCAAAAACAAAAAATTGCTGCTGCTCCTTACTCTTCTATGATGCAGGGGTTTTACTTTTTCTTTTTCTCAATTTTGTGATGTAGTCACTCACATTGGCAATCATCCACAAGAGGAATTGGCAAAATTTGGCTACAGGTCAGAGAGCAAAGTAGAAAATTGTAATAATTCTGCTATATATTTTGGCGAGCTGTTAGAACCCATCATTTTCAATCTGATAATTTCAGTAAATTTTCCCTCAAAATCTGGCAAAATCAGATTTTGCTTGCCATAATTTTGCCACAAAATCAAGTGGGACTCATACATAGGATATTTGTAAAAACAAATGCACAAGATGGATATATCCTATGTACTACTAGTCCCACTTGCTTTTGTTTTGTCACCCATTGGCATGGGGAGTGGGACCTTTGGCCAACAAAGGCTACAAAACAACGCGGTCCATTTTTCTTGTGTGCATTTTTTTTTGTGATAAATTTGTTTCCGGAGAACCAGCAAACTTTTGGGAACATTCTCTCTCCATTTGTAGAGAACCTCCTCAACCGCCCACCCACCCCTATAAGGGAATGTACTCATCATAAAGCAAATGTAGCAACTAAACCCTAAACCCTATTCCTTTTTCCTACAAGGTACCCTTTATTTTTAAGCATAATAAACCCACCACAAATGTGAAAGCCATATTCAGCAAGTACAGTTTTTTCCACTAGGTATATAAAACCTGTTTTTGGTTTCTTTGTTCCAAAAACATAATGGGGATCACGAGATTTTTTTCACAAATTTTGCTGTTTTACAGACCAAAATTTTTGGAACATTTTGGTTGGAGAACTGTGTTTTTACTAGTGTAAAATCTAGTAATTCGCCTTTTTTTATTAAAAATAAATATTTTAAATATCACAAACTTGGAAAAAAAATACTCAAAAATCCTCAACAAGAAGGAGCCCTTAACCAAGGCAATAAAATTTCCAAAATTCTAGAAAGTTTTCCAACAATTATTCAAAGTCTTCACAAAATCATAGGGAATAATGGAATTTTTCATTTTGTTTGTTTGTTTTTATTATAAAAAAGGGGTCATGTCACATGTGTTAAATGATGGGCACTCTGATGTTTTTAAGTCCATACATTGTCTCTGGAGGCCAATCAATAATCAGTCAATAAAAAAGTTTTTTTTACATGAAGAAAATGTTTTGTAGGGAGTGAAACCCTAAACCCTAAAAATACAAAAGCCCCAAGCACCCGCAAAAGAGAACACAGACTGAGAAAAAGCGGAAATTGATTATTATTAGAGTTGTGCCAGATTGAAGAAGAAGGGTAGAGAACATCACACTTGTCACCCGAGCATATATTTTACGGTTTCGGTGCTCCGGGTGTGGTTATAATGGCAGGCCTATGTGAGGTGCAGAAGGAGTTGGCTCCTGGACCCACAAATACTTGCCCTCCCTGCCCCCCCCCAACCCCTCCTCTTTTCTGAAAAGTCGGACATGAATTTTGACCCTTCCGACATGAATTTTGAGCCCTCCATTTGAGAACAAGCATGATTAATATTGCCAGATTCGACGGTCCAAACTCCAAAATTCGAATAACCCGTCCTCTCTTGCTCGACAACTTACCGGGACCCACGCTCCACTACTTCCTAGTCCAGCTGCAGGATCCGCAACCGTTCATTTTCTTGGCAATTCTGTACGTGAAAATATCATTGATTCGTGACAAAAATATCATGACTAAAAAAAATTTGTATGATGTTTTAATAAGCCTTTTGGTGATGATAGGTGGTGATGGCCCAATGGGTACCCCACTTTTGGTGGTGGGTTGGGGAAGGAGGGATGGTGGGTGGGTAGGTTGCCCGAGATTAATTGTGAATTTTTCATTATGTACCTAGTAGGAGGAGAGGGGAGGGGTTGGATTGTAGCTTTATAGGAATTTGTTGTGAAATTTGGAGTCCACTTGGGTGCAGAAGTCTCTCAAGTCAGGAAGGATTTGGCCCCCTTTTCTGTTCATCAAAAGATGAGACAACTTTTCAACTTGAGAGATTTGGTTCCCTTATTTGTGTCCATCAAAGAGACCACTAGGCTCTCACCATATATCAAGTTTGGCTTTGGCTCAAATTTTTCTATCACCACCCTTTAGATTTCTTTCCTAATGTAGGCTGCTTCACACTTTTTAGACAACTTGCAAGGTTTTTGACTCTTCTTTTCCCAAGGTTTTGCTAGCTTCCCCACAATTGGATCAATTAGTTGAGACCAAAGTTTTTATTTTTGGCAAATTTTGGCACTGCTCAAGGGCCAGTGACATCACCACATGAAAAAAAAATTCAAAGAAATTGGTTATTTTGCCAAAAACATTATCTGTATCATGGGCAACATTGAATAGCCATTTTCCAACATTTCCTTTTTGCTAGAACCTTCAATTTGATGATGATTGAAGGTGTCAAAAAGAACCATTCATTGCCGTCAAATTGCTTGTAGAATATATCTCATTCATCCAAGTTGTCATTGGTCATTCCTTTGCGCACTTATTACTCATCATCTATCTCCTCTTCCTTTGCACCCATGTAACTTGCCATCATGTGTTTCTTCATGCACTTGCAGCTTGCCAATGGCCACCCTTAACAATGCATTGATGGTCATGGCTCACCATCCCTTAGGCTTTGAGTCTCCATCTTGAATCTTGCAACTTGCCCTAGCTCACTACTCAAGAAGATCTTGATGAACTAATGCAAGGATTTTGTGATTGTTGTTGTACATTCAAGCTCCAATTTACAATCATTTGAAGCTAAGAGTGTCAAATCAACTTGTCAAAATGTGATGATAAATCAACACTCTTCACAAGAAATGTTAAAACGAGTGTCTTTTTTTTAGCTTTGCCTTTTATGTGCATTGTAAAGTTTGGTGTTTGTCAAAAATTTAATGTTTATTGTGTATGTACTATGCTTGTTTTGTGTGCTTTGTGCAATGTGTAGGGAATCAAGAAGGTTTAGGGTTTAAGGTTGAGCATGAATGCTTGTTGTTGATCATCTTTGCTAATTATGTGCACATTGCAAATTAATTTGAATTGGCTTTATTACCTTTCACAATTGACTTTATTATGTTTGATTTTGAGTTGAAACGAATATTCACCTTTGTTGTGTTTGATAGTCAACTTTGATGTGTTCAATTTTGAATTCAAACTAAGCTTTGATTTCTTTTTGTTCAAATTGATTCCAATTTTGATGAACTTTGACCATCTCAGAGTTTTTTATTTCATTTACATTGTAATGTGACGAGCTTTTGCATAAATTCAAATGCTTGTAAGGTGTGATAATTGTTGAGCTTTCCTGATTCTTATAACTCATGAGGAATTAATACAAAATCAAACTCTACAAAGTTCAACAAAATATAAAATCAAGTTTTACGAATCACATCATAGTGTTGTTGATTTTAAATTTTGACTAGCATTAAAAAATCAAATAAGATTCATGACTTACCTTTTTTCTTAAATCTTGTGTTGAACATTTCCTTCTTGTGTTTATTTTTGGTTGCCACACATGGGCTCCTCTTGAACCCCTTAACAATTTTTAATTATGATGTATGTTCAATCAACAAAATATTAAAGTTGGCAATTGCAATGTTGTTGAAAACATTAGCCAAAATGTTATGAGGTCTATCAAAGACAAAGGAAAATTAGTAACAGAAGAAGGAGGTCCATCCCAAATTGATTTGACCCTTACAATTGAAATTGGAAAAACCTCGAAAGAAATCAAACTTGAGTTTAAGAAAAGAAAAAAGGTTTATGAGTTGAAGTAGAAGTTTCAAGTTACATGAGTTGCAAAACTACCACGAATAAAAAGTATTTTAACTGAAAACAAACTTGTCACACATGTTCAATGCAAGTATTGTAAAAATGTCATAGGTTTAAAATTAAAAAAGTGTTCCCATGTTTGTCTATCTTTGCAAACATGATAATAAGAAAAAAGTTACTTACTTCATACCTAATGTTTTTAAAGGTATGATAAGGATTGTCAACATTTTAAAATGAATTTCTTTATGTTTCTACAAATAAGGAAAGTGTGTTGGATAGGTTCGTGTAAGGGTATGGCATATGAAAGCTTGAAAATAATCATTCATTTTGCCACAAATTTCTACCTATTCTAAAATAGAAAGCCCATGCTTGAATATGAAAGTGTGACTTGGTGTAATTCCTTGAAATGAAGAATCGTATGTGGAAGCACTAGTGTGACAATATTCAATTATTCATGGTTGAAATAATGCATGACATTGTTAAAGCAACCACTACAAAAGTTGTGAAAGCAACAAATTACATTTACATCTTTTGTGATGAGAATTGTTGATAATTAAAATCACTTATCTTTGCACACATAGTCATCAAGGAGTAGTCCCAAATTCCAATAATAGTTTTATGTTAATGTAAACACAAAATAAACACTCAAGCAAGACATGTAAAAACCTCTTTATTTTTAGGCATTTTCAAACAAAATTCATGTTTAGAATCAATTGCAAAAGTGTCAAAGCATCTTCATTATACATATATTACCAATGAAAAGGAATGACAATAATTCAAATTCACTTCCTTATATAGGCTAGGTGGTTTTTATTAGTAATTAAAATAGTTTGTTGACATTAAGTAGGAACTAATTCAAATATTACCTATTCACCAATAACTAGTTCAAATACTAATTTATTTTCTAATTAGTTTAACATTTACATAAATATTAATTAACACTTATAAAAAACATATATTTAATACATGTAATAATATAATAAGTATTATTAAGTAATTAACATTGATAAAGGTTATGATTTAACATTTAAAATGGTTAACATCTCCCTTGAAAAGACGATTGAAGTGGCTAATTCTAAAAATATGACAAAACATTCATCACTTTTGAACATTATTGATTTTTGGTTGTTTGATAGGTGAATCATTACTTTTTGAGCTTGTTTGTTTTGGAGTTGATGGTGTGAATGTTGTTCAAGGTATCAAAAAAGTTCCATAACAAATTCAATTTGATTATGCTCTTCATATGTAAAGCATCATTGCATGGTCCATCAAACTAATTTTGTTGTGCAAACTTTGTTTAAATTGAACATGGTTTGTAGGTTGGAAAACTTGATCCAAACCTTATATGCTCACTTTAATAATGGCCCCAAGAGGCATTTGGAACTTAGCAAGCTTGTTAAGATCATAGAAACTTATGGTAATAAACTATCGAAAATGTCAAAACAAGGTGGATTTCTATATTGGAACCTACAAATAAGGTGATGAGTAAATACCACACCACACTTTAATGGTCAAGATGGCTTTGGATTGTACTAGTAACAAATTTGCCAAGGTGAATTTTGAGCTCCTATTGGGTTGGTACTCTTGTACCATTATTTGAAAAGCGAACAACTTGATGAAGTTGACCCAAGTTCAAGATGTATTTGTTGTCGATTATGTGGTAGCAATCAAACTTTTTAAATATGTCTATTTTTTCATTTTGTGAACACTAACATTAGTTTCAAGTCTTTGGCAGATTCCTTCAAAAACCTTTTCATCATGTGGTGGATACTAAATGTGAATACATGTATGGAACATTTATCACATCTCCAATGGTGCTTAGTATGTGACCTTGAAAAAATATTTCTCACATTCAAGTTTTAATTATATTTTTTTTCCCTTACCCCACTCATTAATTAAACTTAGGACCCCAAATAGGTGGGAAACTATTAATAACAATTCATCGAACCAATCAACTTATCTAACCAATCATAAATAAAATTAGTCAATAAATATGACAATGTTTATTACATTGTTTATGGGCTTTTTTAGGGCTTTGAAAGTTGTGCATTTTTTCAATGTCAAAATAATTTTCTAGTGAATTCACTAGATTTGATTGTTTTACTTGATCCAATACTTCTCATGTCTACATGTTGAGCACTAGTGGAGATGCATTTAACCTTTGATTACAATGGATAACACATTTCAGTGAAAACATGTTAAAAGATAGTAAAAAAAAATGGATATCCATATTACCTTATATTATTCATATGAAAATAATAAAGTAACATCAGTGTGGATGGAAGTGTGATAAAAAAAACTTTAAGCATGTCTATTCTAGTTATAACAATCTACTTCCAAAAATCTAAAATCAAATAAGCTTTTAAAGCAATCAAAACATATCCCCAAATATTAGTTGGTAATTTTGTGGTTGGCAAAACAAAATACTTGATGAAATTTATTTATATTAAGTTAAAATATATAGATCATTGTATTTTCTACATGCCCATCAAAAAATCATTCCACTTTTTACTTGTTAAAACATATTTAACAAGGATTTTACATGAATCCACATTACAAAAAATAGAGTTCAAAATTTGTTTGATTTTTTAAAACCCAGTTTCAACCTAGTTATATAATGTGAAATTTAATGCATAATAATTAAAATCTATCTTATCTTAATGCATCCAACTAAAAATATTCAATGTATAATAATATTTTTTATGATAAGTTTTGTTAGTATTTTTTGTTCTTTTTTCAAGTAAATTGTAAAGTATAAAAATTTTCCATTTTATTTATTTTCACCCATTTAGATTACTTAACAAAGACCTTGTGAATTTTGTGACTAAAAACATGTACACTCAAGTTGTGAAAACTATGAAAAGTCAAGTGAAAAAGGTTTTTGAATTATTGATTTCAAAATTACAATCCCATTTTCCTCACATGGTGTTATGGAAGTTTTAAGGGTGGTTTTCCTTCATTACAACAAAAGGTGTCCCTGTACGCCAAGTGATTTCACTAGATTTAGAATGAATTCACTGGTTGTGGTGAACAAAGATTAGTGGGAAAGCAGTGAATTCACTGGTCTAATGAATAGGGACTAATGAATTGCACCCACATTTTGTAGTAGTGCTTCAATATTAAATATGGTCGTAGTTTGTGAAATTTAATTAGGAAACACATTAGTGTGATTAAAACCCAATATTACTACCTCAAGACGATTAGGTCTAGCCTCACTACAACAAAAGGTGTCCGTATACGCCATGTGATTCATTGGATTATGAGTGAATTCATTGGTTACAATGAAGGCACTTAGTGGGGAAGTAGTGAATTCATTGGTCTAGTGAACATGAACTAGTGAATTGCACCCACGTTTTGTAGTAAAACATTTTGTAGTTTAGTTTTTAAATTTAATCTAAATTTAACTTAGGTTAACCTTTTACATTTAGCTTAATTTTTATTTAAATTTAACATAAGTTTAGCTTTTACATTTAACCTAAGTTTAGCCTTAATATTTAACCTATGTGTAACTTTTAAGTTTAATCTAGGTTTAGTTATGTTTAGGTAGGTTTAACTTAAGTTTAGTTTAGGTTAATATTTTAGGTTTAACTTCTAAATTTAGCTTATAGGTTTAACCTTTAGGTTTAATTTTTAAGTTTAGATTATAGGTTTAACCTTTAGGTTTAGTTAAAATTTAACCTAAGTTTAATATTTAGTTTTAACTTAAATTTAGTTTTTAATTAACTTAAGTAATTTAAAGTTATATTAGGTTAATTTACAATAATTTAAGGAGGTTTAAATTAACTTAGGCTAAATTTGGCGGTTGGCCTAAGTTAAAATATGTTAAAATCAAAGCACAATTGGGGTACCAAAAATGACTATTTCATTAAATATTTAGTGGAACCTTCATTTGAACATATCATCGAAACTTTATGGCACATTCATATTAATTTATTTTTTCTTTATAGATACGTATATTATTAAAGTACTATCTTATGCATAGCATTTCAAATTTGAACAAATTTAAGGATTCTCAACAAGTGGTAGAAAACTTTTCAAAACTTTGTTTCATAAGAAAAAAAAGGTTCAAGGATTCATGAAAAATGTTTAAACAAATTATTTTGCCTCAAAATTCTTACCATAAACACCTTAGTTATTGATGTATATAAAATGTTCCAAATGCACTATAGCAATGTACAAAGTTTCAAAAAATGAAAATTTTGAAAATTTTGGGCCATCGATAGAACATGGTTCACATGGAATACATTTTACTATTTTTATTCTCATAAGTGAAAATAATAAACACTTTAGATGCCTATATAAAATTTGGAGCAAATTATTTTCATTTAACATGAGAATAAAAAAGGAAATATAAAACAAGCCATAAGTTTTATGAAAAAAAAGGTGAATTTGGGGGTCCTACGAGTGAATCCTTATGTTTCAAATGGGGTACCCCAACCATGTTTGGATTCATTAATGTTTATAACTTTGTGATAACTAATTATGTTACAAATCAAAAATTGTGGTGCAATGGTTAAAAATTTGAACTTTCAAAGTGAAGGTGAGGGGTTCAAATCCTCACATTTACAACCTAGGATTACCTACTAAATAGAGTACCTAACCTATTTTAAGATCGCCAAAGTCTAGGTGGCCTAGGCTAGGTACATAGGTTAGGTTGCTTAATATAGTTTCCTAGGTCTTGGTGTTAAGTGGCATCACATGATTGGGCCAAAAAAGTTCATTTCCTAATTTTAAGTTGCCACATGGTAGCCATAAGTGGTCAATAAAGTTTTGAATTTGGAACATGTTAACACATGGCAACTCATAAGTGGACAATAATTTTTTAATTCAAACTAAGCCATGTGACAACAAAAAAATAATTTATATTTTAAAAATCAAATTTCAACATTGGATGCATCTTCCATGATTATTATTCAGTTTAATATTACATAATTCAAAAATCATGATCGCATGATTTTTTAAGATTGTGATCATTCATTATGACTGTAGTCATGGAAATGGTATGCAATAACATAAACGATTACCATCATGGCATATACAACTAAGGTTTTTAATCATAAATGTCACCTTTTGGTGTAATATTACAACTTGGCTTTAAGGATCTCTTGCCTTTTCATAAGTGATTGCACACAAGTTGCCAAAATATTTAAAGTTGGCAAAGTTTGATATGGTCCAAGTTATTAGTTTTGACGAGGATGAAAAATGTTCAACAATTTGAATTTCAACAAATCCAAACTCCACAAATAATTGACAATGCATCTAAGCCTTGTGGTTTGAATGTTCGTTGAACAATTTTACATGTTAGAGAATTTTCCATAACAAGAAGTAGTTGCAACTTGGAAGGATATGTGACCCAATATGCCTTTGACATATTATTTTTGTTTGGGTAAGTTGAGGTCTATTTTTTTTGTTTTGGCCCTCAATTTACATGATATTCAACAAGGACATTTAATGTAAAGTTTGGGATTTAGGTGCATCAAATGACCATTTTTAAGGGTAGGGTATTAGATAATTGTCTAACATATTTTTTTATCGCCATCTTATTATTTAATTTAAAAATATATATACATATGAAAGCCACCTTATATTAATTATAATCCATTATTTCAGATTAGTACATACCTTTACATACCCAACAACCAATATATTGCACCCTATATTTTTACTCACGTATTTTCTAATTTTTTTTACTATTGTCACCCTTGGGCCATGATTTCAACAAGATTGATCTCTCCATCAAAATTTGTTGTTTTTTTGGTGTTTGAAAGTTAGTAAATAACAAAAAAAATTATAGTATATAATATGCATGTTTGTTGTGTATTACTTTGCAAGCAGCTTGTGTTATACTGGACAATTTAGGCTTGTCCAATTCTCCCACAAAATAATTTTTAGCAAATAAATAATAGGCATAATTTGTTTTGTTTGTTACTTGTTTTGTGCAATATGTATGTGACATGTGCATAATTGCATTTTGTAGGAAAAGGCTTATGTTGCAATGGAAGATATAGGGGTTCAATTCTCCCACAAAACATAGTTTGCCAAAATCCCACCTTAAAAAACTTGTTCTTTGTTAGTAGGATCTTTAACACATTTAAAATTTGCATATTTTTTTAGGTGGGTCAAACACATGTATAATCACATTAAACTTGATTGCACATTTTGAGGTAGCCAAGCATTTTATAGAGCAAAAAAAAATTATAATTAGATGTTTTGAAAGTAAAGAGCCAAGTTGCTTACCCCTCCTACAAATATTTCACTTAATTAGCCATTTTGGCTATGGTCAACGTTTCTTCCTAGCCAAGATAATTATTTTCGAAAGTTGGACATACAAACCCTAGTGGCATTGACAACAATAGTACGAAGAGACATCTAAAAAGAGGTAAATTAATTTTGTGTTGAGATTAAACCCATTTTTAGGCTCTTATGATTCAAGATATCGAAAAGGTATAACTTAGTTTGTCATGGGTTTGGGGTGGGGGGGGGTATTTCATATGAATCAATTAATAATGGGTGCAACCAAAGTTGGATTTCTTTTTTCATGAGAGAGTTTAAACATCAAAAAGTTGGCGCCTATGTGGAAAATCGTTATGGAACTTTGGATAGTCTAAACAAAGAATTTTGTAACCTTGATTATAAAGTAAACTCTTGATTATATTCATGTAATATCTTGCCAAAGTTAGCATTAGTGAATGATGTCTTCATGGAAAAAATCAAATTTGTCATTATGTTGATTAACATAGTAAATAATTGAAGAGGGTTATTAGTTCAATTTCAATTGGTTATTCAATGGTTATGATATTCAAATCACTTAAATTTTTCAATGATTGAAGAATTTATCAAAAATAATTAAGTAGGATTATGTTCATGGGAGTGTTATTAGTTCCTAAAATGGATAATGATGCAAAGTTTTTATAAAAGTTTTTCAATCATTGTCCTTATTTGTATTTGGCTTCATTTTCTACTTAACATGTTGTGTGTTATGTGCTCATTATAATGAAAAAAGAAGTGCAAAAATGCGGGGGGACTTTCAAATATGAAATACTTTTGAAAGTTTTGTGACCAGGGAGTAAGCTACAAGTTACCATCATCAATATTGAACCTTGTCCAAGTCCACTTCCACCTCACAAAGATGATCAAACACCTACTACATCATATTTATACTATTAATTTTCACATATTAACACCAATTGGAAATTTCCCATAGATGCACTTCCTTAATGATTTGCAAAAATCCTAGGTTCAAGTTTGCAACAAAATAACACCAAGAGATCCAAATCCAAGAATAGCCATAGACCTTAACAATGAGAATCAAAACAAAATTTCCCCATTGATTCTATATTACTAAGTAAAACATTACATTAGTATATAACCACAAAAATGCAAAATCCCCAAGACATGAAAATTGTTAGAATGCTTAATTCACACAAATTTGCAATCTCTCTTATAGTAACTCTCCATTGGTAATTTGAACACTATTCATCCTTATGTGAAGCTAATTCTATTAAAACATCTAAAAAATTCTCTTCAATTTCAAACTCTAAATTAATTATCATATCACATAAAGCATCACTCAAGCCTTCCCAAAAACTCAAATGCTTGTTTTCCTAGCAACACAACTAAGTCCTCTTAATTTCCACATCACCAAATTGACTATATTATGACTAGCTTCCAACACCAAAAAAAAAAAAATCCAAGAAAAATGATTAACTATCAATTGCTCTTTTTCTTTTTGATATGCCAATCCTCTTAAGTACCATTCCACTTCCTCTATATGCTTTTAGATTCTTCAAAATCTCTTCATTAAACACCACACAAAACATTAAAGTGCATTGAATTGTTAATCCCACCACCATTTATAACAATATAATCATAACTTTTTTGACATAATTGAAATTTGCACACAAAAACCAAAACAAATAGGCTCCTAATTAGAAAACATCAAAATCTTCAAAACTAAAACCAAAGATTGAACACCATTTGATGTCACATGTTGTTCAACTCGTTCCTTTCTAGTACCACCATTCCCAAGCTATTCATTCAATTACATGAAAAATAAAGTTGAAGAAGGAAGTGAGAAATGAAAGGATAATTATTCTAGGGTTTAGGGTATCAAACAATCCAAGGAAGAATACCAAATAATAACTTGTTTATTCCATAGATTGTTTAGCCTTTTTGATGTTTTGTGAATGGATTAACTATTTTGGTGGTCTTATTTTATGATTTATTTTTAGAAAATATTGTGCTTTCAAGCCTTGTTCCAAAGAATGATTGGTTTTTTGACCTTCAATTTATATTTCAAACACTTTATTAATCATTGATTTGTATTAAAATTGAAATTGATTGTACCAAAAGTAGAGCTAATAAATAATTATTTGTCCCATTTAAGAAAAAGTCTACAAAAATGTTTGAATACAACACAAAAATTGGTTACATACTATTTTGATGGTCTTGTTTAATGATTTGATTTTAGAAAAAAAATGTTTTTCCAATTAATAAGAGAGACCATTGAATAGATAGCTAATATGGCACTCAGCTATAAATAACATTAAATGAAGATCAATGCTAGGTATAAGAATGTTGTTTGGATAGATTAGAGTTCAAAACCAATATCTAACCAAAGGATTTGTGTGCATTTAGAAAAAGGTTAAGCACGTATTAGAGTTTGAATCATATTTGTATGCATAGATTTTGAACTAAAGTTTTAAATAAAAAGTCAAGTTGTATTCAAAGGTTTTTCAAAAATAATTTTTGAAATGAACACAATATGAATAATGAAGCACAATTAATTTCTTCAAATATTAATAAATAAAAACGCCTTGAGTAGACAAAGGTAAATCAATCTAGGCATAAAATAGTGTGAACACAAACAAGATGCAACAACATATACAAGATTAATATTGCATGCACATTTCATCATTAACTTTTTGGAAATGATCAAAAGTTAAATCAAACTATGGGAGAAATCTATGCACATTAATAAGTATTAGTGATTCAAAGTTTGGTGCCTTACCCACAATAAGCTTGTTCGACCAATAAGAAAAAAAAGGTGTAGAACAATTTAATAAATAAAGGAAAAACACTTAGCAAGGAACAAAAGAAAAAAAATTAAAAAAAAAAATTGAAATCCAAACAAAAGACCACACCCGCAAGCATAGAACACACAATGTGAAACCCTAAGATGGAAAAATCATGAAACTTAGGACCTAAACCCATCACTAGTAGCACAAACACAAGTTGTGCAAGGAGATGGGTAAAAAACCTAGAAGGACACCAAGCCTAGAAGAGGCCTCTCCTACCACCACAATTGCCCGACACAAGACAATGGTGGTTTGAAATCTTTGAAGAGGCACTAACACCCTTTGCTTATAAAATGAATGAATAATTGAAAGAGGTGGACCTCCAAAGCCCTTTGTCGACCATGCAATGTTGGCACATCGATGAAGGAAATCGTTCATTTTTTAGTGTAAACATTTAAATATATCTATTGCTAGAGGGATGAAATCATCTTCAAAGTGTCGGTTGCAATATGGCAGAACCTTTGCTTGAGTTGCAATTTTCGCAACCACTCCTCGAGAAAAAGTGACTTGTGAAACCAAATTCGCACTGGTCAAGTTTGTAATGATTACATTTGCCAAATTGAAAATACCATATGTTGTAAGCATAATATTCATTTGTCATTGTGATGATTAAAGAGATGGTGTTGGGAGAACATGTGTTTGTTCATGCCAAACGTGAAACCTGACATCCTTAGTAATGGAGGTGAAAAAATCTCAAACTGCATCTTGTGTGGCAATGTGTTCTCCCCCATGATCACAATGAAGTAGGTGTATCCTTATTGGGTCTATGGGTTGGCCACATATGCATTGAGAAATACCATGAGCCGTGGGATGGTGGACGCCCAATTTGGTGTGTAATGTTGAAGAGAAAATGTTAAATCATGGGATGATTAGGTAAACAAAAAGTCAAACACCCAAGCTTGGGCTTGCACAAGATTTCAATCGAACATGATGATAATTTGAAGACAATTTTGAGATCATATTGGAAAATGAAATCATCCACATTTTCTAAAATGCTCTCTTAAAAATGATCCGCTCTTTTTTCTAATAATTGTTCAAATGGAGGGTGGAAAATTTGAACAACTAGAAGTAAAAGGTCATGAGCCCACTTAAGGTCAACTTGGAATGGAAATGGACTTGAATTGTTGGCCCCTATAAACCCCAATAAAAATAGGCGACCATCTTGCAAAAATATGGATGCAATGATTGGGTGATAAGCCCTAGCTCCCCAAATACGATGTCGGGGCGATAACCTTTGTAAAGACAAAACCTATCCCACCTTTGGAGATGAAAAGAAAGGAGGCTTGCTGATGAACTAAAGGAGCCCTCACACATTCTGAAGAACTTAGACCTAAAAGTTTCCCAAATATGCAAATGAAGGTCGAATCAAAGAAGGTTAGTTGGTGTTGAAATCTAGGAGTGGGAGGAAATAACAAAAACGATAATAAAATTTTTGGGCAAAACAACGAGTGAAAATCTTGAGTGACACTTGCACATCCCCCAACTCAGGAAAGACATTCATGTGTTGAACATCATCATCCAAAGGTTTTTGGAGGAAAAAAAGATGTAAAGGAAAGGGACCCCAAAAGAACATCCAAAACCCTAATGCCCTTAATAAGAGTATAAAAACTTGATGGAAGTGAAAACCCTAAAGGCAACCTTGTCATAACCCTAACATTGGAATCAACTAAATGTGGAGTACAAGAGCACATGAGGCCAAGAGAGTGTGTTCAAGAGTGAAACACACTTTCATAAGTGGGGGAAAATGCAAGTGGGGGAATCCCAATGATTCTCAATTGCATTCCCAACCCTTCTTTTGATCAATAGATATGAACATCTAAAGTTTCGAGATAGTAAAAGTCATAGTTTTGGGATTCCCACTTGGAAATCCTAGGAAAAAGTGTTATTTGGATGTAACCTTTGCAAAGAATCATAGAATATACCATAGGGAGGGGAGTGATGTTTCTTCCCAAAGGTTACAACCTATGTAAAACTTGTGCTTGAAGTTGTCCTTATTAAATCCATTGCACTACTTATGTTCAATTTGCACTAACCGTCTTCTCTCATTGATTGTGCAGGTTGATTTTATTTTGAATTCTTGCTTGTGAGTTCACCTTAGTCCTATTTCAGAGTTTCAGCACACTCCCTACCCCACAAGTGTTGTGAATTAGAGAGCTTGCTTCAACTTTTTTTTTTTTCTATTGTTTCATTTTGGGACTCACATTTGAGTTTTTTAAGGAGTTTGGGGGCATGTCAAACCCTGAAGGAGACCAAACAACACACTTGTAGGGCTGAATCATAAGGCCTATCAAATTTAACTAGGAAAAACTTGGAGACTATGGAGGCCTCTTTCTTTTGCTAAATCTTCATAATCAATTCCAGCTTTCACGAAAAGCTCAAATTTTTGAGAACTCATCATATGCTCTATTACAAAACTATTAAATGAACACTACCTTCATGGACTCTTGAACATCAAGACAAGAAGAGACATTTTAACTCCATAGTTTTTCAATCCATATGTGTTGCTATACAATTAAACTCTTGTCACACTACTTGCATGTCCACTTGCTTAAGCCACCAAAGAGGCATCATAAAGATTCTTGGGCAGCAGAAACACTCTTTGTATATCTTATGAAACACTTGAAATAAAGGGGCATATTTTGTATGTTGCAAAATAATAAAATATAACCAGAAAATGTTATTTAAAATTTAAATGTATTCTAGATATATTCTCATAATCAATTGTAAGAATTATATTTCCTTATGAATTAATTGCACCATATATTTTCTTGCAGGCCATTTGAAAAAGAAGGAAGTGACCATGCCAAGTAGAGAGTGCCTTTAACTACTGCCTCCCACGATGTTGAAGCACCCATGTTCAAGCATTTGGGTGAGAGAGTATGGGGGGCATTAGAGGCCAAGTGAAGCATCTACAAGGTGAAGATAATCAAGCCAATGGAAGCACTGCAAACAGGAACCAATACCCATAAGTACCCACCCTCCTAAACAATTACCAGTCATCACCAAATGAAAACTTAGTGGTTTCCATTTCACTGCAATTATCATTTGAATATATAACTGCTGCAAATCTCTGATAGTCTATCAATTCCAGGTTTGTCAATCCAATTGCTTGGATTGAGATCACTGCAATTGAGCTATATTACACGAAAAACTTACATGGACATGCATGGAGAATTGGCAATGCCCATCAAACATTACACAAGTTTTCTGCAAATAAAATTTGATGAAGTTGGTTACTATATGCTGTATGTATTTTGCTGGTTGGACAAAATGAAATTGCTTCCAAGTTTTAAGATTGCTCTACATGTCAATGCCTCTTACTTACTTGTTATGTGTTAGGGAATGGGTAAGCCCTTGACAATTGTGCCAGATCAACCTACCCGTTGCCCCATAGGGTGAGCCTGTATGTGCACTTGGGAGAATCTTAGGGGCGAACCTATTCACTTATGCCAACAATTTTGAACTATTATGCTAACTTTTGAAAAGGACAATTGATGATTATGCAAAATTAGGGATAGTGAAAAGGACAAGTGACAATTTTGCTGAATTTTGGGCAATAAAAAGGATAGACTATTAATGAGTAAGATCAGCTCAATGAACATTTTCTTCAATTTAGAAACCTGAAATGTGACATTATCTGCCCTCAAAACCGTTTATTTTGTTGTCATCTTGAGAACCTAGAATAAATTAGAAGCTGCGATGTGGTTAGGTGCTTGCTTGGCTCTGTGCAGTGTGCCACATTGACGCCTGGACAGAGCTTGTTGGGGGTATTCAGCATCCTGTGCTTCAATATCACAATGTGGGCAAAACAGGGAGTCAGCGCAGCTTGCATTTGTTTCTACTGCAAGCCTGTTGAACACAAAGAAAAGGTTGCACTATTCCTCCACACCAGACACACGGTCTGCTCACCACTTCTCTTCAACACCCTGAGAAACTCAATTGAAATTTAATTGAGACTGAAGGAATGATAAAACACAAAACCCCCCACATTCAAATACAAAGCACAATCCCCACTTTCACAACCAAACACCAATACAAACCCATGATGACTACCAGACAAGATCAGAACCTGCAAGGAGCCCATGCACACACACACATAGGAAGCCATCAAGTTCCTCTCGGCAGTAAAGGTGGGTGCAACGGTAGTAGCGTTTGATTTGTGTAGGGTAGAGATCTAAAACCTAAAGCAGAGAAGTAGAGATCTGAATTGGGAGTTGGAAGACAAGCTGCAACATATTTGTTGTCCAGACCCAGAATGTGGGAGTATTTTCCAGTGTTGGGTGGTTCTTAGAATGAGGAACGAATATCCACTGGTCATCTACTCAGCTATATACTTCCTTACCCACCAGTTCTCAAAAAAATCAAAGAACTGGAATTGTTATATACATATGGTTCTCAAACAATGTGAAAAAAGTCAAAGATCCAGCCAGAGAACCACCGGTTCTTACATGAAATCCATTGATTCTTTAAGGTTTTTAAAATGACCAAAACCACCAGTTCTTTGATTCTGGAAAATTCTCAAGGAACCAGAAGCAGCAGTTATCTGAACTTGGAATACTTAAAGAAACAGAACCAGTGGCTCTTTAAAATTCAAAGAACCATACATACAACTCTGCTATTTTCATTTCTTCCCACCTGGTTGTGGATAGCTCAATTGTGAAGCAATGGACAATTTGAGAAGGCTTGGGTGTCTGCAAATTCAAAGCTCAGATCTTCAGGCATAATTTCAGTCTGCCTGTGTTCTCAAATTCCAGGAGCAACTAACAAGTTTGCTGTGTGTTTATTTTCTGCATTGCACATTTCAGCAAATGGTAAAGGGTCCACATTAAACTTGGCTCTCCAGAAACTAAAGGTCTGAAGTCCAGACTTCAAACATATTGTACTCCATCCAATCTCCTACTTTGGAGTTGGAGAATTCTTGAAGAGTGTAGAACATGCCATTCAAACCTAAATGTGATTTCATGAAGATTCATCATGTTTGAAGATGTGGAACCAACGGAAGGCAATTTGAACTATTTCAAACAAACTTAATAGTAAGGATCAGATCCGGACCAATGTCACTTGAGTGGGGTCTGAATGCATGTGCCAAGGTGGTGGGCACTTGAAGACAACAGGTTTGGTTGCGACCAGTGTTGGGTGGTTCTTTGATTTTGTTAAGAACCTTTCATCCCGGGTTTTTAAACTTTTAGAAATAAAAAGAACCTCTGGTTCCAGTTCTATGAAAATTTTGCAAAATCTCAGAACCTTAGGTTCTGATTCTTTAATATGCTTATAATCCAAAGAACCTAGAGGGTTTTGGGTTTTGGAAAAATTTCAGCAAATGGTGGTTCTTGTGAAAGAACTGGTAAAGAACCAGCGGTTCTTTGACCCAGTTCTTTGATTTTTTTAGAATCCCAGTGAGGGCTCAAGACTGGTTATGTGAGTTTTGTAAAGGACTCATTTTTGGTATCTTAATTTACACCACAACTATCATGTATGAAAAAGACAAACAATCATACATTTTTGTTGATCAAATATCAAAGTTTTATTGAGACAAAATAAATTCCAAAATGTCATTCTTGTTCTGCAATATTGGCATTATTTCCAAGGTACATACTCTTCAAACATCCTCTTCAAACTTGAAATGAGTTATTCAGTCCTATGAATGAATCTTTTAAAATTAATCAAGTCTGTTAACATTTCTAAATTGACAAATTGGCACACAACACTTCTAACTTTCCAATTCACATCTTCAAAAGGCCAACATGTTCAGGTACACAAAACCTAAAAAATTGGGACCTACAATGCTAACATGATGTTTAGTTCAGCCTACAATGGAGACATGGCCTTCTACAGTGATGAAGAATTATATCATGGAATGGGAATCCAACATGTTGCACTCAAACTGAGAGCATCCTTTGGACCTCAGGTGGCTTAGATCGAGATGGGGAAATTTGTTATCTAGTAAAGTCTTGGACAACACTAGGGTTCTAGTAAATAAAATACCATTCTGAGTTAGAAGGGTTGGCATTAATTAATTATGAGAAAATAAATTCTGAAAATTTGAAAAATTATTAAGATATATCGCCTACTAGTTAACAATGTAACATGTACACTTTCAAGACCAAAATAAAATTTGAAATTGTTGTGCCAGATCTTAGGAAACAAAAAATTAAATATTGGATAGTAAAATGCCAAAACTGGCAAGCTAGTATGAGAGTGATCTTGGGTATAAGTCATGTGATGCTAAGGACTTGGTGTGCATGACAGAGTGCAACAACAGTTTGTTTTTTTCCTTGTGCACTGAAGTGTGCAATTGTGGGGTTAGGTGGAAAATGGTGGACTTGAAACATATCGATTGCCTTGTTTCAGGTCACAGATTTGCACATAAGAACCAAATTTGCAAATTCAGAAAATTGGGTTTCATGGCAATCAAAGGATAGATATGCCATATGCCAAATATCAGCTAGAAATACTTTGCATCATGAGAACACGTTCTTAAATGCGCAATAATAGAGTCAGCATGTATCTTAAATAAAAGTGTAAAATACACAAGGTCCATGCAGTGTTTTTTTTTTTTTTTTTTTTTCAATTTTGTGATGGCACTGAAGTGGTGAACATCCAAAAGTGTATCAAAATTTGGCTATATTAAAGTAAATATGAAAGTAAAAAAGTTCCAGTGACAAGTAATCGGAACTGGTATAGGGGGGATTTTTTTGAAATCCTTTGTACGATCATCCATGGACCATTCCAAAGACAATTTCAAAAATAACTACCTCATTTTCAAGCCTAACTATTTCATTTCTTTTTTAATAATTGCTTCCTTTTCCTATGAACTTTCTTAATATCTGTCTCTCACCTTTCCTAATAAGATACCCCCATTTTATAACTATTTCACTCTTTTTCCCTATCCACCAACATGGATATGAAAAAACAAATTAACATATGTCTTTTCATGTCCATCAAATGTATATTGATTTAAATTAAATTTGACATTGACATAAATAATGATGAATTATTAAAAACCATATGAAAACATGACAAATTTTTAAAAAAATCATCACTAATAGTGTGCAGTGTTTTAGATTGTCTTTCAGCTGACGGTATACAACATGGAGCTCTAATAAAAAAGTTTAAGTATCTTTCAATATTTTTGGCTGCAGCTGCAACATATTTTAGAAGTCTGGTGATTTAAAATATTTTCTCCTTCAAAATCTGGCAAATTTCAGCCAATGTTTTTCATTAAAAAATGCTTTGAATAGATTGAAATCCAATTTGTGGGTCAAAGATTTGTGAAAGTTTTCCCAGAAAAAAGTAATGGGTCCATGCTATGGTATTGCCATTCACCTAAGCAAGTTTTAAACATATTTTCACTTCAGGTTATGCATAAGAATCTTGTTCTTATTCCATCACTGAAGATTGAAAACACAATCACACCAAAATTGGACATGTAGAAACTAAAATGAGATCCATAACAATGGAAATACATGTTTGAAACGAGTTGAATATCAAGTCACGTCATTTGCCTCCCATTGCCTGCTCTGAGAGCTTTAAGTCCGCAGTACTTAGTGTTTTAATCTTGTTCTAAGTCACTAACTATTTTACATATCCTTGTACAAGGGCAGCTTCAACACAAGTTTGTCAAGTAATTAATTAATTTTGAATATTTCATGTTGAACATATTTGAATATTTGAAATTTTGATTTTCCTTCACACTCAGTTTTTCTTTGAAAAAAGTGTTTTTTGAAAACTTCGACATTTTTATAAATAATACAATTTGTGTTGAATCTGCCAAGGTACTATGGAAGGTGTGTTTGAACATCCATAGTTTATCTATTTCTATCCATAAGGTCCAAGCTACTTCTAGCATTAAACCAGTGTAGACCCAAGTGAATGTGCAGTCGCATGTTTAGGTGCAACTCAAATTTGTGCTTAAATGTTTAAACCAATTTTAAGCACAAAAATGATTATCAATTTGACTAAACTTCCCATGGAACATCAATTAGCCCAATCATTATTAACACAAAATCCACTATAGCAATTCCAATTTACATGCTTTTGGCAAATTCTAGAGAGTTCAAATTCTAAAATTTCAAAAAATTCTAAGGAATAATTTTGAAAATTTCTTTTTGAAGTTTTCAAAAGAGTTATGCACTCATTTACTTGAACTTTAAAAGTCAAATAAAATATACTCCATACTTGAAGTGAATCAACTAGGCATCAAACCTTCACATGCATCTGAATAGTTTCTCCCCTTGATATATTGAAACATTGATGAAGAGTGCCAACTATAAAAACCCACAAATTCATCCACTGTGATGCATTAGAGGACTTATATTAGTTGCAGAAAAATCTTGCATGAGTTGTTGTATCTAGTAAAATTAAGGTCAAGATTTGGTGACAGATAATGTCCCTTCATGACCACATTATATGACATAATCTTCCAGTGATGATCATACACTTGTAATAGTTTCCGAAATGTGTCTCTTGAACATGAATTTTTAAAAACCAGGTCAGAATCTGCTTCTCCAGACCTTAATGTCATGGAATGGCCTCACCCTTGCCTGGAACTATTTCAAGAACTCAAAGAACCTGTGGTTTTCATGGAAGAACAAGCAAGAACCATAGATTTTTTGGCAGTTATCATATAAAGTTTTTGTTATTTTGAGGATGGCGATTATAGGATAGCTGCGCAACACTGGTGTATTCTCCTAGGCCCAAGTATCCAGCAGTAAAATCAACCTGACACAGGCCTCACACAGAGACACCCATAGTTAATTGTCCCCAAAGTTTCACATTAACAAATGAGCCAAAAATAGTCACCATGCATACAAATCATGATGAAAGGCTTTCTGCTTCAGAGCTGCACAACACAAAAGAGCAGCTCAAAATTATGATCTCAACCTCAGTCTATTGCTCTATTATTATTACATTTGTTCAACAAACTCCAGGCCATTTTCTTCTATCACTACCAAGGATCCAAGTTACAACTAATATCACTATGCTTACTATGTGAACATTGATGTCAAGTATTTAGTATTCACTGTACAATATTAGTTTTCTGGAGTTGGTATTTGTTGTTTGAACTCAGTTCAATATGAACACATTCCAATCTTTTCATGTTTAGAGCACAGCTTTTTTTTCTTTTTTTTTTTCTTCAATTTTGCGGTTTCCAAAGTTTGGTGATTTTTTTTCAATATTTTATCATTATTTCTGAATTTACACTTTCAAAAAATTCCCCGAAAATCCAATTTCTTTTGGTTGTCATAGTGTGAAAATTTGTCGAAAAAACGACCCCAAAGAGTGTCTCTCAAATCTTACGACATCATTTTTGCGCATGATTTTATGTGTGTGACTTTGTTAATTTCAGATTGTTGGGCATCAATTTCATAATGCATGACATTGACCCAGATGTGACAATTCTCAAATTTAATGCTCAAGGCAACAAATTGTTAACCACTTTGCTCCATGAATTCCAAAGAAGAGGTCCAAGCCTAGTTGCTGAACAAAAGCAGGGAATAACTCTCACTCCCACTAACATGCAAAAATTTAGAAAATGGATTTCAAGATCAAAGACTACAAACCTTTGAATTTTTGCTCCCACCCCACCTTCCTTCAACACAACACCTTTGCACCTTAAAATGACAAACCTGAGCACCCAACATAACTATGCTGCTTCAAACCACCACCAAGCTTGCCACCAACAATGAGCACCATGATCTCCAGAATTATGCTCAGGTATCAGAGGTCAGAAGTACAGAAGTTGGGTAGATATGGTCACACTCCCATATTCCAATGCCATCAAACCTGTACGGAAGAAGCCTGTTGCCAAAGCTTTGATGTAGATTCTGGAAGGCCCTCTGTCTCTGCAAGATTTTTCGCACGTCTTTCATCCACAAGGACTAGATATCCAGCGAGAGGATGCTGGCTACTGGATATAGTCGAGGTGCATAAGCACTGAGACTATATCTGGTACCCAGTGGCCTCAAGCTGGTTATGGGACATAATCAACAGGGAAGGCAAATCAAGCTGACCATTATTTTTCATAACAAGCCCTCTTCAGAGACAACACATCAGCAAGAATGCCACACATCAGAATGCAACACATCAACAAGATTTACCTTCCTGTTGATTATGTGGCAATTTAACCCTGAGCTGCAAACTGTGTGTCTTTGTTAGAAAAATGTCAAGCTTGTTAGCAATCAACCCTTATGAGCTTGGAGACTTGATCTATGCACTAACCAGAGTGGGCAGGTATTAGAAATGGCACACAACCCTCACGGGGTATCAGTCTGAGTATTAAAGTTGATATCCATGGTTATCAAAAATCAAATACCCGATTTTCATATATAACTGTGATTATCAAAAATCAGATACCTGATTATTATATATAACCGTGGATTTCAACTTTTTCAAAAAGCCAAATAACTGCCTTAAAACCTGTTGGGTCTTTTCTGGTTCTTTCATGAAACTTGGTGGTTCTTTGAACTTTTTGATATCCAGAACCGATGGTTCTTTCAATCTGATTTTTTTCTTTTTCCCAAATACCCCTGAACTGGCAAGTATTACAAAAAATCAAATGCCCACCTCACATTGGTACTAACTATTGTGAGGGTTTATAAGGTACTCCCTACCTTATAGCCACCAATTTCCCTTACCTACTTACCTACCTACATTGTAACCACTTACATTCAATGTACTTATGGTACAGAATTAGGGTTAATGAAAACATAATTGGATGTAATAGTGTTGTCAATTGTCGAAAGTGGAAGATAACAAAAGTGTGATAGTTGATGCTAAATGGAGGAGGTGTTCTTGTGAACAATTTGTTTTGTTTTGTTTTTTGGTGATTTCTTTGCCGCAGGTTATGTTCAGTGGCATTGTAATGGTGATCGGGTGTTCAATAGCACTTGGCGTAGGAGTTGTGTCTAATGTGTTGATTTCAAATGAGTTTGAACTGTTGTCAAGATGTTGTTGTGCTGGTTTTTGGAGGATGTTCATGATGGAGCTTAGCATTCATAGAATATGAATAGCAGCAGAATGGTGTTGAGGCATCTAAGTTTTCTTCTTTCTTTTATTTTGGTAGTAGTGTGGATGGTGTTTGAAAGTAAGAAGCTAATGGTTGATAGTTTATAGAATATTAGAAGGACAATAAGGGACGAATGCCCTATTTTTTTGACCACCTACCATTGGAGCAATGAATCTTCCATTGCGCCATACATTTCAAAGGAACAATGATAGAAGTAGCAATAGACTTAGGGGTCACATTGGGGGAAGTGATGAAAATCTCTAGAGATTTCATCAGCAGTCAATGGTAATTTGTGTATTAAAATGTGTTGGGGTTATTGTGGGAATTATGTGACAGTTGTGTTGAGCTAGTGATTTAAGGAGAGAAAACATCCACAAATGTGGGAGCTTCAAAAGGAAGCTTTGATTTATGGGGTATGGCTGGTTGTGAAATTTTTTGTTAAAAAACCACTCTAATTCATTGGTTTTATTTTGTCCAACTTTCTGAATTGCTATATGTTTCATTGTTGTTTTGTGGGAGCATATGTGATTTTGTTGTATTAGGATGTGTGGGGTTTTTGGTTTTGGTTCAAGTTCATAAGTTAATCTATGTACAGGGATATGGCATTGTCTATTCAATTGGAACACAATTTCATGAGAGTTGTGGGGGAGGGGATTTTGTAACTGTTGGCATTGCCAACAATATGCCTAGTGGGCTCATTGAGAAAGAAATCAAAACAATTTGATCTCTCATGACTTGTAGATTATGATTGATCACATAAGTTCACATGTAATTAGAAGTTATAGAATAAATGATATCATTTAGTATAGATGTTCTTGTGTTTTTGCAAGTTTTGAACTATTGGTTTGTAGTAGTTATGTTTTGTGATTAGAATGTCATAGTTTTTGGTTACATATTAACCATCTTCATGCATCAAGCTGTGTTATAACCACCAAGTGCATGACCTATTTAATATTTACCTACTTACATAATAACCACTTACATCCTTGCCTATGAAGATGCCTAGGTTATTTACATGCCTAGTTACCTAGGTAGGGGAAGGTAGTACGGTTTATAGGATAGGTTATTAAGGCTAACCTTGGTAATTCAATTACAGTTCATCCACAATTGAATCATAAGGTTGTTAGGTAATATAAAGTTATCTTTCTCACATACAATAGTTCATAAAGACCTACCCCAATTTTCTTTAGTGTACATGGAGGCCATGTTATGCAACATTTTTTTCTTCCTTTGTTGTTTGAAGGGCATTTCAAAAACAAAATGCCTTCCTCACCCTTGCCCATTATGTTTGGTGCATTGCCTAGCACCTTACCAAAGGCATGATAAGTAAGTACCAAGTTTCCTATAATAATAGTAAACCAATTTATTTTGGATTGATCAAATTGGTAAACTTTACCACCTAAGAGGCTTATGTGTAATCTTAGTTATTTTCAACATTAAAGAGTTGACATGCCATAATGTTTTTTTTGGGGGTCACAAAAAAAAGCCCTAACCCTAGTTATTTCCAAAATAAAAAAATTAACATGCACTAGTGTGTTTTTTGGGGTAATAAAAAAAATCCATGGCTCATCAGATTTTGAAAAAAATAGAAATAAAATTGCCAAATTTCTACAATAGGCTCCAACATGTAGGCAAAATATACAAAGATTATTTTTAAAAAATATTTCATACCTGATTTATAACCGATTTGGCTGAATATTCTTATGGATGAATGATTGTTTGGTTGCATCACAAAATTGAAATAAAAAACCTTGACATGCATTTAGCACAATTCAATTAACCAAATGATTGTCACATTTGGAAGAAAGTTTTATATATCATTTGCACATTCTAGGAGAACATGTAATCCCAATCCTTTTGTTAACATAATCACTAACTACCCCACTTATGTTGGTTTCCTTTTATTCCAAGCTTTCATTATCACCAACACCTTTTATTCCACCTTTAAATTATACTTCATCCACAAGTTCCATAAGTGCAATATAAAGATTGTGATACTAAAAGGGAAGTCATTTTTGTTTCTCATATTGGAATTTAGTGGCATGATGTATTTTGGGCAAAACATAAATTAAGACAAGTGCAAGGTCCTTAGCATTGTTGGGCAATTTTTAGAATTAGGAACACATGTGACCTAAAGGCATGCCCTATAAAAGGTAAGACATTTTTAGGGTTTTAATTTTTGTGCCTTTTTGCATGGAGATGTGACCGTCACCTTGGGGTTGTTTGTTCATGAAGATTGATGATAATGACAATTAGCAAGAGGGAAGATATTACTTTGTTATATCTTCTATATTTGGTTTGTCACTAAGTCATGTGTGTTGGTTGATAAGATTTGTGTGGAAGTGTTGCATGGAGGAAATGTGATGGAGGATTGCAATAAGGAGTGTCAATAACGATATAAGTGAATAAGCTATGGGTAGAACTTCACAAAAAAATTAAGTACATTTCATTAGTTTTGTTTTGGTGATTCAATTTCTACAAAAAGACAATAAATCTAAAATCTTTTTTTTGTTGCATAAGGACCAATGGTCTTTAAGTTGTAAAACTAAATATAGGAATTGTGTTTTTTTAGGTTTTCCTTAAGCAAAAACCAAAAAATTGGAAATGATGACCAAGCCTAAAGTTTAATGTCTGATAGGTCCCATATTTAAGGGTCTTGGGTTAGAATTTGGAGTCTTGGGAGGATCACAAAAAAGGGGAATTGTTGTGCACTAGGGGGGGAAAGATTTTCATCAATAAAAAAAAAAGATTTTGACATTTTGGGTTTTATGTTGCTGGACCATGGGATGATACCTGTCAATTGACAAGAGTGGAGAACAAAGAGAGTTTGATCCGATCTCTCTAGTTAGTGTCATCAAGGTTGATTAAAATCATTGTTTGTTTATAGAATACAACTATGTTGTTCTTGTGATGGTGTGGTGTTGATAAGTGGAAACCATGGTTTAGGGATCTTATGAATAAAAAAGACTCATTAGTTTGTATGGATTGTTCTAGATGTTGCATAACATGGTAGCTAGTGCCAATTAAAACACACCATCAATTTTGGTTACACACATATTCATTGCTCATCAATCTTGGTATATAACCACTTACATATTGGTTCTCAAAAATGAAAAGGTCAAAGAACTAGTCAAAGAATTGCAGGTTCTTTGCTAGTTATTTCATGAAGACTATCGGTTCTTTGAGGTTCTTGAAATAACCAAAACCAATGGTTTTTTATGCACACCTCTACAAAAGCCTTGTTTTTATGTTAGACAACACACACACCCCACAAATATGTCTGGTTAGCAACATAATTCTATACTTCGTTCTAATGGTTCAACAAACAAAACTGATACAAGTATATATATAAATCCTATTATAATATTACAACAACCAGATAATCATAGCAATTCCTAATCCTATTCAATAATTATAAATCTTAAAAAAAACATGATAGGGACTTTAGATCTGATAGATCAATTCTTTCTGGACTTTTTTCCCATATGACTATCATGGTCTCACTTGGCATCATCTACCATGTTTATTTCATAACCCAAATTCTCCCACTGATGCATTCTAGAAATTTGACTGGATTAGGTCAAACTTAGACACCATTATGGATTTCCATTCCCAAATTCCTCATGATGATACAAGATGACCCTCCTAGAGTTTTTAACAAATAAATATCTTTTCTTGAATACACATGGCTTGGTTTACCAATGCAATTCTTAAAACCTCACAAAAAAAACTTGATGCCTTATTCAGGCTAGCCATTTAAAGGGATCTTGGTCATTTCCACTAGACCCATGTTTTTTATTCATGCCTCTACTCTATGTCTATCTAATCTTGACTTCACTACATAGCAAAAAGTAACTGAATTTGGGAATTAATTTACAAGTCGACTATGGGCATTCGCTCAAACAATCAAAATGCCAAGTAGCAAAAAGTAATTGAAGTTGGAAATTAATTTACAGTCAACTATGGGCATTTGCTAAGCAACAAAACTTGACCACCTTGGGTGCATTTCGCCTCACCTCATTGTTTGCAAGCCAATTTTTTGTCATTTTTGGCTTAAGCTAATGGTTAATGCTGCATTAAATTAAACTAAACTTCAAATAAGCTTGGAATGCAATAAAGGCAAAACAATTGGGCTTGAAATATCTGAAGGTTTCTATTAATTATTCACCAAGTAAAGACCAATCTGTTTGGCTTAAACTAAGCTCCGAAAAGACCCAAAAATTTCGCAAATCAGGAAGATCCTCTCAAACTCCTAAGGTAGGCTAACAGAATTCTTTCAAGACTGTAGAAAGATGTAACCACACCTCAACCACCAGTTGGTCAAGGTATGGGGATAGATGTTCTAACTGTTTTTTTATTTCCATTAGGCAGGAAAGAAAAAGGTCCTCATCAAGGAGCTTGTGGATGGGGAATCCACAATAACAAGGTAGGAAGACCTAATTAACTACATAACCTAGTTTTACTTCCCATTATATAAAGTTGAACCAAAATCAGATAATAGGTTAGCTGCCCAGATGGATTGCTGGGCCTCAATCCCCAACAAGGTCTCAAACTTGATCAACAAGGAGCTGACCAAAACCTTGGACCTTTAGGAGACCAAGGTGGCCATAGCGGCAATGTGTAGGGGCAAGGCAGCAGGCAGGGACGGTCTTCCGATGGAATTTTTCTAGGAGAATTCAAAAGATGTGACGCCCACTCTACTTCAAGCATACATAGCAATGTTGAAGCTTAGGAACACCTCTGAATTCATCAATAAAGATCTGATCTTTCTGATTTCCAAATCTGGTGAGCATTCTCGATTAGGGAATTAGTGTCTCATTACTCTTCTAGGAAGTATTTACAAAATCCTAGCCAAAGTCCTTTCTCAAAGACCTCAGCCCTTTCTCCTAGGAATCATCACGGGTTTTGTGAAAGGAAGGAGTATTCTAGACAACAATTTTTTAATGCAAGAAGCTTTAGATTGGGTTGTTGAGAGCAATTAGAACCTAGTGTTTCTATTATTAGATTTTTAAAAAACATTTGACAGAATAAAATGGGACTTCTTTTTTCTGCTCTAAGTAAACTAAGTTTCTCTCCCAAGTGGGTGAAATGGGTTTAAACCTTATATTGGCACTCCATTTCTAAAATCAAAATCAATGGGAAAATAGGGAAATGTTTAGCCTACATAGATCGATGAGGCAGGGCTGCCCCTTGCCCCTTACCTCTTTATCTTAGTTATTGATGTCCTAAGGTACATGTTGTAAGACCCCAAGGTAGAAGTTGAGGGTTGCCTCCCAAAAGGGGGAATGTTTAGGGACCAGACTTTTGCTGATGATACTACCTTCTATCTGAAGGGTACAAAGGACAACATGGATAAGGTGAAGAAGGTTTTAGACACATTCTACCTTGCGTCCTGCAAATCTTGTGCAATTTGGACTGCAAAGATGGGAAAGGATTGGAATTGGGGGCAAGACATAAAGTTGAAGTGGGTTGTAGAAGGGGAAGGCACGAGATACTTAGGGATGCAAATTGGATTCCACCTAGCAACAAAAGCCAACTTTGTCAAGCTTTTGGATTCCTTAAAAAAAAACCTTATATCTTGGGGACATAATTGTCTGTCCTTTACGGGGAGAATTTCTAGTAGCAAACCAAGTTCTCCTATCCTCAAAGTGGTATTTGGCAGTGTGTTGAAACCTTAATGCAAGAATAATCACACAAATCAGGGAGGTGATCAGGAATTTCATTTGGGGAGGAGAATTACAAAAAAAAATGTGCCAAGATCAGCAGGGTCATCTTTTGTCGGCCCACTGCTAAGGGGAGCTTAGGTTTAATTGACCCTAGCGCCCAATTAGAGGCTCTGCTGGTTAAATTACTTATCAGAGGGCTCTCTTCAGGGGTTGAACCATGGAAATAGCTACTAAGGCACAAGGTGGAACAGGTTCAGTCAGCAGGGAGGACATCCGCCCCATGGCCAAGTGACACCAACTGGCCGTTTGGGGTTATTAAGCCCCAAAAACTTTTAATCCTTATGGAAAGGAATCCCTGGAGTGTGGATAAATATTAGGGGAGGGTTAAACAAACCTGACCCCTCCTCCTTGGCGAAAATCTTGAGGCAACCCATATTTGGAAATCTCCAAGTCTTGAACTCCAGGGGTGGGCCATTCAGGGCTGGGAGTAGAAGTGAGGGGAAACCTTTGGCAAACAAAGGAATCACCAAATTGAAACACCTCTAGGATGTTAAAACTAAGGCTTGGAAATCTATGGCCACTTTAAGTTTGTAAAAACACTCAGCAAATGTGCTGAATAGGGACAAAATTATCCCTTGGAACCCCAATTCTGCGTTAACTTCTCTTCACATTGGGGACTGGGTCAGCCCAAAATGAAGAGGAGCCAAAGAAGTTATATCCTGGGTCTACAAGATCATCCGCATCAATCTTGGATACTTGGAAACTAAGGAGTACATGAGGGAAGTAGTTCATGGTCTGCTGAAAAAAATAAGCCCAGATGAGATAAATCAACCAAACAAGGAACTCATTTTAGTTAGGGTTTTTTACCAAGGCAAGGGAACGTAAACCTTCAAGGCTTGCAAGGATAAGGTGGACTACCCCCAAAGACCCCAATTTTTGGCCTTTTGACTTTGGATTCATTGAGGAGCTTTCATGGGATCTTGGTGAATGGATGTGGAAAGACCTCGCCATTCTGGGCATTGCCCCCTTTTTTTGGTTATAGTTCAAAGAGGGGATACAAAACCTTATCAGCGAGGCAACAAATTGTCTCTGAAGCTTCCAAGCTCATTGCTAAACTTGAAAACTCCCCAACTTCGGAATAGTAGATCTTTACAAGGTTGTGGCACTTCTCTAGACCCCATAGAGTGGGTACCCTCATATGGCTCATTTTGAATAGAGCCCTTCCTATGGGCACGTGGCTACAAAAGTTGGGCATCCCAGCCTCATGCCAAGTCTGCCCCATGGGTTTAGTGGAGTCTCCCCAACACTACCTGCTGTTGTGTGAGAAAGTGGACTTCGCCTGGTATGCTTTTAGGAGAATCTGGCAGGCTTGGGGTGCCCTTGAGGTCATCATCAATTGAAATTTCATCCTCCTCAACGAGATTGCTATCAAGAGCAAGGAAGTCCAACCTTTAGCCCATAATTTTAAAACAAGGTTCTATTACACTAAGCAACCATTAGATCTTTTGTGTAGCTTCAATGTTTATTTCCTTTGGCCTGATAGATGTAGGAAGAATTTTGAGGACGCTTACTCTAGCTTTAAGATTTTCAGGCAGGCCTGGGTCTCCATTGTTGAGGCAGGGATGGCTGCCTGGAAAGACCTTTCTAGTACTAGGACTCATGAGACCCTTGAGGCTAAGGCCAATTTAGCCTTTATTAGGGCTGATTTCATCTTTACTTGGTGTTTTCTGGACTGTTTGCTCGCTGGGATGGGACCATGAAATGGTCTCTCCAGCCCCCTTTGTACTACCTTGACTCTGTGTTTATGATGTGATGTGGTTGTTTGTTGCCTTCCCCCCTTTTTGTGGGTTTTGCTCTTGGTAAGGCGAAAGTGTAAAGCAAGGCTTATCTTAAGATCTTTGCCATTTCCGCTTCATTCAACCCATGCAAATGAAGCTAGGCTGAACGAGCACCTATCAACACACGATGTAGGATGGATGATGTGTGAACATGAAACACTCCTTCATTGTATTCATGTCCCATAGATAACCACAATGTTTAGTTATGTATCATCCATCCAAATGTATCTACCTACTTAGTAGCCACCAGATGTTGTACCTACTTGCCTACCTAAATAATAATCACTTCCGTTCCCTACCAACTTAGCTATGGTACTCACCCACTTAGCTAGGTAAGGTGAAGTGGAAGTAGGAGGGTTTATAACAGTGTCAACGGTTATGAACAAGGGTACAAGGATGAATCAATCATAACCTACATGGCAGTTCTTACTCTTGCTGAAAATTGATAATGGAACTTAACCCATGGGGTTTATATTCATATAGACAACCAGCAAAACCTTTATGGGTCAAGAATATATTTGTCAAAGGTTCCATAGGTTCTCAATCTTTCAGCCCTAAATCCTTTCGTTACAATTTGCAAATTTTCACTCCATGTAAAGCACTGCCTGGATTTTTCCTTTGTATTTTCAGCTCCCTTACCTGCCTGAAGAAACCTGTTTTCAGCAAGCGGGATCTTCTGTGGTGGAAGGTACCAGCAGGCTGTACTATGATCTTCTGACCAGCGGAAGGCACCAGCCAGCCTGTCACTATTTCTAAAAAGTGAACAAATCCCAGCTCTACTTTACTTAGGAAAAGGACGTGAGTACAGGCCCTTCAGTGATTTTTTACCTGTTCCCTTGGCCTACTGGCCTCGGGCACAGATCTCAAATCACGGAAGGTACTGAGGCCCTTCTCCTATACTGCATTCATCAATTTGAGATTCCCTAGAAGTAGGCCCACATAATTACACGTGAAGTGGAAACCATTGTTGAGTGAATATCCCACCTTCGATTCCAATTTTTCCTAAACAGAACTCTTTGATTTGTTTTTTAAAATAGTTTTTGGGATGAAGGGTTCCATTTTCTTGAAAACTTTCAGAATGAAAGAATCTCTGGTTCCAAGGATGTTATATGATCAGTTCTTAGATTTTTTGAGAATTGTGGTTATATATTTTTGGTTCTTAGATTTTTGAGGACCCAGGCCATATATCAAAATGGGTTCTTAAATTTTTGAGAACCGGTATCTTAAGGAACCACCCTGAGAACCGCCAATCCATAAGTGCCATTTCTAATAACCACCCAACACTAACTGAAACCTAACTTAGGAAGTCTGATCTTCAGATGCCCAATTGTGGTGACTCTATTACTTTTCAGGCTTCTTTGGAGTTTGAAGAGCCCATGTGATTATGCCAAGTTTTATGATTTTAACAAATTCACCAATCCATAACCGATGATGGATTTTGGTGCCTCGTGCTCTCATTGGCCGGGAGGATGTGAGTTCCAAAGCTGTAACCCGTGAGTGCCCGAGCACCTGATTGGCCCACCTCATAACCTCGTCTCCACTCTCCTCCAGTGCTGGCAATTGGTTTGTAACATGCACTGACCAACAAACCACAGCAACCCCTGCAATTGGCAATTCATCAGCAGTTTGTCAGGGGTTTTCGGTGATGTGGCATCATCACATTCGTTGAAAGCTGGCGGGTTACAAGTAATATCCGCCCAGTACTGGGTCAGCCAGATGGGTACAGCACGGCCACGGTGATAGCGACCACAGGCTCAAATGGGGCTGTCGGCATACTCACAGGTTATGGGCATGTGAAATCCCACCCACCCGTCCACAGTGTCCTTCTGTCCGGTGATGTCTTATGGCTCACCAGGGCATCGGATTGAGCAAGCCGGTTACGTAGTCCATAACCAAGTGTGTGCTTGGCATTGGTAGCAACCAGTTATGTCCGGTAACCCATCTGCTCTCACCAGTAACCTAGTCCATAGACCTCTGTGGCATCCATGTTGGGCACTTCAGAGGGGCCCTTGCATCACCCGTCAAACTATCGACATGAAATGACAACTAAAAAGAAAAAGACGAGAACAAATCATTGCAGCTTCCCAGGGTCGGTGGCCACACTTAGCCATGTTGTGCACCAATTTTATTTGAACCCAATGATAATAGCCCAAACTAACTATATTATTGTCCGAATTTTATTTTCTTTTCTTGTCAACAACACAATCGGTCCCCAACAAAATATCACCATGTGTAGATTGATTGTTGAGCATACCATACATTTTCTCTTCATATGCACTTGTCAACAGTAGTAACGCGGTAAGACAGGACCGGAGAGATTGTAGAGTGACACAAATGCAAAGTTCTGTTTGACAACTGCAAATCCCTTTTTAGAAATTGTTCACAAGGCTGGCTAGTAGAGTTGTGGCAAGACGAAATATCGCAATTCTAAACGATCCGCATCTAGAGGACTCATGTGGCTGATGGCAAGGGGGCCGAACATGCAAAAGAATTTCAAACCACCTGCTGCAGTCGACACCACATAGTCGTCTGGTCACAATATGGTCCAAGTAGTACTCGGCACACTTAGTGTGAATATCAATCGGTAGTTCATTTGCAAAAGTCGGGCCGATTGTGTGCGTTTCACTTTTTCCCTTATAGGTCTTAGTTGGATTTGATATTTGGGGTGGGGGGGGGAGGGATATGGGCCCAAGGCATGCGGATCCCCAAGGGACCAAACACGGGCCGAAAAGAGTCGAATAAATTATTGTCTCGTGTATTTTAGATAGAATACACAACTCCATGTGTCATCCATTTGTCCAAAACTTTCAAGGTGTTTGTCTTAGCCGTAAATTACATTGTTTGAGCTGGACACCAAGCCGGCAATAAGTCCAGAGTTGTCTACAGTTGAAGTGCACAGGGCCACCCAAATTGCACGTAGTCCATTGAGGGTGTCCAATATAGGTTGTGGAATGGGTGCAATTTTGGGTGTTCCAACTAATGCCATTGGATTGCATATTGGATGGTAAGATTTCTGAACTCGTATAAGATTTTGTTTAATGGGATGATCTCCTTACTTGGGGATCAATTAAGCTACACCCATACATGTTTGGAACTACTATATTCCCAAGTCTCCTAATAACAACACAAATTTGTAATGTATTTTCACATTTTACTAGTGCAATGATTTTTTTGTTGGCAAATTTTCACCATTTTGGGAATTTTTTAAAAAATACATATATTCCTGCATAAATTCCCTGTTCTTTAATATTTAAAACCTTGTCAATTTCTTAAATTTTAAAAATGGTTCAAAATTTGCCATAATCACCTGCAATTTGATAGGGTGAGTATGTTTTTTTTACTTTGAATATTGCCAATTTTGGCTAAATATACTTCTGGATGACCACCACTTGAGCAACATCACAAAATTGAAAAAATAAAAATAAAAATTGTAGTCGTGGTGTTTTAAAATTTTCAATTAGTATTGCCAAAGTAGTTTCCATTGAAATTTCAAAGTTGGTGGATAGAAGACAACTAGGTAACAATAAGAAAAATAAGGAGATTGACAAATTATTTGAGATTTTAAACAAGTTGGTAACTTGTAAAGTAGGCATTGCTTAGAAGAGATGCAAATCAAAATTTATATTATGCACAAGATATATCTCACAAGATTTTCCCTCGTTCGCACTGAACTACTATATTTTATAACTTTCAATGTTGCATTATGACAGTGTGCTCATGTTATCTTGTAGGAAACTCTATAACAAATCAAAATTACGTGGTTAACTAAAGGTGCATTCACACTTGGTGTTAGGGACTGTAGTGTTGAGTCCATTAACACCATCCTAGTCATATAACACTTAGAGTTACCTATCATGAAGAGTTTATGTTAAACTAACATTCACTTCACATTAAACTATCACCCATTTAACATCGGGTGCCACTTAGGATGCCACATAGATTTTCATTTAACATTGATTTTACGTCAAGTGTGAATGCACTATAAGTATAATAACAACTTTCAAGATTTTTGAAGCATGGGTAGATTTTCCAAAAGATTGCACATTTGTTTGAAGTCTAAGATTCAAGCATTACAATACCATGATTAAGCAACCTTACTTTTCAGCATCTTCATTTATTGGTGTTTTCGTGGGAAAAGCAAAGGGTTAACACAACAAGAATTTCATAGTCAAATCTCAAGTAATTTATTTGCATGATGGCATTGGATCAGGGGTATTTGAAAATCACAACTAATGTGTTTGAATCATAGCCTTAAATCATGAGTGGATTCAAATCTCAACTAATTAATTTGTTTGAATGGTAGGTATCTCTATTGTTGGAGTTAAATGGACATGGGGGCATTCATTGTTCCTTGATGTGGATGATCAGATTGAGAAACATGGCCACATGAGGGAAGTCCCACCATGTGCACTTTGTGGGCTGGTAGAGACTTGAGAGTGGTTGGCCCCTAGTTAGCCAAAAACATTTTACTTGGTGATGACAACTGGTCTTCAATTGTATAGGAAGACATACGTGCACTTTACACTATAGACCAATCAACTCAAACCCAACAATTGCACATATTACCCATTGGATGAGGAACCTTTTGATGGCAAAAGGTCAATTTACACGAGCACAGAATATCACTAAGGTCCCAAAAGGGCGGAATATTGACATGGAGCTGATGTGGAGACGAGCATCAATTGAAAACATCCCAACATGTATGCCCAATCACAATGTACAATTTGCCTTGATTGTTTAAAAAATACAAGTCGGATAGAATGTCGTGTGCCATAGCTTGTTTTTCAATGAGTGTAACACTCTTTTCCCTATTGTGCATGGACCATGGGTTTGGGTGAGTTCAGATTTGTCATGTCCATCAAACCCATCCAATGGAATTGAAGCCATTGGGTTCTTGTTCTGATTCATCCAATGTACATAAAATGTATGGAAAGGCAATTGGAGAATGAAAAAGAAACATAAAAAGCCTTGAAACAACCAAAAGAAAGGAACACTACCTAGTAATGTATTCCTAGATGTTGTTGTGCTTCTTTCTCACGTGTGCTGCCATAGCAGCCGTTGTTTTGCTGGCTATATACAGCCAAAATGTTGTATCAAAAATTAAAAGTGCTAAAATCATGTACTTTTAAAGATTTTCAATAGTCAGAATTTGACCAAAAATAAAGGAAATTTTGTGTTATTTGCCTGGTTTCTATACATGGTTTCAAGCAAGTAGCCAAAAATATTAAATGATGTTTTTTATATTTTTACTTTTGATATTTAGGTTGTAGTCAAATTTGGCTAAAATCTTCTTGTGAATCATCACCACTTAGGCTATAACACAAAATTGTCAAAAAAAAAAGCATTGTACCATAGTAGCTTGAATGCATGTCTGTCCAATAGTTAACTTGGGCTTCACCGTGCTGCACACTAACAATGACAATTAACTAAATTCTTTTCTTTTCTCATGTTCCCCTATGGTTTTCAATAGTTCATCGTTATTAATTTCAATGTTAAATTTAATTTGAATCAAGATAAATATCATGGACATGAAATGGCACATGTTAATGTGCCTTTTCATATCCATGTCCATGGGTAAGGAAAGAAAAATGAGGTAGTCATAAAGACAGGAGGCATTTATTAAGAAAGAAATGAGATAGATATTAGAAAAATTTAATAGGATAGGAAATAATTATTAGAAAGAAGTGAAATAGTTATGAGAAAAGTTAATAGGATAGGCGGTAATTTTTTTAAAAAAGTGAAGTAGTTAAGCTTGGAAATGAGATAGTTGTTTATGAAATTGTCTTTTGAATTGTCCAAGGATAATGACCATATGAAGGATTATGCAAAAACAATTGTTTCAGTACAACTGCACGAAAGATTATGAATTTTTAAAAATATACTAATTTCTCAAAATTTCTCATCATTGGAATTAATTTTAATTATTTCAAATTGAAATACAAAATATTCTAAAATATTTTCCTCTATTTTCCTTCACAAAACATTGTTCTTAAAATATATATATTGAAAATCTCAACATTTCTACAAACAATATGATTACCTAGTGTCCAAACTGCCAAGGTACTACAGAATGTTCTAAAAAACAGTAAAGCAATTTGTGCATAGATTGAGAGAATAGATTGACAATTTTTTTTATAAAACAATTCCTTCATTTTCAGCAAGGTTGCTTTCTTTGAATGAACTTCATATTTTATATAATTAGTTGTAAATTCAACACCTGGAGAAAGATGCCCCAAAAATAAATTAAAATAAATTAAAATAAATAATAATCAAAATTTGATGTTTAGTTTAGAACACCACACTCCTGATGAAGTAACTCCTGAAAGAACCACTTCATTCATGGTTGCAATGGGACGCGTAAGCACCCCAGAACGAGGTCGTAAGGTGATCTGAACCATCAGATCTGTTACAAAGCGGGAAAGGGGTGCCTTCGGCCCGGGACTATTGTGCCTTCGGGCCAATGCACCGAGCCCAAGGTCCAGGACAGAAGGCACTGACTAAAAAGGGAAGAAAAAGGGGCCAAAAAAGGAAAAAATTAAAAAGTAACGTATAAGGGGGGTCTAAGTTTGATTGATAAATTAATTAATTAAGTTAATTAAATTGGCGATGTAGGTCAGGCGAGCAAGAAACGGTTGCTTTGGACTGCTGCCCAGCGTCGTTGCTGTTGCTGCTGCAAGGGAGGCAGGGAGGGAGCGACGAGGGAAGCGAGGGAGGTGGACGGAACGAAGGAAGTGCAAGTCGGCAGACGGATCAGCAGCAAGTAGGGAATGGCAGTTGTATATTCTTGGGGGATCAAATTGGTCCAAATTGGGACCAGAATTGCGAGGAATCATGGCGTCTACGCCAAGGATCAGTGTCATGTAATTCATGTCAGAGCAAATCCGATTCCGGTATGTACCTCGCATGCCACCGCCTCATCGCAGCTCCCATCCTGCTGCCACCATGTGTGGTTGTTGATGATGCAGCAGTCTTGGATTGCGCAGCAAGGCAGGTTGATCGATCGATCGATCGGATTGCCGCGGCCTGAAGGAATCAGGTTGCAGCTCCACAAACTATTTATACCATCTCCAAACCATTTGGAAATCAAATTTTGTTCTACACTCGTGTTGTGTGTGCGATCTGTCTCCGCACTTTTTGTTGCTCTCTCTCTCTCTCTCTCTCTCTCTCTCTCTCTCAGAGTCATGTCTGTGTGATCCATCCACAACTTGGCACAATCATAGCTGCTGAAGCAGTGTGATCTGTTGTACTAGTTGTTAGAGTTTTGTTGATGTTCAGCTGCATGAGTGAGTGAGTGATCAAGATCGTCATTCTTGTTGCGCAAGCATTGGAGTTGAAATTAAGTCGGAACTGGTGTGAATCACTCACTCTTTTAGATTTTTGCTGAGTTTTGTTGTATGCGGGAAGAGTTAGGAGGCTTGTAATTCCGGGGGAGTTACGAGATTTGAGAGAATCGACAGGAAGAGCGAGCTCTGCCGGTTTTGTCTGTCTTGTTTTGTTTTTCTGGAGGCGCTGAGAAGCAATCTGAGTCCAGAGATCGGTGAGTTCTAGTAGGGAGGGGAGGGAAGAAGTTTTTCCAGACATTTTGTGTTGTGATTCTTCTTCATCATCAGCATCATCATCATCTTCTTGTGGTTGTTGTTCTTCTTCCACAGAGACAGCGGGTTTTTTCCAAGCCTGCAATCTCGTGCTACGCAACTGAAGGAATCATGGCGACAGTAGAGGTCCAGTACGCTTCCACAGCCCTGGACCATGACGGCGTCGATCTGGGCGTCGTGATTGGATCCACTAAGGACCCCCAACTGGAAACTGCTCAAGAATATCCGTCCCCGGACCACGTAACTAATGGTACGTACTCTCGAGCATCAGGTCCTGCGCTTAGAGTTTGAACATCGGGTTTGTTGGTAGCTGGCCTGGTTCCAGTTGGTTTTCTTGGCACGCACCTCTGGAGCTGCTGCTTCTCCTCCTCCCTCTTTGGGAGCGCTCTCGCACTTGCCGAAATCGAGTCTCAAGGGATGAAGTCCGGTTCATCCCACTGTAGATCCTAGAGAATTATGTCCAGACCTAAATACATCAGATTAGTGTGCTAATCACCAGTTATTTAAGCTAATCACCAGATGATCACCCTCCTGAACTTGATCTGCATCATGAACCTCATCACTACTCTGCAACAGGGTTTAGGGTTTAAGAGGAGATGAACTTGATTGTACAAGCAGAGAAAAGATTTCTGTAGTTACTGGATTGATTTAATGATCAATGGATTTGTGGGTTGACAGGATATGCATTGGCACTGGACACTGCAGTACTAACAACATCGGAGCTGCCTGAGCAGGCAGTTGCCAAGGTACTCTAGAGTCTTCTAAAGAAACAAAGCCAAGAGAGTAGTCTAAGGAAGAATGTATCTAGAAGAACTGTTGAATCTGATCTGCCTGTAGGCTGCAAAACATGATTGAATCATTTTTCCATCTCTGGAATAAAGTTGGACTGGATCCACTGTTACAATTGTGTTGAATTTCTGTTGTACTGATCAATCTTTGCAAGTTATATGATCATTTGAGTGTGATTGCCTACATGGTCCCAGCTTGATCTGCACTTTGCTGCAGTCTCACACACACGTTACAAGACTCTTTTATGCATCTTTTTCTTTGATTTTGGTTTGTTTTGCCTCTAATACGAAAGGTCCAGGATTTGGAGGTCCAGGTGCACGAGCAGCAGCTGCACAGGACAACATTTCATTACCAACCTGCCAAGAACTGGATGAATGGTAAGCAGACACTGTAATACAGCTCTTTTGAAATTGTGGCCTTCTGGAAGAATCTGCTTTCTTTTCAGAACTTCTGCAAAGTTTCAAAGTTGGGTAAATTTTTTTCCATTTGGTACATTCATGAGGGAGATGATGTCATCACCTATGCATCCCTCTGACGTACAAAATTGTTTGTGAACAATTTCTCTGCAGGTAGGAATTTTTTTTAAAAAGTAACCCTTGTTTTCTGTGTGGCATGTGGCATGGTTGCGCTCGAAATTGCTTCTGATCATCACCAGATCCTAATGGTACTTAAAACTTCCCATTTGCAGCTCCTCTGTAGTTACCCAATTTTTCCTGCTTAAATTTGCCCACTTCCCTTTGAAAATATCTTAATCCCCTAACAAACATAGAGGCTGCAATCATAATCAATAGATCTGCAATTCACATCTCAATTCTTCAAGTTTTGTTTCCAATTTTCAAGGATTATGATCTTCAGCATATAGCATAAAATATCCAAGAAGTAAAATGTCAGATTGTCAGAGTAAATCCACCCACAAATCTCTATGAATTCTACAGATTCAGAAGAGTGTAATATTCACTTTTTCCCCCCTTTTTTGGTGTGTTTTTGCAGCTCCCATGTACTACAAGGGATACTATCATTTGTTCTACCAGTACAACCCAGAAGCACCGGTGTGGGGCAACCTCACATGGGGCCATGCTGTGTCCAAAGACCTAGTTCACTGGCTCTATTTGGAGGATGCAATGAAGCCTGATCAGTGGTATGATGTCAATGGAGTGTGGTCTGGCTCAGCCACCATAGACCCTGATGGCATCCCCTTCATTCTCTATACAGGTCTGCTCATTGAATCCACTTCTGTTTCTAGGATTTCTGCATCTTTGGCACAACAATGGACTATTATAGACAATGATATTTGACTTCAAGGACCTTTAAGCTTCTTCATTGCAAGGTTCATGGATCTCCTCAAGGACTCATATGCTTTTGTCATTTGGCCTAGGTGGATCAGGTTTGATTGAAAACACAGGTGAGCAATTGCAATGTATGGCAGTGCCTGCAGACCCATCAGACCCATTCTTGAGAGAGTGGGTGAAAGTGCCTCAAAATCCTATCCTCACACGTCCCCCAGATGTTGGAATACATGACTTCCGTGATCCATCAACGGCCTGGCAACAAGCAGATGGCACTTGGGTTTTCACAGTGGGTGCAAAGGTGGGGGAGATTGGCGTTGCCTTGCAGTACAAGAGCACAGATCTGAAGAATTGGGAGTTTTTGGAAGAGAAGGTGTTGCATTCAGGGCCTGCAGTTGGAATGTGGGAGTGTGTTGATTTCTTCCCAGTAGATTATCACACTCCAATCTGTAATTTCGATACTCAGAAATATGTCCTCAAAGTAAGCCTCTTGGGGGAGCAGCGTGATTACTATACAATAGGCACATATGATGAAGCTGCTCACAAGTTCATCCCCGACCATCCAGAGCTTGATATTGGGCTTGGATTCCGCTTAGACTATGGCAAATATTATGCTTCCAAATCATTTTTTGACCCTGTGAAGAGAAGGCAGATTATGTGGGCATGGGTGCCTGAATCTTGCCCACAAGAAATGGATCTTCAGAAGGGTTGGTCATCTATTCAGGTAAAATCCACATCCCTCATATTTCTCCATTGAATTGCCACATTTCCAGATTCTGAAAATGTTGAGTTGGTGTGAGATTTTTAGGGGTTAATTTCTCACCAATGTTCTTTTCTTCACTTCTGCAGGGAGTACCAAGGACAATTGCTTTGGACAGCAATACGGGTGTTAACCTCATTCAGTGGCCCATTGAGGAAATTGATTCTTTGAGGGGTCCAAAGGTGTCCCAGACAGATGTGAAGTTGGATGCAGGTGCTGTTATGGAAGTCAAAGGTGCTGCAGGAGATCAGGTGAGGAAAAAGAAAAAAAAGTTCAGATTGTTCAATGGACTTTCTCACATCCCATCTTCCATCTCAATTTTCTGCTATAAATTCTTTAAGGTAGATGATAGTGAAAAGGATATTTATGCAATCAGTTTTTAATTTTCATTCAAATGGTTTATTGCAATTCAAGGTTATTACAATCAATATCTGCTGATGTGCAGGTGGATGTGGAGGTAGTTTTTGAATACCCGGATGTATCAAACGTGGGAGCTGTTACAGATGAAGCCAAATTCAATGCACTTGACAGCATTCAGGATGGGTATGAACATCGTGGCATGTTTGGGCCTTTTGGCTTGCTCGTCTTAACAGATGAGGGTTTCCAGGAACAAACAGCTGTGTTCTTTTACATTGCGCAGTCAAGTGATGGTCAATGGACCACAAGGTTTTGCAATGACCAAAGCAGGTATGCTGAAAATTCCAAAAGAAGACAGTAAGATTTTTTTTGGGTATCAGAAAATGCTCATTTTCTTCCAGCCAGATATACTATGGAATTAATCCATATTAGCAACTTATTAATCCCTACTGAGAAATTGAAGAATGAAAACTATTGACTCTTGTGCACTGGTATTATTGTGCAGATCATCTTTGCTACCCAACATCCACAAACCAGTATGTGGTGGTTATGTGAAGGTTTTACCAACAGAAGATTTTCTTACACTCCGAGTACTTGTGAGATTCTCCTCCCACATGCTAAGAATGAAAAAAGTTTCATTGGGTTGTCCAATTGTAGAAAGGTTTGCAGATTGGAATGAATGAATCATTGGGAATTTCAAAGATTTGAGTCATTTTCTTTTTTATCATATTCTAACAAATACATGTTTTATTGTGGTTTAGGTGGATCGATCTATAGTGGAAAGCTTTGTCCAAGGTGGGCGTATGGTGGTCACCTCACGGGTATATCCAAGTGTGGCTATTGGCAACCTTGCAAACCTCTATGTCTTCAACAATGGCATGACCCCCATCACCATGCGGAGCATCACGGCCTATTCTATGACACATGCGGTGCTTCGTGCACTTTAGCCTGTGATCCTTGGATAAGAGTAATGCAAACCGTTTTTTTCTTGAACATTACACTAGTCCATAGAAGATGGCCATGAATTTTGCACCCAAATTGTTGTCCTCAAACACATTGGGTTGGAGATTTTCTATGAGATCCACTCTCCAGAAAGTAGTAACTTCCATGGATCAGTCGCATGTTGGCCATATCATTAGCATAAATTAGTATTAAGATGGTAACACATTTTAGTACAGTGTTGCTCATATAGTCACATTGGGGTGCAAAATCGTGGCTCCAATGCATAGAATAACCACCATCTCTAGTGATATGCATGGTGTTGGTAAATTGAGTGAACAATAATATGAACTAAATAGTGAGACTACCAGGTGATCAGAAATTGCATATATGCAAAACTGACATCTAGGTATACACAACTTAAGTTAGTGAAAAAGTGGCATTTGATATTTGTTTGTTTGGATTTGGAAACTTGCATGCAAACCATGTGCAAGTTTGCATTGCTCTTGTGTTAAGGTTTGTGAAAGAGAAAATGAAATTGGCAACAGTTCTCCAAATTCTTTTGAGTATGCCCCAGGATACTTATACATTCAAACGTCTCTGTTCATAAATGCAAGCATTGGTTCACGGTCATGAAGTTTGCGGGGGCATGAAGTTGTGCATGAGATACCTTCAAAGTCCAAATTATTATGTGAAAAACTTATTGCAAGGTGAGGCAAAAGAGAGTGGTTTAGGTTTAGATAGAAAGATTGCACATTACAACTTACACATATCAGTGAATTTTTTGGTGTTGAATTTTCGTCATTTTGCAAGAAATAGGTATTTTTGAAAAAAGAATATTTCTCACAATTCCCATTTTTTAAAAGCAAATGGCCAAAACTCATCACAATTGCCTACAATAACAAAGGGTGCTTAAGATTTTCTACCTTCATATTATGAATATTACCAAATTTGGCTAAGTATACTTATGGATGATTGTCACTTGAGCAACATCACAAAATTGAAACTAGAATCAATTTTGGGAATTATTGACCACATATTGATAGCATGATGATATATGTTCATTTACAAGATATGTTAACTAAGAAAGTTCTTCCCCAAAAGAGATTGTAAATTACCAACTAAGCTTAAATGATTTGTTTTTCACCCTTTTCAATACCCTCCTTTCAAACGGTGGTAAAGTTTCTCTTACTTACTTAATTAGGAGAAATGAAAGTGCTACCAGTACACCTAAACCTCAAACCCTTTGAGCGTCCATTCTTTG
>Ga0209611_10000941_pt1 | contig 47367 bp, 48 predicted proteins | sample S1TSphgellanicum_3_FD_187693 | JGI IMG/M metagenome (GOLD analysis project Ga0209611, IMG submission 187693) | Host-associated microbial communities from peat moss isolated from Minnesota, USA - S1T2_Fc - Sphagnum magellanicum MG (SPAdes) (version 2) | ecosystem: Host-associated > Plants > Peat...
GGCGGTGGCGGTGGCGGTGGCGGTGGTGGCGGTGGTGGCGGTGGCGGTGGTGGTGGCGGCGGCGGTGGTGGTGGCGGCGGCGGCGGCGGCGGTGCGGCACTACCCTTTTGAATAGAAAATGCAGTAACCGAGTTAGGCGTCAGCTGATAAGGCTGAGCAGTGAGGTTTTTTACTGTTGAAGTGAAGGTTCGGTAAGAAGTTGCATCAAGAATGTAGCAATTAACAGCGCTGGACTGAGAAACGCCACTTCCAAAATTCAAAGCTACGTTGGTGGTCGAATCGCTCTCGTTAGTCAAAATGAGATTTGAACCATTGTTATTCGTGCATGCAATTGTTTGAACGAGATTTGTATTACTGCTTGATGAAACATTTATCGTTCCAACCCCAAGAGTATTTTGAAGACCAAACGCGTACCCGTTTGGCCGCAAGGTGTAGTTATCATTCAGTGCGCCAAAATCACCAATGTCGCACCAATAAAGAATGGACTCTACGTTGTTGGCAATTGCCTCAATGTTCATAATGGTGTCGAATACAGCTCCCACATTGGTGATATCGCGCGGTTCAGTTGGATTCCATTCTGGGTTTATGTTGTATTCATCAATGAATAGTGGAATGTGCCTGTTTGGGCTGGCTTGTTGCAACATGGCCTTCCACTGTTGCATGTAATTCCCAACTGATTGCGCGTACTGATAAATCGTGGCATCGCTTATGGTCATATCATCCGTTGGGTAATAGTGCACTGAGTAGAAATCCAAGTTGTTCACAATTTGGGATAGAAGTTTTTGTTGGCTAGTTATGTCGCTGGAATATGCATAAGCTGGGCCACCAACAAGAATGGTGGGATCAACTGCCTTCATGGCGACTGCGCACTGGTTGAATACTTGCGCAACTTGCGGGAGATAGTTGTCTTCCACTGAGGTTGCTTGCCAGTCCCAGGTGAGGTCTGGCTCGTTCATGATTTCGTAGTATGTACCGGAACGCAGCGGTTGAACAATTGCTACAAGACCGGAGCAGAGTTTGGCGTAAGTTCCGTAATACTGCGGTAACAACATTCCATTGCTGTCTGTCATGCCTGGTGGAAAATCGAGATCGATAATTATTTTGACGTTTGACGGCACCGCACTAAGTACTTGCTTTATTTTCGTAGCGTTCCACGTCATGGTTTGCGGTTGGGATGCATCATAGTTATTCATCCAGCCTGGGTAATAATAAAAATTGTTATCCAATCCAGGCTGGTAATCAGGCGTCTGGTACATCCATTGGTAATAATGAAAGCGCCAAAAGTTTGTTCCCATACTTGCCAGGGCATTGGTGTACCCGGAAGCTAATACGGCCGGATCAAAAGCGGCAGTTGTATCTATTCCGTTCGTGTAAGCGTTTCTTGTTCCAGTGGAACTACTGAAATTGGCTTGCACATTAACCGTGGCATTGTCCGCCAGGACCGGCAAAGTGAAGCTGGACGCTAAAAGTAATGACAGACTAAGCTTGCGACTAAACATTTTCGGATTCCCCCTTACCTGTAATCTGAGTGTATCAACCAGGCATCGCCTGGCCGGGATCTGATTTACAAGCTCTACGGTTTTTGAAACGGAATTAGGGGGGAACGGACGGGCCATTCGCAGGTTTAATCTAATTGGTGAAATATCAAGACCCAGTTGCTTAACTAATGTCGCTGTAAGCGACTTCCATAGCTTCTAGGACCTGAGACAGGTTAGCCAAACTGGGAGGCTTTACCACGTAGATAGCATTCTGCGCGAGTACCTTTCTCTCGTCTTCCGGATTTTCAGACGTGGTTAGCACCACGACTAGCAACTTATCCAGGTTGTTCAGTCCTCTCAGCGTGATCAATACGTCGTGCCCGCTTTTTTTGGGGAGATTCAAATCCAGGACTATCAAGTTAGGTCTCGATTCAGGCGCCTCCGCGATGGATGAAAAATACTCGATTGCCTCTTCGCCGTCTTCAAGCACCTTCATCGTGTAATTAACACCAGCCTCTTTCAGGGTTGCTTGCATCAAAAAAACATCCGCTGGATTATCTTCGACAAGAACGATATCGAGTGGTTTACCCATTTGATCCTTTGAGCATAAATGTGAAAGTTGCGCCTTTACCCAGGCTTGAGTTTACGGTAAGGTTGCCTCCATGTCGCTCTACAATTCGCTTGCATATCGCCAAGCCAATTCCAGTGCCTTCAAATTTGCTTCTTGAATTCAATCGCTGAAAGATTTCGAAAATTCGTTCTGCGTATTCCATTTTCATTCCAATACCATTATCGGTGCAAGAAATCTTCCAGCTATCTCCTTCTTCTGAAGCTCCGATGTGTATCTGGGGAGGCTCGTCGCGGCGAAACTTTATAGCATTGGCTAAAAGGTTTTGAAAAAGCAGAGACAACTGCGTAGAATCGCCCATAACAGTTGGCATTTCATCATAGGTAATCTTAGCGTCCGCCTCTTGAATGGCAGCATTAAGTGACTTGATAGACTGATCCAAACAAACACCCAGATCGACTGGACTTAGAGGACTTCCCTCGCTTTGCACTCTGGCGAAGCGCAGGAGATCTTTAATAAGCTGTTTCATTCTGGCGCTGCTTTCAACAATGATGTTTAGATATTTAGTTGAATCGGCATCGAGCCTACCTTGACTCTTCTTAGCAAGCAGGTCGCAAAAGCCTATAACCGTCCGGAGTGGCTCTTGCAAATCGTGCGAGGCAACGTATGCAAATTGTTCTAACTCGTTGTTAGATCGTGCCAAGTCATTAACTGCCTGATCAAGCTCGAGTGTCCTTGCTTTAACCAACTGCTCAAGCGAATCAGATCTCTCTTTTTGTTCATTAATGTCCGTACAGCTTCCTATCCATTTGATAATTCGGCCACGTTCATCTTTGACAGCCATTGCTAGTCCAAGATGCCATCGATAAACGCCGTCGGCGCGCCGAAACCGATATTCAATTTCAAATCGATTACCAGTGCTCAAAGCTTCGGACCATCTTTCCACACAATTTTGAAGGTCATCTGGATGTAAAACCGGCTTCCAACCCCAACCTTTTGTCTGATCAAGTGATAGACCCGTATACTCAATCCATCGACTATTAAAGTAATCAACCATACCATCGGCATTAGCGGTCCAAACTATTAGCGGAATCACTTCCGACATCGTCTCAAGTTGCAGCTGTCTGTTTAAAACCAGCTCTTCAGCTTGCTTCCTATCATGTATATCTGAGCTTATTCCAATCCATCGAATAAGCTTTCCTTGTTTGTCTTTGTAAGGAGCTATTCGTGAGAGAAACCAACGGAATTCTCCGGACTTGCTTTTTATGGGAAACTCCATCTCAAACAATGTTAGTGTTTTAAGAGCGTGCGCCCATCGTTCTTTCACGCTCGGCAAAATACTCGGATCATAAACACTTTCCCAGCCCCAGCCTCGCATTTCTTCAAAAGTCGTTCCTGTATATTCGTACCAGCCCTTATTAAAGAAATCGCGATCTCCATCTGGTTTTGCGGTCCATCCGAGTTGCGGCATGGCATCAAAGAATTCCTGAAACATCTGCAAACCGGCGCCGCGCAGTGCTATAGCACGAGGCAACACTAGCCATAATAGGAAAGCTGTGACAATAGAAATAATCCCGGTAGCCAGGTCAAGCACCGCTTCCACCCAATAGGTTGGGTGCCAAATTGTCCACACTTTCATCAGGTGGGTCGTCCCACAGGCCACTATGAATGCAGCGAAAAGACCATAAACCCACTTGAAGGACAGATCTTCTCGATTTTTAATTAGTAGCGATAAAGTCAGCGGGATGGAAAAATACGCTAAAGCAATTAGGAGATTACCAGTGACAAGCAAACCTAAGAGGGGCGCATTCCACTGCAAGCAATAGCCATGGGGCATGAAGTCATTCATTCAGTTGTTCTCCCTGCTTAAGTAGAAGCCCATTTGCTTACAAATTGGCATGTCGAAGAAATGAGTCGGGATAAAACCGTCGACGCAAACAAACTTGGTGCGCATGACTTGATCGCTCTTGATAATCAAAACGACGGAATCAAGGTTCCTTCTATCCTTATTAGATTGTTCATTCAGCTGTAAGTTCCTATCTATGTTCGTAGTTAGTCAAACTTCTTTTGTCAGCAACTCTTTTGCGTTCCCCAGGATTTCAGCACCCTCGTCTGTGCACAGGCTTTCATTCAACCCTCTCGGAGCTTGCCTGGGCGTCGCCTTATGCCTTACACATTTAGCGAATCGGGAGTTGACTGCCAAAAGTCAAGGACGGCAATAATTGTTCTTGTGACGTAGTTCACAAACGATAGTAATAGATATGCTTCAAGGCACCGTATGGGGTTGAAAGCCACCAGGTGATTGCCATTGCTCTCAGTGTACACCTAATTGAAATTTGATAACCGGTTCGTAAGTTGTTTGTAGATTACGAACGCTAGAAGGAAAGCCCTGCTTGTCCAGAGGAGCGTTCGGATCCAGTTGCTCCCAACCAGAAAATGATAAGTTCTTTCATCGAAACCAGTGCCGCAGAGCTTAGCGTGGCACGGAATGGAGAAGCAAGCGGTACATAGCCATATTGCAAGTACCAAGCCAAATCCAATCCATAACAAAAGACCATCAGAGCGCTTCCAAACGACGGCTAGCAAAAGCGCTGTAATTATTTCAACGATCATTGGTCCAGCTACAACCATGGTAGTGAGCTGGCGATGTCGCTCGGCATAGGTCTGAAATTGTTCGACCCCGACGCCATCAAACAGAGGATAGTGAACAATTTGAACGAACCATATTAATCCGGTCATGAACCAAGTGGAAACGGTATTTACGATGAGTAGAATTATTTCCAGATTCATTGCGCTGAGCCTGAGATTTTTTCGGCAGCAGAAATACCACTTAGGAATGCAGCTTCAACTCTTGCTCCGACGCACCAATCCCCACAGTATGCAAGTGCCGAATCGCGATCGAAGATGCAGCCAAAGTTAGGAGGCGCGATAGGCAGCGCGAATCGCCATTTATGCAACTTTGCAAAAGTGGTGGGCATAATCGTGATATCGAATATAGTGGCAAACCTCTCTAGCAAAAGTTTTTCGATAACATCTTTATCGGTTTGAAAGTTCTCGTCAGACCAATCAGGCGCGGCGTGAATAATCCACCTCTCACCCGGGCCTCGCCCCGGTTTACTGGAATCACGCGCAACCCAAGAAATTATTTTATCATCCAATATGATGCCGTCGAATTCCAATTCGATGCGCGAATCAAACGTAAGAAGCAGGGCAATGCAAGGCCGCATTTTAATTGAGCTTAGCTCGGAGTGTGGGTGCAGAGCCTCTGCTTGTGCGGGAGGCATATTTAATACAAGAAAATCGTAATCAGCGTAGCCGAATGATGGCTGTCCTGGATCGTCGTCAATAGTGCCTGTCAGTGACCACTTTCCGTCATGTCTGTACACGCCGGTGACGCGGTGCGACATATGGCACTTCATTGAACTTGTAAGTTCGGCAGCTATTGAACGCATAAAAGGTACACCCACATAGCGGGGCTTCAAAAGCGATTCTTCTTTCAAGCATCCGTTGACTAAATTAGCGAATCTGCCATTCCATCTCGCTACTTTTCCATTTCGCATTAGCGGCGAAAGAAATTGTCTGAATCTTGAATCTCTCGCGGTGAAGTATTGCGCTCCGTAATCAAAAGTATTCTCGTCACGATCTCTTGAAGAGAGTCTCCCCCCAGGAAAGCGCCCCTTGTCGAAGATGGTTACTTTCGTACCGTTCTTTGCCAAAATGCTCCCGCAGACGAGGCCTGCTAGACCAGCGCCGACTATTGCGATATTCTGCGCAATCAAGACTGATTCACATGGAAACCCTCCAGCTCAATGATCACAGGGTTCGGTGAAAAAAAGGTGAACGCGCTCATTATGAGCTCAACGGTCAGAATCCAGCAAAATGGGGTCGAACAAACTCTGCCGCCAGACCAAATGCTTCAGCAAGCCAATGACTTAAAGCCTTTCAGCTTGTGGTTCGATTTGTCAGGGAAAGATGACATTACGGTGGGGGTATTCGAAGCAAATTCCGACCAATCCGCACGTTTTGCCCGCCTTAAACTGCCTGGAACAAGAGAATGCTTTAGCTAAAGTCGCCTTGGTGTAGGTCGACACCGAAGGTGATGGCTACGCCCAACTCATTGAGTTAGAGCAAGCTGCTAAAAAGGCCCTAGACCGGTTTATACAAATCTTGGTTGATTACCCATAAAAAGATGTCGCCGTAAAGTGAGTGAATATACTTGTGCGATGCGATGAATATCGTTCGTGCTCAAAATTCTCTAAATCGAAAAGGTCAAGTATAATAACCGCGATTGGTGGCAAACTGGACGATGGATGCTGAAGCGGTTTTTCACTTTTTTAGCTATTTTTTGTTTGATTATCACATTCCTTTGTACGCAAGCCCTCGCCGATCCTGATGATCTTTCCGAAACAGAAGTTCGTGCGCAAAGGGCCCAGTTATCTCTTACTAGTTGCCTGACCAAAGAATCTTACCAACTGGCAAATGAATTAGGTCTGATCGTTCTCCTGACACGTTTGCAGCAGCTAAGAGAACATGAAAGGCACAAACGCGGTATGCCCTTGACGCCAGAAAGTGCAACTCTCAGGTTGGAAATAACAGAAGTTGTTTTAACAACATCGCTACAGTGCCAAGCCGTTGTCGCCCAGATTGAGGCGGAATCAGCCTCAATGATGGCAATAAGAAGTGCTATGGAAGGCCGTCGCGACAGGACTGGAAGAACGAACGCTATTGCCAATGTGGTCGCAAATGGCTCGGTACAGGCAGTAGGTTCTATGTTGCAGGAGCCAGTTGAAACTGTCCCTGACTCTCGCTATGAATTACCAGGAGAAGTGGTTGCATCGGCAGGCACATTGATGGCAGCGGGATTAGGTGCCATGGCTTTGCAGCAAAGTAAAGGCATGACCCTTTCAGCTCCTGTTGAACCGAACATGCTCGCCAAAATATTCAAACGCCCGAACAGTGCAAAAACCGAATATCCCGACGTTATCTGGCGTTATCTGAACTCTGTTCCACCCGATTCAATTAAGGATGGCCCGACACGGCGAGAAATACTCATTCAACGATGGGTAAACCTGGGAAGAATTCCGTCTCCAGAAACTGCTAAAGGCCGATTATACTTGCGGACTGTTGCCGGAACCGTTCCGCAAAGGAAAGCGGTCACGCTTGACATGCTTGACGATCGCATTGCTATGCTTCTGGATTTGAGAGCGGAAGTGAATCAAATCTACAAAGAATTACTCAATATGATGCTCGTTGCACGTGCTTTGTAAGTAGTTGGACTAGGAAAAATTGAAAGAAGGTATGAAATGTTGAGAAGAATATTTGGAATCCTATTCAGCTCTTCTGTTTTGTTGAGTCCAAACCTGTTAACCCCAGCATTCGCTGGCGTCGCTTCCTTCACACCATCTGATACTAACCCTAACTCTGGCACTATCAGCGGTGACGCATCCATTAAAGCGGTTGGAGCATTGCACTTGTCGGAAGGGAAAGTGATCATGCAGCAAAATCAGATAACAGTGCTTTCGGATGCAGAAGATTCAATGGCTGACGCGGAATTGCAGGGTTCTATAATCGACGCGCACACTGAAAAGGATGGCAATGTGCACGGTATTGTGATATTCACAAGAGGCTACAGTCTCCCCGCACTCGAAGATGCACGAGCGGTAGAGTCAATCAAAGGAACAGATGGAAATCAGCGCGCTGGAATAATTGTTGATGCAACACCTAAAATGCTGCGCATAAAAACGGGATTGAAAGTTCAAGCTATACCAACGAAATACATTACTTCCATAACATCTCCCCGCGCTTTCGCTTTCTCCATACCAGTTGCCACCAATAATTCGCAGTTGCCATCAAACGCAATAACTTTAGTCAGTTTTAGTCCAACCTATATTCCAAATCCCAACAGCGCTCCTTTACTCACTGCTGAAAAATCACTACATGGACAGATAACCCAACGTCATCCCGGTAAACGAACATTTAATGCCGCAGCAGTCACCGCCGGAGCCGCTGCCTGTTTTGCATTACCGCTTGGTGTTGCAGTAGCATGTCCATCCCCGCGTCACTTTCAGAACAATGGGAATTAGTTGGCTGATTTGAATTTGCAGTGTTGCCAGGCGCGTTTAACTATCTCTTTCTTCGATATTGGAATTGCTCATTCAATTCATATTCATCTGGTCCGCCGTAAATTTTGGCAAGACCTTCTGGAGTGAAATTTATTATTTGACTCGTAAGGGTGCTGTCGTTGGTTCTTTGATCGACTTCTAGACCTGACTCGTTTATTAGCGCGAAGCCGGTACCAACCCGATTGTATATCGCCCCTGCGACTATTTCATGGGACCGAGGGTCTACTTCGTATTCTCTTATGCCGTGAGAGAGTGTGTTCGGTATCTCAGATGTATAACCTCCGCCATCCGGTTCGATGACAACTAAATGAACCAAATTTCCATCTTTGTCTCGTTCTTGATGTACTCGACTTCCATCAGACAAAGAAAAATCGGTGAGCGGCGTGTTGTTGGCAGCAGTTATATCGTTGACAGCAAATCTGGCCATCACGTTTCGCACGTCTTCCAAGCGAAGGTTACCTAGAGATTCGTTGTGTAGTTGCGAAAACTCTCGAGCTATTCTAGGTATTTGTACTTCATCCGCCCGTATTAAATATGGATTTGATTCTGACATTGGATAATCCTCTATGAGATGCTGCGATTGCAGTGTTTATCTGAATGGGTTGGGATACCGTTGCTAGGACTTTTAAGCCTCACCGGACGAAGCAGGTGGAAACCAAGCCCTTTCATAAAAGGGTCTGAAACCAAGTGGCATATGAGCTTCATGCCCGCTCCCTCTTCTTGTACCGTCTCCTAATAGACCATCCAACATCGAGTCCAACGTTCGACTCGCGTCAACGTTATAAGAGCCATCTCCATTTCTGGTTACTCTTAGCCCAAGCGCTCTAGACAATATGGAAAGCTCTGCCTCACGGACGCTTGTGCCGCTTCCTAAAGCTGCGAAGTCTTCAACTGCTCTAGGGCTTTGCTCGACTACGCGGCCATCGGCGATATCTTTTGTTATTAACTTATGATTTGCGCGGTCCACGCCTGTGATTTCCAGATTTGGAAAAAATCCATCGGCTTGCAATTCTTCGTTCAAGCGAGCCATGTCACGTCGGAAGGCAGTAGATCGACCTTCTCGTGCTTGTAACTGAGCGATGCTCTGAGCCGCTCTAGATAGGTCATGTGAACCATCCATATTCGTGTGTGAGTGCTCAATTTGATGTACGATCTTTTCAACGTCTCGGTAAGACATAGCAGAGAACCTCCTTAGATTTACTGCTAGAAATCTAGGTCGCCAATGTGACATCAATTGGACACGGAAATGAACGGCTATTTTAGAGATGCAATCATGAGTATTCGCATTATTATGAGTCTGTTGACCTGTTTGTTTGCGATCGGTGTTCAAGCACCTGCCGCAACTCCTGATGGTCCATCTAAATGGGCCAATCCGGATGTGCCGCCCTGGGGTGTAAGACGCAAAGTGCTCCCTGTTGATGTTGCTCGCGTTCAGTTTTATCGTAGCGGTCGAGCTAAGCCCGTATACGAAAGCGCGTTTACAGATCCGACAGAGTTGCAATCAAACTGGAACCTTCTGAGTGACGATCCATCGGGATCGGAGTCATGTCGGCGGCCTGAAAATATTAGCGTGTCGGCTCACGGGTTGAAATTAAGCACGAAAATGGCTACGGATTCTAAGAAGCGCTGGTCAACGGGCTCAATGGTGAGTAAATTTCGCCAGAAGTACGGATTTTTTGAGGCCACCATCAAAATTCCGGATTCCTCTGGACTCAATAACGCCTTCTGGTTGACGACGGATGACAATTTCGAAATAGATAACTGCGAGATCCACTACCCCCACAGAGTAAATACATCCGTGCACAACTGGAATGACTACAGCCAACATTACAGAAATGGTGATATTACAGCTGTCGGATTCAGCCAAATATTCAAAGACGATTTTTCAAAGGGATATCACGACTTCGGTGTCCTCTGGACCGGGAACGTGGCTGTCTTCGAGGTTGATGGCCAGCCAATCAACGCGATCGTCACTAAAGGGCAAATACATGGAGCTGCACAGGTTCGATTTTCAACTGGTTTGATGCAGTACGCAGGAAAAATACCTGAGCATCCTGAAAATCACGCGATGGAAGTAAAATCATTGCGGGTGTTCGCAATAGATCCGGAAGCGAACTAGCGAAGAGCTATTCGAGCTTTATGTGATGTCGCAGGTGATGGCGGCCATGTCGCCGATGGCTCCTTTCTTTTGCGAACGAAACGAAATAGCTTAGAGTCGCACTGTAAAATACTTCCATGCAATTGACTACAAGACCGCCTGAACACTGCCTGGCTAGTGTTGCACCGATCGTGATACCAATGCAAGCTTTAGCAAATGGAGAGAGAGTGTGAGAAGTATTTGAGAGTTAAAAGGTCAACTTGCCTTTATGAATGGGCAAGAGCCCTAAAAATGTTGGCAAACAACCTTCATTTCCCTACACTTAGCGTTAACATCGTAGTACTTACTAGTCAATTGGAGCCTTTCTATGCCCCCCAACACAGGCGGCAATCCCTTGCGTCATTCTTCTTCGGGAGGACGCTCCGCTGTGAAAGTGGGAGAACTCCTCCAGGAGGCAGGTCTTGTCTCGGCCAACGAGTTAGAGCAGTCCCTTGCCATTGCAAGGGAGTCCAAGCAACCTGTCGGACGCGTCCTGGTAGGCCTTGAGCATGTGAGCCAGAGAGATCTAGAACTCGCGCTTAAAGCGCAGCAGCTGGTAAAGAACGGAGTTATAACTGAGCGGACGGCTGCCACTGCTCTCAAGAAAGCATCACAAACCAATCAGCGTCTCGAGTCGATTCTGACAGAACTGGCGCAACTGCGCCCAAACAAAATTGAATCGCTAAAGGACCTTCTACTGGCTGCGGAATATGTATCTACGGAAGCAGTTAAGCAGGTGCTCAGGGAGAGTTTGGAATCGGGCGTTCCTTTTGGAAAGACCCTCTACCTGACGAAAAAGATTAGCGGGACGGATATAACCAACGCGCTTCATACATTCTACTTGCTTAAGGAATTTCGCTTGACCGAAAGCCAGGCTATCTATGCGCTCAGAAACTGTCGTAAAGACGAAAGTTCTCTAGATACGGTCCTTGCTAACTTGAAAGTAGTTGCGAATGTTAGTCAGCTGCAAGACGTCGAGGAGGAATTGCTACACAAGAGCAATGTTGTCACTGAATCTGATTATGTGGGTTGTCTCGAACAAGCGGTGCTAGGGCGCAAAAGGCTTCTGGATCAATATCGGCACAATCGTCTCGTATCCGATTTGCTATCGCAACAATTAGTCCAAGTTTCTAGATTTGTGAGAACAGAAGTCTTATTGCTCGAAGAGGGTGTGGAGCTCGTGAGCAAATTGCAAGAGCAACCACAACTCTTTGAAGATGCTGCTCGGCAATCTTTTCTCGATGACAGGAAGCACGATGCAGCTGTTGCACTTCTTCTTGAAGAGGGTCTCGTGCCAAAATCGAAAGTAGACGAATGCGTCAAGGCACAGGCTCACTTGAGAATGGGACGCTGTCGAAGTCTCATTGCTTGCCGAGTTTTTAATCGTTCTTTCATCAATGCCACCCTAGATTGCATTGAGTTGTTGGGACGGGGCGAAGTCGAAAAGGCAGAAGCAATAAAGTCACTCAATGTTTGCGCCCAGACAAACCAATCGTTTCTAAGTGCTCTTGCTTCCTGTGGTGCAGCTCCAAAGAGAGTTGCTGAAAATGTTCTCGATTATTCAGAGGAGCCGCCCGATCCCAACGCTATTCAAGCTGAAATTATGGGCTGGGTGAAATATCCAGGATTTCTTAAGCTAGCGATATTTGCCGGCGCGACTCCTTTCGCTTTCGCCGCCATTCTTACATGGGTACCAATTGAAAAGCGAGGATTTGCTCTCGCCGTTTTATTTGCTACCCTTGTTCTCTCCTTTGTTCTGAATGCTTTCGTCTTAAATGAAAATAAGCGAGTCAAAAAAGAGTCGCTGGAGCAGAAGCTAAAAGAAGCGGGTGAAACAAAATCCAGGCTATCTGGCTTTCGCAAGAAGGATCGATAGTTCCGTTACTTCCATTCAATTGACTTTAAGACGGCTTTGAAAACTTCCTGACCCTTTTTAATAAGGAGAATGAAATGCTCCAATATGACACCATAGACGGTGTTGTTTATTTAAGGGCTTCTAAAATTGGGATTTCTGAGGATGTGTATGCATTTCTGCAAAGGTGCTCATGAGGGTCGATCGGACGGTGTTTCTGGATACGATTTGCCCGTGAGGAATGCCCTTGTTCGCAATACCTAAACCAGTTAACTGCCTTCCTGGTATTTAGTGATGACGGCGGACCATTCTTTGCTGGCGGTCAAGTGCAAAAGCACTTGATTGATCCTCTTGCGAAGTGGAAAGCCCAATTGCATTGGCAGCCCCATGCAACTTTGTGGTGAGCGTAGCGGCAAAACAAAGACCTTATTTTGAAACGCTGTTTTCCCGTAATAGACCAGACCGGCTCGTCCGAACACCGCAGCGTCAACCCGGTGCTGCGTAAGCGCCGTCACAAGCTGAAGCGGGGTGTCGAAACTCGTGCTTTTGATCTTCAAATCGTGTAAGTACTCTTGTGCATCTGATTGCTCAACCGTTCCAACTCTTAGACGTTTCAGGTCGTCCCAATCAGTTACCACTGCCTGCAATTGATGGGATGTAAGCAAAGATGCGGCAGCGGCAGTGACCAGGGAAAACAGTGAAAGTCCCACCAGTGTCCAGGCTAAAGCAAACGTGCGGCCCAAAACGGTGCCAGGTGGTTCAGCTTTGATGCCGACAGTTGACGGAAAGTCCCGACCAGACAAAACAGAGTACGACCAATAAAGGCTCTTTAGGAAGGCTTGACGCGTTTTGCCACTATAATGTTCAGATTCTCCTTTGTGCTCGACTAACCACAGCACCACGCCGCCTCCTACAGTAATCGCTGCGATGGCACAAATTATCAAAAGTAATGGTGTACTGGACAGGGTGGCTCGAGCAGAATCCATAAAAGACGGCCGCTGATCGGCGTTGATAGCGATGGCAGTGTCATCTACAAAATAGGGCGCGCTGAAGTCAACATGCTGTTCGCCGATATCTGTAATAAAGGCAGGGCACACCTCGAGATCATAGGTGCGATCGTCCATGCCTTTCACTATGCCGGCCAAATCGGTCGGTCTCAATTCGTATCTGAGCTTTAACTTCTCCGCAATCTGTCTCCATAGATCGACGGTGATTCCGGACCAATTCCCATGTCCATCGTGAATGCAAAATGGTGGTTGTTCCGAAATTCCGATAATCAATACTCGCTGCGATGGATCCCCGGGCGCGGAAGACGTTAGCTTAGTGCCGGCTGACTCCTGCCCAAGGGCAGGGGCATTTTGAGTCAGCAGCGTCACCAATATGATCGTGACCCATATGATTGAGCATGCCAAGATCGCAAAGCGACCGTTGGAGGAACTGCAGTCCAGTTTTATCGCTCTTGGTGCCATTGTCTTGTTAGAGCCCCGCGCTGTTTTTCAACCGCAGCAATTTGTTTCTCTCGAGCAATCGTCTCGAGAAATGCAAACTAAGGCATTATATGGAGCGATTCAACTTACAACAAGAACGCAGATCGTATATCGTCCAGACATTTGTCCCGCCATTTAAAGGCGTCGAATGTGGTGCCTAACACGAACCGCTATCTGTTTGAGACAGGTTCGTTTAGCTAATTACCCTCTCGGATATTGGAATTGCTCATTCAATTCATATTCTTCTGGTCCGCCGTAAATTTTGGCAAGCCCCTCTGGACACGTTAAACACGGACTACTCGGCACCATGCTCGTATGATGGCCGGAGACGCCAACGCAATCAACAACGGTGTTAGCGGCGCGGTCAGAACGGCTCTTCACCTACCAGGGTGACAAGAGCGGTCATGATGACTGGAACGGATTTAACTTTTCAGTTTCCTTTACTGCATTAAAAGCTCTCTGGCAGTTTAAGGGCGGTAAGTTTTTGAACGGTCTTATCGAAACGACCGCTGTCGGGTCGCATGAGCGATTCGAGTGTTCGACGCGCAGCCGCAGCTACTTCAGGATTACGATCGTTTGCCAATTTCTGCAATAAATCTTGTTGCAGGTGGGAAATAGCAGCGATATGGAGTCGCACATAATCACACTCCTCGTTCACAAGTTTTTCTAGCAAAGCGCTGGATATGGCAGGATTCCCCGCCGCTGCCAAGCGTATCTCCGGGTTAGAGCTTGTAGCCAGTAACTCAATAACCTCGGAGCTGTTCGCTAAATTTTCCGAACTCTTTGCCCGCTGATTAAATCCCATGTTTTACCTCCCCGACGACAAATGCCGCGGAACCTATGCCCTACCTTCTTAGTTTTGCCACCAACTACTAAATCCACCATCGCGCGGGCGATGTATTTTCAAAACCGACCGGGTGATTATTTCACCCGCTGAAATCCCTCGCGCACTGAACTTTCCGGTAACTAGCTTACCTTTGAACATATTGCTGCTCTGTATTCCGGTTCTCTTTATCCAGGAAACTGTGAATACGTAATTTTATTCTGGTGGCATTTTGAATGGCATCACCAACGCAACCGTTCGCGAGGCTTTCGCTCATTAGCGTCGGTGATGGCAAGTCGGCAAAAAAACATTGCCAACAACTCCATCAAGATTTTGCCATCTACCAGATCAACCTCGAAAAGATTTTAGATCAACCTTGACTTGATGAAATTTGATTTTTAGAACTTCGCGCCGTATTCAGAATTTTCAAAATAAAGTGTGCTCCACATTCGGTGCACTTTTTCCGAACATTCCGATGGCTTTCTCAATCTTTTAAAACCCGCATGGGGACTATGTTATACTCGGTTCAATTGTTTTCTGGGTCTATGTAAAACCTACCCCGTTTTTCTCAAAAAACTATACCCGGCATAGACCCAGGAACGACTGAAAAGCAGAGTAATTTTTGGAAAACTTGATTCAAAGTCTTCCGAAAAGCAGGCACAAAAGATGCGTAAGAATACAATCAACTTCACTAAGACTGAACTTGCAAAATTAGCACCAGCGGAGCAGGGACGACGAAATTGCGATTACGATTCAAACATGGCCGGGTTGGAACTGCGTGTTACAGATTCTGGCACAAAAAGCTTTTCCGTGTACAAAAGGGTAAATGGGAAGAGTCAAAGAATAGTCCTTGGCCGTTACAACCCAGATGCCGTTCAATCTCCAGAGTTTGAGAAAGACCCTCTCTCTGTGCTAGCGTGGCCTTTGCTGAAATCGATTGCACCACTTGCGGTGCCAAGCAACCGTTGTAATCTCTCTCTTTCAATGGGAGTTGCGGCGTACCATGAAGGAAGCAATGGTCTCTCATTTGATAGATGAAGTTGCATTAGAGCGAACGGATTTTCACCTTTGGACGCCTTTTCACCTGTAATACATTCATAGAAGACACATCCCAAGGAATAGACATCTGAACTCGGTCCCAGGTCCTCGCCTCGAATTTGTTCGGGAGACATGTACGCTGGACTTCCAATAGGCGCTCCCGTTTGGGTATGGGGACCAGTTGTCGCCCCACCCTCGGCCTGTAATATTTTTGCTATCCCCCAGTCAATTATTTTTACGTACTCTTGGTCACCACCCACGGTGACTAGCATTATGTTGCTCGGCTTTAAGTCTCTATGTAAGATTTTGTATTTTTTGTGGGCATACTCTAATGCACTGCAAGCGTCTGTCACAATTTTTACAGCCTTTTCCAGGCTCAAGTTTCCCTCATTTTTTATCAGATCTCCAGTGTTTTTCCGTCAAGCAATTCCATGACGAAGTACAGCAAACCGTTATCGTCGGTAAACCACTCATAAAATCTGACCGAGTGTTCATGCTCAATGTGAGATGTGGCTGTGATTTCTTTCCCTAAGCGCTTCATGTCAAAGGGTTTGAAGCGAGGTGTGGAAGCAGAACTTTGATAGCAACCTTCCTTCCGAAACCTCGATCGGCTGCTTTGAATACGGCGCCCATTCCGCCTTCACCAATGAGCTCTTCTATTTGGTATTTTCCGTTACTTACTGTCTTACCAATTAAGTCGCGCGGCTTGAAGAAGGAGAATTGCCGATTATCTGAAGGCGCAGACTCCGGCCTTAAGACAGTTTTGTCTAGATTTTCTTCTTTTGAAGAATCAGAACCATCCGAGTTGTACCGGCCTTGACTGGTATCACTCGTGTCATCGGGCAAAGGTGTTTTTCTATCAGAATCCAATGCGATGATTTCTTCTAGTTGAAATTAAATATCCGCTATTTGTGACCAGCGATGAGTTTCCTCAATTTTCACTCTTTTAGCATAGAAAAATGGAGCCCAGCTCGGATACTTTGAATCATAAGGCATTAAAACCGTTCAAAAGGCGATTTTATTGCCTTAAAGATACGATCTCAGATATCCACTGGTAAATTATAGAATGAAGAAAACTCCATACTACCAAGCAGAACAAGCTATAGCACGAAGTGGACGTTATAAATAACGAACTCAGCAGATATACTGTTTTTGCTAGTCTCAAGAATGAAGTGGTTTTGGTAATGAACAGCAATTGGAACAGGGTCTTCTTAGCTTTAGCAGTTTCGCAAGTTGCCACCATTTGCAGTATTGCAAAAGAAGGCACCACCCTAAACGACCAATCTCTGAGCGGTTCGACATACCTTAGCTTAGTTGCTCAAAAAGCAATGAAAGTTTATTTCCCGCTGCAAGGTTTTGGGGAATGCCAGTCTAGCGTGTGTTTTAAACTTGATTGCAATGGAAAAACAGCAGACGCAAAGGTAGACAAGCACCCCTTTCACTGGAAGACACATGCAACTGCGCCGCTTGCAGACAGTGCTCTTACTTTTATGGTCAAAAATCTCGAGCTTCCATCTCCTCCGAAGGACTTGGGTTGCCCTGTGTTTCTTCGTCTAGTAGTTGACGGAACCGGAAAAGAACCAGCAAAAATAAGAGCACAAATTATTGAGCCAAGTGCTTCGAGCGCAAAATTACGGAAGGGGGCTGATAGGTTTCAGCACGGCACATCCCCTTGAAATCACTCTCGGCGAATACGTGGGTTGATTCAGCGCCTGCATACATAATTCCGCCATTTTTCCCAATTACACCGCTATGCTCAAGATGCATATCAGTTGTTGTTCCGTTGTAGTTTCTGAAATGCAAGGTCTTATCCCACAAGGCGAGATCGCCTGGTTTCGGATTATAGGCGGAAATAGCGTGCTTATCGGTATAAAAGACTTCCCAGTCAGATGATTTGGTCAACTGTTGAAGCATGCCATGTACTGTCGGGATATGCTTTTCGTCCCAGGGAAGCGGTATGTTTAAATCTCGGTATACTCGATCAGCGAACAGATTGCTTGTATATATGCCCCTCGTTGTGCCACCAATCAGTATGCCTTTCACCCAGGGCTTTGGCATGGTTTGCTATATCATCACCAGATTTAGTATCAGGAACAAAAGATCGAGAAGGGACCTCAGTTCTGGGAGCTTGTGCCAATAAAGTTGAGTCTGAAAGACTCTTATTGGAATACAAGTCGTGGACGTTTCCGAAATCGATCGAAGCGGGCTCGCTTAGTCTGTTCATATTGACGAACAATGAACGGGCTGCTTGCATATCTTGATTATCGAGCTTAATGCCACCATTTGAAGGTGGCGCTCCGAAGGACCTTTTCTCAGTGTTTTCAGTAATATTTGCTTCGAGTTGCATTGTGATCTGAAAGAGAGGTCTACTATGGAATCATGCGTGGCAAATTGGTGACACTTTGTAGAAGTATGAGCTGAGCTAACTATTGTTCTGTCCCTTTTTTGCGATCGGAGTGTTCTTGGCTTTCCAACTGACACCTAAAATCGAGTTCGTGAATAGAAATTTGTGATTGTTCTTCGCCAAAACTTTTTATAGTTGGGTGGTGATAGCCTTAAGAGCGAGAACACCGATGTGATATTCAACTGAGGAGTCAATGAGACGCACTCTTGCCTCATTCAATTGACGCTCACGTTCTGCAATCAGGAAGACCGTGCTGTCACCCATAGCGAATCGCTGTCTTTCCCCCTGATAGACTTGCTCGGCTTTTGTTACTTGGATCTCCAAAGCTGAGAACTTATCAAATGCGAGATTAATCGCTGAGATAGAATCATAGACTTCGTTTCTTATCCGTTGGGCTTCTGCTTGTCTATCCTGCGCCAGTTTGTCGAGCTTCAATTTTGCAGCCTGTTCCTTGCCACGCGCTGCCCTCATATAGAGCGGTTGACTAAACGTTAACTGCCCTCTGTACGTGTAACCAATGCCATTCAAACCGGTGTCATATCCTTGAGTTAGGATGCCATTGAGAGCAGGAAGCATTTGGTTTTTTGCAAGCTTTAGTTGTACTTGAGCAATTTTGGTTTGTACATCGATAGCCTTTAGTTCCGGCCGGGAAGCTAAAGCCCTAGCCACCATTAACTCAGTGTCTGCACGAGAGTAAGCAACCGGCTTAGGCAATTCCGGGACGTTTTCTTCTGTGGCTAAAGGAAGAGGGATGCCACCCATATCAAAAAGAAACGTTGATAATCTAAATGAATAGCGCTGGAAATCTCTAACGGTTTGAGCAACATCAGCATTGCGTCTTTGTACGTCTTCTTCTGCTTCTGTTACGTAAATCCTTGCTAGATCTCCATTTGATTCTTGTTGAGAGCTAATCCGCGCAACGAAGGTCGACAACTCTTGAATTTGCCTTGAGACATCAGCCTTTTGTTTGCTACCAACCCAACTCCAAAAAGTGGTGCCAGCGCGTAAGAGTGTGTCTAGGCGTGTGAGGAAAAATGTTTGTGCCGCGAGTTGTTCACCAAATTTTGCCTCCTTTACAGCTACGGATTGCTCGTTATAAATTAGGCCTCTTAATATTGGGATAAACAGACCAGCTGAATACTCTCCCCCTTCCCCTGTTTCTATGTAAGGAGACTCAGCACTATTCGGGTTGTACCTGAATTGTCCAAAAGCCCTTATCCCGTTACTAAATGGAAGTTCAATTTTAGGGTAGTTAAAAAGCACTTCTTTCCATTCACCGATGTGAGACGTATTCTGCATTCTCGTGTATCCACTTTCATCTGAGAGCAAAGGATCGAATGCACCTTGTTTTTCAAGCCTGTTTGCACTTGCGATCATCTGCTGATCCGCTGCACTTTTGAGTCCAGGAAAATAAGAATCGACTGCTTTTAGATATATCTCCAAAGTGAGCTTTTCTTTCCCAAGAATCACAGACCGTGCTTGTCCCAAAGGATTTACTTGAGCCAAGTGAAGCGGCGTAATGGAGTTAGGTCCATCATTGGCGCATGACGAAGAAGCGGCATAAAAAAACGAAAGCAACATCCAGCAATTCCACAAAGTGAATTTTTGAACGAGATCAATTTCCAGATTGCGCACGGTTCGGAGACTCGCTATCGCCTGTTGGGCTGTCTGTATCGGGAGATGGAACAGTGGGCTGAAATCCGTTAAACTGTCGCCAGATTTCATACCAGAGTGGCACGTTCTTCAATAACACCCAACCGGTTGCTTTAGCACCAGGTCTAAGGTATTTGACTGAGGGCCAGGGCTCTTCCTTTTTTGCATCAATAGCTGCTTTGTCTGGAACTACGATGATTCGATAAAAGTGTTTTCCATCATCAACAGCGTCGATAACTGAAATGCGACCAGCAAAAGTGCCCACAGCAACTGAGGGCCAGCCCACAAACTGCAGTGATGGCCAGCCTGATATGGCAAGACGTACTGGATTCCCGACAGAAAGAAGCGGAGCATCATAATCCCGAATCATGATCGCTGCCGCTCGATCTTCTGTTGCCGGCACAATTGTTGCTAGAGGCGTGCCAGCACTAACTGTTTCTCCGGTGCCGACACGGTTTAACCTAACTACTCTACCAGCGGCCGATGCCCTTACAGCCCTTTGCTGCACCCTTTCGGACATGTTCTCTATATCGATTTCCAGTTTTTGAATATCAGCTGAAGTGCTAGCAATTACTTGGTCTGCTTCAGAAAGAGAGGCTTTTATAGCGTTAACGGATGCTCCTGTATCAGCCATTACTTTCTTGAAATCAAGAGAGGAAATATCCGCATCTTTTTTTACAACATCATAAGCGGATTTGGTTCTTTGTAATTCCGTGTTAGCTCTTACATTCTCCAATTGAGCGACTTGTTGATCGCGTTGAGAACGCAAACCTTTTTCGTAGAGCGAGCTGATTCGATCCAATTGCCATTGGGTGGTTTTGACATTTTGTTCTGCTACATCAACTGATTGTTGTGCCGCATAGAGCCTGTCTTGAGCTTGTCCTATCCGTTGTTGAGCAGCAGGCATAGCGTTTTGTCTTGATTCGGTCACATCACCTAATTGATTCTTGAGTGACTGAACTCGTGCTTCGGCCGCAGTTCGTTTCGTTATTAGCGAATTTTTCTGAGATATCAAAGTTTGTAGTTGATTGCGGTCTAGAAATCTAGGATCTATATCCGAAAGCTCTGCAATCAATTGCCCTTCGGTGACCAATTGTCCGTCGACAACGTACCACTGAAGGAGGCGTCCTGATATCTGAGCCTCGATTGTTTGAGGCCTTTGCATAGGAGTGAAAACAATTATTTCGCCTGAACCGACCACAGATTGTCGCCAGGGAACAAACATAAGAAGTATGCTCCAAACGAACAATGACACTAAAAGAAGCACTCCCAAAATTTTGGGGAGCCTGCCTGTCTTGACCATTTCAAGTGAACGAAATTCGGTCACTTCTTTGGAAAGTGACTGCTCAAGCACTTCGCGGTTCAATTCATATTGAGTATCCATGTTGGTTGACATATTTATCTTTTGAATCTGTTTTGATCGATGCCCCGCAACAGCTGTACGAGTTGTGGGAATAAGTATTCAAGCCGTCCGTCGACTCTTTTGATTAGTTCATGAGGAGTACCGGATTCAACGATCGCGCCTTGCGATAAAACAACAATGCGATTCGAGAGCATGATGCTGTCCGCATCATGTGAAATATCAATTATGGTCCATGAATTGTCGTCAGAATAAATGCTCCGCAATATATCGAGCTTGGCCCTTTCTTCAATTGCAGTAAAGGCTTCATCAAGAATGAGAAGCTGAGGGCGTTTTACGATTGCTCTCGCCAATAGAATTTTTTGAACCTGACCGCGCGATAGATTCCTTCCTCCCGTATTTAGCACTGTTTTCAAACCTTCGGGAAGATCTTTCAGTTCGTCATTGAATTGCACCACATTTAGTGCCCACATTATGTCAAAGTGACTAATTTCAGGCCTTCCTAAACCGATGTTTTCAATCAGAGTTCCGGGGAAGATTTCATTTGCATCGCTCATTAGAGATACAGATCTTCGAAGGCTCAGCAGATCTACGTCTCTAACATCAATGCCATTAATTTGTACGATGCCGGAAGTAGGTTCAAGAAGCCCGCACAAGATTTCAGCAAGTGTTGTCTTGCCGGAACCATTGGGTCCAAACAAACTTATTCTTTCGCCTTGAGTAAGGCTCAAATCCAGCCCGCGCAAAACGTCATGTCCTTCTTGATATGCGAAACGAAGTCCACGTATATCAATACGTGCTCCAGCGTTAGAGCGCGTTAGCACCGCACCACCTTTTCGCTCAAGTGGCAAGTCTTCAACATAGCCAATTTTATTTAAAGCCGAAAGGAGCTCGTAAATATTCTGCATGTTTCTTATAACCCGCTCAAGACCCGGCAAGACCATGTTAACGATCAATAGGGATGCTACCAACTGCCCCATTGTCAGTTCTCGATGAATTACGAGATAACCGCCACAACCGAGTACGGCTGAACTTGCCAATGCTTGAAAGAAGAAAAGACCGCCAGCTTGTCGAAAGAGAACTTTGAAGTGTATACGTCGGAGGTTGACATATTCCGTCAGAAGTCTATCCGTCTGTTCCAAAAGGAAAATAGGCGTTCCGTTAGTCTTGATGCCAGTTTCGCAGCGTGCAATTTCTTCAAGCCATTCAGCTATTTGAAATCGCTGAGTTGTTTCATTACTCCTTGTTCTGAAACCTCCATAACCAAGCACAAAAACTTCAAAGAGAAAAAAGCCAATTACGATTAAGTCGAAAAGGAGAAGCCACGGGCTATAGATAGCAAGGAGGATCAAACCGATTATTACAGTGATGGCAGCGTTAGGCGCATCGAGAAGAAAGTTGAACCACCCCGATTGAACGGTGATTGTGTCAAAGAAGCGATTGACCAGCTCCGGCAAATATTCATTCGCCAAAGCTGAATGTTTGATGCGTGGAACACGATAAGCAAGCCTAAGTGTCACACGTGCAAATGTTCTTTGTCTTATTTGTTCTACTATCCATAGAGTCAAAAGCCTCAAAACTGCCACAAAACAAAGACCTGATAAGACAATTCCGGCTATCACCGTCAGTGGTTGCAAAAACACCCCGGCTGCAATGGTGTTTACTACGATTTGAGTTGCTAGGGGAATTGAAAGCGAAAAGAGTCCGCTGAAAAAGGTATAGATGACGATCAGTATGAGATCGCTGCGATCCTCAAATATCATCTGCCTGAGCCGTTTGTGTGCCGAAGTCGGCTTTACGGGCCGCTCCACGGTACCAGGTGGATAAAGAATTTTGACAATATTGTCAAGCGTGTTCATGAATCAGCTGATTGCTCCTGTAACAGGGGAACAAACAACAGCTTGATTAATGTGCCGCTCAAAAAAGCCTGCCCGCGTGATTGATTTCACTGACTATACCCCTGATCGTGCTTTGATCAGGAGTCATCAGCCCAAAGGGCGGTTATAAGGTAGACTCCATTACCTCCTTCATTTTTACATGTTCGAGGCAAATACGTCCATAGCTACCTTAGTTCTGACCGCTAATTTTTCATAAACCGGACTTTAGAATGTCATCAGTTCTAGCAGGCTGGTCTTTCAACACACGGTCTGCACTTATGAAATCATTCGATCGAAGTACTGGACTTGTCTGAAGTGCTTGTCCCACTGATCCCCTTTGGATCTCAAACCGAAATGTATTGCTCAAGACCTGACTGTTTAGAATCTGGAAATTGGAGCGTTGTTCGTTGAGAGACTCGACCAAGCGCTTTGTTATTGCTGGCTGATCGAGTTCGGCTTGCTCTAAGCTAGGAACACTTCTTTGCGTAAGTCCGACTCCAGACAATGGTCCTGTTCCAGCCAAACCAAAACCACCTGAGGTATTACCCAATCCGAATTCGGGACCATTAGGGTATAAACGACCAAAACCTAGAGTCTCAAGACTTTCCGCTCTTGGCCAAAAAACACCTGGACTGCTGTTTGGAATTCCCAGAAAGATATTGCTGTTGGTCTGTTGCGCAAACGCAATTCCGACAGAAAGATTTATAGTCATGACACTAGTTAGAGCGAAGTGAAAATATTGCTTTTTCATCGTTGTATCGTTCAAAGGCTTGAAAGTATAGGACTAGATTTGGTTGATCTGGCATCCAGTGTTGTGCCATTATCATACATGCAGGAATGAAGCTCACCTTTTTTACTGATCTGCCCCTTGTGTTTGATAGCTTCTACTAAACGTAAGAATGGTTAGAGCAAGGCAAATGAAACTAATTCCTAAAGCTCCGATTACCTTCCAAACGTCTCACCATAATTGACACAGAACGTAGTGCAAATTCCACCTTCACTTGGGGGAAGATGAGCTGACATTACGAATTCAAAGTGATACCACCTGTGCTACCAAGAAGCGCTCTGATGGTCCAACTATTAAAACAAAAAACACTTTTGAATTAATGCTAAAAAGCGAGGCCAAAACTATACCCGGAATAGACACATTTCCTTTAGGGTATCCCAATAAAAAACGGCTCACTCTTACGAAAGCCGCTTCATCATATGCTTAATAAACCTGCCCGGGAAGACTCGAACTTCCGACCTCATGGTTCGTAGCCATGAGAATAGGATAATTTCCTCGTTTTCATTTCTTTTATCTATCTTTACTACCATTCCTTAATCTTGATGAAGTGCTCATAGGAATAGGCCTTACCAGGCATTTATTAATTTGACCACTGTGTTCTTAACTTGCTATCATTTTCTGTGGAAGGGGCCCATGAGGGGCCCACAAAGAGGACAATGCTTTTAAAACCGCATTTCGCTCTACCGCGGAACCACAGCGGCATTCGGATATATGCCTAAAAGGGCCCATAAATCGTTTACTACGAAACACCTGAGGATCGGATGATCGCAAACCCAAACAGGCTCAACTTCACAAAGCGTGCTCTTGAGGAACTTCCCAGTGCTAACGATTCTACGTTCTGGGATACGAAAACACGCGGTTTGTACCTACGCGTCGCTGGAGATTCGAAAAGCTTCTACGTGCGGCGCAAGTATCAGGGGAAATCTGAACGTTTATTTATTGGTAGGTTTCCAGAGCTGTCAGTCGAGCAGGCGCGCGCAAAAGCCTCCGAGTTTCATTCATCACTGTCGGCAGGAAAGAACCTTGCCCAGGCTCGCCGAGGGGAATTTGCCGAGCTAACGCTAGGAGAGCTTTTTAAGGAGTACCTAGAACGCCACGCCAAGAAGAGCAGAAAAACTTGGGAGGAAATTGAGAAGCACTTTGATCGTGTCTTTTCGCCCTGGAAGCCCCGCAAGTTGCGTAGCATCGTTAGAGACGATGTCGAAAAGCTTCACAAGAACATTGCGAATACACGCGGTCGGTACTCCGCAAATCGTGCATTGGAATTGCTCAGTGCTATTTTCAATAAAGCAATTCAATGGGGACTCTATTCAGGAGCCAATCCGGCTACCAACATCTCCCCCTTTCCCGAGGAAGAACGCGTTCGTATTTTGCAGTTGCATGAATTCAAAGCCTTTTTTCGCGAATTAGAAGCAGAAGAAGATTCAGACATCCGAGATTTCGTCATGCTTTCGCTTTTAACCGGTGCCCGTAAATCTAACGTTCTCTCCATGCGGTGGACTGATGTTGATCGTAAGGCTAAGCTCTGGATCATTCCAGGTATTGAAAATAAAAACGGTCGCGCTCATGCAATTCCACTGACTCCCAATGAACTCGAAATACTTGAACGTCGTTGGCAGCTACGAAAGCAATTCGAACAGAAAAGCGAATTTGTATTTTATGGAAATGGCAAAACCGGGCACCTTGTTGATCCAAAGCGCGCATGGACATCTCTATTGAAGCGAGCAGGCATCAAAGATTTGCATCTACATGATTTGCGGCGAAGTATGGCGAGTTGGATGGCGAACTCTGGGGCTAACGTGGCTCTCATACAAAGTGCCCTAAATCACAAAGACATAAAAACCACCCTTAAGGTCTACACTCACACGGTGAAAGATGCTGAAAGAGAAGCGAAACAAAAAGCGCATCTAATGATTTTGGGGAAATAGCGCTAATTACAACTTAATGTTGAATGTGGATTTAGCCAAAGCTGAGATTTAAAACTGCGCTAGCCAAGCTTTATAGAAACATGCGCGAGATGACGAGTTCTAGACTTTTGGATTAGCGGCGCATATTCAGGTATAGAATTCTTAAAGTTGAAAGTGCCCGGAAAACACGGCTTTCACGCCAGTTGGAGTCGGTTGAGTTCCGATAGACCCATCGATTGTGATGGCATCAATCTGTGGACTCGGATGGTTGAACAATTTAATTTCTTTATCTACGTCATAGCCATTATTTAAGGCGATATCAGCAAATAGAACTGCAAGACGAACGGGACTTAGGATGGCATTTACGAAGCTGACAAAAACGTCTCTGAGTGGGTTGAAAACAGACCCAGACCAATTAGTACCCGGAATTCCCAGATTGCCCCGAATATGAGCGTTCAGTGCCAGTTTAGCGTCTGAAAGATGAGATCCAAGAACTGGGGTGAAAGTTGTTTCGCCCTGAAGAGATACGTCGTCTTCAACAGAACCTGATTGAGATATAGTCACAGTTTTATGTATATGAATGAAGAGGAAGTTGATGCTTATTTTGTCGAAAAACTTAAGCGTGAAAGGCAGATGGACATGAGTTGCGCCCGAAACTCCCACGCTATTCGGCCTCGACAAATCAAGATCTGTCCGCGTGTTCTGAAGCCACGCTCTGGACAAATCGCATTGAAACGTCGCATTCGGGCTCGAACCATCAATAGGCAACGAGGAAGGAATAAGCTCATTCAATTTTGCTAGTAAAAATTGTTTTGGTACTCCCACTCCGCAATTACTTAGTTGAACTGTGTTCGTGTTTTTATTGAACTGGAAATGAATTGAGTCAACATCCAAGGTCGCATCGGCTAGCCCCCAGGTAATGTTCGAACCGGAAGCCGCGGCTGTTAAATATCCCTCTAAGGTTGTATCGTCATCCAAGTATCTCAACACTAAAGTTCCGTTCAGTTTTTGCAAATTGACTGACCAGCTTGCGGTAGAAATCGTGGATTGATCTAAATTGGCGGTTATAGATATCGGATCGATGACAATAGGTGCATTCGGTGCGAGACGATTTGCATTAACAGCGCCAAAGATAATTTGGCTAGAAGGAGGAAATGCAAAAGTAACCGAATTTGTTCCTGCAACCATTGCAATGCTGTGCGGTTTGACTGATTGTCCTTGCAGCGCAACTAAGGCACCTTCGGGAAAAGACAATCTAAATGGACTTACACTGCCTGAATCGAGAGCCACCTTGATTTGATTATGTCCCCCGGTTGAGGACACATGAATATTTGACCAAGCGCTTTGTTGATCACATCTTATAGAGATCGCCCTATGTCCTGATGCTTGCGACAGGTTTGCTTCAAAAGAAATGGAATCTGGTCCATTTGCAGCGACTATAACCGATTTGGAGTGATTATCTAAAATTGAATTATTCGCATCAATCTTAAATAGGCCATAAGCGTTGCCACCACCGACAGTGAAACCTTCCGGCGATATCGCTAACGAAGAGGCTGAATAATTTGATGCGCGATCGCTACCATAAGCCACAGATACTGCGGAAATAGCCAAAGTACTGGGAGTTGAAGAACCCTCCTTTAAACTTATTTCGCCCCCCTTCGTTTGTAGCAACTCATTCAAAGCGAGCATTGCTGATTGTCCATTAACATCAGCTGATGATGTTTTTATTTTAATTCCACTGAACGATGCATTTGCTCTTAGACCGCAACTGAAACTTCCATCTGCAAGCAAGCTCGCATTCGAAAGGGTGCAAATAGATTCTTCTCTTACGGTGCCCTCAAAAACACTCGTTTTGATCGGAGTGTTTCCAGCAATTACCGCCCGAATGGAGGCCGCTTTGGCGGTGATTGAATTGGTTGCGCGGACGACCGATAATGTAACAGGCGAGTTTACCGTTATTGCGCGTATAGCGAGTGCATTAGATGTTGCTGGATCAAGAACCGCGTTCGTAACGGTTATGGGCGACGTGGAAGTTGAGCCAAAGGAACAGTTCGTTCCTTTCTGGTCTTTATGAAAATCGAAATTTGCGTTGATTGTCAGCTTATCAGCAGCAATAGGCTTTGGACCGGCCCACTTTACACCCCCAAGGTTTACATTTGCTACACCAGTAGCCGATAAATTGCCCGCTGAGGAAAAGACAACATGGTCTATCTTGATATTGCTATTCGTTCTGACATTTCCAGTTAAGCCAAGCAGCGTCAGTGCACTTCCATCTGATGGAACAATTTCAATATTTTGCCAATCAAATGACTCCGAATTGTTTGCCGAATTAAAGGCCGCGCTGCCTGACGCGCAATCGGCTTTCAACGAGTCGAATTTGAATACCGTAGTGCCAAGTGTTATTGTGCCGTTTGTAAGCTCGAGCCGTGTTTGACTTCCACCGGGCGCTGGAAATGCTGTAAGTTTCCAATCCGTCGAATCCGCGTGCTCAAGTTGTACATTTGCGATAACCTGTGCCGAGTTTGCACTTATGGAGATTCCATCGCTGTTGTACTCAAACGGCTGTAGAGTGGCTGCTAAGCTCAAGCGGGCCATAACTTGGTGAGCGTCCTTTTGGTAGGTCACTTCGTTAATGGTGATCGGTGTATCAGTATGACTTTCGGTCTTGAAGTGCACTCCGTGGGGCAAATTGAGTTCACACCCCGGTTTGAGCGTAATCTGTCCTGTCATGATTTTGAAGTCTTTAATCAGATCAAGCACAGTTTCTTCTTGAGTATTATTTTGAACTTTTTGAGACAGTTTTATCAGAGTTTCGAGTGCCCAAATCGGAGAGAATTTGAATTTTGCTCGATTCGTAAACAGATCGAGTGTAAGGGGCAACTCCTTGTTACCAGTTATACGTCCACCACTAACATCAGGCCCATTCGGTGAGTCATTCAAATCCAATCGAACTTCATCAAGTGTTAGAGTGGCACCTTCGTTTATCGTGATTTTCTTTCCTGGATGAACGACATGATCACCAGCGACTAAATTACCGGCACCTGTCAGAGTAAAACTTTTCAACACGGGGCGAGCCGCATTGATAACATCTGAGTTGTTTAGGTACTTTTGCGCGTCCTTGTCAATCTTTAAATCGCAGCCGGAAAAAATGATGCCAAAAAGACACAATACATATGGAATTAGTAATTGAAGTACTGGTCGAAAGTTCGATAACTTCATATGATGGTGTCCGATTATGCTTAGTTAGTGAGATGCCTCGGGGGTACCAACTGTTGGAGTGACAGGTTGAACGGATTCATTTGTTGGGTGGGTTGAAGGTCCTGTACTCGGTAAAAGGGTAGGAGAAGGTACAGCAGTTGTAGGAGCATTTGCCGATGGCGTTGAGGCGTTTGCGCACGGATCAACATGGTCCGTGCGTTTTAAGACATACAGCGATCTTACTGAGCCGGTTGGTGAAGTAACGGAATCTGGTCGCGTGCCACCTACGTCATCATTTAGACAAAGTTTTAAGTCGTCACCGCTAATTTCATAAACACCCAGTTCGGCCGAACCCGTAGCTGAATCGACGAAGTCGATCGATTTCGGTGTCGTGGTATCGTCGCTATGAAAATTTTGCCAGTTGTCAGATTCACCGGTTTCGTCTTTCTGCCGGAGGCAAACTCGCGAAGTTGAAAATAGCAATAAAAGATTCAAATCTTGTGCTGCGGAATCGGGATGCTGAAGTCCGTCTACTGTTAACTGTGTTAACTTCCAAGTACCAACAAACGAGTCCTGTCCTAGAGCGGCTGAATTAGCTAATAGGGTTATCCCTAGGGCTAATACGCGCCTACTGGTTCTTGCTACCACAGAATGAGCCCTCACAATGGTACAAGTAACCTGCCACCACCTTCGATCGAGCATGAGGATTCTAGCAATATGATCGGTTAAGAGAACAGTAAGATTGCTCTCAAGCAACTGTGCCTAATTTACTTCTTTGAAATGTCAGTTAAAACAATATGTCGCATCAACGCGTTCTCTCCACCCCAATGCAAATAGCCGGAAATGCCTGAATTTGCAAGGCACGCCAAATCAAAATCAATATGATTCCATTACATTGAATAATGTCCTTCCTCAAACCCCTTGAAAAAATGGACACAAAGCCTCTTGTTCCGGGATATTGGGGAATATTGGTGAACGAACGAAACTGCCTGGAAGCCCTCAAAAATCCACAATCATTTTCCTTTGCACGGAGAAGGTCAGCGGTTCGACTCCGCTAGCCTCCAGGGTTTCAAGGCTCGAAAATCTCTCAGCCTACATAGAGCCTACATTGAAAAATGTGGGCTTTTTTATTTTGACTCTTGTGTGCGGTAGGTCCGACAGTCAAATAGACTTACGAACACCCTTTTTCAAACATCAGTTTCTCTTGATTTCGGCGAGCTTTTGGCGAGACTCTGGCAAGTAATTCTTATGCGACTCAATCTCTTCTTGTTAGTTGTAATTCTTTCGGCGATTTCGTTTGAGCGCCCGGTGTCAGCTGAGAGTGCTATTTGGCGAAGTTATTTCGATGCAGGAAGAATTTCTCTTTTAGATGGGGATACGAAAAAGGCAGGTCAATTGTTTGATTTGGCGCTGAAGGAAGCGCGTTCAGATGAAAGGTCAAAGAGTGAACAAGCAGCCAGTTTGTTTGCGATTGGATATATGAAGGCAAGTAGCAAACCCTCAGATGCAATGACCTCAGCAAACGAATCTCTAACAATAAACGATGGCATTTACGGAGCAAACTCGACTCCTTCGGCCTTTTCTCACGAGTTACTGGGCGACCTAAATTCAAGTGCAAAAAAATACGATGACGCTGAATCGGAATATAGAAAGGCATTAAAAGGCTTCGAACTTATCCCCAATAGTGCAGCACGCACCGGTCGGCTTTTAACTAAGCTTTCAACCCTCTACGAAAATGAAGGCAAGAAATTAGAGTCAGAAGCTTTAAAGTCCCAAGTCCCCAATAACGCAACGACTTTTCCCAGTCCGCTGGAGGATTATTCAGCCTTTCTTCTTATAGAAGCCAAAAGGCATCCGGGTATCACATTCCCGCAAACATCTCTCAATTCAAACGGTCCTGATTTCGGACCTTATATGGCTGATTTGCAACTTCGAATCAAAAGACAATGGTTTCCTCCTAAAGGGTGCGAAAGTAAACGTGTGGTGGCTATTTTTCGCGTTCATCGAGACGGACATATTAGCGATCTGAAATTGGTTACTGGCTCAGGTGTCCCTGAAGCGGATGATGCTGCGCTAAATGCAATTCAGAAAGCGAGTCCATTTAGAGCATTGCCGACCGGCGCGTCAGAAGCAGCTGGAATTCAATTCACCTTCGACTACAACGTATTCGCAGGTGGTGGCAAGGGGACTTTTCGAACGTTTTAGATTGAATGAGAAGCTTTGAATTAAGGTATTAGGGCGGGCGATGAAGTTATCAAAAGGGCTTAGCCTTTCTGCTATCTCCTTAATGTTAGCCTTTTTCCTTTTTGAGCCTGATTGCTCAATTGCTTTAGAAAATTCGGATCATGATCTCGCAACTTCTATAAAGCTCAAGGTTCTTTTGGAACGGTTATGCAAGCTTAAAGACACATCCGACAATGAAAACCAGTTAGCATGCGTTCTTATCCGTCTTCACCAATTTGATGAAGCAAAACAACACCTTTTGAGAGCAATGCAATTAAACAAGTCAGACCCTCAAACGTGGGAAGACCTGGGATTCCTTTATTGCGAGGAAGGAGAGTTTGCAAAAGCCGCAGATGCTTATGAACGCTTCTTAGTAATGAAACCACGCTATTCAAATGCTGCATCAATCAAAGATTTAATTTCTCGACTAAAGGAAGAATCAAAGGCTGCTCAATCTAAAGAGAGCCCAGATTATTTCGATTTTCTTGTTAACAAGCAGATCTGGCGAACTGAGCGCATGCCGATAAAAGTTGCAATAGAAAATGGAAGCGGGTTGAAGAATTATAAGGACGAATATCAAATATTTGCACATGACGCCTTTCTTCAATGGTCAAAGTCTTCGAATGAGAAAATAAATTTCGAATTTGTGAATAATCCAGATGCCGCCGACATAACGCTCAAATTCATTGACGATCCAAACAGTCTAGCGAACACGAGCGAGAATGGAGACAATGAAATTTCTGCTAGCGGAACGAATCTAGAACACGTAGATATCACAATTTTGACTGTAGCAAGTGGGAATAGAATGTTGAATTCCAACGCGATCAAGTCAGTGATTTTACATGAGATCGGTCATGCTATCGGGCTTGATCACAGCGCAAATCCGAAAGACGTTATGTTCGGCTTTGCCTCATCTAATCGTTTATTTTTAGCATCTATCTCAGAAAGAGACACGAATACCTTACAAAGGCTCTACACAAGTAGATAATCGTTTTATCTGCGAATTCTCATTAGATTTCATGTGAACCTAAGTACCTTAGAATTCCTTTTCTTCTTCCAGAATTTCATTACACAAATCGATGCACTCATCACAGATCTGTACGCCAGGACCAGCAATTAGCTTATTCACCGTAGTTGCCTCTTTGCCGCAAAAGGAGCATTTTGCTTTGCGCACTCCCAGATATTCTGGATCAGCAACGAGACCATTGAAAGTTGCGACACAGAGATCGCACACATTGACACCAGGTCCGGCAATGATTTTAAGTACATCCTCCTGCCTTTTGCTGCAGAAGGAGCAAGTTGAATGCGATAGCAATTCGTTCTTAAGGCTGCGCGAACGTCCTGTCTTACCCAGTAATTTCAGCGCTTCTAAGAGACTGGTTCTAGCCACATTCATTATCGACTTTATGAAATCTAAGTCTTGCGTTTCCCTTGGAATGTCAAGCATTTGAGCAGCTGAACTGACGTAGAGCTGAAGTCGTCCTTCAGCCTCTTCGACGGACAGGTCATATTCTTTTCTGCGTTCTTCATCCGAAAGTATCTTCCAAGCGGCTGTAATGGCGTCAAACAATTCTTTGTTGCCAGTCGTCTTATTATCTGGGTGATATTTGGCCACCAGATAACGATATGCATGGCGAATCATCTCTGTTTCCGCTTCAGGATCGACTTTGAGCAATCTGTAGAGATTTGATTCTTGCTTCATTACATAAGCTCACGGGACTGGCACATAGGCGGAATTTATGTCTCCTGCAAATAAGCTGCTTTGGTTCAGTCTGTCACTTCGAAACCAAGGTACCTTGCTACTTGTTTAGCGGTATCCACTTCGACGATTTGATTTACAGTTCGCATGATTTCAGAGGTCATAGAAAAGATATTTGATTATTTGAGATTCTAATACTTCCAGAAGTTGCGCGAGTTCTTTGACCGTTAGCTCTTTATCGATAGTTATTCGCTTTTTCATTCTGAGTTTAGATAACGAAGCGTGCAATGCCGATAATTGAAATTATTTTTCGATTGGGCCAATCAGCTCAAATTCGCGGAGTACTTCTATAGATTCTTTCACTGCGCCATCATATTCGTAGGTGCGCACTCCGTAAACCAAGCCATCGAAATTTACCTCTTCAGGGGGAATTGGATCAAGAACAGGTAGATTAGGCAAACAACGATGTGCATAGAACATCAGTGCCCTTTCTCGGTGGCGCCGGCTAAAAGTATTGTTTAGCTGCATACGATCGGCCCAGTCAACAAGACGAATTAGCGCACCGTGGATTTGTAAATCGTACCCAGCCTGCACGTTCCCGCCGTCGATGCTTATCCGAAAAATCTTTCCAGCATTCGGATGTGGTTCGGCATGAATAATTTTCATTCCTCCTACATTGATTGGACTTTGAGTGTCCAAGAATAGACTTTATGCTCTTTAATCGTCTTTTGAAGGTAGCGGTAGTGCTATCTGTCCTGCACCGGTTATAGGAAAAGGTCGTTTTGGAACTCTGCTAGGGTCGTTTGGATTGCCGCCTCCATGCGGACCGTCTCCTCGCAGATAGCGATCTATTCCAGGGAGCTGTTCCTTCAAAAACTCCCTTCCTTCATCGCTAATGAAAAACGCTCGTTCGCCTATTTCAGCAAAGTTCTTATCACGCAACCAACGCATAGCCACATCGAATTCTTTGAACTCCTTCAAGCCCAATGAATTTACAATTATGATTCCACTAGCGCCGCGAGCTGGGTCATGCCTCCAAGCCATATAGAGCACTTGAAGAATCGCTAGACGAAGTTCAGTTTCACTCCACTTTATATTTTTGCTTTCGTAGATAGCCATAACGTACTGCCAATTTCGAACCAACTGGACTAAACTCTAAGCTACCACGAATAAGTAATCGGTCTCGATTGTTTTTAATCGCGGACAGAAGCAACTCGTAGGCCTTATATTTCGGGAGAAGCCCGGGTAGCTGCAATCTCACTAGAAGGTTTAGACAGATTCCTTTGACGTGAACGAATGTGCCAGGTGTTCAAAATTGCGATCAACCCACCTGTGATACAAACAAAATAGCTCGCCAAGTGTGCAGCCCATACGGCAAAAAATGCAGCGTGTTTATCTACGGGTACCGCACCGTCTGGCAAAACTAGCCGATTCGAGAGAGCAAAATAGTACACAGACGTTCCAGATAAAGCTGCACACAAAGCGGCAACTATAAAAATCAGAAGTACACGAGAAAGTACGATTCTAGCTTTAACTTTAGTAGCATCTCCGCGCGTCGCTACATAGGCAAGAATCGATCCCAATAGCAGAGCAACCCACCACGTTCCAGCGACTCCCCATGCGATTCCCAGCACTAAAGGTGAAGTCGTGGGAAAAATATGTGGATGCGCAACTGTAAAATATTCTACGCAGATATGCGCTGTTACCTCATCGTGGACAATTCCGTAGAGAATCGCGCTGACAACACATGCCACGACGATTTGGGTGGCTTCTAATACTTCGGCCCGCCTAGATACTTGCATATTATTGCGACAAATATAGCCAAATATGCCATGCAGCCCGGTCTTCAAACGTCCGATCGAATCTGACTTCACCTTTTGCCGACAACAATAATTCTACCAACTTCTTTGCATCGTTTCGAGTAAGAACTTCATTGAGACGGAAGTTCCAGCGCCACGAAAGCAGCACTCTATATCTTCTGGACAATTTTGCTTTGCGCAACAAGAGTTGCAGTTCTTCATTAGAAAGCGAGCACACCAGGTTGCGCAAGTAGAGGTTCTGAAAAGGCAACACTAACTTAAACCATGAGGGAATATCTTTCAGTGGATATTCTGGGTCTTCGTCTGGCTGTTCTGTACCGACAGCGGTTTTAGCGCCAGCGCCGGAGCCTCCACGAATGAGTTCCAATTTGAGTTTCGGCTTATTCTCTTCTGGTTCCACAATCAACAACCTGTCAAGCCTACAGAGTCATCTTAACAGTTCAGAATAGACTCCAGACATCTCATTTCTTTCTGCAACTGGCTTGCATAACAACTTCTTTTCGGAGATTTTCCGTATCTACCTTGAGATTTTTTCCATTATGCACGACCGGGCTAAACGCTCGAAATTTTCTCACTCACTGTCCAACTCGAATTCCTGCAATGTCGCCAATGAATCCTCGCATTTGCGTTTTTGTTCAAGTGACTGTTCGACAAGATCTTTATTGCCTTGCTTACGTGCCATCTCAGCTCGATTTTTCCAAGTCTCAATTCTCTTTTTGAGATCTTGCAGTTGAAATTTATCCGGATCGGCTATCGTTCGTATTCTCGTGATTTCAAGATCAATGTTAGCGCGGACCTATTCCTGCGCGGACTGCTGCTGATGAAGCCCCGAAATTGCCACTGCGAATGGGGGAAATCCGTATTGTCGCCGTTTGTCCAGAATGTCATATTGTTATTAGAGGTCAATCCGAAGTGATTCATATCTTGTTCGCAGGCATTCTCCTTATAGCGCTCACTGCCTTATCTTACTTGCCAAGCCATCCACTTCAGTATGAAAGCGTATCTTTCTATCGGAATCGTGGCTTTGAACGAGCCTTTCACAAAGACTTTAACGGTGCGCTCGACGACTGTAACACAGTAGTCAAATTGTCTCCAAAAGATGCACAGAGCTTCAGTGCTCGGGCATTTGCGCATGAACTTCGCGGAGATCGTGCCGAAGCAATACAAGACTATTCCACAGCAATACTTATGGATCCGAAAGACTGTTCCAGCTACGATAATCGCGCTCACTGTTGGCTAGATCATAGAAGAGCAATTGAAGATTACAACCGCGCTATCCAAATCGACTCTACCGATGATTGTGCTTATAGGGGTCGTTCATGGGAACGTTGCCAGCTTGGTGACAGCTTAAATGCACTCGACGACGCAGAGAAGGCCGTTCAATCTGACCCGAAAGATTCGTTCAATCTCCGTGCTCGTGGATGGGCCAAATATTACTTAGGTGATGAGAATGGCGCAATCGAAGACTTTAGCAGAGCAATTGGCATAGAACCCAGTATGTTTTTGGGTTATGAGAATCGAGGTACGGTACGGGCCCGACGTGGAGATCTTCTAGGTGCAACCGCGGACTTCTCAGAATCCATTGCCAAAGACAGATGCAATGCTTCGTTGTATTATCTCCGGTCGTATGCACGTTTCATGCAGGGCGATAGAAAGGGGGCGATTGATGATGCTTGGCAATCCATAATGCTTAAGCCATCCTCCGGCGATAGCATTATGAGTTTGTGGAAATTCCTAACCGCAAGTCCCAATTCAGTTTGTTTTCCTTCTTGTCCCGCCAGCTAGGATTTAACGCTAAAAGCAGCTTGATTCATCTCGAAGCGCAAAAGAAAAAGAACTTCGCTACAGGCGAAATTCTTCTTCTATATTTTTTAGCCTCGAAGGCTTTGTCGCTCAAGCGGCATGGTATTCAATGTGATCTACATTTTCAATTTTAGGCAGCAAAGATGTCGTCGTAATGATCCTCCGGTACATATAGCTCTATCACAACACCAAATTCTTTGGAAACTAATTGAACCATTAGGTCCCAACAGATCAAATCTGGGATTTCCCTTTCGCACACCCCAATCACTTGAAAGCACAGTACGTCAGCGTATCTGGCTTTCTTTCGTTTTACGAAATGTACTGCGACCGTGCGCCGCAGTTCCCTTTCTATGAATTGGGTTAATCTATTGATTATTTGGTTTTCTAATTTCTTCTTGTTCTTGTTGTACATTTTTAAATCTCCTTTTTTGCTTTATAGGGTCGAGGGCTTTATTGACAGGCACCACCTCCTTTGCTGGCTTAATTCGCTAGTCGGTGAAGGATTGCTTTTGATCGACTAGTGCATTTAGCAATAAGGCGTTGTAGTAGCTACGTTCTCTGTTTCCTGCTCGTCCGTCCGGTGGAAACAGTTCTTGATATCGGAGATAGAGTTGCGCGCCATCAAGAATGGATTCCCTGAGCCAATCTTCTTTGTCGTTAAACATGCCTAGAAAACCGACAGATTCTTGTCTGTATTTTTCCGAATTAGCACTCCACCAACGATCCGCCCAATCGCGAATGGTGCTGTACGAAGGATAAGAATCATCCAGTGGAACCTGGATTTCCGCGCGTCTTGGATCTTGAATCCTGTTTGTCACGTGTCCTTTGATATCGACAACATCGCTCAAAACTGGCATCCCGCCAGTAGCAAGATTTCTCGCGCTCAAGAAGTAAGAACCATAGCCAGTTGTTCTTCCATTGGAGATATAATCTCCAAATTCCGCTGCCCATCGCGCTTTTTCGGCGACACCTATTTGAAAGTTGTAGTTGGACCGGAATTGAATGTTGCATCCTAAACGATAAAAGCCAGCAGGACGCACTTTGCCGTTTAGATACGAGTATGATGCCGGGTCCATTTGTATGGAAGCCAGTTGGTTAACAATGTCTTGATCGATCGCGAAAGCTGGCGCAATTGCGAAGACCAAACTGCCGAAGCTCGTGAGAAGTAAATTGGCCATTTTGATGTTTTTCATGATGCTATTCTCCTGTTGTTTGTACGTAGTTAGTGAGTGCCGAAGCAACCTTTCACGCTTGTAACTAAAAACGAAAGGACAAAAAGTCCTGCAAAAATATTTCCGGCAATGCCGCTTACACCCCAGCGAAGAGAATCTTTAGCTTTGGCTTTTGCTTCCCATTCCGCTTGCGCCTTTTCCTGAGCGGCCGTGCGACGCCGTTCTTCATCAGAATCGGTTTGGTTACCGCCTTCTGCAAATTGAGTTTTGCTGCGAGTGCGACCGGAGCTGTACGTAGTGTCTTGTGATGCCGCCGCCTGAGCGACCAACGGCTCACATTCGCAGTTGTTGCCAGTTTTATGACTACCGTTTCCGAAATGCGCCTCTAAGATATCTTTTGCAATATTGATCTTTCGAAGCTCTTCATCAGCGTCTTCTTTGCCTTTTCCGGTCGGCATTCTGTCTGGATGCCAAACCATTACGAGACGCTTGTATCTAGTTCTAATTCTTTCGATGCCTGTGCCCGGTGACAAACCAAGCGCGCCGTATGCATTGTGTAATTCGTTCATTGTCCTGCTCCAAAAATGTTTTTGATAACGTCACCTGCAAAGCAAAAAACCATGTAGCCTGTGAGTGCAATCAGCCACCATGGTGGGCCTGGAAGTTTGCATGAAATGCCAGCAGAAACAGGCGTGCCTTTTCCGACTCTCGATTCAAAGTTTTCCATCACTGTATTGATCAGTTCATCGCAAACTTCTTCGCCGGAGGTTCCTTCGGCTCGTGGTTCAAAATCGAATTGGACTTCAGTTTTCTGACCGTCTGTATCTTTGAATTGCGCTTGCAGCCTAATCAATCTACGAACACGCTCAGTCTTGGTGCTGATGCTGTTTCCTGCAGGCTGAATTCGAAACTCTTCGTCGAAATATTGGAGGTCTGCTACAAGCTTGTTCGCTTGAGTATCAGCAACAATGATGTGCCAGCGATCTCCGAGCCTATAAACTGCCTGGCGCAGTTCGTCGTGAAGATGTTCGAATACTTCTGGGCTTGTGCCGTTATACACTTTTGCTGGCGGATGCAGAAAATTGAGTCGTTGAATTTCTGCTTTGTGGAAAAATGGCCACGCAACCCAGATGGCTGCTACCAAACCAGGCAAGCCTCCGGCTTGGGCGTTGTGCGTGGCTAATTCGCCAACGAAAGCACCAACCAGAAAGAATGCAAAAATGCCGAGAACTAAACCTATAAATTTCATGATAATTTCCTCCTTAAAGTGGCGATTCGTCCAAATCATCCGATGTATCTCGTTCATCTCTCTCGTCTAAAACTTGTTTGTCGCGAGGTGCGTACTGTTCGCGATGCGCGCCTGATTCACTTCCGTCGCGCTCTTTATTTGGGTCACTACTTTGGCTATGTTTGGGCTTGCCTTTGACTGCTTCCCAGATTTTTTGCCAGTTTGGTTTTTCGCTTGCTTCACGACAGGTTCGCGTAAGTTCCTCGCTTACTTCGAGCTTGCGCCTTACTGGCGGCGGGATCTTTGTTGCATATTCGAATTGCTTCCAACTAAAGCAATCAAGCAAAATAGGTGGTGTTGAAGGTGTTTGTACGATCGCTTTTGTCGTGTCGAGAGTAAGGACTTCACTCGGTTCCATGAGTGATCTGCCGAATTCGCGTTCGACGATATGACCGCTACTTGTTGTCTTTCGATCTACGACTGTTCTAGTTCCAAGCGCCTGACTTATATCTTTAGCCGTTAAGTAGTCTCTTGGTCTGAGGGAAATAGTCGTTCCCATCATGTCCATCAAAATGCTTGCTTCTTCGCGTCCATAGACTTTGATGGGCTGCTTGTTGCTTTGAATTCCGATTAGGACCGGTATTTGACGGTGCCTGATGATCGTGAGGGCTTCGGCAAAGCCTGGAATGCGGTTGAACTGCATCAATTCATCAAGCGTCAGATGAATGCCATGCTTGAAGTGTCGACTGAGCGTCAGCTTGAGCAGAAAATTGAACATGAGAACGGCTAATGGTTTGAGCCGCTCCTTATGTGCGGGAACCGCCAAATAGAAAGTGAATTTTTCATTTGCCAATGCTTCTACATCAAAGTCAGTCGTTTCGGTAAGTGCCACAATACGTGGGTTGACCCAAAGATTTAGACGACTCATGAGACCCGCAATGACACCATTTCTAAATCCTTCGGTGCTCACCTTGTAAAATGCCATGAACTCGTCTCTGGCTTCCTGGTAAACACTTGCCATAAGAGTGGTGCCTATTCCATCAGCGCCCTGTCTGAGAATTTTTCTGATTTGTCCCAAATGCGTTTTTTCGCCATGTGCGTAGAGAAGAAGCGCTGTAAGTAAATGTCGCTCGCTCGTTGGCCAAATTGGATCACCTCCAAACTGCCTTTGCAAGGTAGTGTTTTCGACGATGAGGTCTGCCATCTCTTGAGCATTGTTTATCGTTGATGCCAGATCGACCGGATTGAAACGTACCGAGGTCAAGTCATCTGGATTGAAATAATAGATTCGGTGACCGGCTTGGGCCTTCCATCCGGCAGTCTTGCTGTAAACGTCGGGAGGTTCATCACCTGCAGTTGCTTCGGTAACAATTGCGCTTGTCTCAAGTCGCAATATTTCCTGTTGAATTATGAACCTGGATGTCTTGCCGCTCCCGGTTGGACCACGAAGGAGGCAGTGCATATTCGTATCTGCTTCCGTTAGCGAGATTATGGTGCCATTTTGACCCGGTCCAAGAATTAGTCTTTTAGAGTCAGGTGAATTAACGACATAGCCAGCTTGTTGAATATCCTTGAAGTTTGCCCACCGTGCCGCGCCGTACTGGCTGGAAGCCTCGCTACTGTTCTCAACCTCTTTGAGAGTGGTAGCGTCGTCATGAATTGCGTTGAGTACTTCCTCACAGCGTATCTTGCATTGGTCATATGTCCACTTGTTCACTCGTTCTGTTACTACTGCTGTGACCTCGGTGCCTTGTGGCATTTGACGCCACGTTACATTCACATCAAATTCCAGCCGATAGGTAAGCCGCCCGCCACTTCGATGATCGATTTTGTTTTCGAAAGCAGTTATTTTTCGAAGCTTCTCATTTACGATTTTGATTCTGTAGTTAAGAGAGGTAAGAGAAGTTGAAATGAGTTCCGCTATTCTTTCGCAAGACGCGTCGACAATCTCGGTCAATTTCGCTTGTGGTATTGGTTGTTGCATTTTTATTACCTCTCGTTTCCGTGGAAATCCCTGTCGATGTCTTGCTCACGCTCATCTTCATCGGATGTCTGCTTTCGACCCCCAAGAAGATCCATGCGAACTTCTGGATCGTTTTTACTTTCGTCGTCGGACTTCTTGTCGTCTGAATTTGTGATTTGCATTTCATTGCCTGCATCGTCTGCGCGATCCTTTTTGTCGCGGGATGGAGACCAGGCTTTTTCGCAGCCATACAGCAACTTATCGATATCGGCGTTGTGATCTTTCCAATGCTCGTTATCGAATTGCTTCATTTGTTCGATCTCTTTTTTCGCCCAATCGGACTTTTCGGGATCGTGTTCGGCAATCTCTTCTAAACGCTGTTGACGCATTGCGTTTGTATATTTGTAGTGATAGTCGGAGAGCCTGCCTTGCTGTTCCAGGATTCTTTGCTCACCTCGAACGGTTCTTGTAATTTCTCCGCGATCACTTCGCAGAGAAATTCTTAGATCTTCCTCAAACTTCTTGAAGTCTTCATATGTCTGATAGTCCCTGACACCGCGAGCTTCTTTTTCGTAAAAGTCGTCACCTGCGCGATTCTTCACCCCGATCCAGGTCCACATCTTGTCGTATAACTCTGGCTTTAGCCAAAGCTCTGCCTCTTTTGCATACTGGTTAAGTTCAAGCAGTTCTTCGCGTGTGCTGAACTTCGAATAGACGTTGTCGTTCGCGTAGATTTTTTCATTGGCTGGAAGCGCTTTGACCGCTTCATCCCTGTCCCAATTTTCTTTGGGAATATATTTTTCTTTGTCCTTTTCCTTTTGTTCTTCTCGTTTCTTCCACAGCTCCTCGTCATAGAAGATTTCCTTGAATAAGCGGTCACCGCGTCTTTGATAAGTCTCGCGTGTGGTTAGATCATGGAGTTCGCGATCTAAAAAGCGGTCGTAGTAATGTTCTCTTTCTAAGTATCGATCGCCGGTTTTAATAATCTCCTTGTAGTCATTTCGATTGAATCGAACTTCTATGCCGTCGAGGTCTTTGCCCATCACGCACACGTGCACGTGATGGTGGTCTGTGTTTTGATGGATCACAGCTTTCCAATCGAGGCGTTGACCCTTTTGTTCGGAAAGTTCATCCATGACTTCGCGCGTGTATTCATTTAGATCAACACCATTGATTGCGGGGGAGAGAATCAATTTGTGCATGACCACCCCTTGCCCCTCGAAGTCTGCAATCTGCCTGCGGACTTCGAGGCCGAGTATCTCGTCTCTATCCTTGTCAAAGAATGGGCGGGCGGGGTCGTTTTTATCTCTGTCCTCACCTTCTCGATACTGAATGTATCGAATGTGAGCTTGAGCCTTCTCAACGCCCTTTCTTCCTTTGATGTAGCGATGTTTAACGATGTTGTACATGGTCCTACTGCTGAATGAGTTCCTTAATCGCTTGTTCTGAATCCGAAAGTTTTTGCTTTAGACGTTTGACTGAATTGCCGTATGCAGCCGTGAAAATTTGCTTCCGGTTTGCTTCGGGAAGGTTGTTCCATGCCATGTTGTAGATGACGCCAATGTCTATGTTTGCTCGCGCTTGCAAAGCTGCGATCCGCTCAAAACCTTTTTTGATCAGCTTTTCTAATTTCTCATCGCGCTCTTGCACAAGATTCTGTTCTCTTCCATCGAGATACAAACGCACAGCCTCGCGAATAACGTCGGTCTTCGCTCTTTTTTCAGCCGCGCACAAGCGTATAAAGCGCGAGTTATCTTCTGCGACAAGCCGCAACGTTATGGTTTCAATTCGCGGCGCCTTTTCTACTTTCTTGTTTCCATCTCGTTTCTTTTCGTTGTCTTTTGGTTGATTGTTTATAGATGCGGACATAAGACACCTCCAGTTGATAATTGGCAAAAGCGCTTGTTCACTGCTTATGCTCATTGTTTTTAGCGATTGATTTTTCTTTTCGAATAACCTAATAGATTCCTTGCGGTAGAAGCTGCGAAGCTAAAACCGACTGTGCAAAGTGTGGTTAAAGCAATTGTGAGCAGGCTTACAATCGCTCCCACTACCTGTCCGACAATTCCAAAAATGGGCTTGACGACAGCATCTGAGCTGCCGCCTGCCAGATTCGAAAACAGCATCAAAACAAAGATCAGAAGCATCAATGATTGAATACCGTCTGTGAGTGGGTTCGCATGTGGTGGCATGTTGAATACCTCAGGAAAGATAGCCAAAGGCATGCCCAGCAAGCTAAGTACCTGCGGTGGTTATGACCTTGAACGTATCGAGTGGTTAAACGGGGTTGGTTTGTGCAAAAGATCAACGCTTTTAGGTGCGTCAAGCTTTCAGCTACGCACCTTTCAGGTTTCGGGATATGAACGCGTCAAGATCGGACTGCCTGTACTTGACTAGGCGTCCGATCTTCACGCACGGTAAGCTGTAACGCCCCGTGCATTTCCAGATAGCTAAAGTTTGTTCGGTTACACCGAGGTATGAAGCAGCTTCCCGGCGGGACATTAATCCCGACTGAGGATGCAACTGACTGACATTACCGTTTACAACTGGGAAGAAAGCCTTTTGAGCAGGTGACGCACCGTTACCTGACTGCCCGTGAGACTTATCCCTTTCTGGGATATTATTGTTCATTTGAATTTCTCCTAACAAGCGCATCTCTTGATGCGGGGCTTCCGAATCACCATCACGAATCGTGCTGGCAGTATTTCGAAGCGAAACTTAAGTTGTTAGTTGAAATTCCTTATGATGACTAAGACTATCCGAACAATTAAAATGTTACCGTCTGTTTGTGGAAGATTTGTGATCAAATACCATACTATTTGATCGCAACTGAACATTTAAGGATTTGGTTGGTGAGCGTAGAAGCCTCATTTGTATGGATAAGGAAACTAGAGAAAAGTTGGCTATGACTTTTCGGAGTAAATCCGACGAGTCGATCCTCGCTGCTCAGGAATGTTGCCGCAATGGACGATATCGTGCCTCGTGCAATCGTGCCTGGTATTCAATCTATCAAATCGTATCGGCAGGAGCATTTCTTAAATTGCAGCAAGAGCCACCGAACGAACGTACTAGCTGGAATCACAATGCTGTTGATAAAGTGTTAAATCACCTCCTTCGAGCAACGAAAGTTAGACTGCGCTACGGCGTGTTGATCGATTGCTTACCCATGTTGCGAGAGAATAGAGTGCTTGCCGATTATTTGCCCGGTGATAGTAGAATCGGAAAGGAAGAAGCCGAAGATGCCATAACGGTTGCAGAACGTATTCGACGAGTGGTTTATGAGGTCGTGGGATGGTAGGAAACATTCCGACTGATACGGAAAAGACGATTCTCAAGGAACTCGTAGGTCGGTCCTGTGCTGCGGTGCCCGGTTGTAAGGTGCGCTTTGTGCGAAGGGTGCAAGAACCCGGAGAGCAGGGGCTTTTACTTGGCCTTCAATTGCCATCCGAGATCCGCACGAATAGCACTGAAATATTTAAATTGCAGGATATATGTGAACTGCAAAGCCGCGATTGCAATTTGCCGATTGGTTTAACAGTTAGCCAGCAGCCAAATAAAAATGGATTGCTCGACCTTGAGTTTTTGCCATCAGAAGTAGTGGCACCGCCGGATCTTCAAGTTGACGACAAACAGGACTCACAGACCGTTATTGTTACCGCAGCAGTCATCGTCCTTTTGATCTTAGCCGGCTATTTTTTATTCAAACCAAAATCCGATTTCCAAATGGCTAATACAAACAATCACGTTTCGCCAAAAGTTGAACCTACCAAGCAGGAAGTTATCGCGCAGCCTCCCCGGAGTTCGAGTCCGCCTCTTATCGCTCCGCAGCCGATCAATAATCCGAATGAGCCAATTGCTATCTTTGCGCCTCCTAAGTCACAAGTCTCTTCGAAACAGGAAGCCTATGTACAAATGCCTGGAGCTCGTGATGAACAGCAACCAGATTTGTGGATAAAGGACAACCCTTCCAAAGAGCAAGCCTTGCCCGGTATTGATAGCTGGAATGCGCATTTGCCTCCTAAAATTGAAAAACTAGAAGGTCCCCCCTCCCGGCACCTCGAGCAAGTGGTTCAGGACCAAACTTCGGAGTCGGCGAGTGAATCTTCAAGTCGCAAAGAGGCTTCAAATGAACTATATAAATATGAGGCTTTGCTGCGATTGAAAGGACGCATCGAGGAAGCAGATCAAGTAAAGAAAATGATCTTGGAATTGCCATAGCTAAAACAGGAAAATGGGGGGAGCAAAGGTTAGTCAGGCCGGTAAAGTTCTATCGGAGGCGTTTCCAGATATCGCTCGGGAATGGCATCCCAAGCAGAATGCTGGAATGTCGCCGGATATCGTAACGCCAGGCTCGCAAAAACTTGTCTGGTGGCAGTGTGTAAAGAATAGCGAGCATAAGTGGCAACAACGAGTTGTTAAAAGGGTGCAAGGTCTAGGGTGTCCCTTTTGCGTAATTGAAGAAAAGTCCTTGCTTAAACGCTTTCCCAATGTTGCTAAGCAATGGCATCGTGAATTGAATGGGACATTGGGTCCAAACGATGTTGCAGCCAGAGGAAGAGAGCTTGTCTGGTGGCAGTGTGAGAATAGCTCTGCACACATCTGGCAGGCTACTGTTTGTAACCGCACTGCCGCCAGAGCAAGTGGCTGTCCCTTCTGTGCTGGTAAGCAAGTCGATGAATCAAATTCGTTATCTAGTTGCCGCCCTGACTTGGTACTAGAATGGCACCCTACAAAAAACGATGGTTTGCGGCCTGATGAATTAACGACAGGCTCTCATAAGAAAGCTTGGTGGCGCTGTGCGGTCAATAAGAAACACGAATGGGAAACATCCGTTAAAGACAGGGCAGTTGCAAATGCAGGATGTCCTTTTTGTGCGCGCAAGTACGTGAGCGACGATAATCGTCTTTCAGTGCAAGCACCAGAAGTGGCGAAAGAATGGCATCCTACGAAAAATAGAGTGATTCGTACCGACACTTCACGAGGCTCGTTTTTACCGAAACTAAACAAGTTCCTAGCACCGGCGGATCGCCAAAAGCGAAGCAATCGAAGACTTACTGCCGCCGATGTACCTGTATCTGGAAGAGAAATTGTCTGGTGGCGATGCAAAAAAGGGCATGAGTGGGAGGCGCGAATTTCAAGCAGGACTCTGGAGGGACACGGCTGTCCGTATTGCTCTGGTCGAAGAGTAATTCCTAAAGAGAGTAGTCTTGCCGCCAGATATCCTACTGTTGCTAAGCAATGGCACCCAAGTCGGAACAAGGATCTAACACCGGAAGATGTACCTCCGATGACTAATGCTCATGCTTGGTGGCGTTGCCATCGCTCAGCAACTCACGTTTGGAAAGCGGCAATAGGTCACGTGGTAAAAGCTTTTAAAGTTGGCAACACAGGGTGTCCTTTTTGTGCTGGTCGTCGAAAACTGCCGAGTTCTTCTAAGCAAATTCACAAGGACTAATGTCACATCTGCTTTTCGGCATCCCGAATATCTAAGTGTACTTGCTTAGGTTGACAACCTATCAAATGTAACTGACGTGTGGCACTGCTGCTGCGCGTTTTCTTATTTTAGTTCACTGCGGCGCTTGCCGGTCAAGCGTTAAGTCCGTATGCATCTTTTCTATTGACCGGACGCCGCTTTGAACAAGAAATCTCCTGCGCGCAGCGCATCACACAAAGGAGATCAAAATGAGAAAGCCAGCTCTTAAACAAGCACTTAGATACATAGTTCCCGAATATAAGTTGATTTTGATCAAAGAACGAAAGAAGGTGCCTTATAAAATTAAGTCACCAGATATGATGGCTCCTTTAGTTGAGCCCATGAGGCATCTACCCGAGGAACAATTCGTTTGTTTTCACCTGAATGCGCAAATGGAAGTTATCGGCTTTAAGATCATAAGCCATGGGACTGTGACAGAGAGTTTAGTGCATCCAAGGGAAGTTTTTAAGGGCGCGATTCTTTGTAATTCGCACTCAATTCTTGTTGCTCACAATCACCCGAGTAACTCCACTAAGCCAAGCGAAGAAGACTGGAAAATAACCGAGACTCTAATCAGCGCTGGGAAAATGTTGGGCATACCGCTCATCGATCATCTGATCGTCACCACGCACGATGACATAGTGAGTTTACGTGAACTTGATCCAGCGATTTTTTAGGAAGTCGAAGTAAGGGGCCCCAGAGCAAATCGCTGGGGCCCTGTGAGCACTTATCACATCCATGGCTTCCGGGGACTTCTATTAGTACTGTCATACTATATAGTAGGAGTCCTCACCTTCATCGGCTCTCTATCTTGACCGTTTAGTTTTATATTCAATTGAGGTATTTGGTTTGTCTTCCAAACAGACCTTCTTTCTCAATCGTTCTAATGCAATTGGCCTGCCCTGCTTTATAAAAAGATGGAGCGCGGGACGACGATAAACGGCAGTTTATTGTTCTTCCCGCGCTCGCTTTGGAGTTTAGCAGGGCGCCAAGCAAGTATTGTATGGAATTCGTTTTATGGGAGCTTGGATCCGTCCGATGCCGGCAGTGGGGTTTGCAGTTGGGGCCTAGGGGCGCTTTGAATTTATAAGGGTTGTCTTGGCGCTTGGTAAATAGGGGTTGAAGGAATTGGCATAAGACAGTAAGGCAGGACAATCAATTGCCTGGTGCATTGTTGCGAAACAGCAGCCTGCGGCGCTGTTATTTTTTGGGGTGCATTGGGCCTGGAAGTTAATAAATACACAAAGGACAGCGGCGTGCAGTGCAGCGAGCGGCTGTCAGCTTTGTTGTTATTG
>Ga0209611_10000943_pt1 | contig 47332 bp, 31 predicted proteins | sample S1TSphgellanicum_3_FD_187693 | JGI IMG/M metagenome (GOLD analysis project Ga0209611, IMG submission 187693) | Host-associated microbial communities from peat moss isolated from Minnesota, USA - S1T2_Fc - Sphagnum magellanicum MG (SPAdes) (version 2) | ecosystem: Host-associated > Plants > Peat...
CGTCCTCGTCCTGTCGCCTAGAGAAACACAGGGCCTGGGTGGTTGGAGCTACAATTATTATAAGCCCGGGCGCTTCACCTTTACTGCCATACAACTGCTGCTCCATTCCCTTCAAGAGCGTGCCTGCTCTTTTGCTACACCTTTTCCTCCCTCCCCAAGAAGCTAAACTGCTAGCATCTGCAAGTCTCGCTATATTTAGCTACTGTCCGTCCGGATTAAGGGGAAGCTTCACAACGTCCTCGCTATATTTAGCTACTGTCCGTAGCTATTGTCCGTCCGAATTCAGGGGAAGCTTCATTCTTCCTTTTTACTATATGTAATGTCCCAACCTTTCCACAAATACGTAACACAACACACACACAACAGTTGAGGGCAATAGTTGTTAGAATATATGTACCTGATGAGATTATGATTGGAAAAGGGAAGAGAAGGGATTTTTTGTTCAGCTATCAACTCTGAATCATCTGACACAAATTGCAAAAGAGATTCATCCTATAGCTCTTGATCAGAAGTTTGTCAGAGTTGCTAATAGCATCGAATCTGGTAAATCAGTTTGTGTACTTCTGCTTCTGTTTCTGTTTTTATTCTCACTAACAATCAATTCCATTTTGAGGCAAAGTGGCCTTACACTACATTAGGGGAAGGACTTTTTCATCACTTTTTGCATCCAGGTTGTTTTGTTACTCTTATTCTTAGATTTTTGCTTGAATGTTAGATATATAACAAAAGGTATCCCTATACATCAAGTGATTTCATTAGATTTTGAGTGAATTTGCTAATCTTAATAAATGGGGACTAGTTGAAAAATAGTGAATTCACTCTATAATGAACAAAAACTAGTGAACTGCACCCACATTTTGTAATGACTAGTTGTTAAAGTTGAGGTAACTCTTTAAAAATATGTACAGAAATCAACTATTCTACTGATAGGAACTACTCTCCTGATAGGGTGCCGAGAATGTTGGAAAATTTTCTTTCATCCCTTTCAAGGTTTGTTCATTCATTCATTACATTCATTACACTCATTAGGCTTATTTTATTCAATAGGGTTTAAACTTTCTTAGGCTAATTACACTAAACCTTCTCAAACCTTTTTACGTTAATTAATGCACTCATTACTTTAGCCTTTGTATTGTGTATTTAACCAAAGGCTCTTACCTTTGTTGAGCATATCTTTAGTAAAAGATCATTCTTTGGTGAGTCATGTTTTTGCATGGTACCAAAGTTGGTTCTTTCTTTTTGCATTTATTAGTCTTAGAAAAGGATTTCTTTCCTATCCATTTGTACAAGCTAGTGAATTAAAAAACCTTTCAAAGGAGATTAGGAATTCAACATTAATCAACAACAAAAGGAGGCTATGGCTAACACAAGAAGAAATATTGAGGACACAATCAATTTCAAGTAGACCATGGGAGCTCAAAATCATTCTCCTCCCAAATAGAATAAGAGTTTAAACATTGACATTAACATGGTGGAAATTGCTCGTCTATAAAGCAGGTTAAATATGAAGTCCAGTCATTGAGGATTATGAACATGCTTCATAAAGGTCTTTGAGAATATGTGGTCACGTCCTATTAACTTTTCAACAATAGAAAAAGAAAAGGGTGAATGCATGATTGAGTTTTAAAAGTCCAAAAAATCCCCATATTAAATGTATTCTACAATGTTAAATTGATAATGTAATGTAGTACCATCAATAAAGTGATGTGGTGGGTAATAAAATTTTTAAAACCCATATCAATAGGAACCCAAGTAGAGATTTCAAGAATATGTACTTGTGAAAATACAAAATACAAAATCAAGGATAAAGGACAATAGGGACTTATGAAAATTTGACACAATTTTGACCATTAAAAAATCCCTAGTTAATTTTAATTACAAGGAAAGATTACACATGAACATTTATTATTTCATGTTACACCACATACTAAGTCATTATATGGGATTTGATTGAAAATCATTATGAACTTTTCAAATTTCTATTATTCTAATTAATTGACTAGTTCATATTTTTGGATTTTAAGAATACATTACAAAAAATGGGTATATTTAAATTTTATCAAAAAATAATGACACATATGTTTTTGTTATCAAGTTGTTAATTTAAAATTAAATCTCAATTGACAAATTTAAAGTTATATGTTGACATTATATGTTAAAAGACATTGAAACAAGATGGGTATTACAAAAACAAAAACAATGTCACAAAAGTGTGCCACACAACCATGAATTCACCCAAACCATCAAAAAAAAAATTTAATGATATTAACCTATTAGTCAAAAATGTCATTCCTTTTTATAATGAAATTTATTAACCTTTACAAATGTTAACAATATTTAGATGATAAGTATGAAAATAATAATGGAACAAGAAAGTTAAACTTAAACTAAATTTTTTTGTCTTCATGAAGAAGGAAAAAGATAATGGCATAAATATTTATTTCAGAGACATTAGAGAATTGCAACACCAACTACATCAAATCGACTTTGAAATTCCTAATGAGATTATCATTTTGATGGTCTTAAACTCTTTTTTTAAATAATACAAGGTTTTGGTAAGAAAATTCACAAGTACCTAGAAACTTTACTTAGTTTGAAAATAAAGTCTAAACTACTCAATGAAAAGCTTTAGATTACATTTGATTGAAAGGAAAATGAATAAGCTCTCTATGTCAATAGAAAGTGTCCCAACAATCCAAATTTCACTATGGGATACTCAAGGTAAAGATATTCAATTCAAGCTAGAAAAATCAAAGGTGTTTTACTTAAAGACCAACCAAAGGCTAAGGAATCAACAACATTTAAAACCAAGAAGATAATTCAAAGGGAATCGCCAACCAACTCAAAATGAAATCAAACAAACTAATGAAATTGCCATTATTATAAACAAGAGGTCATTTAGAGCAAGAATGTGAAGCTCGAAAATTTGTAGGCAAGATTCATGATCTTGATGATGTAAACTTCATACCATGTTGAATAGACATCATGCCAACTATATTGAATCACAAGCCAACTTTGAAGTTGATGCAAAAGTAGAAACTAATTGTGGAAAAAAACATCATAAGCATTACATGATTAGATTCTCATTTGACAAATGTGGAATAAAGACTTGACCATCCATTTTTTTAATTTTAAAACTACCAAACATGTGACCGGTGAATAAATCTACTAATATCCTTTAATCAAACTAGAGGAAATTATTTAATCACTACTTTAAAAGGAGATATTCATAGATTGAAGGTGAGGGGCCTATTTTAGCAAAATTCAATAGTGGATAAATATAGTTCATAAAAAATTGTTTTATTCATCCTTACATTAAAAAAATCTATTTACAAGAGCTAGAGTAGATATTAGTTATGTGACAAATTTTCTTTTTTCCATGTACTTAATCAAAAAAGGAAATTTTGATAAATTATTGTTCCTAAGGGGAAAAAAATTGAAAGGAAAAGCTCTTTACAAATTTGAGGTAGAAACCTTGAATTTATCTCAAGTGAACTTTTTTATTAGGGATTTATCAACTAGGCCAATAAAAATTGTTCTTAAAACATTACTTTAGCATAGGACACTTGGGCACCTAAGCCTAAACCTCAACAATCTTTATGCTTTCATTCAAAAGGAAAATGCCCTAAGAATACCTAAGCTTCCAACATGGATTACATTTATAAAATGTGCGTAAAAGGAAAATAGACAAGGAAAAAAATCCTAAGCTTAATACCAAAAGATCAAAAAAATTCTAAACTTAATCCAAAACAAAATTTATAGACCTTTTAAGTTGAAATTAGTTGGAGTTAATTATTACTTATAACATTCATTAATGATTTCACCCCCAAAAAATGGATATACATGGGTAATATAATTTAGGTTAGAACTTTGACCAATACCTCGAATCTCCTAATCAACATCTTAAGCCTAGGGATACAAACATTATAACACTAAAATTCCAAACATTACAAACCTTTTACCATTAGAAAACATAACTACTAACCCTTTATGCATATCAACGAGGATTAAATTCAAACCCAATACACTCAAAGATCATGTTTATAACATGGACAAACCCACATATGAATTAACCTTCTAAGAAGCCAACAAAAAATCCGTAGTCAATAAAAGCCATGAATTGAAAAATCTCCTATTTTCACAAAAACAACATGTGGTTTCTTGTTATTTTACCCCTTAGATAGACACCTATATCTACTAAATGGTCTATCCCCTAGGTAGACATTAATATAAATTGGTTTACAAGTCAAACAAACATCATATAACCAACCAAAATTCAAAGCTCATGGTTAGCATAGAAAAAGGTTTTGAATGGAATTATGGGTTAACATTTGAAAAAAGAATTCTTTAGTTGCCAAATGGACAACCATGAAAATTATCATTTCCCTAATTGGAAACAAAGGATGGAAAGTCAATCACATGGACATCAAGACAAACTTCATGAATGATGAATTTACCAAAGATGTATTTGCCCAACAACTTGAAAAGTCGTTCAACCAAGCTATGAGAACCATGTATGCAAATTACATGTGGCTTTATATGGTTTAAACAAGCTACAAAAGCATGGAATAAAATCATATATTCACAAGGCCTTATGAAAAATAATCAAGATGGAAACAACTTGTATTATTTCAAAACTATACATGAAGTTTTTTTCTTGCCATGTATGACAATGATATCCTTATCATAAGATGACTTTCAAACAAACCCATTCTTTGGTGGTACCACTAGGAATCACCACACTAAAATTTAAGGAAAGGTGGACCCAATTTAATTTGATTATAAATAATTAATCTTTTTAAATTGTGATTTTTACTATTAACTTGCATCACATGGCCTTGTGTTCCCCACCTATGTATATACTATGGAAGAATTATAGACACCTACATAGGTTACACACAAGTAAAGATTTATGTCCTTGAAATGTTATTGACATGTAACCTTGAGATTGTTGACCTTTATTATTAAGTGTCAAGTTACAACACCATAAATTCTTTTTGGGTTTATCAATTATAGTCATTAAAGTATGTGTCAAATTGTTGATTGAAACAAAAAAAAAAAAAAAAAAAACTACAAATTTGTAGACATGAATGCAATGGCCCTTCAAGACCTTTTAGTTCGAATCTTTGAAAATTCCTCAAAAAAATATGGTAACCTCAATCCATTATCTACTAAACAAATAAAAAGAAGATTATTTGAAGCCCTCATAAACATTAAAAACATTTTTTTTAATTTTTAAAACCATGTTATTTTTCTTTTCATGAACAAAGGAACCACAAATGTTACATTCCTAAAACTTTATCCATGACTAGTAATTTGGAATGTTAAAATCATTTTTAAAAAATCCAATTGAAGCTTCAAATTCTACACAACTTGTGTAATCTTTTGATATAAAATTTGAAATGAAAAACTTTCCTTAAGTGAATCTTATGTTGTCATGAAGTTGGGTGGGTCTCATAATTTTGGGGTTTGACATTCCTAGTGGTATCATTCAATGATGGGTTTTCTCTTTCACAATAGCTTGCATTTCAAAAAACAATTACAAGCCAAATTTGATATGATAAAGTTAAAACTTTCATCCAAATACTTAGGTCTTGAAATAAAACACCACCGACATGGTGACTTTGTGCACTAGTCAACTATATTCTTGGCATACTAGATTACAATGCTACCACAATACCCTTCCATGAGAACATAAAACTTTAAAAGTATATCAACATTATTCATTTTGATCATACAAACTATAGATCTATAGTTGGAAAATTATAATTCAAAAGTTAAAACTAATATTATACCATATCCTTTGTGTCAATCTCATTATTAGGTTCATGCAACAACTAGAAGAGGCACATTTGAAAGTTATGAAGTCTATATTCTGATATTTGAAAGGGATTGATAAAATAAATCTTTTCTATCAAAGAATTCAAAACTACATCTTTTAGGTTTTACAAATGCATATTGGATTGGGGCTTAGACAAAAGGAAATCGATATGCTCTAATATGTGTTTACATAAGGCAACACTCCAATTACATGGATAAACAAGAAATAGAACATTGTAGTTTTTTCCTCCATATAGTTAGAATTTCAATTTCCAATGGAGGCAATCAAGGATGACATTTGGTTACAAAATCTCATATTGAGATTGGTTTTCTAACATTTCTCGTACTACAATCTATTGTGACAACCAAACTATTATAAAATGTTATAAACATCTTGTCTACCACAATAAAACTAAACATTTATTTTTTAAAATGGAAGACTACTTCTAGATGCTAAAGGATTAAATGCCAAAGTTGGGGTTTGTTGATTTAAAGATCCAAAGGAAAAACTTTGGAAGGTTTTGTGAGACAATTTATCAGTAGCCTCCTAAATGTCATTTAAAACTAGTATGAATGTGATTAAAAAAATACTTTGGGGGAGTGACCACGAGGCTTTTGATCTTTCTACTGACATGTGAATTACAAAGAATGCACATACTATACATAGAATCTAGAAAAGGATTTAAATCTAATGAAGCTCATAAATAATGCTTTAGAATGTGAAGGCCTTTTATTGGTGAAAATTGAATGTACATTGACTCTCGTCTCAAAATCATCTCAATTTCTTTTCAATGAGGTGGGGTATTTGATGATTGTCATGTACAACTTATTGATTGACTTAAACCCATGTTCAATGTTGGTCACTTGGTCAATTAATGCAATGCTGGTTCTTGAATCAAGTTGGGCTTTTGCATGCGGGGGAAAAAACTAATGCAAGAAATTGTCTTGGAAGCTTGACAAGTAATTGTTCCAACTTGTTTCAAAGTGAGTCACTATTAATTTTTCCATCATTTGAATGTTAATTGCAACAATATGATAAGCTTCTACTAGTCATGAAGTTGAAAAGTTTGTTGTGATTTATTGACTTTCCATTTCGATGGAAACACATGCCAAACATGCTTTCACAAATACTATTCACAATTTGATGGTTGTGGCAAATTTGGGATTCTTTGAAAGCTTCATGGAGAAGCTATATTGCCATTTGGGACCCAAATCAAGCGCCCATATTTGTATATAAGTTGTAGGCCTAGTCAATATCAACAAATTGGCTAATGATAAATTCAATTTGGCTAATCAACAAATTGCCTAATGATAAATTCAATTTAGTAATCAACAAAATTGGCTAATGATAAATTCAATTATTCATTACTACCTATTGTATTTTGCATGTATGAGGGGTGTTGTTGCCACGTGTCGTTTAGTTACTACCTGAGTCATGATCGAAACTGAGTGTACGAATGGATGAGCATCTTTGGGGATTTGGGTTTCCTTCGACACTTCCCCGCCCGCCACAAGTTCAGGCTACTTCTTTCTTCCATTGCACAAATTTGTCAAATACACGCGCACATTCAGCTGCTCATCATCTCCATCTGCAACTGTTCACTTGCAGCTCTCTCGTTGTCCAGACGTACCTTGCTGATCATGATCTTCATAAATTGAAAACGTTGATGTGGGATGTGGAGATTCATTCATTCATATACATATATATATGACCCACCCATTTGCACAGAACAATCTATATTCTCCATCGCTTGTGTAAGAAGTACTTTTGCTGCAAAGCACTGTTACTACTACTACTGACTTCTTGTGAGTTGCATCCCCTCTACATCAGGTCTGATCCCTGCAGAAAGAATTCAGATCCAAGGCTAAATTTGTTGGAAATACTTGTAAGCTGCCAGCAACTCGTGTTGATATCAATATTATTATGATTTTACAAACCGATTGAATCAATTGTCGACTGCATTGTTGTTGTAATAATTGTTGCTCTTGAGTTGTTGTCATCAATTTAGCACATTTGATCACCGTTTTTGCAGAATGACCCAGGATTTGTGAAATTGGGTTCTAGTCTTCTTCCTCTTTAATTGTGTTTGGCGATGAGTTTTATTGAGAACTGACATGATCAGTTTTGCATTTGTGTGCTTTCATTGTATTTTGCAGTTTCGCTAGTACTTTCCAGGTGCTGTGTACGTGCAAGTGCCCACCATTTCAGCTTCTGAACTGATCTCCATCTGCGGATTCAACCTAGCAACTCTTTCAGCTTCCTCCAAGATCCAGCGACGTTGACATTTTACATTGTGCTAATTCTTTTCTTAAGATTCTCTTATATTCAGCTTTGGTCCAATCTTCTGCTGCGAATTAGCTCGTCAGCAGCAGCTAGAAGCAAGAAATTATATGGCGGAAAATTTCAAGGCAGCGCAACCCGAAGGGTCCACAGGGAAGCGCTTGACAATTCTCAGCATTGACGGAGGCGGGGTGCGAGGGATCATCCCTGCCGTCCAACTTACTGAGCTTGAAAAAAAACTCCAGGTGAAACAAAAAAAAATTTGGAAATAAAATTCTGACCTAGTGTGCATGATCCCCATCCAGCAGCTGATCATGAGAAAAATGCACAATACTAGTGGCTATATATGCATGTTCTTCACTAGCTGCAGGGAGAGCTCAAGTGCTGATTAGAGGGACCTAATCTGCAGGGAGAGCTCTAGGGCTGATCAGAGGGATCTGAATCTGCCGTGAATTTATGAACCCGTGGGTTGTTGGCATGGTTGGGAATATCTGTAGGAACTGGATGGACCAGACAGCAGACTGGTGGACTACTTTGATTTGGTTGCAGGGACCAGCACTGGAAGTCTTGTCGCATCCATGATCACAATCCCCAATCCAAAAAACCCCACACGGCCCCGTTTCTGTGCCGCGGATGTCACTGACGTTTACATCAACAAGGCTTCCACAATCTTCCCACCATCCACGTACAGCATCTGATCCCCTGAGACTCACCTCTACAGTTTCATCATCAGCAAGCATGATGATCAACCCTCATAATCTATTGTACTAGCCTTGCTATAAGGATCAGATCATCAGGAATTATGATATCCTTCAAGTCCTAGAGCTGGTTCATCACTAGGAACTGGAAAACTCATCATGGGTTCATGGGTCCTTGTGTAGCTGCATGCAGCAGAATGATCATAGAACTCTGATCTTCAGTTCTGTGCTCATTGGCGTGATGTGATTGCAGAGGGCCCTTTGGCCAGTTGTGGAAGACCATTGTCTCGCTGTTCGGACCCAAGTATGCAGCCAAAGGGCTGGAAAGTGTGCTTGAAACGCATTTGGGTGATGATCCTTTGTCGATTCCTCTCACCTCTGTTATAATCCCATCTTTTGACATCAATACTCAGCAACCAGTCTTGTTCTCCTCATGGCAGGTAGTATAATCTCTCCACCTTCTTCTCAATTATACATGATGCTTATATTATTCAGGTCACAGTCTCTAGTGATGAGCTCCCAACTGTAAGAGCAACTCCCCGGCTATGTCCATGCACGCTTCAACTCAATGTCAAGAGGCATTTGTGATCTGATGATCTGAACATGGTTCTTTGGGTTGTGATGATATTCATGGAGCTGTGCAGGCTAAGCGAAACCCACTTGAGAATCCACCCTTGAAGCTTGTGTGTCAGGCTTCAGCAGCAGCTCCCACATACTTGCCTGCCGTGCACTTCAGTATTCCGGATCCTGCAGAAGGGGCACATCCAGCTCCCCACACAAGACAGTTCAACATGGTTGATGGAGGAGTGGCTGTCAACAATCCGGTAATTGGTTTCTCTTCCTTCCTGATAGTTCTGTAATCTATGCACCAGCTTGGTCCTAAACCCCAAACCCCAAGCTTTGCTCCAGGATTTTCAGTTCTAGTCTCTCGTGCTCAACTATACCCAGTATTTAGTGTTCATCATGTTCAGCATTGTCTTTGTTCAGTACATCTGCTTCTTTATCATATCATAATCATCTAGTGCAAAATTAAGGTTATGGCTTCAAGCTTGAAGCTTTAGATCAACTGCTTGAATCTAATCAAGCTTATGACATTCTCAGATTGAAATGGGTTATAAATTGTGGGCCTGCAATGTGGTGCCAGACATATGTGGGAATTACACAAGCAGTCAAGGAATTGAAATCAGGTGGCCCTTGTGCAGAAAGAGTGACTTACAAGGTAAAGTTCTTGTGTTTTGAACATCCTTTCTACAATTCCTTCAGCAACCACTGCAACCAGCTGCTGGACTACTTTGCAGCGCTTGCTTTTTCAGAGTCAAGTAGATAGACTTCAAATGCAAGGACCTAGCTATACATGTACAGCAGCAGCAGTGCACATGATCTGAACACATTATAAAGAACAAGTGGTTTAGGGTTGAGGGTTTATCATGTTGTTTGAAGACATGGGCTGTGAGGGGTTATGATCCTTGTTTGAACACGTGGGCCTTTGTTTTCCCTGGTGCACAGAACTTCAGCGATCTTTTGGTGCTGTCACTGGGAACAGGGTCGAATCCAACAGGCTATTCTGCAAAGGATGCAGCTAAGTGGGGTGCGTTAAAGTGGGTGCTAAACAGCGGTTCTGCACCCGTGATTAACCTTGCCTTCGATGCCAGTGCAGACATGGTGGACTACAATCTTTCCATAATGTTTGATGCTCGTGAATCTGGTCTCAATTATCTCCGAATCCAGGTACCAAGCAGTTCCTCTTGATTTGTGCACTGAACACAATATTCTCTGCACTCATCAATGAATCCTCGAGACCTATGTTTGTGAGGTTCCGCTACTTTGGGTGCTTGTTATTCAGACTGGAAGTGTTCAATGTATATATGCTATAAAGAAATTAGCTGTGCATTCAAGAGCTCGTGTCTTCTTGTGCCCTGCAGACCGATGCCTTGTCGGGAACTCTTGCGGAACTAGATAATGCCACGCCCCAGAACTTGGCAAATCTGAAGGCCTTAGGACTCTCACTCCTCGATGATCCAGTCTCAGACCGCAACTTCCTTACTGGGAAGATTACTCCCATTCCCAATGCTGGAACCAACCGAGATGCACTTCACAGGTACTGTCCGTAGAAAGGTTTAGGGTTTACAATACAACAACATCCATTTTCAAGTATCTTATATCTTTCTTCAGGGTTTAGGGTCAGTTTCAAGCAGCTCTATATTCCCCAAGCAGCTGTCTGACAGGGTTTAAAATTTTATCTTTTAGATCTGCGCATCTTCCAAGAAAAAAATTTGATTTTGAGACTGATCTGTTGATCATGTGGAGATGATCAACCTAGCTAATTGTTTGACTGCTCATGGAATTGGGACAGATTTGCTAGGTGGTTGTCGGAGGAGCGCAAAGCAAGGAAAGTAAACTCTCCTGCAGCTTAATAGACTGATCATGATCATCCAGCTACCTGCAGCAACTCCTCTCTGCCAGAGCTGAAAACAAATTCTAGAGTCCAGAAGATTGAGCTGAAGAGATCAAATCCTGCAGCAAAGGAAGCAGCAGCAGCAAATGAAGCAAATCCTTGAATCCACAGCTTACTATATTTTTAATTAATTCCTCCCCATAATATGCACATTGTCTTTATAACTATCCTGCATTTTGATTTGCCTGAGATTTCTATTTCTAAAACTGTTCTTTGCCATTGTTTTGCCTGCCCTAACTCCAGTGTTGGGCAGGTATATTGTTTTTGATATATCCTGCAGGAAGGATATATACAGCTTTTGAATTCAATTGCTTTGAATCATCATTGGTTTTTGTATTAAAAGAATCCAAGTGCATGTGTATGTCATACATCAACATTAACCAATGGCCATATATGAATATTTTGATAAATTTATAAATTTGCGCACATCGGTCAAAATACAAGGTGTATTATTATTTCTATAAAACATATAATGTGAGACATTTGAAGGTTATTGTCATTGTTGATGTTTTCATAATTTTGGCATTAAAAAGTTGTATTCAACATTTGGATAAATACATATGAAAGATATAAGTTCTTTAACTGAGGAATGAAAGGTGTCCAAGTATAGTTGTTTTCAATTTTTCATTTCTATATCTACCCTTAGATCATATAGAAGTTTTCATGTTGAAGACAAACTAATAAAAATATTTTTTCTTGAATGCAAATAAAATCGTATATGTTAGGTCATGTTTTCTAACATTAATAGGATCAAAAACCAATTCAAGGTGTAAGCAAGATAAAGTGAACAACTTGATTACCTTGTCAAAAATGAAACAAGTAGATTTAAAATAATAACAAAACCTATTATAGAAGTATGGAACATTGAATGTTTTCATTTCAATGACTAAATATCATATATATTTACCCTAATGTGCATTGATTTTCATATTTCAAATTGTAAAAGTAAGTTTTAAGTAAGTTTTTCAAAAGACAAATAACTTTTGATGTCTATTTTTCACTATTGGCTTTTGGTTTCAAATAGGTGTCAAATAGGTTCTTACAAAAAGGAAATAGATTTTTTTTTGATGACTTGCTAAAACATATGTTGATATTCATTTCTTAATTTATTACATATCAATTTCATTAATTTTTCTAACAAAAAAATAGGTTTGAACACATTTTTTAGTCAATTTCAAATGTATTTTCAAATTCTTTTTCTTTTAATTTTATTAGAATTAGATTCTTATAAATTTAATAAAACCAACTAATGCTACTTGACACATACTTTCACCTAATTTGATGCTACTTTATAATAGTTATATAAAAAGTGCAAGGTTAAAGTGGAGACATTATTCAATGACTTCTAAATAGCCCACAAGTTGTCCATCAAGTTAAAATTTCACTATGAACATGTAAAGAGAGGAATGGAATTCTTTTTCCTTTGAATTCAATGCAACCCCTTTGTCTTACTACATTTTTCACTTTTAAATGTATAGGGAAAAAGAAACAAAATCTTTATTGCTCGGATATTTAGTTGATTATAAATATTTGGGGTTCTTTATGGTTGTTTATTTTGGGTGGAGCTCTTTTATTTATTTATTTATAATGCAACATCAATAGCAATCATTCCAAAAAAGATATAACATAATTTGTGTTTCTTAGAAAATGTCCAAAATGTAGAAAATTGGCAAGTTTTTTGTTCAAACGCTAAAAAATGTGTCCAAATGAGGTGAAATTTTTTCAAATGTTTTTTGAAAACCATTTGGCATTTTTTCTTTCAAAAAAGGGAATTTGTGACAAAATATTCATTACCAATTTTTTGAGGTTGAGAGTTTACAAGGTTTTGCCACAAATAAAAAAGAAAAAGAAATCCAAGTGCCCCACATAATCAAGGACCAATCACCCAAGTTTTTTTCAAAACAAATATTTTCTCTTGAAAATTTGGCATTTTTTTTTCTAAAAGGCAGAATTTTTGGCAACATATTGCTTGAAAAGAAATTCAGGTCTAAATTTTAAATGAATTCACCAAAAAACCAAGGGTTTATTTTCCCAATATTGTCAAATGTACACTATAAAAAATATATATATTTGGGATTTACTTATTTTGTGTCATTTTTAAAATTAAAAAATATGTGGGAAAGAAATTGTGCCCCAACAACCTTTTTATTTCGTAGCTATATATAGCAAAACAACAAAATTAAAAAGTAAAAGTGTTAAAATCATGTTTTTTTGAAATTTTCAGTAGCGAGAAATCAACCATTGTTTAAGAAAAATTGTTAGATTTTTAATATGTGGTACAAGTAGGTAGCCAAAAATATAAAAGGATGTTTAAGACAGTTTTACTTTCATATTTAGTTTGTAGCCAAATCTAATTAAATCATCCTGTTGATGATCACCACTTTGACTACATCACAAGATTGATCCCCTAAAAGTAAAAAAATTGACAAGGTGTTTTTAACAAATGGATGTTGCTACAACAACCCAACATTTGAGACTTTTTTTAAAGTATGGCCAAGCACACTCTTACTTTGCTATTTGCATTTAGGAAGTTTACATAATTAGTGTGTGGGGAAAGGAGTAGGAAGGTTTATAGAAGTAGCAATGGCATCGACAATGGTAGAAACAACATATCATTCATGGAGAGAGATGGGCATAGGGTAGGATAATGCCCACACCCATTGAGTAGAAGGTGAAATTCTAATTCCAAATTTTAGGGTGTGACATCTTATTACTAGACATTACCTAACATAATTTAAAATGGGCATGGGAGGGTGAAACAAAGCAAAACATGGGCAAGGCAAAACAGGCAAGGCAAGTGAACAACACACACACACACAAATAATGACGAATCTACAATTGGGTTCATTTATTATTCCCACCCATCCTTTGGGTTTTCATGAGTTTGCTTCCCTATGTCCCCTTCTAATTTGTTTGATTTGTTTATAAATTAATACCCCTCTTTTAGGGCAATAATTTTAGGGTTTAAGGGGATTCAAGGGGTGTTTCGAGTTGGGGTTTTCAAGATTGGGGTTTAGAGTCTCAGTTTTAAACTAAATATGTTAGGTTAAGGATAGACATGGCAAATCCTATTGGTTTTCCATCCCCAAAACATTGTCATGCATCCCTTATAGCAATCACCCAATGGAAAGCAAGTAGTTAGCTTTACCCCTATGCCCAGTTGTGTTATAACTTCCATCCATCCACCCATCATTCCCATCCCTCATAGTTTACATCGGTCAGTCCTTTCATTCTCTTTCAATTTGTCCGCCTTTTTTCCACCTCACTCACCACACCCACTGAGACCTTTTCCAACATCTGTTTTACATTTTTTTCCTTCACGACCCTACGTTCCTTGTCTTTTTTGCAATCCTCTATCCATTATAGGGTTGGGGGGGGTGGGGGGTTTAGCATGGCACCAACTTTCATGCATCGCTTATAGGTAGTCATTTGTCTCCAGGGCAGCATTGCCCCCGACTTTAGCATGTTCTCCTCCCTCTTTAGCATGGACATGGATTGCATCCATAGACATCATTGATGTTTTCTATTTGGGTTTGTTTCATTTTCATTCATACCATCATATCCCATATTGACACACCCCCACACTCTTTGAAAGATTCAAATGCGAGTTTGAAAATAAAAACAACAAAAGGAGTTGGGGTACGTTCCCTAGTTCGCAACACTTCGAGGGTAGAAGGGCATGCTAGAGTTCTGGGATTGGGACTATGATGAATGATAAGTGGGTCAATTATTCATACGGACTTGCATAAACCAAATAACAAATTGGTTAGTGTGCGGTTGGAGCACTTTTGGTGCACAAACGAATCATGAACATTCACGAACTCACAAGACTCACCATGGCCCAAACTTAAGGGAAGCCACCACCTTCCCCCTTATAGTATTTTATGATTAGCCATGGGGGGTGCATCCAAATGTCATTTTGTCTTGGGATTCCTAAGTTGGTAGTCCCGAAATTCCTAAAATTGGGACTTTTGGCATTTTGGAATGTCATAACTTCTTGTGAAGATCTTTGATTAATATGATGTTTTAATCAAAGTTGTAGCCTTCGTCAAAAGCTTTCCAACGATATGTGGCACGTCACCTTCACACACGTATTTTAGAGCGATTCTCAATTTTTAGTGGGTGGGAATTAAATTGGCACTTTGACTTTTGGCCCTTCTTTTGGCCATAACTTGTGTTTTGAGTACTCAAATGGGTCATGCGAGCTCATTTTAGACATCTAAGTTTCAAAAACTTTTCAACATTATAATTTTTTTTTTATCCAATCAGTTCTGACCCTTGAAATATCTCTTTGAAAATTTGGGACTCCACAGGGATTCCAACTCGCAAAATGGGAATCCATTTGGAAGTGTGTGGGTTCATTCCCTCACACTCCAAGGAGTGCAAATGTGACTCTCGAGTTACACTTTTGGCTCGCACCTTTCCATGTCTTTACTTTGATTGTGAACCTAAAGCTAAGGTCGTGACACATATGCTCTTCGAGTTGATGTTCAATGGGCTTTACATATCCTTTTGTTTCAATTAACATTTGATCCTTTCGATATAGCTTGACATTTTTTTTGTTATTCCCTTTTTGGTGTTTGTCCTTTCTTCTATGGGGAGGTGTAAAAAACCATTAAGAGATTCGCACTTGCTTGCATCAATACATGGGTGGTGGTGAGGAGACATTATAGAAGGAGCACATGATTAAATACTTGCTTTAACTTCTCATAGATGTGTGGAACCAATTTTATATCCTAACCCACCTCCATCAGTACGATTATATCATGCATGGGCCCCTACTCATATAGGGGAATATGTTCAAACAATAAGTGCATTAATTCCAAACACATTTGTAGCCCCATTTAATGAGACCACAAAAGTCTTTCACTTTCTCCATCCTCTTGTTGAAGTTAATTTCCCCCCTTTCATTGATGATTTCCATTTTGAGATGGAGGTTACTTTAGATCGAGAGACATTTATTTCTACTTTGGTTCGTTCACCACGTCTTTCTTCCAATGACCCTTCAAATATGGTGTATGAACTTTTATGAAATTGTTTTGTCTTAAATGGTTATGTGAACGACTTTGAACTCTTTTTTGAGGTATGTGGGCACATTGTTTATGGTCATATTCCACCTTGAGTGTTGCATTTTCTTTCTTTGTTTCGACTTTTAGCATTGGAAAAATAGTCTAGAGGCATACATCCCATTGTGATCAATGAAATGACCTATCATTTAATTGCCCGCACATTAGTTATTCAGTTTAGGGATACTTTTGCAAAGCATTTTAATCCTCATCAGTTTGGTCTAACAATTCATGGCGAGTGTGAAATAATAATCCATGGCGTTTGAACGATGTTAGATTTGCTCCCAAATTGGGTGGTGCTATAAGTGGATGCCTATAATGCCTTCAATTCAATGTTACAATCAACCATTTTTTAGGAGTTATGGTTTTTGCTTGATGTTTTGGATTAACTTATCCCATTTGTTTGACAATTCTACGCATGCCCATCTAGCCTCACTATATTTTTCTTAGGTTTAATCAACGTGGGGATCTCATGATCATTTTGTTGAAGTTAGGTACACGGCAGGGAGACCCACTGGGAGGAGTGTTGTTTGTTATGGTTTACCTTCACATTCTCCACCCTATAGTAGCAACCCACCCTACTTGTGGTTTCCCTTCGTTGGCTGATGACACACACATAATAGGTCTTGCATCAAATGTGGTTCTTGTTTTTTTTATGATTTTAAGAGGAATTTTCAACATTGGGGTTTTTAGTGTAGTCAACAAAGCATGTAGTTTGGTCTCCACAGGGGTTGGACCGCTCTATATCACTTCCTCTTAACTTTCTTATTCCTTATTCAAATTTTTGTATTTTGAACGCACCAATGGGATTTAGATCATTTGTTGAGTCATTTGTGGCTGAGGTTTTTCATGAGGATCTTGAAACAATATCTAATTTCCTTATGCTTGTAGATCCTCGGGTAACTTTTGTGATGTTTTCATTGTGTTATGCCCAATGTTTCGGCTATTTGTTTCATATAATGTTTCCATCTCCAAGTATTTTGTAACATTATGTTGAGTTTAATACTCATACCCTAAAGCTATGTTGGAGAAATTATTTGGTGCAAGATCTTTTAGTGGTTTTATTGGTCACCTAGTTCATTATCAGGCCATTCTTCCTATTTCTTCAGGCGGGTTTAGCCTCCCTTTTATAGTTCAAACTATTGCCCTTGCATTCTTGGGATGTTGGGCTGTGATCACTCTTGCATTTGTCATTCATTTCCAATAGGATGATCACCCTATTCTTCTAGATGCAGTAGCACATGTTGAAACTGACATTTCCCTGTTCCAGATAACATTATGAGATGCCAGAGCCTTTTTACCCCAAGTTGTCCGCTCTTAGGTTTCACCCTTTGAGAGCCTAGTGGTCTAGTCTTACATATCCCCAGTTGTAAGCTTCTTTGGTGGATTATCTACATGAACAAAAGTTTGCCTCACTTCTAATAGATGCTCTTTCTAATATCATGCGAGCACATTTCTGCTCATGTGCGGGTCTACAAGCATGCACTTGGTTATTAACTTATCTTACCACACCAACATCTCATTTATCCCTCGCCCATTTCCTTACACATTGCGTACCCAATTTGGCTTTTCACATCTTCTAATTTCCCATTTTTCATGGTGTCAATGTGGTCATACCATGATGATCTAGGTACCCATTTGCTTTGGTGCCCTTGTGGGAGTGAGCGTATAGTAGCCCACGATACACTTTGGGATATTGTCATAGCTATTGTTTTGGAGAGTGGAACACATGTCCAAAGGGAGGTCTCCCACCTTTTCCTTTGCCACATTCAACAACGAGTGAATACCCTTATCACCAAAGATGATTTCTGCACCTTGATGGATGTCATCATTGTTGATTCGATTCATACAGATATGGTGCAACAAACATTGACAATGACAACACATGTAATGATGATGGTTGCTTAAAAAAAGACACGGTCATATGTTGAGTGAGCACTAGGCGATGATTTCATTTCCCTTATTGTTGAGACATATGGGTGTTTTCATTCATTTTTTATTGTTTATGCACAGACCACTATCGCATGTCATCAATGGTCTTCTTTAGTCCCTTCGATGCTTGTTTTTTTACTATCAACAATGTGTGTCCATAGCCCTGTAACGTGCGCAAACCATAGCAATTCTTCAATGAGTTGTTGCACTTGGTTAGGGTTCCTCATCTCTACCACACATCATAGCTAGTGCACTTTTGTCACTGGCCAATTTGTGGCAAATGACAACTGCTTTGTCTTAGGTTTTCAAGTTGTTAACATTGATTATCATTTTGTAGTCATGAGTCGTATTTGCTTAAGGTTTTTAATTGATTTTTGTTGACTATTTGTTTTTGTTTTTTTTTTTCAAGTTGTGTTTACTTGTGTTTTCATTTGCCTTGTATTTTTGATGGATGGGTTGCCATCCTTGATTTTTATTTACAAGGTTCTCCCATATCCCCAACATAACCAAGGACTAACAACTTGATGTGTCTTTAACAAGGACCCTAATGGAGAACCACTTGAAGGACCACTCACTAGAGGTGTCTTTAATGAGCACCACACAGAGAAACACTTGAAACATTGCTCATTAGAGGTGTCTTTAATGAGGACCAAAATGGAGAAACACATGAAGGACTTGTCACTTGATGTGTCCTTCACAAGGACCCAAATGGAGAAACACTTGAAAGACCTTTCATTCAAGGTTTCTTTAACAAGGATCAAAATGGAGAAACACATGAAGGACCTGTCACTTGATGAGTCCTTAACAAGGACCCAAATGGAGAAACACATGAAGGACCTGTCACTTGATGAGTCCTTAACAAGGACCCAAATGGAGAAGCACTTGAAGGACCATTCACTTGAGGTGTTTTTAACAAGGATCCAAGTGGAGAAGCACCTAAAGGACCTCTCACTCGAGGTGTCTTTAACAAGGACCCAAATGGAGAAGCACTTGAAAGACCATTCACTTGAAGTGTTTTTAACGAGTATTCGAATGGAGAAGCACCTAAAGGACCTCTCACTCGAGGTGTCTTTAACAAGGACCCAAATGGAGAAGCACTTGAAGGACCATTCACTTGATAAAATATTTAAATTTTTTTTAACAAGGAACCAAGTGGAGAAGCACCTGAAGGACCTCTCACTTGAGGTGTCCTTAATGAGGTCCCAAATGAAGAAGCACCTGAAGGACCTCTCACTTGAAGTGTCTCTAACGAGGACCCGAATGGAGAAGCACCTGAAGGACCTCTCACTTGAGGTGTCCTTAATGAGGTCCCAAATGGAGAAGCACCTGAAGGACCTCTCACTTGAAGTGTCTCTAACGAGGACCCGAATGGAGAAGCACCTGAAGGACCAGTCACTCGACGTGTCTTAATGAGGACCCAAACGGATAAGCACCGGGCTCGTGAACAAAGGACCTCGTTGTCAGGACCTGGAAAGCCGGAGAAGAGCAGAGGGAGGACAACGACGACGGAGAAGAAGACGAAGGAGTTTGGAGAATTTTGGCGACGGACGCAGAAAACAAGAGAAAGGATTCGGACCGCGCTTCGACGTTCTTCATCATGGTAGGTTTATCTGTGAATCTGTTACAACCTTGATTATTGTTTTGTTGGTTTCTTCCTTAGGGTTTATCTGCTGTGAACCTTTGAAGGTCTGACGATTAGTACATGTTTTTGTTGTTGTTCTCCTTCTTGTGTTGATTTGGAGGAATGAATTAATATATAAAGCACAAGGTTTCTCTCTAGATTTTTTGCCTTCCATGCGGGAAATCACGAGATGCTAGATTTTTTTGTGTGGATCTTTAGAAGTCGGTTTTAGGGTTTAGGGGATGGATTGATTGATACGTTTGTGGCTTTTTTGTTTGTGTGCTTCTTCTTTTTTCTTTTTTATTCGATTTTCGTTTTAGCCGCTGCTGTTAGGAATTGGATTGATATATATATATATATATATATAAGACTTGAGAGTTTGTATCTTCCCTTTCGAATGGGCGTGTGGGGGTAGCTATAAGGGTTTGTTGTTTGTCTTTGATTTTTAACTTTGTGCGAGAAATCAACTTTAGCTTGCAATTGTTATGAATTTTTTTGGGTAGTTCTCGTGCAGGCCAACGCGGCATCAGGGATGGCAGTCAGTGAGGAGTGCAAACTGAAGTTCGTGGAGCTCCAAAGGAAGAAAACTTACCGGTACATCATCTTCAAAATTGATGAGAAAGCACAGCAGATAATTCTGGAGAGGACTGGAAGTCCAGAGGAAAGTTATGTGGATTTTGCATCACATCTACCAGAGAATGATTGCAGATATGCGGTCTATGACTTTGACTTTGTCACTGATGACAATTGTCAGAAGAGCAAGATTTTCTTTGTTGCATGGTAAGAGCACAGTCTGAAGATTGGCTCCAGTCATGGCAGATCATTTGGTTTCCCATTTTTGCCCTTTTAGCTTCAGCAAAAAAAAGTGTAGTCAGAGCTGCTGCTTTTGGTTTTGGTGATTGTTGTAGGTGCCTTCCAGATGAAGTTGGTAGATTTATTCCATTGCAATAGTAAGCAATGCAATGTGAGATTGTGCTCCCCTTCACAAGAGGTTTGTTTATTGTTATTGAATAATGTCATGGAGCTTAAACTATGACTATCTTTACTCCAGGTCCCCAGACACGTCACGAATCAAGTCTAAGATGATTTATGCAAGCTCAAAGGACAGGTTTCGGAGGGAATTGGATGGTGTTCATTATGAGCTTCAGGCCACAGACCCCACAGAAGTGGGCTTGGATATCATGAGAGATCGCGCCAACTAAGCTGACAGACTTTGCTCCTTTTCTGCTCAGGGTTTGGCAGGCTGGAGGTCAGATTTTGAGGGAGTTCCTAAGTGTTTTTTATTGTGAAGGTTGCCGAGCCATGGACCTTGATTTTAGGCTACTTCTGAACTTTGCCTGGTGTTCCTTTACGATATTGGATGTTGTAGAAGTATTGTTGCATGCTGTAGGAAAACGTTTCTGATCAGAGTTTGGCAGTCTGGAGGTCATGTTTTGAGGGAGTTTCTTAGTGCTTTTATCACGAATGTTGCCACTCCATGCACCTTGATTTTAGGCTACTTCTGAACTTTGCCTGGTGTTTTTTACAATATGGACATTGTACAAGTATTGTTGTATGCTGTAGGCAAACTCTTACCTTTTGGGATGTCCTTGTTTATGATATTTCTGATTTGCCATGCTCTAGCGACTTGCTATTAGGTCTGCTGGGCTGCAAGGAGGCATGCTTGCCTTCTGTTCATCACTTTCACGACAACTGCAGAGGCCAAGACAGACCTTTGAAAATCAAAAACTTGTTATTGTTCAGTCTTCCTATCTTGTTCAAAAGAGTCAAATTGGCCTGTGTGTATTATGATGGGAACTAGTCAGGTTAGAATTGAGCTGGAAGGCACAGCTTTAGGGGAATGGACTGGAATAGTCTTTCTTCTATTTTGATTGTTTTCAATGCTGTGGATCTTCTTTCTTATGCTGTAGTGATGGGGATATCACCTGCAGGGCAATGTCCTTTGTACATTATTGCTCATGGCAACTTTTTAACTCAATCTGATAGCAGCAGCTGTGAAGGGATAGGTGTTCTCAGGATTTCATCTTTGTTTTTAAGGAGAGGAGAATGTGGAGTGTTTCCAATGTTTGCTCTTGCCAACTGTCCATAATGGAAGTCCTTTGATACAGCTGGAATTTTCTCAAGTTGGGTTGTAGCAGATTCATCATAACAAGGAATATTAGTCTGTTTGCTACACAATTTGGAGGAATGTATACATGAACTCGAAAGTGTAATCTTTTGTGTTTTAAACTAAGTTCAGCTATTTTCATCTGCTTTTGCTATGTCAGAACCTTTGGTTAGGAATTACTCTTATGTTAAGGGAAGGGTACTACCATATACATTTGAACTTAGACTAAATAGTGATGGTTGGAAAGATAAATGTTGGTGGTTGCTGGAGTGAAGTTGCTGCATATTATCATAAGGTGGGTGAAAGTGATTTAAATTGTGTATGTTTCAAGAATGAGCTATGGTGCCCTGCAAGAAGCAGAACCTCAATCCAAGATCAAAGGAGTCAAAAGATCATCTTCAAGCCACTCAATCTTCAAGGCATTGCAGGTGTGTGCCCAACCATATCTCATATCCAGTCTAATTTGAACTTCGTGCTTGAGATTCAATCTCAATGGATTCTTTTTCTCTTTCTAGTGTAGGTGAGTGCGAGCCCACCATTATCCAACAGTAGAATCTGCACTTATGATGGAGGTCTAAATCTTGTCAGTTTAACTTGCAGGGGGAGAGACTACAAGCACCATAAATTCAGTGCTGGTCCTTATACAGGTGATCAAGAAGGGTACAACTTCTGCTCAGAATAAACATCTCTCACCAAAGCTATCAAGAAATGCTGCTTAATAATGGGAATTCGCTTACAGATTCATACCAGAGATGAGGATGCCGATTGGGGTTAGTGTTGGATGAAGGCACTCACCTATTTGGTAATTCAGGTTATAGATTTCAAACTTGGAGGTTAGAACCAGCAGGAACCGTTGGGGGTTATGCATCAATGTTAGTCTTGTCTGGTTGAATTTTCAGAAACCGCATTCTACTCCATTTGGTGTATGAGGGTTGTAGTCTCTTGGTATACTATATCTCTGGTAGCTACTTGGGGTGACAGGTTGCAACACAGAAACGACACCAGGGCTGTCTACTTGCCATGGTATTCTATATTCTGGTAGCTACTTGGGGTAACAGGTTGCAACACAGAAACTACACCAGGGCTGTCTACTTGCCAGCCAGCATATCTATGAGAGTTGTGGTATTTGTAGGAATCGCCTCTTCCTCAATTTAAAAGACTGTACAACAAAGCAAGCTGATAGTTTTAGAATTTCTACCCTGGAAGCATAAGAGGTTGATACCAGACTCTCTGGTGTGAAGAGAATAAACTTGCACACACTGTGAAACGAGTGAAAATTTTTATTGACAAATTGAAAGATGGGGAATAAAAAGACAAGTACTTTGTAGGCCCTCTTGCTGCAAGGGAATTGAGTTGCACCATGGTTGACACTACAACCCATAAGTACTATACCTGTGAGGAGCTATACACATCAAAACACAAGTATTCAGAAAATCCCTGTTTCTGCCAATGCAGAACAAGTATGCAGAATCCCATTTCATCATCACTGTTCCCATGGCTTTAAAAAACTCTACCAGGTAACAAAACAAAGGGACCCAAAAACCTCTCTTTTCCTATTCACAATCCGTAACCAAAATATCCAGAATGTGTGGGGAAGTAAACAACCCTGTACACATTTCTAAGTATATATATACACAAAGCAACAATATTACTACAAGGAGAAAAAGAAACAAAGAAAATTAATCACAACAAACTGTAGAAAAACCCACTAGACAAGAGAGAAAGAAAACCTCAAACCAAAACTTCCACCAGGATCAAACTCCTGTTGTGAGAGAGAGAGAGAGAGAGAGAGAGAGAGAGTTTTGGAGAGAATGAGAGACAGAGACAGAGTTTGGAGAGACAAACAACCGATTCTTCCTTCTTCTTCTTTTTCTTCTAGTGGAAGAATTCCAAGTCTGGCCACATGGAGGAAACAACATCCCCTTCATCATACCCATTTGTGGAGTAGCCATTTGTTGGTGTGCTGCCTTCTTCCTCGATAGTACTAGATCCATGAGGTGGAGATGAGCCAATGTTATTGGGAGCTAAACAACATCCCTCAAATCCAGACTTCCTGTTGTTGTTTGTGTTCAAGATCTGAAGATGCTGCTGCTGCAACAGCATACTACTGCTATTATTGTTATTATTACTACATGGCTCGTAGCTTTCTGCCTTCACTACATGCTGCAGCTTGGCCTGAGGAGAGTTGCAGCAGCTGCTGCTGCTTCTTCTTCTTCTGTTGACTTCCTCCTCCTCATCACTTGCACTGAGGGCTGGAGATCCACTCTGCTGGTGTCTGGATTCATTCCAAATTGACTCAGTTTGCAGCTGCTGCGGCTGCTGCTGCTCAGTGGGCACTAAATTCCCCCACTGGATCACTTGGTTGATGATGGAGTCTCCATGAAGGAAATCACTGCTGCTGTTGTTGTTGTTGTTGTTGTTCGGAGTGCAATAGTAAGCTCCATTTACATTCAGCATTGGATGATGATTAACACCACCCTGAGCACCTGGATCACTGCCACCACCACATACTCCTCCTGCTCCTGCTCCTGCTGATGATGCATACATAGCATGCATGACAGAAAGCTCCTGTGCATTGTTGTTCACTGATTTGTTCATCACAGGATAGAACAACAGTCCCAGATTTTGATGCTCCAGGTATTGCTCTTGCTGCTGGAGTTCATATGCAGAAGTGGTCATGTCGTAGGGTAGATTGACATCTTGCATTAGCAATTGCTGGAAGCCAAGAGTGTGCTGCAGCAGCAGAGGGTTGTTGTTGCCAGAGAGGGCTGCTGCTGTTGAACTCGGGGGTGCAACTCCTCCTCCTCCTCCTCCACTTTGTGCTGCAGTTGCTGATCTGAGATATGGGTCAGATCTCTGACTCCTGCTGCTCTTCTTCCTGGATCCACCGCCCACAGGAACATTGCGCAAAGTGCCACCCACTGTCCAGTATCTTTGACATTGCCGGCAGAAATACCTAGGCTGCTTCATGCTATAGTTGTTGAAATAGCAGAATTTGGTGTTCATGGACTCACATCGTGGGCAAGGAACAACCTTGGCTGGCTTCTCCGGGACGACCACATTACTTCCGCTTCCCGGCGATCCTACGCCTCCTCCTGCTGCTTGACCTCTTGCTGCTGCTGGTGAGACCGGAGAAGAAGAAGCAGCAGCAACAACTCCCCCTGCTTGCTCCTCCGCATCCTCTTCCTCCTCCTCCGTCTTAGCTCTACCTCCCCCGTCTACTACACTATTCGAATTCACCAACAACTGCATGACTGCAAACAAGGAAAATCTACTCTACCGAGTTCTGAGCTTCTTCTTCAAGAATCCCTGCACTAAAACACCTTTCAACAAAGTCTCCAACACTGAAGAAGAAGCTCAACAAAAGCTCCCCATTTCTCAATTCCTCTACACAAAAGCTCCCAAACCACCACTCCTCCCTCTACAAGAGATGCTCCACCACTTGCAAGAACCACTACCACCACCTATCAACGAAATCCTCTACTACAAAATGTTTCAACTCATTTACAAAATGTTCCAGATTTCACAATCTAGATCTCCCCCAATTCCCCAAAAAGAAAAAGCTTGAAAAAAAAATTCACAAAATTACAACAGAAAATATACAAAAATTGGACGCACCACACACCTCCAAAACCAGTAAGAATCGAATGAATACTCAAAACATTCAAAAATATAATCACAAAAAAACTCTCTCTCTCTCACAAACACACACATACACGAAAGGAAAAGAGGTGCGATTAGACAAGAGGACCAAAAAAAAAGTCAGAGAACCACCCAGAAGAACCACCCTCCCTCCCTCTGTTGTTCTTCTTTCGCTGTCCCAATGCATCACAAATATCCAAGCAACCTTTCACAGAGAAAAGCCTCCAATACACACCTCCAATGCAACACCACCTCGCTCACAGGGGGAGAGGGAAAGTAAGTAAGTAAGTAGAGAAGAATGAGGTCGTTCAGTTGCACTAGCGCAAGAGCAATCTAAACGCGGAGAGAAAAGGCAAGAAGAAGAAGAAGAAGAAGAAGACGAAGGTGGTCGCAGTAGCAGCAGCCAACAGAAGAATAAATATGGGAGTAGCAGCAAAAGGAGAGGCAGCAGCGGCATCATAGTGACGGAACCAGAAGAGTGGGCGGCACTTTGACGACGTAGTGGTACTGGTTCCAAATTTTCAGTCCACTTTGGCGTCGATAGTAATAACAATTGGTGGGTATTTTTCAGTCCACTTTGGGTTTGGGCATCGACGTGGGTAGTTGTGTGCCTTAGACAAGCGGGTCCCGCATAGGCCCTCCCGCCCCCCCTAAATTGTCTCCGCGTTTTTCTTGCTTTTCTCGTTGCTTGTGTTTTTTTTGTTTTCCCTTACTACATACAAGCTTAAGTTTTTAATTACCCACCATGGTCCATTTAACATTACCTAGCTTGCTCTGATAAAATTCCACCAATTCTTTTTCCTTTTTTTTTCTTTCTTCTCCCTCCTCTCTTTTTCTCTAGATATTTGATATTCCATAATATCTTTATCGATTAATTAATTAATTAATTATGAGAATTTGATTTCAACAAATTAAATATTCCTAAAGATTCAATATTTTCCTTAACAAAAAAAAATTCTTTGAAAAAATAACTAAAATTGAACCTTTTAACATTTTTGAAAATGATATTATTATTAGTATTATTATTATTGTAGAAGCTGCCAAGCAGCCAAGTTGTTATTATGTTATATACAAAAGACTAAGTTTAATTACCCACCCTTCAGCTAGCTATGATTTTTTTTCACCAATCTTCTTTTTACCTTCTCTCTCTCACTATATATATATACACAAATCATAATCCAAAGCTTCCAAAATTACCGTAGTACAAGGGCAGCTTCAGCACATGTCTACCGAATAATTAATTAATTATCCAGATTCCATTGTGAAAAAAAATTTAATGCATTATCAGAATATTTCAAAACATTCTTTATATTCCTTCACACAAAAAAAATTCTTTGGAAGAAATAAATTTTGAAAATTTCAGCACTTTTTTAAAATAATATAATTTGTGCTGAAGCCATCATTAAGGTACTACTACCGTGTTTGTAAAAACCTTAGAAAATGGACATTATGTGAATGAGATCTCACACACTTTGGAGAAAGAGAGCATTTAGGTATGTGAAATATGCCACTCCAGAACGAAATTTATGGTTTTTTGCAATGTTGTTTCTTCCATGGTTTTTTTTCTTCTTCTTAAGTTTTTATTTTTGAGAAAATCAGTTTTTTTTTAATCATCAGGGAAGGTCTGACACCAGGGTAGGTATTATGGTCTGGAGTCTGGAGCTGGCCCTCCATGCTTGACTCCTGAGGCCTAACTTAATGCCTTACTGGCAGGGTCATTATCCTTATAGGAATCAGTGGTTTTTTCTTTTTTCCCAAACAAAATTTATAGTTTTTTTGAAAAACAAAAAGGGGAATTTTTTTTTGACTTTTTTCTAGCATAAATTATAATTATTTTTATTTTAATTTTAAATATCCAATTTTACATGTTAAAAAATTGGGGGTAAAAACCACCTAGATAGGAATCAATTGGAGAATCAAGCCATATAAATGGTTCAATGTATAAATGGATTTTGCCATTTTAGGGCAACTTTGAGCCTAAAGATATAACTTGGTTTCCATCTGTCACCCATCCATTGGTTCCAAGTTCATGCAGAAATTTTTTACCCTATAAATTCATAAAGACCAGAGTAAGTTATGCAGCTAGGGTAATCTAGGGTTCTTGATACCATAGTACAAGGGGAGCTTGCTTCAACACATGTCTGTTGAATAATTAATTAAATTTGAAGATTCCATGTGGATGACAAGGAGGAGTAAATTAAGCAGCTCTTCATTATTTTCTGGAGGTAAAGTAAATGTACCCTAGTAGCCTAGGGTCAGTTTCCACATTGACAAAATCAATTAATTTTTTTTTCCCAAAAAATGAATTCTTTTTTAAAAAATTTGAAATTATATATATTTTTTCCATCATCTACTATGATATTGTGATATGAGTAGTGAAATTATTCCGGGTGTAGCCTACTATATAATCAATAATTATGATGATTTTCAACATGTCAACTTCATATTTCCACAAATTTTCATTTCACTATTTTGGGGTACTGTAACCTAAGGTTCTTGAAAAATCAGATGTTTTCTTTTTGTCACAAGGAAGAGCTCTGAGCTACCCGAGGATATATTAACAAGTAGCTCATGAAGTTCCCAACAAAGGAATTAGGGTTTACAATAAAACTGAGTGTGTTTTTGAGATTTTTCGATAGCCAAATGTCCACAAAAAAATAATTGTAAAAAGGAATTCCTTATTCTTCATCAGATTCCAACTTCCAATAGGTCGGCAACATTATAAAAGGATGCATACCTATATTTTTTCTTTTTCATTTTTTTAAATATCCAAATTGGCTAAATTATCTTAAAGATGATTCCAACTTCTGTTTTTCATCACAAAATTGGGGGAAAAAAAAAACACTACTCCAAATGCAACTACTGCTTACTGAATGCAAAACTTCAGGTAACTACCTAAGTAAGTAAGTACTGCCCACTTTAGACTAGGAGTGAGGGCTAAAAATCTTGGGCCCAACTTTGAGCATTTTTGGCTTGTTGTGTGGCCCCAAGTTACTAATAAATGCTACAACATTGATGTCAGGATATTAATAAATGCTGGAACATTGGCCTCAAGGGTTGCAAATTGGCTTCCCAAATTCAATGGTATCCTTCTTTCTTTCAGCCTTGGGACCAATACAAGGCTATAAAGTTCAGCATTTATTATAAGTAACTTTCGGCAGATTGAAAAGATTTTTTCTATTTCAGGCATGACGCCTAGTGTAAAAAGTCCTTGGGGCTGATTTCAACTTTTGCACCAATAGGAATGCTTGATTGGAGTTGAACACTGGCCTTGACTCGTAGTGTAAAGTGGGCCTAACTACTTCTGAAATCTAACAAGTTTTTTATGTACTTTTGGGGGCCTTTGACTTGCTATGAGTAGTTTCCCTTTGTTTCATGAGTAGTAGTTTCCCTTTGTTTCATGATCATTCTTTCATCTCAAATCCTTAGTTTCATAATTTGTTGCTACCAGGACAGCAGAATCAGCAGCTTCTTATTATTGAAGTACACAATACAAGTTTCTGATTATTATTGGTTCAATAATTTAAACATCATCTAACTTTTGATATTGCAAGAAATTAACCAAGTATGAAGGAGCTAGCAACTAGGCTGCCTTAAAAAATCGGGAAGTATGTCTACATAAGTATCATCTACACAATACCACCATAGCGATCTGCTACTCCAATCCAAGCATCAAATGCAGTAGCATATGGAACAGTCTTTAAAGTATAATTTTTTTGGCAATGCATGCCAACCACTGGAGGTAAGTGTGGGTTTAAGGTAGCTCGCAACTTGTGTTTCAGAAATGCTAGAAATGAGAAACAATGTTCATCCTCTACATTGCCTAGAACATGAACAATGGCCATCTCTACCAACTTAAGATATTCAAGGAAGGAATGTGTCAAAACCTGAGATGCATTGATGGTCCTTCAAATGGAACTTAGTGCATTGAGGTCAAATAGTGGTTTCATGGTAGCCTTCAAATTGCTTTTCATATAGAGCTAGAACATTCCTTGTTCAACATCCAACCACCAATGGTTATGCAAAGGAGGAATTACATATCTTGATTTACCACTACCCACAATATTTGGTTTGCAATACCACACCTTTAGTAGTCCAAGTGTTTCACAAAATTGGCTTCACATTCAAGCTGTAGTCAGTACTATGGATATATGATGCCCATGGCATCAAGCAACGCACATTGAAAGAAATGGTTATCTAGTTCACCAATCAACTAAGCAACTACACCTATGGACCAATAGAACTAAATTTTTTAAAAACTAAATGTGCAAGAAACCTCATAATTCATAACAAATCAAGCTTTTATACATTCAAACCACGTAGGAGTAAGGAACTAGCAACTTACTTGAACATTCTGACTTCACCTTGAAAATTAGAGTTTAGTAAGGATCTTAAGTCATAACTATCCGCTATTTTTAAATTGGATCCATGTGCATGGCCCAAATCTTCTCATTCACAATAAAAGCCAATGTTTCACTATAATCATTTAGATTTGCCACCCACTTCAAGTGGATGTGCTCATGGGTGCAATCCAACAAACCCCTACATGCCCAAAACTCATTAATAGAAAATGAAGAGGGGTGCAAGCAAGGTAAAGTAAATGGCTCATTGCTTTATGTAAAAACAAATTATATTTAACCATGAAAAAAAATTATTGTATTGAAAGAAGAAATTTTTTGCAGTCCCATAATTAACATGATGATAATCTTTCATTTTATATTTAAAATATTGAAAAACCCCATCTTGAAAATAGAATTTTAAAAAAAAAAGGTTTTTACTTGCACAAAATGTTTAATCTTACAAAATGGGCTACATGTAGATGAAAATTTTTTTTTAAAAAAAATCAACTTAATGGAGCCCTAAAAAATGTTTATGTATTATCAAATTATTAATGTTATAATTGTAATATATCAAATTTTTAATTTGAAGTAGTTGTGAACACCATTTTGATCCAATTAATTTCAAATGTACTTTCAACCTATTTTTATGATACTAAAGTTGTTTAAACTTTGTATCTAACTTCCCATAAAATAAATGTTGTGACCTATAGTTGTATATGTTTACTTCAAGATATTTTGAATCTACTTTCTTGTGTCCATATCAAAAAATATACCATTTTTTAATTGGATTATGGGCATATTATTATCTTTGTTTGTTTTACCTTGCTAGCACCCAAAGTCATCATTGTACAAGGTATAGAACTACCATTAGCAAATTGTTACAACAACAACTAAATCACAAATGAAAATGTTTTGTTGTTGTGCAAATTGCACAAGAGATTCAATGTTCTCTAGCAAAGGAATGATGTAACACATGCCTAGCATGTAGTAGGGATCATCAAGGAAGATCATATTTGCCTGCAACCAAGCAAGATTAAAACAAAATGATTAGTATAAACAACTTGATTAATAGGAGCTAAAGATGAAACATCATATTAAATTGATTACAACAATAGCATTAATGTGGATTGATCAAATTGATCATAATAGTAGGATCAATATCCATTTGTCAAACTTTGCAAAACCAAACCTTCCAAGATCAAATTGATATTGATTAGAACAATAAGAATAACCACATTGATTAGAGCAAAAAGTCACATCAATTTTTTAATTATATCAACCAAAACCAAAAAAATCAATTTCCATTGATTAAACATCTGCAAAACCAAACCTTGCAAGATTAATTCATATTGATTAGAATAGTTGTAAGATATGAAACCACATCATAATTTGAGCACATTGATCAAAGCATCAAAATATGATCAGATTGATCAAAGATCAATATCCAAATTGGTCGGACTCTATGATTAAACCAGACTCTGCAAAATAAATTTGATATTAATTACAACTACAAGATTAATCACATTAACTAGAGTAAGTCACATAAGAATTTACATCATGTTGTGATTAACTTGGTTATAATAGTAAGTCTCTATAAAACTAAACCTTATAAGACTTTACATAACCAAACCCTACAAGAATTGGCATTAAATTTTGATTAATATGATTAGAGCAACATGATTATGTAAAACCAAAACCCATAAGAATTTGCACAAAAATTTGATCAATTTGATTATAACAACAAGACATTGCAAAACTAGACCTTGCAAGATGAAGGCCATATTGATTATAGCAACAAGATTAATCACATTGATTAAAGGGGTAGTAGATTAATTACATCAGAATTTGATCAAGGTAGTAGAATGATACGGGCAATAAATTAATTAAGTTAGTAGATTGATTAGGGTAATAGATTGATTAGACTTGGAATATCATATCAAAAGTTTTAATTTGTAATGAAATTTTGATTAGCTTAATCAGAACAACAAGACTTTACAAAACCATACCTATAAGAGTTTGATTCAAAATTGATGACAACAATAGAATCACATTAGGTTGAACAAGATTATCAAGATCATTTCCAACATTCTTGAGTAGAATAAGATTAAGAATATCAAATCAAAGTAAAGAAAGGTACCTTGGTAGTTTGGTTGCTTGAGTTGTCCATCTTGGCTAGAAGTGACATATACTTTGAAAGAATTCTCCAAAAATGATCCAAGAAAGATATCCATTGGGTTTTCACATTTTTTAGCATCTTAAGCCCCTTTTTTTCCATCATATCAATAAGCTTAGTGAATTCAAAAAGCATAACTCAAGCCCCCTCCCTTTTGCAATGCCTCCATGATAACAATAGTTAAATTGTCAACTGATACTCCATCAACAACCTTTTGAAGATAATTCAGCATGGGAACTTTCACCCAATGTTGCATCACATATGCATGCATGGAGATCCAATTCCCACTATGCATGGTGCTCGATTTGTCACATGTAAAAGCCACATAGTTAGGAGCAAACCTTGGCTAAAATTACATTAGTCACATGAGCATTCATAAATTCAACCATTAACCAACCTAAATTATTTGACCAATGCATTTTGGGGATATTAAGCACACCAACACTACACGAAAACATGGCATATATAACTACAACCATGATTGGGTTTGTAGTCATATATGTTAGTGATGACTACATGACTACTTAGTCAATATGGACACATTGTTTATCCACCAATCATTTTTTTGTCCTCAGTCATATATTCTATTTGTCCCCCATGATTGTAGTCGTATAAGCCATGTGACCTTATTCCAATCGTTCATCCTTGCCCATTAGATCAAGATATTTAGATTAATATTAATATAATGTTTTTGTTATTATAGTCAATTGTTTCATGCCACATGTTTATGCAAGATGTTGCCACATGTCCGCATCTTATTGATATGAAGCTTCGTTCATTGTTGAGGTTTCATCCACATTTCATTCAACAAATGTTTTCTATTAACGCATTGAAATATGACACATGTCATTCACCAGGTAGACCACGTGTAATTTGTCAATAGCTAGGCTTAGGGATCTGAAGTAGTTTACACATGTCCCATGCTATGTGGAATGCCACATGTTTATCATTGATACGATGAAATACCATAATGTAGATTCAAAATAGGTTTGGACCAAGGTTGAAGTAGGTTTGGTTTAGGTTTGTATAATGATTGGTTTAAGATTGGGATAGGTTTGGAATAGGTTCGTTTTTGTTTGATTTAGGTTTGGTTCAAGCTCAAAGTAGGATTTTTTTGTTTAGTTTAGGTTTGGGTCATGTTCAAAATATGTTAATTTAGGCTTGGGATAGGTTTGTTCAAGGAGTGGTTTAGGTTTGAAATCAAATTGTTTTAGGTTCAGACCATGTACCATGCTTTAATTCCTATTCAATACCATAAAAAAATCATTGAAAACTTTCAATTTTGCCTACAAAATAGAACATGAAAATTAATTGAACAATGAACAAGGACTTCATTATAGTAAAAAAAAAAGTAGTAACAAAATGTGGCACATGTTTATGCAAGCTAGTTCTTAATACTAAACACCAACCAATGCAAAGCCTACACATTCAAAGTCTTTCAACTCTACATAACAATCTAGCCATGTGCCATTAAGCATGGAGTACCTACAAAACAACCACATGGTTGCCACAAACATCCCAAACAAGCTTGAGGAACTTGGATGACCAAGGGTTCATAGCCCCAGGTGATAACCTCAATTGCAAATGTTGGGGATCTACTAGCCCATGCGGCTAATTCATATTAGAAACCATTGTATCTGGCATAAACACCTTCTAAATTTTAATAGCCACAAATTCAAGTGGGATTTCTCTGCCACCAACCTTGCTCCTAGGCAGCTTAGAAAACACTACAGTTGTAATTTTTTATTTTGTAATTAGGTTTGTAAAAATTACTTTAGTGCCAACACAAATCTACAAAAGAAACCAATGTTAGAATAACATTCAACCCCAAATTTCACCCTAATAATTTTGCAAGATCTAGTTTCATGCATTACCAAAACATTGGAACTCACATGCATCATTCTAGGATTGTGAACAAATTTCATGTCCCATTCAACACAATGACAATATACAATAATATACCTAGTGTTGACCCAATTACCTGAGTCGCAACAAGCCTTGATGTTACACCATGTGTCTTGGTTGATTTACATGAATGATTTGGTGGGCTTTGTAATCTCATTGCCCATAATCAATGCAAATATTGTGCGCCATAGCTAACATTTGCACCCCAAAATTAAAAAAACACACTTGAACTTGCATAAATCAACTACTTAGGTACCTTCATAAAAGTCACAACTTATTCTCTAGAAGGATCATTAGCTAAATTTTGTAAATTGTTGTCATGCACCGACATGATAACCCCATTAGTCAACATCATCAATCCAGTGTTCAAATTTGCCAACTTCCAAAACCATGTTACACTATAATACACACCAATAAAACTTGGGCACACATATGTTAGAAAAGATATGTGCCATTGAATGACTACCATACATTGGGTGTTAAATCAATAAAATTACTTGACATTGCCCAAAAGACAAGCGTTCTACCATATACAAATGCCTAGTCTTGAAATTACAAGATGTGGGCAATAAGGTTGCATAACCCAATAAGGTTGATTACCTAAGTTGCATTTAACCTTGAAGTTGTACCATGTGTTTATGTTAGTTTGGGTGGATGATAGGGTTTATTCTACATGCACATTTACATCAGTCATAACACATTTGTAGTACACATTTAAGGCATGCCATCCAATATAACACACCAACTTCCAAAAGTTAACAACAATTACCTTTTCAAAGGTCACACCTTGTTTTTGCAAAGGATAGGACAATTTCCTTTTTACATCCTACACTTGCATATTGTCACCAACATTAAGTCATTACATTGACCTATCTATGAATCCATATATGTATAATTTGCACATCAAAACTCAAGCCCAACACACATCAAATCCAACCTGAAGCAACAAGTCCACACTAGAAATGTACTAATAACATTATATTCATACCCAAGTAGCATCCCCTATAGCTATGGCAAGGTCAACAATTTGATTAACCATAACTATAATCAACCATCCCATATAGAACCTAGCCACACAAATTTGTGAAGACATGGCATCTTACCTTCTCATAGGTAACTCCTCCATGAATTGGGTTGCCCATAATTGCATCTTGCATGTCAAATGCAATATTTCAAACTACATCAAGAACATCAAAACATGTAAATACTCCTCCCTCTTCCGATGTCTTTTACTTGGACTCACATTTGAATCCTTTGAAGAGTTGGGAGTGCGTCACGTGGTATCAAAGCTTTGGGAGAGCTCGATCCACTTATTGGGGAGTTTTGATGGCACCGAAGAAGACCTGCAAAGTAGTCCAAAAGACCGTGGTGGAAGAATTCACCCAAGACCCAGATGTTCCACCCCAAGCCATAAGGGGGGAAGAACAAAAGGATTCCGAAAGTGAGGAAGACCGTGATAGCCATGAGGACCGTGAAAATGAAGAGGTGCAACTAAATACAGTCCTCTTCACCCCGAAACAATTGGAGGTCCTATTCAAAATGAATAGGCTCAATTTCAATGAATTGGTTGCGGCCCTCAAGGGAGGATCATCCAAAGGTGTGGAGTTCAAGCTCGCTAAGCCCGAGAACTTTGATGGGGCTCAGGATCGAAAGGTTGTGGATGTTTGGCTTGTGAAAATGGAAGATTACCTTCATGCATACTTGCACGAGCGCCTCCAGTTTGAGCTTGCACCCAAAACAAAGTAACACATTAACCTTAATTACCTCATAATCTAGCTCTAAAATTTCATTGCATTCTCCAACATAGACTTTTAGTTCAGAACCATGGTTTTGGTTTTCCATAGTTGTAGGTGGGGTATGCTCAAATTGGTCCATTATGCCAAGATCATAAGTTGCCATGCTATTTGTGCTAATGCAAGCACCAACTTTGAAATGGTTCCCATACATTGTTTTGCTTTGACATGACTTGGCCATGAGAGTAGGGGGAGTTGAAATATCCCATAGTTCCCATATATCTTCATATGTAGATTCCACATTATAGTCACCAATGGCCTCTTGCAACCATTTTGGGAAGGTTGGAATATTCTATTCACCAATTTTATTTTATTTTAAATTTGTATTTCCTACAAGACATTTGCATCGAGTGCAAGGTATCAAAGTTATGTGTATAACAAATAGTAAAGCATACATGAGAGTAGGAAAACAAAAAACCTTTCAAAATTAAATATTATCTTACCGATCAAACTGGGAGACCCCAATCTTGAACTGGATGTGGGACACAAGGCAATGGGAACTTATTGTCATCATGGAAACATCTCATGGTTTTCACAAATGTACATATGTGGAGCATCCGGTAGCTATTCTATTAACTGTCATGATTTAGGCACACCTTCAAAAACTTCACCAACCACTCATTTTTCGTTATCATCCCAAATACGCCTCTTGGTGGCATCAAAGGTTTGCATGTACTATGTGCAAAGACCCAATGCTTCATCAAATACATAACCCTCAACCATACAACCTTTTGGCTCACACATGTTTCTGACATAACCTTTTAGGTCTTTCATTGTTCTTTCAATAAAGTACATCCAACGACTATGGATTGGTCCATAGACGTCTAATTCATCAATTAAATGTACAACTAAATGTGTCATCAAATCAGAAAAACTTGGAAGAAATACCTTTTCAAGGGGGCAAAATGAATTTATGGCGTCAGTCTTAAAATCTTGGTATCTGGTTGGGTCATACACCTTAGTGCAAATTAGTTTGAAAACTTAAAAAATCCACATTATAGCTTTTCAGGGTGTTTTATTCAATCTATGTTGAATACACAATGGCAAAATTTGTTGCAGCAAGATGTGGTGATCATGGGATTTCATACTCATCAATTTAACATTGATAATGTGTTTTAAAATCCAGATGTGTATCTTGTTGGCAGCTTCAACCTTGACATGGTTTCCAAGAAGGCTATTCATTCCTCCTTCTGCATCACTTAGGGAGTTAGTGGAATTATAGCTTTGCCACTCTCTGATGGGTGAAGCTTCACCATAAAAACTCATGAACACCAAGTGCTTGAATATCAAAATAGACTTTTCTTGATTTTTTCTCACCTAGGACTATTTTGATTAGATTGATTGCCAATTTTTTCTCACAATGCATCATGTCAAATGTGTGTCGTATAATCAAGTCCTATCAAACACACAAAAAGTTTGAATGTTAGAAGATCACTTTGTATTAGGCTTAATATCCACATAACTTTACCACCCTCTAACATGTAACATTTAGATTTTTAAAACTTGCACTCTCAACCATGAGCTTGGGATTAAGACCCAGGCCCAATTTTGAATTTAATAGATTGGTCAAAAAATCAAACATTCAAATCAACTAATGGGGTACAACAATCTCATGAAACTTAAAAAGATTCAATGGGCATTCAAGCCACGAACTACTAAGAATCAAATTTTGTAAATTCCCCAATCAGACTCTATCTAGTTGATTAATTGAGGGATCATATGTAGTGTAAATCACATGCCCAATAGACCTTTGATAAATGAGCCCTAACACATCCTATGGCATGATTATACTATGGTTGCTTACTTAGTTTCATGAGTCTCCATTAGTGGCTAGTTTGCAGAATAAAAAGGCTACATTAGGGGAACAATCACAAGGATCGAAGTTGAGGACAACACAAAAAATAATAGTGATATTGAAATTGAGCAACATTAAGATAGTTCATATAAAACAAATTGTTAGACTCCAAAAGCAGCATAAAAACTTTCTACATATCTATGGTATGGCAAAGAGTTAAGAGATTCACATGGACCTTCTAGTATGGCAATTCAAAAAGGATGTTCTTTCGCTTTACTCCTATTTTTACAATTGGATCTCCGTCCCTACTATCAATTGACTTCCAACTTTCAAACAACTCAGCATTTGCCAAATGTTCAAAGCCTAACATAACTAGCAAGGCCAACCTTTGTTCAACATTCCCATTAAAATCATGCTTGCTTGATCAATATGGGTGATTCAAACGCAACCACCTACAATGAGCACAATATACAACCTTCCCAAGGTCTCTTGAATGACGAGCTGATGTGTTGGGGCCACAAGCAAGACACCTTTTATAACCCTTTGTCACATGTCTAGAAAGTAAACCATATGCAGACATCATGGATGGACCACATAAGGACAACATGGATGATGAACCCATGCTCTCTTGGGGGTTGCATCACATCCATAACATCCACCCCTTTCTAGAGCTTTTGCGACTCCTCCAATAGCAGTGCCATGTAGATGTCAATGTTTGAGTTTTGCACATATTCTTTTCCAGGAATCAACAAGGCAAGCATTAAAAAGATTTCTTTGGTTGTTAACCATGGAGGTGGATTACAGTTTAAGATGATCGCCGGCCATGTAGACCATATTGTTGATTGGTTTCCAAATGGGTTCACATTATCTAGAGCAAGATCGGGCCTCAAGTTCCAAGGCTTTACTACAAAGTTTGGCCAAATGGCGTCAATGTGAACCCACACCTTTGAATCAACTGCACATCAAATTAGTCCATATTGATTTTTGTTTTTGTGAAGCCACCACATAAATAAGCCCTGACATATTAGAAGTTCTAAACATTCGTAGCAACTGAGGGATGAATGGAAAGTGCCTACCCACTTTTTTGGGAACTTCGGCACGTCTTTGAACATATTGAAGTTGGCCACAACTTGGACATTGTTATACTATAACATGTTACTTGTGATATAAAACACAACCATTCTCACATGAATGGATCGTAACATACCCTAATCCTAGGTTTTGTACTGGACATTTAACCTCGTAATGTGACCATCTATTATTTGGTTTTGGCAAGATGGAGTTTTGTGATAACGACAATAATTCATCAACAAATCCATTAGTGCATCTATGTGCTGCACATGTATTTAAAATCATCAAGGTTCTTGTCAACCTATTAAATTCACATCCTTGATACAAAGGAATCATAGATTTTGTTGCCAACTTAAGGTAATGTGATCCTTTATACTAAGTTTAGGTACTATTTCTATCGGGGCATCACCCTTACCATAATTTGGGTCAAAATCCATGTCCAAATCAAATATGAAATGGTCTTGCCTGATTTCTTCACATGCATGCTTGGATTCTTCTTGGGTTGCATCAAAGGCCTAAAATGCATGGTTGAAAGTTGTAGCCATTTGATGGTTCAAATCAACCTTGTGGTTCTTGGGTGTGCGAAGGTGTGCATCCCCTAACTTTGCAGCATCTAGATTTACCTCATAAGACCAATCCTCTTTTGATGAATCACTTGGAGCATCATGCATAGTCACGTGGGTGTACAATAGGATATTGGAAATGTTATGGATGCAAAAAAATCACTGCGATCTAGGCTTACAAAATAGAACATTCATTCATACAACTAAGCATTTGTAGACGATTATCATTATAAAACCTAATGTTGTTGGGCTATATAAAACAAAGCCATTTGAATACTAAGTTGCAAACAAGGAAATCACTACAGAAGAAAAGATGGAATTTACTGGAGCAGGTTTCACATAACGTAGGGTTGGATCACAACCAAAATCAGTAAAGTGTTGTTGTACCACTTTTCTTGTCCACAATCTCCTTTCGTGGTATATGTTACAATTGCACATCATTTGGGCCAACCTCTTTGAAATTGCGTAGGCTTCTTTTCTTTGCCACTTTTTTTCATCCTGGAGTCATAATCTTCCCTAAAGATTCAAAGGAGGATGCACTCATAATGAATTTAGCTTGTTTGCACTCATTGTTCTGTAATCCTTATAAGATACACAATTGATAGGAACATCATTTAATAAAGGTTTGTGTAGAAGAATTATTGAAAACATACAAGTGCTAAATATTTATTCATACAAATTGTCATACAAATTGAAGGTAATAACATCTAGATAACAAACACCTAAACCAAATAATGACTTACCAAAGTTAGAGAGAAATGGATGTGGGATCTGTGATGGTATTTAGGCTCTCAATTTATTTGAAGTTATAAAATTCCCAATTTGGCACAAACAACCACAACAACACATGTAACAACAACCTAACATCCATAGCTCATCCATGGTACCACTATCCATAGCCCATCATAAACCTATGTGAAATTTGAGTAGAAAAGTGGAGTATAGGAATGAGACCTAGGTACTATAAAAGATCATAATTTTTGTAAGGAATCCATATCTTTGTCCTTCCACACTTTTATGATAGGCAGTGATAGTAGTGGGCTATAAAAAAGGAATTTATCATTCCAAAGTAGATGCATGATAACAACTTTTGTAGCCAATTTTATTCATATGGGAAAACAAGCCATGCACAAAAAAGTTATGATGGTAATAATTGGCTACAATTTGTAAACAAATACCATCATATAACTGAATTGGTTGATGTGATTTACATACCTTGAACAAAGTTCATATAAATTGGTATTCATTTGTTCAAGTTTCTTCCCTCGGTGCTATCTTCCATCCATACCCCTACAAAACCTCTACACTTTCTGTTGCACAACACAAAAGCCATTGTCATAGCACCCAATAGTGAAAGACTTGCCATGATCTAGCTTAATAGAATGCAAAGAATAGAAACCCTAAGCCCTACTAACTAACCATGTATACCATGTCTTTCTCATTTTCAGACTATAAACTCCCACATAGTAAGCATGTGTATACTAGGCATATAAACACACATGCACATGCATATACAACAAATACATGAGTCGCAACTTCACTTTGGCCATCCATAGGGTCGGAAAGAATAGATGTTCACTTGTCAAAATCACTACATTTATAATCACCCGATTTTCCCCCTAATGTTGGTGTGGTTGGTGTTACGTTAGTGGTTCCCCATGACAACACTATATTCATCAAGCCTCATTTGAGCAACTAATCAGCTTAGATTACAACAACCTTAGATTCCTAAACAACTTCAAATTGCCATTGGGCACTATTGTGACATAAGTCAAATTGCAAATATCCCTCAAGATAAGAGACCCACAATAGTTGTCAATTGTGTTCACATAATGCCACATTCAACACATCTTTTAATAGATCTTTCAACACCCCATTTTATTATTATTTTTCATATGAGTGAACTCACAAGGTGGAAGGGACTTTACCTTTGTAGATGGATCGTTTCCATCTAGGGTGTTTCCTTTCTTATCCAAAGTGGAAGATTTTCCTACAATATACCCAGATTAAGGCACAAGTAGGAAATTCAACAACAAGCATGATGACCCAAAAAAAATGTATACTTGAATTTGGACATGAACTAATTAACCAATTATAGAGAGCAAGAAAGATAATCATTTGTTTTCATAACTACATTATCATTTCCACCTCAGACAATACCTTTGCTACTAGTAGTAATCTTCATGCCATTGGAAAAGAAGGTTATGTACAAAACCCTGAAGCTGAGAATTAGGGTTTAAAATTAAAACCTCCAATGCAAACCCTAATCGCAATTAAGAAAAGGTTTTTCCCTCGCATCTTACATATATCTACAATTTTAATCATAACTTTTTGAGTAAATTTTTTTTTTTTCCAACACTACTAAAAAAACAAATCCATGTATCAATTCATGTAAGGGAATTTAGTCAAATTTGGCCATAAAGAGAAAGATTTTAATAAGGAAACAAATATAAAGGCATGGTCCCACATTTTTTTCACATTACTAAAAAAAAATTGGAAAGTTGTGGAATATAATTAATGTAAATTAATTGAAACAATATTTATTTGAATATTAAACAATTCAGACCCATATGTATATATTTAAAAAATTTAAGAACAAAAAAAATGGTATATTTATTTGTGCATTAATTTTGAATTTGGATATTCTTTTTTGCAATACTGTAATATCTTAACCATTTCAACATTTTTTTGTCCAATGATCAAATAATTTTGAAGCTCTTACTTACATAGAATATTCAACAAACATTATTACAAAATGTGGGTGCAGTTCACTAGTCCTCGTTCACTAGATTAATGAATTCGCTACTTTCCAACTAATCCCCGTTTATTAAAACCACTATATTCACTCAAAATCTAATGAAATCACTTGGTGTATAAGGACGTCTTTTGTTGTAGTGAAATAATTTCATTCTTAAAGTTTCAATATTTTCTTTCACAATATTTTGTGATTTGGAAGAGATAGTTTTTGAAAATTTCAACATTTCTAAAAATAATATAATTACTTCCGAATTGGTCAAGGTACCAAAGTTTTATTCTATTTGTGCATTCAACATCAAGTGTACCCCTTTATTTTAAAATATTGCTTTGAAATTACAAAAGAATCAAAACCTAATTGGTTTCACCATCACCTCAACAAGTCTATTAATCATGTTGTCATAATCAACATTAGGCAAATATGACTAGTGACAAAAACATGGCATATATGATTGTATGACTAGATTTGGTCATTAATAGTATTTTGTTCTAGTCATAGATGTCACATTTTGGTGTAGTGCAATGAAAGAGTATAAAGCCTTCTTGCTTTCATATTCTACCATAAGACAACCTGCATCCAAGATTTAAACAATGTGGCAAACTAAACCTTCTTCCTTTCTGACTCCAAGTGATTGTTTTCGTTGATTTGTTGTAGGACAATAGAACGAGCTTAAGCTTATTACAAAGCTTGATTTTTCTTGTGTCTACAAGTTTTGTTGTTGTACTAGTTTCCTTTCATGATCTTTAGCTTTGGAAAATCCTTTTCTGCCTTCCTCCTACCTTCATGTCTCATTAATGTATCCCACTTGGAGCAAACAAACAAGGCTTCTTGTCAATTTTGTTGCATACCTTGCACTTGACCATATGAAGTTTGCCATCATCAACAAGGACCCCTTTAACCCAAGATAGTTTTGCAACCCATTCAAATTGAAACTTCCATGTACAGTCATATGATTTTTTTAGCTTTTCAGTTGGAAGACAAGGCACCAAGTTAGGATTTAAGTTTGTATCAAGTAGATCACTTTAATTGATGACCTTTTCTGATGATGTGGGTGAATCAACATGCAAGTTGCTACCACTCAAACTAAGATGTGCATATGTTGCAAGCAAAGGGGTTACATCAAAAGGTAAATCGAAAGGAACTACAAAAGAAGGAACTATAAGAGCTACAGAAGGAGCTACATGAGCTATAAAAAAAGGAGCTACAAGAGGAGTACTTATAGAAGGAGTTGTAAGAGAAGATGTTACAAAAAAAAGGAGCTTCAAGAGATGAAACTACAAAAGGAGCTACAAGATAAGGAACTACAGAAGGTAATTTTTCAAGAAAAAAAGAAGTATAGATGGCCCACGAAGATGTTGTGACTCAAGAGATGACAAAGGTGAGATAACTTGGGTTGTAGGAAAGTGCGACCCAAGATGAATTGGTCTGGATGACTCTAATGACAAACCATCAACATTAAAAAGCAACAACATGGAATCGCACATTAACCACAAAGGTTTTACATTCAACATGTTTTTATTATTGGAAAAGTATTGCAACAATGCAAGTTTCAATTTAGCATTGGACCTTGTTATTAATTCCAAGGATTTATGCTTCGTGGTCCTATTTAGGCACAAACATAGCATAGACACACAAGCACAAATGCACAAGCTATGTAATACACAACAACACAAACAAGACTCTACAAAACATGAAACCAAAGCACAACAAACTATGGATAATTTAAAACCCTAAATGCATTTAGGATTTAAACCCAAAGAGATGGAGATGAAAAATACCATATTCAACTTGAAAACAATGTTGGTCCTCCAAAATTTGAATAAAGAAATTGATCTTGCTTTGGAAAAAGCTCTTTTCATTGTGTGGTGGTGTTCCACCAATGTTCAGTAGCCAAAAGCTTCAAAGCACCCTCACATTGCAAATTACACATGAAAGCCATTAAATGTTACAATCTACAGATCTTTCCTTTGCTTCAACAACTTTCTATTGGAAGTAAGCATGTGACCATTGTTAATGAACAAGTTCACAACATCATAGTTATGGCAATGAAGGCTACATGTTTCAGCAAACTTCTTGGTGACACTAAACCCTAAACCATAGAATGTGTTGGCTACACTAATGGTCACAATTGGTGCAAAAATTTTAAAACTCTTTGATGGTAATACGATGTACTAAGTGGAGTGTAAGACGAAATTCTTCGATGTGCGGAGCTTCACATCTGAAACCCAAACTATCCTAAGGTAACAAAATTTCTTGTTGCCTAAGTAGCGACCTGCACAAATGGTGTAACGACTGCCCTATTGTCTCCAACAGACTCAGTGAAATTTACATTGGGTACCATAGTCAAGATCAAACTCGTATTTCACTTTCACAAATGCTCAAAATAGTTTAATTCTAGATGTGATTTTCAATACAAAGCTTGAGATACAAACCAAAGGATTGCCAACATAATTGCATTAAAACTAAATATAATTTACAACAAAATTCAACTATCTCATGTTGAGTTTTTTTATTTGATCAAAATCTTAAAATATTTATGAATAATAATAAAGAGGGGTGACAAACTGAAGAGGATAAAAATATATATAAGCTGGACTGAATGCAACTTGAAGGAAACCCTAATAAGTAAGCAGTAACAATTATTAGGTCTTATTCTCACTCTTGATCAACAAGGCATCACAAACAGGCTGGCCCTGCCAATAGATAACATGTTGTACAGCTACCTACTGTGTCCACACTCTGAACACCAAAACAATCCATTCCAATCTAAACGGTCTAAACACTTTCACCAAAGAAACCAGTTCACCTAATGTGAAACGGGTTTTGTTAAGATAAAACTTCCAAAAGTTGGATCCAATGCGGTAGTCCCTGTCCCTGTGGGGCCCAACAAATTAGCATGCCGAATACGTGAAGCACATGTTGATTCTGTAGAACTAATTGGCAGGCCTTGCCAATTCTTGGCCACCGACCTAACATTGGTTAAATGCCGGCAAGTGGGTAGGTGTTTAGGGTTTGGTCAATTCCCTAACCACCGGGATTGATGGGCATGGATCTTCAAGGGCAGGGGGTTAGGGTTTAGGGGTTGGTGAATTCCCTAACCACAAGGATTGATGGGCATGGATCTTGAAGGCAGGGGTTTAGGGTTTGGTCAATTCTGTAACTACAACAATTGATGGGCATGGATCTTTAAGGGCAGGGGTTTAGGATTTGGCCAACCCAGTGTTAACGAATGGGCTAATCTAATGTGTGTTTCCAAATTACAACAACATTGGGGGTTTGGGGGAAAAGGTTGAAATGTGCAAAGGCTACATACCGGGTTCATTTATCATCAGCTTGATTGTCTTCCAGGTTTCGATGTAAAAGAGTGATGTGAAAACAATAGTAATTGTTTGGATCCAATCCTAGATTCTTCAAAGCATGAGACAAAGAAGAGGCCTCTTGTGGAATTTCATCCCGGGCTTTCAGCACTTTTGGGCATGTATATTGTTTTAGACATAGGCTTTGTGTAAGTGTAAATGATATTCATGTATCCACCATGTAAGTCAGTGCAAATCAGTGAATTTTTTATATATATTTTTTTTTTGGGGAAAACAAAAAGTTGTGCAAAAAATGTCAATATTGGTGCTAGTGAACAAAGCATTCTCAAAGTTTCAAAAAAAAAAGAAAAAAGATGATGGGCTAATCAAAGTGGCCCATTGCCCCCCCCCCAAAAAAGTTTTGAGTTGCATCAAAATTAATTAAATCAATTAATTTGAATCACAATAGATATTCAAGATCTTGTAAAATCCTAAGTCAAAAATATTGGTGAAAAAAAATTTTAAGAATGAAAATTCAACTCAAGCAATGAGATGAAGCAGCATGCATCCATTATGCATCCAAAAATGTGCATCCAAAATATTCCTCAATAGAACCATATGTTGTCTCATATTCTCCCAATTGGCCATTTGTTGGCTTCATCCATAAGGAAGAGATTACCGAAGTACTTTTTTCAGGTTTGGCACCTCAGTGCCGAATAATTATTTTAATTTTTAATTTTTAATTCAACGATTAAAATTTGCATTCTAAAATTTCGGCACTATGTATTAAATTCCAGTTCGAGAGGTTCAGGGTTGGCTGCATGAATTTTTTAGGGATCAAACTTTTAGTTGGCTGCGTGAATTTTTAAAATTTTCCTCATAACTAATTATTAATATTTTAAAAATTCAGAAAATTTATAAATAATTTAATTTATGCCAAACCTGAAAAGGTGCTATGGTATACACATCGGTGTAAGATTTAGGCATGAAATTTAGGCTCAAACTTTGGCCAACATCTGATTGACATCTGGAATACTATCTGTGCATATGATGGATGGGTAGTGTTCGTATTTTCCTTTTTTAAAACTTGAAAATATGATTTCAACACATACTAAGAAGGATTTTGGTGAGAAAAAAAACCCTAATTTACCAGTTCTTCAGGAATTAAAAAAAAAAAATCATCAGATTTTTACAACAGGTTCTAGCAGGTAGCCAAAATATCCAATGCTTTTTTACTCTCCTATCTTGTCTATAGCCAAATTTCTCTTTTTTTTTTTTTGGTTTCCTTTGTAAGGTAAATTTTCACATCTTAGTGACAAGAATATAAGAAAAGGAATATTCTGTCATAAAATCTCATTAAAAAAAAATCACCAACTTTTTGGGGAAAAATACTGTCACATTTCAACCAAGTTTTAGTTTTTGCAGGCAGTTTTTTAAAAAATTTGTTGGACAATTTTGTAGAAACCTGTGGTTGCTTTAATGTTAAATATTTCTTATGATGCTCGCTAATGTTGCCACATCAGAAAAGAGGGGGAAAAAAACACTGTAGACCATACTCAATCAACATGATTTTCATGGATAGAAAATGGAAAAAGACTTAGACATTTTGAATTAATTATAATTTATGGATTATTGTAGAGGTGAAAGAGACTTTATATATATATTCTCTCTTTTTCTCTTTTTTTCACCTTTTTTCTTGTGGGATTTGGTAAGGCCCATTTGCAGCATTGTTTTTAATATTAATAAAATCAGTTTTCTGATGTTGGATCAATTGCAAGCATCCAAGAAGAATTTAGCATTAAATGGCAACACATAATCCAAAAAGTGAAAAAACTGTTTCAAAATATGCCCCCAAACTAAAATCCATATTCAGATGTGGCCAAAAAAGAATATTTTTAAAATATTTTTTAAAAAATTGCAAAAAAACCCCCAACCCAAAACAGAGAATATGCAACCAATTTTTAAAAACTATTATTATTATTATTATTATTATTATTATTATTATTATTTGCAGTTGTG